>Ga0210017_1000108_pt1 | contig 62255 bp, 61 predicted proteins | sample CryGeyCG2014_020_FD_183966 | JGI IMG/M metagenome (GOLD analysis project Ga0210017, IMG submission 183966) | Groundwater microbial communities from aquifer - Crystal Geyser CG08_land_8/20/14_0.20 (SPAdes) (version 2) | ecosystem: Environmental > Aquatic > Deep subsurface > Groundwater | place... | reverse complement strand
TTGGGAAATTACAGATTATTGATTCCACTCATACCACGGCTGATGTAAATCTTGCCCAGGATAACAAGCGGCAAAAGAAAGGATAAATAAAGAAAAAACAAGGCTAAAGATATCCTAAAAATGGAGTAAAAACAGATAATGACAAAACAGAGGAAAATATCATTAATTATTCAACGGTCTCATGTATAATACATTGAGTTTTTTAACATTTAAATATCTAGTTATTAAAAATTTATTGGGGTCGTAGCTCAACTGGTTACCCGCCCGCCACGCAAGCCAGCTTGCTGGCGTTGCGGGCAGGGAGCATCCGAATGTACTATACTTATAATTCTTGTTTATTATGAAGCTTGTCTTGATAAAAAAAGAGCATTAGAAAGAGAAAAATATTTTAAAACTGGATTTGGAAGAAGATTCTTAAAGAATAGAATTAACTTGGGGTCGTAGCTCAACTGGTTAGAGCATCCGCCTGTCACGCGGAAGGTTGCGAGTTCGATACTCGTCGATCCCGCAACGTAAAAATTTTTTTTAAGAAAATTTAACGTTGCTGGAGCGCTTAAATCACAAAGTGATTTATTGCGCTCAGCCATAGTCTATCAACCTGCCCACACTCATTCTTAAATGAAAGGAGGTGAAGAGCAGGTTTTTTATGAACAAGAAAGTCGTTGAAAAAGTAAAAACAGCGGAATCAACTATCAGTATGGTCTTAGGAGTTGTGGTTGTTGTTGTAGCCGGAATAATTTTGTTTAACTATTTTAAAGGGTTTATTAAAAAACAATCAGAAAAAGAAACAGAAACAATTACTCCGACACGAGAGGAAATCTTTAATGAAGAAGTGGAAAAAAGAACTTCGGCTTTTAGCGGGGAATTACCGGCAAAGTATGAGGTCGAAAAGGGAGACAGTCTTTGGAAAATAAGCATTAAATTTTACGGTTATGGTTACAATTGGGTAGACATCAGCAAAGAAAACAATTTAAGAAATCCGGGTCAGATTGAAGCAGGCCAGGAGTTTATTATTCCCAATGTTGAACCAAAAAAACCGATATTAACTGTTTTGCCAACAATAATGGCAGGCCCGATTGACGGAAATAGTTATGAAGTCAAAAAAGGCGATAATCTTTGGAATATCAGTGTCAGGGCTTACCAGGACGGCTACAAATGGCCGCAAATTGTCCAAGCCAACGATATCGCCAATCCGGATATTATTCATGCCGGAAATGTTTTGGTTATTCCACGCTGAACATAGTTTTTTAATTTAATTAACTCCGGTAACACCGGAAAGGTTTTTGCTGTAAAATAGACTGAAGGAAAAAAGTTGGAAAAAAACTCGTTTTTTTCCATGATGCGAAACGTAATAAATTTTGAAAAAATTTAAACGTTTCTGCAACGTTAATTTGCAAGGCAAATTTTAGGTTGCGGTGGTAGTTCAGTGGTAGAATGTCTCCTTCCCAAGGAGAAGGTCAGGGGTTCAAATCCCCTCCACCGCTCCAATTCGGGATGGGTTCGACGGCGTTCTTCCGAAGCTTTGACGAAGGAGGACTCCTTTGTCCCGCTCAAAAAAGTTAAAAAGATCTATGTTTCTCTGTAGTTAAGCAAGATGAACAATGAACTTTCGCCTATAGAAATTAATGGATATGATTCTCAAGGACCGGAAGTAAACAGTCAGGCCAGTATTAGTTTTGAAGATCCTGGTAATAGGGATGGTCTTTATTGTGTTTGTTTTATGTTTAATGGTGCAGAAAGTGATGTTTTGATCAATCCTCTTCTTTGGGAATACCACCACACCAACTATTGGACTCCCGAAACTCTTGAGAACGATTCTGTTCACGAAAATCTTGTAAGTAAAAAAAGAGTTGTCCAAATTCTTAAGAAGCAGGGACAAACTATCGATTCATTGTTGGAAAACTATTGCATTCTTTTTGGTCAAAGTAAAAAGATCAAAAGAGTTGTAAAATTAACCAGTTGCCGCCTTAGCTCAGTTGGCAGAGCAATCGTTTCGTAAACGATAGGTCCTGGGTCCGACTCCCAGAGGCGGCTCATGAAAATTCAACCCGAAACAGCCAAAAACATTAGAACTTCAGTTATTTTTCTTAGCCTGACGGCGGGTATGTTTTTTTTAATATTTAAATTTGGTTTATACGGTGCTGTTAAAATATCCGAATTTTTACAGAAGAATCAACCGGGGTACGAAGAAACTCCTTTAGATAGTTTTCTCCCGGCCCCTCAATTTTTTTCCGTTATTGAAGCTACCAATTCCGGTCAATTTCCAATCGGAGGATACGGACCGGCCAATAAAGAAATTTCAATCACTCTAAACGGGGTAGAAGACCAATCTTTGCCGGTTAATTCTGAAGGTAAATTTGAAGGATTCCTCGATCTGTATTTAGGAGTTAATTCGTTTTATGCGGAGACAAAAGATTTTAGCGGTAATAAAAGTGCGAAATCCGAAACCCAAACAATTTTTTACAGTAATACTCCCCCATTTATTGAAATCGTGGAACCTGCTCCGGATAGTGTGATAAAAAATAATCCCAATATCGTCTTAAAAGGAAAAACCGACAGTTCGTCCAAAGTATCCATTAATGATCATTTGGTCCCTGTTGAACCCGATGGCAGTTTTGCCTACTCGACTAAACTGGCAAAAGGCGACAATTTGTTTAAAATTATTTCCATTGATCCGGCGCAAAATCGGACACAAAAAGAATTTATGCTTCAATTTCGGCCGTAAAATCAGCCAGAATTGTTCCCCACCAAAATAAAATCCAGGGATAAAATAAACAGTTCACAAAAAAAGCGCTTACTAAAAGGCTGACAATAGCTGAAAGAAAAAAAATTTCTTTTTCTTTTAATGTTCTTTTGATAATTTCCAACCAAAAATAAAGATAAGACAAAAGGCCAAAAATCCCCGTTGTCGCCAAAACAAAAAGGAAACTGTTGTCGGCCCCGGCCCCGGCATGACTGGTTTGCCAATTTTCTTTCGCCAAAAATCCTCTTTTAAAAAATTCATTTCTTAAAAGGTTATAACCTACTCCCAGAAGAAGATTATCTTTGGAGATTAAAAGAACTTGCCGGTAATTGGCGATTTTGGCAAAACTGGTGCTTTTCCTTAATAAATCAACCCCTTCTCCGGTTTGTTTGGGAATTAAAAAAATTATTAAAACAAAAAAGAAAAGAAAGGGAAAAAGCAATTTGTATTTTTTTTTAAACATGAGGATGATGAAAAAAGAAATAATCAAAATCAAATAAGACATGCGGGAAAATGACAGTCCAACCGTAATTCCAATCAAGAGTAAAAAAAACAGGTAAAAATTTTTATTTCCTTGTCTTATTCCAAAATATTTCTTCAAACAAAGAATAAAAGCCAGAACCAGAATTAGGCCATTGAACGACGGATCAAGAAATGCGCCGATTGCTCTAAAAAAATGATCATCCCAGTCTGCATAAAACAAAAACCGGGTATCAGGCAAAAATAAATACTGCAATAATGAAATAGCCGAGACTGCCAAACCTTCTAAAACAAGAAGATTAATCAGGTCAATTTTTTCTTTTTTTATAAAGTCTGTCATTGCCCAGAAAAACAATATCCAGCAATAAAGTCTCAGTAAATAAAAAAATGGCAGTACAAGCTCGCCAAAAGGCAGAAAAAGGGCTTTAACCGCCAAAGAGATACTGGCAATCACCCCGAAAACCGCCAAGGGTCTAAAGAAAAAGGGCGAGTTAAACTTTTTGACAAAGACAAGCCAATAAAGCACAAAACAAAGACCAGCAATATCAAGCAGGTGAACACGAAAAAAGAACTCTTTGAAAGGAGAATAAAAACTGGCCAATTGACCAAAAGGAAAGATTAACAACACCAAATAAAAAATCCATCTCCAAACTTTCATTTTAGTCTGTCTCCGTAAAGATATAGTTTTACTTTAGTTTTAGGATTATCATAAACAACCTTTAATTTCCCGTATTTGTCATCAAGAGAATAATTTTGTGTAAGAATATAACTGAAAAAAACATCCCTTGGGGCAAAAGATTCATGGAAATAGCGGAAATCGGCATAAAACAGGTTATGAGAGCCAAATATCAGGACCAAGTCATCTTTAACGATGCATTTTATTTCTTGACCGGGATCATAAAAATCATTTTCGGTAAATTTTAAATTTTCCAATAAAAAATTTTCTCTCGATTCTTTCCCGAAAACTACCGGTATAAATTTGCAGTTAGCTAAAAACCGGTAACCAATATTAATCAGCGCACAAAAAAAGACTAAAAAAAGAAATATTTTTTGATAAAATTTACTTATTTTTTGAACAGTAAAAACAATCAGCAAAGAAAGAGCCGGCAGGTATGGAAGAAAAAAACGAAAACCGCCGGTTTTGGGCGTTAAAGACCAAAACAAAAGCGCCAGCCAAAAATACCAATAAAATGTTTTGTGCTCCTCGATTTTTTTTCTAAAACTAAACCAAACAACAAAAGGTAAAAACATTAAAAATATGGGGCTGGAAGGATCGGCCGGATGATAAAAAAGCTGCCAAATATCTTCTACTAAAGAAACTGGGTTAATCCTTGGAAAACGGTGGTGCGAATCTAAAATTCCTGAAAATATCGGATGAACGGGGTTTCCGGTCGAAACCAATGAATAAATTAACCAGGGGGAAACGACAAATAAGATAATTGATATAAGATATAAAATATTGGATGTTTTTTTCTTTTTAAGAAATATCAAAAAAATATATATCGGAACACTGGCAAAAGCGATTAATTTGGTATTTATCGCCAATCCCAGCATTAACGAAAATTCAAATAACAAAATACTCTTTGATTTTTCCAACCATCTTAAAAATAAATCCAGGGCCAGAAGTTCAAAAAAAGTTCTTGATAAATCAACATAAGCACTAATCGATTCCCATCCAACGACCAAAGAGGTATAAAAGATTACTGTCGCCAATAGAGACTCCCTTGTTTTTAAATACCTTCTTGACAAGTTAAACAAAACAATCGCTGAAAGAACGCCGAACAAAAAATGTATCAGTTTTGCCCCAGTACCGTTTGGCGAAAAAACCAGTGAAGCCAAATAAAATAATTCCGTTAATTTTGGCATCGCACTGTAATAGAAAAGCCCGCCGGGTACAAAAAAAATTTTTTGTTCTCTTAAAAAAAGTTTTGGCAGAGTCAGGTGATACCAAAGGCTGTCAAAGGCCAACTCGGGGCCCAAAACGCCAATTAAATTTACAACGGCGGCAATTGTCAAAATGATTACTAGACAAAAACTTAAACGGTCCTTTTTAAGCACAGAAATTGACTTATTCAGCTCATTTTTTAAAATCCTTTTTCTTTTATAAAAAACAAAAAAAACTGCCGTTAAAAAAAGAAAAGAAAGGGATTTTAATTGGTTATTCCCTAATTGAGAAAGAAGTCCAAGGCCAAAAACAAGGTATGAAAATATCCCAATGATAAACGCTATTTCGGCCATTTTTCGATTCCTCTTGAAATTAAAAAATAAAGATAACTGACCATAATGAAAAAGGACCATAATAAAAAAATCTTTTTTTTCATTTTTTTCTCCAAAGCAAATAAAGTTTGGCTCTGACCATAAACGAATGCATGCTCATTAAGACTGCAAAAACAAATCCGGAAACACCGTCTAAAAAACCAAGTCTGATAAAATAATTTTGCATAAATTTTAAAAAAGGTTTTAGCCATTCAAAAAAATTAAGTTTTTCTCCTCTTTCAAAAAAAACTTGAGTGTTAAGAGTCGATCGGTAATTAATGCTTTCCAAAAATTGGGAAAGATTAGGGTGGGAATAGTGCTTTAAAGGATTTTTAAAAATTTGACAACCACCGGTTATCTTCCAAATTTCATCAACCTTTCCTTCCCATTTTCCGCTTCCCTTCCTGGCTAATCTTAATATTTTGATATTTCCTGTTTCTCCGAAATTTTGCCATTTTCCCATAAAAAAATCTTCTCTTTTGAAGTAAAAGGCGGAAGTTTTTTGTGGATGTTGGCTTAAAGATTTTAAAATTTCATCTTTAAGTTCTAATGAAACTTCTTCATCCGCATCTAAGAAAAAAACCCAGTCATTTTTAGCCCGGGAAACGGCAAAGTTTCGCTGGCGGCTGAAATCAGCCTCGAGTGAGTGATTAACAACTTTTGCCCCAAAAGACTTGGCAATCTTTACCGTTTTGTCAATCGAGTTGTCGTCAATAACCAAAACCTCGTCGGCCCAAGAAACGCTTTTGAGACATCGTTTAATATTTTCTTCTTCGTTTTTGGCCAAGACAATAACGCTGATCATCCTTAAAACATTATGCGCCAAAACACTATCCGCTGCCAAGACCTCCGACAATACTTCCCAAAATAACGGCAAAATCCGAAATTAATTGAAGAAAAGGTAATAAAAATATCGCCCTTAAGTCTTTGACATATTTATAATTTTTAAATACTGACCAAAAAATATAACAAAAAATGGTCAGAACAAAAAGAATAAGCAAATCATTAAATATAAGGCACAAAAGCCCCAAAAAAATAAAACCGACGTAACGAAGAAAAATTGAGGCAATTTTTACCCGTCTCAATCCGGCCTTTGCATCTCCTCTGGCAAACCGATAAATCATTGTCCAAAATTGCATTATATTTTTCCGCGGGAACCAATACACAACCGCTTTCCGGGCAAAAAAAGTATTTATTTTTTTTCTTTTCAAAATGTGGGCGTAAACAAAATCTTCATTATCTGAGTAATTTTCCGGAAAACCGCCTGATTTTTTCCAAACGGTTTTTCTGATCGCCATTGATCTGGAAGAAGGAAGAAAATTTTTTGGATTAACCCGGTCAGGCATAACCAAAGCGTAAGGAGCGACACATTTTTGAAAGACAGTTTTTGATTCAGCCAAATAAAATCCTGCCACAACTTTAATTTTTTTATCGACAAATTGCCGGCTTATTTCTTTTACCCATTCTTTATCAAGCCGACACCCGGCATCGCTCATAACGATAATTTCGTTCTTGGCGCTTTTAATTGCCAAATTTCTTCCCGCTGATCGATTCGCTCCTTTTTTTACCAAAATTTTTAAATTTTTTAAAAAGGGCTGAAAACTTTTAATAATGTCAACCGTTTTATCGGTTGAGCCTGCATCAACGATAATTACCTCGTTGGGCTTCTGACTTTGTATGGCAATCGAGGATAAAAAATGTTCTATCGAAGATTCTTCATTTAAAACCGTGGTTATTAGCGAAACTTTGATTTTCCCCATAAATCTAAGTATTGATCAGTCAATTTGTCCCAAGTTTGTTGTTTCGCCCAAGCAAAACCCAGCTTAATATTTTTTGTACTTTTTCCTAGCCTACTTGCAAAATAACTTATTTTATTTGCCAGCGCAACTGCATCTTTCTCTATCACGATCCAAGAAGCAAACGGAGCCAATTCTAAATAGTCTTTTTTTATTTCACTGTCATAAACAGCAAAAATTAATTTTTTTGCCAATAAACATTCCAAAATACCCAAATATCTGGAAACAAAAACCATTTTGGATTGAAAAACCGATTTTTGGGGATCTTTCACAAAACCAAGAAAATTTATCCTTAGTTTATTTGTCTCTGCGAAATTTTTTGCTTCCTGCTGTTGGGGTCCGTCTCCGCAAACAACCAAAGAATAAATTTTCCCTCTCTTTTTTAAAACTCTCAAAGCTTCCAAATAAATCATTATTCCCGTATCTTCCGCCAGCCTGCCCACAAAACAAAAATCATATTTCATTTGTCTACCGCTCCATAACTGACAATATCCGACTTTACCCTATACCACTTTTCATGCCAACCCCCGATGGTGATATTGCCGTTTGACAACCAACCCCCCATTTTGTGTGATAAAATCTGTTTTCCTCCGGGAGGCCGGGAACCTTCATACCCATGAAAAGTCGTAAAAACTTTTTTTCTCGGATATAAAAACCTGAAAGGCAAATACCAATAAAAAACATCGTGGCAATGAACTATATCCGCCTCATTTATTAATTTTCTGTTCTTCCATAGCCATTGCCAGATTTGAAACTTTTTTAATCTTTCACTGGCCGTAATCGGAATCCGGTAAATGTCAATTCTTTCAAATTCCTCAAATCCCTTAAATCCCCCATCGTCCTTACTCCACTCCGTTACTATCGTAATTTTATTTCCTTTTTCAATCAGCCTTTTAGAAATCTCCAAAACATGTTTCTCTACCCCTCCAATCAACGGCCAAAACCTTCTGCAAAAAAACAGTATCTTCATTTCTTCCGGGCAATAATAATAATATTATTGGGTTTCCTTAAACCTGGAACTAAATAATTGACGATGAAACTTTTGATAAAATAATTTTTGTGAAAAGCAAAAAGGGTCTTTTCTTTTAAGATTTTAAACTTCATAATCTTTAACTCTGCTTTAATAATCTCAGGTGTGTACTCTCTCAAATGTGCATTAGGATTTTGCCCCTCTTTTAATAATTGTTGAAGACCTTCGTTAAGTGGAACTGAAACTATAAAATAGCCTTTATCTCTTAAAACCCTCCGTACTTCATCTAATGCTTTAAATAAATTTGATGGTTTAATGTGTTCGAGCACCTCTAACGCTAAAACACATTCAAAACTATTTTTTCCAAAAGGAATTTTTAAAATTGACCCTCTTTTAAATGAAAAAGTTTTGAATTTCTTTTTTGCATTCTCTACGGAAAGTTTTGAAATATCAATTCCATAAAGATCAATTTTTTTGCAAGAATCTTGTATTATTTTTTCTAGAATTGCAGGTCCAAAGCCAATATCTAAAATTTTTGTGTTATCGATGATCATTTCAGCAACAATTTTAATTCTATGAAAAGACATTGGGTTTTGACCTTTTTTAAAGTTACTTTTAAAGTTCAATAAATCCCACAAATTTCCATTGTTTTTATCTTCTATTTCGTTAAACTTGCTCGAATAGGTCGAAAAAAAATCGTCATAATTTTTTAACCTTGCAAGTTTATCTCTTTCTTTTTCTAGAGAAAATGGTGTATTTTTTGCATCTTGACAAGCCATATTAAATTGTTGCTAAATTAGAATAATAAAAAAATGAAAACAGTAAAAAAAAGCTTTTTTCTTCTTTTTGGGTTCTTTTTTCTTTTTATTTTCGCTAAAATTACTTTCGCCTCAGATTATGTTGGTCAATGGATATTGACAAGTAATTTGCCGTTCAATCTAGCTAACCACCCAACAACAGCCATATTTAATAAACTTTTTACGTTTGGCGGTTCAACATCATTTGTAAGATCTGATTCTATTTCTTCATCCATTTTAGCAGATGGTTCATTGTTTGATTGGGAAACAACGACTTCTACTTCTTTACCAGTGGGTCTTTTCTGGCATTCTTTGGTTAATAACGGAGTAAATATTTATATTTTAGGCGGGACGACATATCCGCCCGAAAATTCTGTTAATAATGTTCTACGTGGGTCTTTTGATCCTTTTGGGAATATTACTGGTTGGACCGAAATGACCCCGTTGCCTAAAAGATTATCGGGGGGGAGCGCGGTGCTTGTTGGTAATACGATTTATTATTCAGGCGGCGGGACTTGGTCAGGCGGCTGGGGAGGATTAACATTAAGTAATGTTATTTATATCAATAAGATAGACTCTTCCGGTAATTTAGGTCTTTGGCAAACAAACCCCGTAAACCTTCCTCGCCCTTTAGTCCAGCACACGCTTGTAGAAACCGGTAAAAAAATTGTTCTCATTGGTGGTTCTTACAGTCCATGGAGTCCGTCAAACGAAGTTTATTCTGCCCCAATTAACCCTGATGGAACGCTTGAATCCTGGACTCCACTTGATTCTTTAAAAATACCTGTGCGTTATCCAATGGTGGGAAAAGTCGGTGACTTGGTTATAGTTGCCGGAGGGGTTTCAACCAGCTGGGCAACCGATAAGGTCTATTATTCATTGATAAATTCGGACGGAGACACCGGACAATGGACACTAAGCGCAAACAAATTACCCAAAATAAATTGTTGTACAGGGAGTGCAGTATGGAACAATACCATGTATATTACCGGGGGTCACAACAATACTGACAGTCCAAATAATTATTATGATACTGTTTGGTATGCAAAAATTAACTACACATCTCCTGTCCCTACTTCAACCCCCACTCCAACACCTCCAACCCCGGTTGTTTTTCTTCCCGGCTTGGGAGGAAGCATCAACTTTAAAGAAATGTTTTTGGGGCAATCAGATCCTACTAAGTGGAAAATGACTCCAGGAGCAAATGTTTACGATAATCTATTAAAAGCTTTTGAAGGAAATTCTAATTTTTATGTTTTTTACTATGACTGGCGGAAACCCGTTTTAGAGACCGCTCAAAAATTAAATAATTACATCCACACTACCGTGAACCCCTGGAATAATAAAGTAGATTTAGTCGGACATTCTCTTGGCGGACTTGTCGCCAGAACCTGCGTTCAAAAAACTGAGAATAATTGTTACGTTAATAAATTAATAACCGTCGGTTCGCCTCATTTCGGAGCGGTAGATTCATATCCTGCCCTTGAAGGCGGAGAAATATGGAGAACTGGCCCAATCAAATTAGGATACGAACTTTTGGTTCATTACTTTCAACGGCCGGGAGAAACCAGAAAAGAAACCATCCAAAGAATTGCCCCTGTATTAAAAGATTTACTGCCGAATTTCAATTATTTGACAAAAAATGGTATTAACTTGCCACCATCAGACTTGTCGATTAAGAATAGTTTGCTCCCAGAACTCCAAATTTTATCAAGTTTAGAAAATAAGACCAAAACAATAACCGGTCGAGGCTTTAATTCAATTGAAAAAATTATTTTAACAGAACCAAACTGGATAGATAAATTGCTTGGAAACTGGCCTGACGGGAAACCAACTGACAAACAATTTACTTTAGAAGGCGATACCTCAGTATTAGTCAAGAGTTCATCTTTCACCAACCCTCTAATCGAAAATTTTACTTACGATCTCGATCATGGTGGAATTATTTCTGAAAAAGCTCCCTTGAGCAAAATTATGGAACTTTTAGATTTGGAACTAAAAGCGGGAACATATGATTCTTTGAATGATGAAGAAAATTTCTTGGTTTTTTTCGTCCATTCTCCAGTTAAAATATCCTCTCCTGATACAACTCCGGACAGTTATACCGTCGATGAATTGATTATTATCCCTTCACCAACAAACAAAAATTATACCCTGAATGTCGAAGGAACAGAAAACGGTTTTTACTCTCTTTCCGTTGGGCAAATTGGGACAGAAAGTGCCAGTTGGCAGGATTATTATGGCGAGGCACAAATCGGAAAAACACAAAATTTTGAATTTGATATTAATATTGAAAATCCGCCGGAAGATCCGCTTTTAAACAATCAAATTTTTCACTCACTTGAATTCGATACTCTTCTCAACCAATGCAAGAATTTAACCAATTCACAAATTTCAAACCAGAAGTACAAAAATATTATTCTTTCCCTTTTAAACTTAATTTCCAAAGAAAAGAACAACCCGGAAATGGCTCTTAATTATGTTAATTTATTGAGGAATACTATTGCCACTTTAGAAAAGCAGGGAAATCTTGATTCGGCTCTTGTCAACCAGTTGAGGAAATATTCTTCCAAGATGGCATCTTATTTTGAAGAAAAGGCTTTTGGTAACCCAAAGATAACCTTAAAAACTCAAGCCGACAGTTATTTCAATTCGGCAAAAACAATGCTGGATCAAATGGAGGTACTGCATAATTTCAGCAAAACGGCAACCCTAATTTTTCTTGAAGCAAAAGAAAAACTTAGCGAAGCGCAAAATTATCTTAACCTTGAACGGTATTATCAAACAAAAATCCTTGCCAAAAATATTACCGGTCTGCTTCTCGAAGTTAAAATCCTCTCAAGGTAAAACAAAAGAAAACCCGCGATAGTTTTGATTCCGGTCTTTATTATCAAATTGAATGTGAACCCGGAAATTGCCGCCGTAACTTGTGGCCGTTTACGAAAAAATTCGAACTTTTTTTAGAAATTAATTGCGTCAGCTCCTCGCTCGGCCTTCGGCCTCGCAAAAAGTCGGCTCGATGGAGGCGTTGAAAGCGACCATTCTTTTCAGCAGTTAATAATGTACACCTTTACTTTAAAAGATGGTAGAGTACTGGTTTATCAGAGAGATACAACGGGCGAGCATAGTGACAAACGGTTGTCAGGAAAAATTTCAGTTGGTATTGGTGGGCATATGGACCCAACTAATCTGAGTCTTGAAAATTCTTTGTGGCGGGAACTCGACGAAGAGACAGAGATTAGAGATTAAAGTTGGCAATAATCCTGTATCATTCCGGGATGATAGTGGACAACTAGACATTGAAGCAATGAAACGCCTAATAGACATTGAGCCCGTTGGGTTACTAAAGGATGGGAGAGATGATGTAGGTATGGTTCATTTAGGAATAATTTGTAAGATTACAACTAGGGAACAAAATGTGGAAATGGGACTTAAAACAAGAGAGGAGGCTGTTAATTTTTCGTATTTGACATATTCTGAGTACGAATTTTGAGAGGTTCTTAATAAGTCGCGCGCGCAAAAAAAGTCGGCTCAAACTACTCTTTATTTAATCGTTTTCTTTCCGCCGACCTGAATTTTGCCTTTTCCGCGCTCGCTGAAAACGGGGGCACGGCTCACGCCGTTCCCAATCCTTCTTCGATTTCCCAAATTGTGACCACTGGTGGGCTCGAACCACCAACTTCTTCAATGTTCACCCGACTAAATTTGCAAAAGCAAATTTTGACGGGTAAATTTTTTTCTGTGGACATTGTAGGGATCGAACCTACGGCCTATCGCATGTGAAGCGATCGCTCTACCGCTGAGCTAAATGTCCAATCTCCCGATTGACACTAATTATACCAAGAAGATACAATAATGTTTATGATTCCCCTCTTAAAAAAGTTAGGTCAATTTTTTTTAGATACGATTCAGGCCATTGTTATGGCCTTGTCGATTTTCATTATTGTTTATTTATTTCTTTTTCAACCCCATCAAGTTAAAGGAAGTTCGATGTATGTTTCCTTTGAAGACGGTGAGTTTTTGTTAACTGATAAAATTTCTTATCGTTTTCATTCTCCGGCCCGCGGGGATGTTATTGTTTTTAAAGCCCCTAAAACTGAACCTTGCTCAGAAATTGAATGCGAATATATAAAAAGAATTATCGGTATGCCGGGTGATAGGGTTATGGTTTTTAAGGGTAAAGTGTATGTAAACGGTCAACTTTTATGGGAAACTTATCTTTCTTCCGAGATGGTTACTTCTGCCGGTCTAGCGATGCCTGAAGGACAGGAAATAACTGTTCCGGAGAATTACTACTTGGCGATGGGGGATAACCGTACACACTCCCGTGACGGTCGTGAATTCGGTCCAATTCCCCGCCAGTCGATTGTCGGCAGGGCATTTTTTCGCTATTGGCCAATTGACAGGATAGGAATCGTGAATCACCCGAATTTTTAAAATTACCGGCAAATTCCCTTGTAGATTAGCTGAAGCTTTTCTTCGGTTTCTTCCGGAGGGCCTTTGAGAAGAATCAATATTTTTGTTTCGCTTCTTGATCGGGTAAGTTTAACAATTGCTTTCTTTGTCAGTCCTTCGGCATTCTCCCGAAGCTTTTTTTCAATTTCTTCTTTCATTCTGTCGGTCTCTTTATCAACGTTTATTTGGTTAACAACTTTGGTTCTTACTTGTGTAGCGTTAACTCTTCTGGCAATATCCTCCGCCCTTCTGACCGAAGCGTTTTCCCGCAGTACCATTTTAAAGGCTTCAAGCATGAGTCTTGGATCGACAATCGCCGCCAAGGCCCTGGCATGACCCTCAGTAATAATACCGCTTAAGATCCCGTCCTTAACTGCATCGGGAAGAGTTAGCAAGCGAAGAGAGTTTGAAACATAGGCTTGGCTTTTTCCAATTCTTTTTGCAATATCACTGGTTGAAAGCATAAATTCATCTATCAGGCGTTGGAAAGATTTGGCTCTTTCAACCGGGTTCAAATCAATTCTTTGGATATTCTCAACGATTGCCATCTCTAACATTCCCCGGGGAGTAGTTTCTCTTACAATACAGGGAACATTCTTCAATCCGGCAACTTTTGCTGCCCTCCAGCGACGCTCTCCGGCAATGATCTGATAGCCGGCCGGAGTGGCCGCCACAATGAGGGGTTCAAGAATACCATGTTGTCTAATCGAATCAACTAAATCAACTATGCTCTCCGGGGAAATAACACCGCGGGGTTGAAGAGGATTTGATTGAAGTTCATCAATAAAGATTTTAATTATCTGGTCATCTGCCATTTTTAAATCACCTCAACAATTCTTTTTTGGTTTAATATTCTAAAACTAACCTTGCCGTCTCTAGCGGCAAAAAGGGTGAAATCACGTCCCTTCTTTACTCCTTTGCCCGAGTGAAAAATTGATCCAGCTTGTCTTATAATAATCTGGCTGGTTTTAACCTCTTGGCCGCCAAAAAGTTTAACGCCCAAACGGCGCCCTTTTCTTGGCGTTCCCTGATTTGCCCTTCCTCCAGCCGCTTTCTTGGTCGACATATAATTTTACTATTTTATTTCAATCTTCTTTATAAGTAAAGTGGTTTTTCTTGGTCGGAATCCAAGTTTTCTTCGATAACCGGTCTTAGCCTTAAATTTTGAAACCACAATTTTTTCACCTAAATTTTGATTTAAGACTTCAGCTTTAATTACGATCTCCTTCAAAAAAGGTTTACCGATTTTAAGCTTATCAGCGTCTGCATAAAGCGAAACTTGATCTAAAACAATTTCTTTCCCCTTTTCCCCCCAAAAACCGATAACTTCCAGTTTGTCACCCTCGCTTATTTTGTATTGGCTTCCTGAAAATTTAATTACAGCAAATTTCATGACCTTGATTTTACTTCAAACTTGAAGTTTTTGCAATTGATGTTAAAAATGTTTTATGGAAACAATTTTATTGATACTGTTGGTTCGGGAAACATTGCTGATAATGCCCAGGCCAATCATGGTTGCCACCATTGAACTTCCCCCATAAGAAAATAAAGGTAGGGTGATGCCGGTTATCGGCAGCAATCCCAGATTCATACCGATATTTACCATCGTCTGAAAACAAATCCCAAAAAAAATCCCCATAACAAGCAAAAAACTTTCCCGATTTGGACAACCTAAACCTATTTTTAAAATCCTTAAAAAAAGTAGAAAATAAAGAAAGATAAGTGAAATTGATCCTAAAAACCCAAACTCTTCCGCCATTGAAGAAAAAATAAAATCGGTGTGTTTTTCCGGTAAAAAAAATAAATGGCTTTGAGACCCTTTTCCCAGGCCCAAGCCCCAGAGCCGGCCGGACCCAACCGCAATTTTGGCTTGAATTTGATTATATCCTTCGCCTAAGGGGTCAGACGTTGGATTCAAAAAATGATAAGCCCTGGTTTTTTGATAATCTTTTAAAGAAAACCAAAATAAGGGCAATAAAAAAGCGCCAATTACCATAAATAAGATAATTTGCCTGGGTTTAATGCCTGAGTAAAAAAGAGTCCCGACAAAAATACTCGCCACTACCAGCATACTTCCTAAATCCGGCTGAAGAAAAATTAAAATAAAAAATGGAAGAAAAAAAATAAACAATTTCAAAAAATAAAGATGAGAATATTTTCTACTCCCCCAATACCAGGCAGTAAACAAACACAAAAACGGCTTGATAATTTCAGACGGCTGGACCGTATAATTGCCGATAGGGATCCACCTGACCGAACCGCGGGTTATAGTCCCAAAAACAAACGGCAAAATTAAAAAAACTAAGCTGGAGACATATAACAAGGGAGACAAGGAAAGTAAGATACCGTAATCAAAAAAATGAAATAAAAAAAATAAAAATGAAGAAACTAAGATATAAAACAAATGATCTTTAATAATTGCCGGTTGAACGCTTAAAACCATGCCCAAGCTAAAAATCAGCAAAAATATTACCGGCAAAAATAAATAGAAGTCAAACTTTTTTGTTTCAAACATTCCGGATTATTTTCACTTCTTTGTTTTTGATAATTTCCAGCGAAAAGGTTTTATTTTTGATTTCTTCTTCAAAATTTTTCGGCCAAGAGGGGAGACCAATTTTAATTCTTTCAGACAAGCCGCAACCGGCATTTTTCCTTGCTTCTTGAATTTGTCTTATTAGATCTCTCGCCCACCCTTCTTCTTTAAGCTCTGGCGTTATTTGAGTATCAAAAGAAACTTCTGTCTCCCCTTTTCCCTCGATAAACTTAATTTTTTTAACATTTAACTCACCCTTAATCAATTCCAAGAGGTCTTCACTAATTTCAAATTTCAAATTTCTAATTTCAAATTCCGCAAGTGGTTGTCTTACTTTTATCCCCTCTTCTTTCCTTTTAGCATGACCAAGCTCGCAAACTTTTCTAACCGTTTCCATCATTTTTTCCAGTTTTTCGTCTATTAAAGACTGGTCAAAAGAAGGCCAATCCTGTAAATGAACCGATTCTTCTTCAGTAAGGTTTTTAAAAATCTCTTCTGATAAAAAAGGAATAAAGGGGGCCAAAAGTTTGGCCAGCGACACCAAAACGATATAAAAAGTGCGGTAACAATCGATTTTATCTTTTCTGTTTCTTGACCTTCTGACGAACCAGGTAGAAAAATCACCCACAAATTTTTCAATTTCTAAAGAAGCGCTATAAGCATCATACTTTTCTAAATTATCCGTTACTGTTTTAATTAAATTGTTTAACCGGGAAATTGCCCATCTGTCTAAAACATTTTCTGAAACATTAAAAAACTTCAGGGTCGATCGTTCAATTTTATCTAAGTTTGAATAAGTAACAAAAAAATTATAAATATTCCACAAAAGCAAATGAAATCTTCTTCTTGTTTCATCAGCAATGTTATAACCAAAGTTTAAATTCTGTACCGGATTCTGTGTTAAATACATCCATCGCATAACATCCGCCCCCATTTTCCCTACCGCCTCATCAAACCAAATAGTATTTCCTTTGCTTTTGTGCATTTCCTCACCCTTTTCATCACGAACCAAACCGTGGCCAAGTAAAGTTTTAAAAGGAGGGCAATTTTCTAACACTGTTGACATTGTCAAAATTGAATAAAACCAGTTTTTAAATTGCCCGGGGAAACATTCAGTTACAAAGTCAGCCGGAAACCACTGGCGCCAATAACTTTTATCGCCCAGATAACTGACTTTTTTGGACCCAGAATCAATTAAGGTTGAAAAAGGAACAATTCCGGCGTCAAGCCAGGGATTTCCTACATCTTTTATCCGACTGGAAATTTTCCCGCATTTTGAACACTTTATTTTAACCGCGTCAATCCAAGGACGATGAGGGCTATGTCCGGAAAATGAATCAAAACCTTCAACCGCTTTTTCTTTTAATTCTTCTTCACTGCCGATAATATCAAAATTGCCGCACTGGCATTCCCAAATAGGCAAAGCAAGCCCCCAATACCTCTTTTTAGAGATCATCCAGTCGTCCATATTGTTAAGCCAGTCGATTTCCCGGTCTAAAGCCCAATCCGGAATCCAAGAAGCTTTTTCGGCTGATTTTTTTAAAGAATCACGCACCGGATCCATTTTAATATACCACTCGTCAACAACTCTCCAAACCAATTCCGTTTTACACCGCCAGCAGGTAGGATAACGATGAGTAAAAGGCTTAATCTCAAAAATAAAATCTTTAAGCTCCTCGCTTTTTAGAATCAAATTAGGATCGTTTTTAGCATTTTTGCCGGTAAATTCTCCAAACCCATCCAAATAGTTAGCCGCCTCATCAATAGCCGGCAAAACCGGCAAACCTTTTTCTTTACCTAATGCAAAATCTTCAGTGCCACAACCGGTTGCAATATGAACAATTCCAGAACCTTCGGTGGCTACAACCAATTCTTCAGAAGTTACAACCGAGTGAAAAGTTTTTTCATTTTGATTTCTTGCCTGCCGGACCGCGGGCAAATTATCAAATGGCGCAGAATATTTAAAACCAATCAATTCACTGCCCTTAACTTTTTTTACAACATTAAGATTTCCACCAAAAAGTGAACTGGCCAAAGAGCCGACGACCCAAAAATTTTCTCCCGTTGTACCGGTAACCAGAAAATATTCCAATTCGGGATTAACCGCCAAAGCGACATTGGCAGGCAAAGTCCAAGGGGTTGTTGTCCAAACCAGGAAAAATTCGCCTTTTTTCCCTTCTACGGGCAACTCAAAAAAAATCGAGTTATGTGTCAATTCCTTGTATTCTTCCTGTAAAATCTCGTGCTGAGAAATAGCAGTTCCGCAACGGGGACACCAAGGAACAGCATCTCTACCCTTGTAAATCAGTCCTTTTTCATAACAATTTTTTAAAAAATACCAAATTGTATAGTTGTTTTCGTTGCTCATGGTGTAGTAAGAATTTTCCCAATCCATAAAATATCCAAGCTTTTTGGACTGTTCTGTTTGCACTTTTGACCAATTCTGTGTAGATTCTTTACAGTCCTCGACAAATTTTTCAATTCCATAATTCTCAATATCTTTTTTCGACTTAAAACCAAGTTTTTTTTCGACTTCAACCTCAACCCACAAACCCTGGTTGTCAAAACCATTTTGAAATCTTTGTTTGAAGCCTTGCATATTTTTAAATTTTTGCCATAAATCTTTATAAGTTCTTCCCCAGGCATGATGAACACCCATTGGGTTATTGGCGGTAATCGGGCCGTCAATAAAGGAAAATCTTTTATCGGATTTTGAATTTTTCTGCAGATATTTTTTAACAATATTCTGCTCTTCCCACCTTACCAGCCACTTTCTCTCAAGCTCTACAAAATCAACTTTTTGGTCTACCGGTTTAAACATATATTATTGGTATTTTAGCCTAATATAAATCAGATGTAAAATAATCGTCGATAGAAGCTTGCAAGGAGACTCTTTGCTGATTTTATTGTTGTTTTCCCAGTCTTAAAAATGACGGGACTTCATATTCTTCCCCCATTTCGTCAATCGGTTCCTCTTCGTTTTCTTTAATAACCGGCTCATTCAAAGAATCTTCCAACCCCCGTTGCACCATTTTCTGCATTCTGATTTTTGATTCGTCAAAACCGGTGGCAATAATTGTCAGCTTAATTTGGTCAACCATTGTTTCGGAAATGTTCGCCCCAAAAATGATATTGGCGTTTGCGTCGGCCTGCGCGGTGATTATTTGGGCAATTTCTTCAACCTCGGTGATCGTTAAATCTTTTCCGCCGGTAATGGTAAACAAAATACCCTGTGCCCCTTCAAGAGAAATCTCCAATAAAGGAGAAGTTATTGCTTCTTTAGCCGCCGTCTGGGCCCGGCCTTCGCCGACGCCAATGCCGATACCCATAAAAGCGCTTCCAGCGTCTTTAATAATCGAACGGACATCGGCAAAATCCCGATTGATCAACCCGGGAACGGTGATTATATCGGAAATCCCCTGAACACCCTGACTTAAAACGGAATCTACGGTTTTAAACGCTTCAATTAAAGTAACTTTGGCATCAATCCTTTCCATTAACCGTTGATTTGGGATAACAATCAAGGCATCAACCTTTTCTTTTAAATTCATAATTCCCTCCTCGGCATTAACCATCCGCCGTGTACCTTCAAAAACAAATGGTTTCGTCACCACGGCTACCGTTAAAGCCCCGATTTCTTTGGCTATTTCCGCCACTATTGGAGAAGCTCCGGTACCGGTCCCTCCGCCCATCCCGGCGGTTATAAATACCATATCGGTATCGGCAAGAAGCTCTCTGATTTTATCTCTTGATTCTTCCGCGGCTTGACAGCCAAGTTTCGGATCGCCGCCAACACCCAACCCCTTGGTAAGATCATCCCCTATTTGCAGTTTAATTTTAGCTTTATTGGCAAGAAGCGCCTGCGCATCGGTATTTAAGGCAATGAAATCAACTCCCACAATCTGGCTTGATTCAACCATGGTATTAATACAGTTACCGCCGCCGCCGCCGATGCCAACAACTTTGATTTTTGCAAAACGACCTAATTCCGATTTTACTAATGCCATAAACTTTAGGCAGGAGATTATTAAGTGGAGAAATTATATCACACTTTCAGGGCAGAAATGACTTAATAAAAGACGATATTTTCTCGATGGCCCCTTTCATGGGAATTTTACCGGCAACTTTACTAAAACTAGAAACATTGACTGTTTTCGAATAAAGCTTCTCTTTTAATGAATAAAAAAGTAGTCCAATGGCTGAAGAGTAGGCCGGATCTAAAATATCGTCTACCAATCCGGTTACATTTTCAGGAATACCTATTCTTACCGGTAGCGACAAACACCGGCGGCAGATTTCAACCGTTCCCACGGTTAGTGCTCCCCCTCCAGTAAGAACAACCCCTGATGGAGTTAGGCCGGCAAAACCGTTTTTGGCAATTTCTTCACTAACCATAGTAAAAATTTCGTTTAATCTGGGTTTTATTATTCCTTCGATAATCGTTTTTCGGGAAACAGTTTTGGTCTCCTCGTATATTCCCAGATTTACCAACTCAATATTATCCTGTTCACTTTCCTTTTTTTCCGTTTTAGACAATGAAATTTTTAATTTTTCCGCCCCTTCAAGGGATAAACGAAGTCCAATCGCCAAATCGTTGGTTATATTTTTGGCCCCAATCGGCAAAACAGTAGTATAACAGGGAGAACCCTCAATAAGGACGATAACACTGGTGGTTCCGCCGCCGATATCAACTAAGATTACCCCGAGTTCCTTTTCGGTCACGTTCAAAACCGCTTGCGCAGAAGTTACTCCGGAAAAAACGATCCCGCCTATTTCCGCCCCTGTCTGTGAAACGCACTTAGTCAGGTTTTTGATCGCCGTTGAAGAGCCGGAAATAATATGTGTTTTGACCTCTAACCTTATTCCGCTCATTCCGACGGGATTAGCAACTCCGTCCTGGGAATCAACGGTATAACTAATCGGAATTACATGCAAAATCTCCCGGGAAGAGGGAATGGAAATTGCCTTGGCCGCATCAATAACCCGATCAATATCCTCCGGCGTGATTTCTTTCTCCGGTTCAGCCACCGCTACCACACCATGAGAATTTTGAGATGAAATATGACCGCCCCCAACCGTAATCGATACCCGGTTAAGTGAATAACCGGCCATTCTTTCCGCTGCTTCAACGCTTTTTATGATTGATTCCGCCGCTTCTTCAATGTCAACGATTTGTCCTTTTCTGACTCCAAGCGAAGGAACAGAAGAGGCCCCGATAATATTAATCGTCTCTTTTGAATCATCGGCCTGGCCGATCAGGGTACATACTTTCGAACTGCCGACGTCGATCGCCGCGACTACCTTCATTTTCATCATTTATTCCATTGTATCCTGTATTTTAAATAATTGTAAACTACATCTTAAAAAAATGTAAAGTGGCGATCGCGATAAGCAACTTAATCAAAACGTCGCATAATAATTTTCAATTTTGACCAAGGCGGCAATCCTGGCCCTTAAGTCACTAACTTCCGTCATACAGGTAACCAAACCTACTCTTCTGCTGTTTACTTTTTTCACTATTTCCTCTTCAAAAACATTTATTAATATTTGTTCAACCTTTCCCACCGCCCATCTTCCGTCATCTCCGCCATAAACTCTTGAGAAGGCCACGGCGTCTCCTATTTTTAATTTTCTTAATCCGCCGAAGAACCCTAAATTGGGATCTTTAAAACTTGAATGTCCCTTAATAATGTAAGGCTGTTCACAATTGTCGCAGTAGGCAAAATCCGACAAATATCCACCGGCCTCCCATCCATCACCGGTTACGATTTGGGAATAACCTATTTCCATGGCCGGAATGGACAGACATTTATAAGGGAGAATCAAGTCTTGTCCTGATACCGGAAGTAACAATTCTTGACCGGCAACAATCAAGTCCCAGTTTGTTAGGTTGTTTTTTAAAGCAACAATTCTTGGGTTGGCAACTCCATAAAAATCACAAATGGAAAAAAAAGTATCGCCTTGCCTGATAACTACCGGATTCCAGGGAATTTCCCCTCTTAGGATTTCAAATTGGGAAATGCCTATATTTGCCGTCAAGGATCCCAAAAGATACCGGCCGGACAATTGAAGAAAATCCCTTCGATTAAATTCTTTTTTAAACATTCAACTTTGGATTATATCCTTTCTTTAAAATCTTTTCTATTTCATTAACTATATTTTGAGTTGCATTTTGCATAATTTTGGCACTGGTTGATTTTTTGTAATTTTCTAAATTTTCTGAAAATTTTTTAATCGTTGATAAGAGCAGGCCTTTTTCTAAATCTTCCTGCGGCAGTATTGCCGCCAAACCCATTTTCTTTAGTGTTTGCGCGTTGAGCATTTGCTCATTTTTATTTGACCAAGGAATCGGTATTAATATCGCCGGTTTGCCAAGATACAAAAGTTCATAGACAGTATGGGCACCGGCACGAGAGATAACAAAATCAGCACTTTTAAATACCGACCCGATTTCATCTTCAAAAAAATATTCCTTGACCCAATAGTTAAGATCTTTATCCAGTTTTTCCCCCAGACGCTGGCCGGTTTCAATATCATTAAACAGCGAAGTTGAACCGCACTGATGAATAACGTTAAAATTCTTCAACAACTTGGGTAAAATTTTAAAAACTTCTTCATTGATCAAATGAGCACCTTGTTTACCTCCGGTTATGTAAATAGTTTTTTTTGAATTTTCGAATAATTTTTTACCCTTATCAAAAAGTTCCGTTCTTATCGGCAGCCCGGTTAAAACCACTTTTTCTTTGGGAAAATAATTAACCGAAGAAGGAAAAGAAACCAAAACCTTCACCGCAATTTTGGAAATTAAACTATTGGCAACGCCACAAACCGTTGTTTGTTCATGCGTTACCACCGGAATTCTTAAAAGCCATCCTGCTATCGACACCGGTAAAGCTAAATAACCGCCAAAAGAAACAATCAGCCGGGGACGTATTTTTATCAACCAAAATAAACTCTGTAAAAAACCACATGGAATTCTTGAAATGTTAATAAGAAAATTAAACTTCTTCTGCCATTTACCAGCCTTGATTTCAATAAAAGGAATTTTTTCCGCTCTTACTTCTATGTATTCAGCCCCGGGGTTTTTGTCTCCGATCATGGTATATTTATGGCCAAACCAAAAAATAGAATACCCTTTTTGTTTCAGTACCCGGGCAACAAGCAAGGCACTGTTATGATGACCGCCGCAAAAAATAATTTTCATCTCGTCTTTTTATTAGATTGACTGGAAACATTATATAAGATACCAAGCCCCGTAAGCGAGACCAAAAGGGATGAACCGCCATAAGAAATAAAAGGGAGAGGAACCCCGGTCAGGGGAATAAGCGACACCATCGAGGAGAAATTGATTACCGCTTGAATTCCAATAAAAAAAATTATTCCAAAAGAAAGCATCTTCCCAAAAAAATCTCCAACCGATAAAGAAACATTAAATCCGCGGACAACCATAACAATATATATAAAAATTAAAAAAGAAGCTCCTAAAAAACCAAATTCTTCCGCAATAACGGCAAAAATCGAATCAGTGGCCGCTTCCGGCAAAAAAAGAAATTTTTGTCTTGATTGGCCAAATCCCCGACCCCAAAAACCACCGGAACCGAGGGCAATCAAAACCTGTTTAAGATGGTACGAGGTTTTTTCTTTTTCAAGGGAAGCCGATAAAAATTCTATTAATCTTTTTCTCCGGTATGGAGATGAAAATATTAACACCGGGACGGTTGCCAGGCCCATTAAAATTATCGCAAAAATATCTTTAAGCGGTGTTTCCGCTAAGAAAAATAAAAAAAACGCAGTTGTCGTAATAATTCCTGCTGTTCCCAAGTCCGGTTCGAGCATAACTAAGAGCAAAACCAGCCCGACTACTGCCAGAAACGATTTCATGCTCTTTTTCTTCTCCAGCAGTGAAGACAAATAAATAACCATTGCCAATTTGATTGTTTCCGCCGGCTGAAAACCAAAAGAACCGATTGGCAGCCAACGCCTGCCGCCATAAACTTCCCGGCCGAATCCTGGAATTAAAACAATTATCAAAAGTAATAAATTAAACATAAAAAAAGGAAAGGCAATTTTTTTTAATTTCCTGTAGTCAAAAAAACAAAAAAACAAAAATAAAATTATGCCTAAGATCAGAAACAGCGCCTGTTTGTTAAAAAAATAAAATTTATCATTGAAATTGGCCAAAGCGGAGGCTGAAGATGCGTTAAAAACCATCAGCAGTCCAAAAAAACTTAAACAAAGAGGAAGAAAAAAAAGAAGCTTATCACCGTTAAAACTTAAGTTTCTTCTTTTAAGCATTTTTTATCTTTATCTTTGAGCGAACCTTTTTAACCGTGTTTGCAAAACAATCACTTAATTCTCCTTTTGAATCACAAACCTTTTCCAATGTATTGATTTTAAACATTTCGATTTCCGGATTAACGATTCTCCCCTCTCCCGCCGCGTTAAGCCAAAATTCACCCTTTTTAACCCCATCTAAAAAATAACTTTCTCTTTTATAACGCATGTATTTGTCGTACACTCCCGCCGGAAGAGATTGGGCAATTTTAATCGGATTTGAAAAAATATTCCGGCCGACAATCTCACTTCCGGAAACTTTATTCGTTTTCTCTTTGGGATTAAAATTTTTAAGCAAATTTTGGTCTAAAAACACTATCAGATGATATGCCAGCAAAGGAATTTGACCGTTTTTTAACTCCAGTAGGGTATAAAAAGAGGCCGAAGCCGTTAGCCGGGCATTATTTTCCGAAAGAAAGACATCGTTTGACTGGCCGTCTATTAAAAAATCAAGACCGAAATAGCCCAAATAACCACTCTTTCTCATTAACTCTCCAACATGTTCGGTTATCTGTTTAATCTGATATCTCTGATCGTCCGGCAGCCCTGCCGGCCACTGCCGTCCGCCGGTACCGCCGGGCATGCTCGTCAAAAAGGGGTTTGATTCTATCTGCACCGCCGGGGGGCTTTGCAAAATTTCCTCCGGCAAAACCAGCGCATTGTTTAAAACCGTTATACCTTTAATAAACCGGTTTACTTTTACTTTTATCCTCCCGAATTTTTTTTGAATTTCAGAAAAATGTTTTTCGTCACTAATAAAAAAGGTGGAATTTCCTGCCCAGCCAAAACCAAACTGAATTACAAACGGCAATCCGAATTTTCCCAAACAAGTATTAAAATCCAGATTTCTTAAAAAGTCAATTTCAGCAGGAAGAATGGGTAAATTTTCCCGACTGGCGATCTTATGGAAATTTATTTTATCTTCAAAAACCTTATTTAACAATGACGAATTTCCGATAAGTTTAAAATTATTTTTTTGGGCAATAATTTCAAGTTTCTTTTGCGGTTTAAAAAAAATAATATTGGGAATCTGACCCTTTGATTTTTCCTTTATAAAAGATAAAACCTGTGGATGGCCTAAAATTTCCGCTGAACTGCGGAACATGAGGTTTTTTCTTCCCATCTCCTTTTCCAAACAAAAAACAGAAACACCCCTTTTTTGCATTAACTCAACCAGCGGGTGGTCGTCTAAACAAACAACATGATAATTAGAAACAATGCTTTCCAGACCAACACCCCGGCTTGGATCATTAGTGACATAAAAAATCGGCTTCTTTATTTTTTTTAAAACATCAAGTCCCATAAAATTAATATTTCTTTCCGGTTAATAAACAGACCCCCCGTTTAATTTTCCAACCTTTATTTCTGGCTTTTTCAACCGCTGCTAAAGCAAGTGCTCCTTCGGCGGAAGTCTCAATTTTGTTTTTTAGTAAAATCTTATCGGCCTGTTTTATCTGATCGTTTCCAATCACCCAACCTGCCCCCCTGGATTCCTCAACCGCTTTAAGAATCTGATCTTTAAGGGGAGAGTGTTTGGCGACCAAAGAAGTTGCCAAACTGACGGCCTCAGACTGATAATCATGATCAAACAAACCGGCAAGAGGACAAACAGAGGCAGGCTGGCAGAGGTGAATACGGGGAAGTTTTCCTGCTTTCTTAAAGCCTCGAAAAAGGCCGATCAGGTTTACTCCGCTGGAACAGGGAATAAAAATATCGCTGATTTCCCCCTTATTGCCAGCCAGTTCAAAAGAAATTGTCTGGTAACCTTCACTGCCGAATTGATTTAAAGAAGGCCGCAGATTATAAAGATTGTTTTCTTTGGCAAAACGTCCGGCCATAGACAGAGGTCTATTATCAATAGAAATATCCGCTTTCATCTGCTTTAAGACGAGCAGTTTATTTTTGTCGATTTTTGGAGAGACAAAAATTTTCAATTTCAACTTGGCCAAATTGCAATAATTGGCGGCGGAAATCGCCGCATTCCCTGAGGATGATAAAACAAAACTGCCAAAACCCTCCGACCAGGCCTTACTGACCAAAAAAGCCAACCCTCGGTCTTTTAAAGAACCGGTCGGATTTTGATCTTCTCTTTTTAAAATTACATCTAGGGGGGGAAAATATTCTTCTTTAGTGTTCCCTTCATTAAGACTCAGTCTGAATTTTTCCGGAACATCAGCCAAATACCCAGAAAACCGCCAAATTCCTCTTCGCTCTTGCTTTTTTTCTTTCAACATTTTATTATCCATTATACATTACCAGACGCTAGACGCTAATTAACTAATCGCTTAAAAAATGACCAAAATTGTTAGTTGTCCGGACTGCCAGGAGCCGGTAATTATACCGGATGATAACGAGACCGGAGAAATTATCGAATGCCAAAACTGCGGGGCAGAACTGGAAATCATCTGCCTCAACCCCCCCCAGGTATCTTTAATCGTCGAAGAAAAGTAGCTTTCACCAATATATTACTTTTTTATCGCACGTACGATAAATAACTGTCAAATTACATTAGTCTTAATTTTTTAAACAAGACGTAAGCCTCTTCTCCCAACCAATCATCGGGAAGGAAAGAGAAGGGAATCTGTGGGTCTTCATTTAATATCGAAAGAAACAAATAAATTAATTCCCCTCTTTTCTCTTTTCCGCTTTTTGCCTTGTAAACAAATTCTCTATATCTTAAATTTAAATGTGACAGCAAGAAAACCTTTTCCATTAATTCTTTCAAAGTCTTTGTCCCTATCATGCCATTTTTACCAATCGAAGAGATTAGTATTAAATCGCCGGATAATTCATGTTTTTCAATAAATTTTTTAATAAGATTTGTTGGGTTATATGGAGTCAACCAATTACTTTGTTGAAGCATTCCACAACCAATATCTCTTAAGAATTTTCTAAAGTAATCTCTCTCTTTATTTTTATCTTTTGGAAAATCGTAAGAAACCAAATAAATCTGCCCATCCCAAACTCTTTTTTCATCATAAAAGGGAATTATCTTTCTCAACTTTAGCTCTCCTGCCTTGGTAATTATGGGCAGAATTTCTTTTTCTTTTACAAAATCAATAAGTCCTTTTCGTTTCAAAAAAGAACAGGCCCTTTTAATTCTATGATAGTTTAATTTCTCTAAATCTTCTTCTACGCTACTCTCTATTAAATATCTTTTTTTTTGAATTAAACTTGGAGCTTCCAGGTTAAAATAAATTCCTATCAAAATCATATCAACCACTCTTTCGGCAATACCGTCTCTAAATTTACGAATCTTTCTTATCGTCAACACCATATAAATAATTATAGTACGTACTACAAAAATCTGTATTGTTGGTAAAGAAGTAGGTTAATCCCAAATTTTTAGTCTTTTTACTCCATCACCTTCTTGAAGGTAAAGTTGGAGAGCGTAATTTGCACCATTCGAGGTTTTTTCTTGCCATTCTTGCTCCTGAAGGCTTTTTTCCACGTCTTTAATAATAATTGATTCTTTATGAACACCGGAAATGACGGTATAAAAAGGAGAGGACGAATGAGCGTAAATGATCTTTTTGATATTTCCGCCCTTATCTTTTCCAATTTCCATCACCACCGCCAAATGATGTCCGCCTCCTAATCTGATCATATCCCCCGGCTTAATCCACTTAATTTTTTTTACAAAAAAGGAAACACCCCCGTCAGTCAGCATTTTAGTGCTCGCTCTTATTTTTATATACCTGCCTTCAGAGTTTGGAATATCGTCCGCAATCCCGTTTCCTCCTCTTTCTAAATCAAGCGCGTTAAGCATCCAAAAAGCAAAACCGGAACAATCAACCCCAAGGCGATTTTTTTTCATAAACAGAACAATTTCCCGCTCGTTTAATGTACTCAAATCAATTTTTTTCTCCCGGGCTTTTAATTCGGTAAGATTAACCAATTCTTGCGGACTGGCCTTACCTCCCCCGGGACCATGTTTCAATTTTTTGGAACAATCCATCCAATAAGGACAAACGATTTCTTTACCGCCAAGGAGAAGGTGAGTATATAGATAAAAAATGTCTTGCATGGTCAAATATACGCAATCCATAAGCCGAAAAGCGCCAAAATTATGCCGGCCAGCCAACCCCTCATGACAATTTTGGGTTCCTCCCAGCCGATATTTCTCAGCCAAAGATGAAAAGGGGCGACTGCAAAAGCCTTCTTCTTTAATAATTTTTTGGATAAAATTTGAATCAGGCTTGAAGATACTTCCACGATAAAAAGTCCGCCGATGACAACCAAGGCAAAAGTCCGCCCAATTAAAAGGCCGACCACGGCGAAGGTGGCGCCAAAAGACAAGGCGCCGACATCCCCCAAAAAGATTCTGGCGGGATAGACATTAAAGTAAAGAAAAGCAATTAGCGAGCCTATCCAGATCGCCAGAAAAATTGAGAGCGGGGTGTCAAGGGTTGTGTGGGAAAGAATCCAGAAGGCAAACAAAGCAATCATTAAAAGTCCGCAAGCCAAACCGTCAAGTCCGTCAGTAATATTAAAGGCATTAACAAAAGAAACGATAATAAAGGCGGCCAGGGGGATAAAGAAAACACCGATGTCAAAAACCCCAAAAAACGGCACATAAATAAAACTGATTTTTAAATTAAAAAACATCATTGAAGCAATAAAAAAAGCCAGCAGCCATTGAATGGCAAACTTATGCCTTAATCTCAAGCCAAAAAAACCCGTTCTCTTAAACCCAAAAAATTTTAAAATATCGTCATATAACCCAAGCAATCCGAAAGAAATAAAGGTAAAAAAAAGAATATTTAATTCTTCTTTTATCTGAGAGAAAGCGGTTGTTACTCTAATTCCCGCATAGCAAAGGATAGGATAAAGGATTAAATAAAGCAAAACGGTAGTGGCAATTATCAGCAGTCCTCCGCCAACCGGAGTTCCGGCTTTAAGGTTGTTGAGTTTGTCAAAAATTTTAGTTCGGTTACCTTCAATATCGGTCGTTTTTTGTACCCGGCGGAAAAATTTGAGTTTATAAAGAAGATTAATAAAAGGAACAACCAAAATACTGGTAAAGAGAAAAGAGAAAATAAGTAAGCCTAAATATAAAGCAATCATCTTGGCTAAACTTCATTGTAACAGAAGAGGGATAATTCTTTCCAGGTGTTTATGCAATGAGGCCTTCAAATAAATCAAATCCCCTTTTTGTAAATTTTTTTTCAAAAAATCGGCCGCCGAGTTTATGTCTTTAGCAAAAAAAGCCTTTTTTAAACCAAAATTTTGAGCTGCTTCAACCGTGTATTTTGCCAGCGAACCGACTCCGACAAGCATATCGATTTGACAACTTGCCGCTTCTTTGCCGATTTGCTGGTGCATAGAAACGGAAGATTCACCCAGTTCGCCCATTTCACCAAGAACCGCAATTTTCCGGCCGGAAAATTGAGAAAGGGATTTTAAGCCGGCAATTACCGAAGCTGGATTGGACCTTTTGGCGTCATTAATCAAAACTGTCTGCTGGGGCCCGGGACCGACGCTAAATCGACCTTCAAGCGGTTTTAACTGCGCTAATTTTTGCACTATTGTTCCAATGTCAACTTTCTGCTCTTTTCCTACGATATAGGCAACCAAACAAGCATAAACAGCCTGGTATCCCAAAAGCCCCGAATTTATTAAAATTTTTTCTTCCCCGTCATGTAGTTGAAAGCTCGTTCTTAAAAGAGATAAAATAATTTTATCAGCCCAAACATCCGCTTTTTCTGAAAGACCGTAAAAAACTTTTCTTCCTTTAAGTTTTAATCCGACCTTCCTGACCTCTTCATCATCATAATTTAAAACGGCCAAACCAAGCGGGGGAACAGCCTCGATTAATTTACTTTTTTCCGAAACCACGTTTGAAAGCGATCTTAAAAGGTCTTTGTCGGTATGCACGGGAGTTATACCGGTTAAAACGGCAATTTTCGGTTTTACCAACGAAAGGTGGCGGTCCATCTCGCCCAAGTGGTCAATGCCATATTCCAAAACCAGTACTTCATTCCAAATCTTAGTTTTTAAAATCGTAACCGGCAGATTAAATACCGTATCAAGATTTATATCTGTTTTATTAACGGAGTACTTTCCCGATAAAACAGACGCAATCGCGGTAACGGCCGTGGTCTTACCGTAACTGCCGGTTACACCCACCACCGTTAACTGCAAATTGATTTCCAGCCATATTTTGGCCAATTTTCTTCTCACTTGATGGAATAAATTCTTTATATTTCTACCCATTTTTAATTCTTTTAATGTCTGCCCCTAAGGTTTTAAGTCTCCCGTCTAAATTCTCGTATCCCCGATCGACATGTTCGACACCGGTCAGCCTGCTTGTTCCGCCGGCAATCAAAGAGGCCAAAATCAAAGAAGCACCGGCGCGCAAATCAGTAATTTCCATCGTAATTGGAGTTAACTTTGTCGGGCCAATAACCCGGGCCGCATGAAAATTTCCTGGTTTGTCGTCTTTAAGGTTAAAATTGTATATTTCATCAGGGTTTGGAACAACCGGATTAAAAAGTTCAATTTTTGCCCCCATTTTTTGCAAGCCTGAAACGAAAGCAAACCGATTCTCAAAAATAGTCTCATGAACAATGGAAGTTCCTTTTGTCTGTGTCATTAAAATCATCCACATTGCCATCCAATCAGACATAAAACCAGGATAGGGACTGGTCACGATATTTAAAGCTTTTAAATTACCTTTATAAAAGAAGCGGATTCCATCGTTTGTTGTTTCATATCCCCCGCCGATTTCTTTTACTGATTTTAAAAAAGCTCGCAGCATCTCAGGATTGGCTTGTTTTATAAAAACATCCCCCTTAGTGGCTAAGGCACAACAGGCAAAAGTCACCGCTTCATTACGGTCCGGCATAACAAAATGGTCAGCGGGGACAAAATTACTTACTCCTTCAATTTCAATCGTTCTGTTTTTGGTTCTTTTAATTTTTGCCCCCATTTTATTCAAGAAAGCAATCAGGTCATCAATTTCAGGCTCAAGGGCGGCATTTTCCAAAATTGTCTTTCCTTTAGCACTGGCAGCCGCAATAATCATGATGTCGGTACCGCCGTGGGTATTTTTATGAAAACGGTACCTGCCTCCCTTAAGCTTTCCATAAATTTCATAATGGCTGCCGGATTCTTTAACTTCCCCGCCTAAAACCTTAATCCCCTCAATGTGTCGGTCTAAGGGCCGGCGGCCAATTTTACAACCGCCGGGAACAGGGAGGATTGCCTTGCCAAAACGGTAAAGCAACGGACCGATAAAGTAAGTCGAAGCGCGTGAAAGTTTACCGGTAGTCTGAGAAAACTCCTGCTTTAACAGGCCGGAACCGGAAACCCATAGAGAATGATTTTCCCCAAACTCAACACTGCCTCCGAGTTCCCTGATAATTTCTGCCGTTGAATAAATATCGCCAATTTTAGAAAAATTTTGTATTTTACTTGGCTGATCGGCGTAGAGAGAAGCAATTATCAGTTTAAAACCGGAGTTTTTGGCTCCGCAAAGATCAACTTTTCCTCTTAAGGTATTTCCGCCGGTGATTAAAAATTCGTCCATCAAAACTCTCCTACTCTGACAATTTCCTCATATAAATTAATATTAAATTTTTCTTTTACTTTACTTTTTGCCAAATCAATTAACTCAACAACCGCGGCCGCCTTTGCTCCCCCAAGATTAATTATAAAATTGGCATGTTTCTCCGATATTTTGGCACCGCCGCATTGGCTGTTTTTTAATCCGCATTTTTCAATTAATTCCCCGGCCGATTGCGGTTTGGGATTAACAAAAATACACCCCGCGGACGGTTCTTTGGGTTGTCCTAATCTCTTACTCGTATAAAACATTATTTTTTCTTTAATCTTTTGGTTGTCTTTTTTCTCTAAATTAAATTCAACTGCCAATATAATTTCCGCGTTATGCTTAAAACGACTGTCACGATATTCAAACGAACAATTATCTTTATCAATCCAAATTACTTCTCCGTTTGAGGATAAAATCTTTACCCGATTGACATAATCACCAATATTTTCTTGCCAAGCGCCGGCATTTCCCCGAACCGCCCCTCCCACCGTCCCCGGAATCCCCGCCATAAACTCCAAACCGGTCAGGGAGTTTTCCAGGCACTTGTTTATTAAAGTTGACATCGGCAAACCCGCACCGGTTGTTACCGTGCCATTTTCAATCCGTAATTCGCAATTCGATAATTTGATAATTATTCCCCGAAACCCTTTGTCGCCGACTAAAATGTTTGACCCCGCTCCCAAAATAAAAATTGCGATTCCCATTTCTCCAGCAAGCTCAACCGCTTTAATCAATTCTTCTTCACTTTGAGCTTCATAAAACAAATCTGCCGGTCCGCCGATTATAAAAGTTGTGTGCACCGATAAAGGTTCATTCAAGCCTACTTTTTCTTTGCCTAATTTTTTAATTAACTCTTTATATTTATTGTTCATAATCTTTTTAATCCTTCGGCAAGCTCAAGATAAATCCGTTAATCTTTTAATTATATTTTTAGTCAAATCCGTAAATCTCAATCCTCCCGATGACATAAAGACAACCAGATCACCATCCCCGGTTTTTTCCTTCAAAAACTCAATTATTTTTTCATCAACCGGTTCATAAAAAACTTTTTTGCTTCCCCCGAACGCCTTAACCAAACAAGAACCGGTTACCCTCTCCCCTCTTCCGACATTTTTTAAAAACTCAACCCTGCCAATTATTACTTGATCAGCCAAATTAAAAGAATCTGAATACTGGTCTAAATTTTCTCTAAACTTTAAACTAGTTGCCGAAGGGTTAAAAACGACAAAAATTTTATTTTTTGGATATTGTTTTCTTAATAAAGAAAGAACACTCTTTATTTTGGAAGACTGTTGGGATAAGTCTTTAAACAAATATCTTCCCCCAAATACTCCTAAAAATTCATTTCTTTCCCTTAACCCTTTAAATGAAATTATTGAATCTTCAATTATCTTTCGTTCAATATTAAGTTTTGTGCATAAAATATCGGCTCTTATGGCGCTTTCCTTATATAAAACACTCGGGGGAAGTTTAACATTTGAAGTTTGAAAGGGGATTTTCGGACATTTACAGGCATTAACCACCGCTTTATCGACTAATCTTTGATCGTAAAATAATACTCCATTATCCGGAAGAAGTTTTACCAAATTAATAAATGCCTTTACATAAGAGTCTCTTGTTTTAAAAATCTCAGGATGATCATACTCGGTTGCTGTCAGCAGTAAAAATTTAGGCTTATAAAACATAAACTTCGGTGGATCCGACTCTTTAAGCGCCGGCGTCTCGTCCCCTTCGACAACCGAAAAATTTGAATCCGATATTTTAATTCCATCGGAAAAATTTACGGGAACCCCCCCAAACATATAAGAAGGATTCAACCCGGCATTGATTAAAATCCAAGAAATAAGCGCCGTAGTTGTTGATTTAGCGTAAGTTCCCGCAACGACAATTGAATTTTCCTTAATCAAATATTTCCCAATTACCTCCGGATAAGATAAAACATTCAGTTTAAGAAAAACCGCTTTTTTATATTCAGGGTTATCTTTGTTTATTAAAAGCGGACTTCTCCCGACTACCACCAAATCAGGATCGTTTGGTAAATTTTCTTCTTTGTACTCTTTGAAATAAGCAATATTGTTCTGAGATAAGAAATCAGTAATCGGGGGATAAACTTCTTTTTGATCAGAACCCGAAACAGCCCAATCCATATCTTTAAAAGCTTTTGCCAGCGGCGCCATTGTCTTTCCTGCTATTCCAATAAAATATGCCTTTTTCATATGTAAAAATTTACCCGAACACCGTATTTACTCAAGAGGTTTTCAAGCCCGTCTGGATAAAACTCTGTAATAAATTTCTGGTTTTTCAGCAGATATTCTTCTTCGTCCAATCCCAAAATTAACTTTTTTAGTTCCGGCAGGTTGTCGTTCCACCTAAAGCCATTAAAAAATTCAACTCCTTTAAATTCAGTTTTATACAATGACTCTTTCTGGTAACAAGTGCCTAAATAGGCATATTTTTTCTGATTTTGTTTAGCCCAAATGACGGCTTGAAGCATCATCCTTGCTCCCAGATTTTGACTGATGTAGTCGGATTTATAAAAACTGTGGGCATATTGAATCAAGTTACCGCCGATAAAACAAACCGCATATCCAACCTCGCTCTGATCAACCGTCTTTTTAAAAACAAAAACATAATTAAAGACACCGTTTTTAAAAATATTTTTTATGCTTTGTGAAGAAAAAACTCCCCTGCCGATTTTTTTGCCCGCATAATCTTTACACATTTTTTGCACCGCCGGGGTGTAATCAAAATCAGATAAAGGAATTAAGTCCGCTTCAAAATCAACCGTTTTGTTTAAAATTCTTCTGTTTTCACTGGTAAGATCAAAACGTTCAAGATTTACCCTCAGACTGCGGGAAAGATAATAAACATGAGGTAAGTGTCTCATCGGCAAAAAGCCGCTTTGGTATATTGTTTCTTCTAAGTCTTCCACTTCTTTCAATAACCAGACCTGATAAGGAAAATGATATTTGTCATAATCATCCTTAAATTCACTGAAAAACAGCTTCATTTTTTTATCCTTTCTTCAATCGCTTTTCTAACCGCTGCATTTTCCGACCAGGGATATTCGGTTTGGCCAAAACACATTGATTGTTCATGGCCCTTACCGCAAACGACCACAATATCGTTTTTTTTAGCCAATTTGCCGATGGCATAATTGAAAGCTTCTTGACGATCGGTGATAATTTTGAAATCTCCTCCTGCTTTTTGGCAGCCATCGGCAATCTGCTGGCAAATTGTATTGACATCCTCCGTCCGGGGGTCCTCGGCGGTAATGACGGAAAAATCGGCCAACTTACCGGCAATCTCACCCATCATCGGCCTTTTTTCCATATCACGAAGTCCGGCCGCACCAAAAACCACAATTAGTTTTGATCCGGTCGGTTTTAACTTTCTCAGCAAGCCCAGAACTTGTTTTAAGGCGTTCGGGGTATGGGCAAAATCAACATAAACTTTATAATTTTGCCCTTCAGTAATTTCTTCCAACCTTCCTTTTACGCCGTAAAAGGTGGTTAAGGCGGTCCTTATTACTTCCGGTTGGATTTGTAAAGAAAAAGCCGCCGCAATCGCCGCCAAACAATTATACCGATTATATTCACCCTGAAGAGGAGTTTTAAACGGGAACTTTTTAAGCGTAAAATCAGCATTGCTTTTTAGGGCATAAGTAATTACTTTTTTATCTTGGTTTTGTTTAATTTTAGCGGAAAGCAATTTAAAGGAAGGATCATCCCTGTTTAAAATCGATATTTTTGAATTTAAAAAAAGTGACAGCTTTGCCAGCTGGTAGTCTTTAAATGTTTTATGGTAATCCAAATGTTCATGGGTGATATTGGTTAAAACCCCAATATCAAAATTAATTCCCCAAAGCCGGTACTGGTCAAGCCCGTGGGAAGTGATTTCCAAAACGGCATATTCAAGTTTTTTTTTGACCATCTTACGAAGAAGTTTTTGCAGCTGCCAAGGATCAGGAGCAGTTACATGGAAACCGGTATCAATTTCTTCATTGTCTATTTTAGCCGAAACGGTTGAAACCATACCGGCCTTAAGACCGGCAAACAATAAAATGTGGTAAATTAAATTTACCGTCGTGGTTTTACCGTCAGTCCCGGTAATACCGATAATTTTTAGTTTTTTTGACGGAAAACCGAAGTAAATATTAGCCAGGACGGAAAAGGGTAAATGTTTAAATTTGTTTATTTTTTTTTGAGGAATCCAAGTGCGAACCCTGTCAAGTAATTCTTGAAGTTGATTTTTTAATTGTTTCTCGATCATTTTTGGGTGTGTATATTATAACACCCCAGACTTAATTATCGTCCGGGGCGATCTTTTTTATCCTAAAGATGTCTTTGGCGATGGAAAACCAAAGAGGGGCGGCAGTTTCCGATCCCCAAGGCGAAGTTTTAGGCTCATTTAAGGTTACCAACATTGCAAAACTTGGATTATCCACCGGGCCGAATCCGATGAATGAAGCAATTGTTTTTTCGGGATCATAATGGCCCTCTATCGGGATCTGCGCCGTCCCCGTCTTCCCGGCAATAGTGTAACCCGGCGGTTTTGCCCACTTTGCCTCCCCTTTTTCAACCGCCTCAACCATCATTTTTTTTATGATATTGGCGGTTTTTTCTGATATCGGCCTGCCCTTTTTCACCGGTTTGATCTCAATTGTCTTACCATTCTCTTGGATTTTTTGAACCATTTGCGGTTCATAAGTTTCTCCGTTATTGGCAATCGCCGATACCGCCGTCAAAATCTGAACCGGAGTAAAGGCAATTCCTTGGCCAAAAGAAGCGGTTGCCAAATCAATCGGCAGCCACAGGTTTACCGGCTTGACTTTAGAAGAGACTTCTCCTTGCAGGTCTATATTGGTTTTATCGGTAAGACCGAATTTTCCCAAATAATTAAGCAAACATTCTATTCCGATTTTTTCGGAAATATAAACCATGCCGACATTGTCGGAGTGGACAAGAATATCAGTCATTGTCGAATCGGGATAATATTTCTCGTTCCAGGTCTTTATCGTATAGTCGGCAATAGTTTTTGGGCCGTCACAAAAACCGCATTGTTCATTTTCCGCCACCGATCGGCTGTCGATAGCGGCGGCCATTACCAAGACTTTAAAAATTGATCCCGGTTCAAAAATACTGGAAATCACCGGATTGCGGAATATTTCCTGATCAAAAGAATAATAGACGGAAGGGTCATAACTGGGAAATGAAGCCATTGATAAAACGGCGCCGTTTTTAGGATCAAGAACTAAAACAGTTCCTGAAACCGCCCCGTATTTTTCAATACCCTCTTTTAGTTTTTTTTCGATTAAAAACTGCATTCCTCTATCGATATTAAGAATAAGGTCCCGGCCGGCGATTAATTTTTCCACTTTAATATTTCCTATAGGCAACGGCTTCCCCAAGGCATCTTTTTCATAAAAAAAACTGCCTTCTTTCCCTGTTAATTCTTTGTCATAGTAACCCTCCAGGCCAAAATACCCTTTTGCCTGTCCACTCTCATCTTTACCGACAAAACCTAAAAACTGAGCCGACATTGAAGCTTCCGGGTAATAACGTGACTCTTTGATCTCGAAATTCAGACCCACAATTCCCAAGTTTTGAATTTTTCCTCTTTCTTCTTCCGAAACATTTTCTTTTAAGGGAACCCAAAAGTTTTTTTTATCCGACAATAAATCTTTATTGATATCATTCTTTCCTAAATATTTTTCTAGACTGGTTAATAATTGATCGGGTGAAATTTGAAGCCGGCTCGGGTCAGCAAAAAGCAAGTATGAGTTTTGGTTCATTACCAGCGGGTAATTATCGCTGGCTAAAATCTTACCCCTTTCGGTATTGGTTTTTTGGAAATGTTGATATTGTTCGGTGGCTAATAATTTAATCTTTTTTTGTTGAAATATCTGCCAATACAAGAGTTTACCCAAAACAGCCGCAAAACCACCAATAAGAAGAATTAAAACCAACCTGGTTTTGGTTTCGAATTTCATCTTTTTAAAGCAACCGCGTAGTCGTGAGCGACCACTTCCGAATAGATCACGGCGCTTGAACTTTTTTGCACCAGTTCCTTTTCCAATAATTTATTTTCTTCTTGCAAATTTTCTATTTTGGTTTCAACTTCCAAAAAGTCTTCAGAAAAGGAAATTCCCCGGCAAACAAAAACCGCCGGAAGAATAACTAAAAAAAGAATTGTTGTTAATAAAAAAATTGGTTTTTTCATAGCTTTTCGGCTCCTCTTAATTTAGCGCTCCTGGAGCGCGGATTTAATTTAATTTCGTTACCGGACGGAATAATCGGCTTAGAATTAATAATTTTTAATATATTTTGTTTTTGTTTTTCCAAAAAAAATCTTTTTACAACCCCGTCTTCTAAAGAATGAAAACTTATAACCACCAGCCTTCCACCTTGATTTAAAAGATCAACCGATTGCGGCAGGCTCTCTTTAAGAGAGTTAAGTTCATCATTTACGGCAATTCTTAAGGCTTGAAAAACCCTGGTTGCCGGATGTATCTTCCTGAATTTTTCGCTTGGTGGAGCCTGGCTCACAATTATTTGGGCCAGTTCACTGCATTTTTCAATTTGCTTATTCTGTCGGTATCGAACAATAGCTTTCGCATACCTTCCGGAAAATTTTTCTTCACCCAGTTTTGTGAACAATTCCGCCAGTTCTTTTTCGGTTAAACCGTTAACTAAATCTTTTGCCGTTACCGACAGAGCCGGGTCCATTCTCATATCCAAACTGACTTCTTGACTAAAAGAGAATCCTCTTGAGGCTGACTCGAATTGATGGCTGGAAACCCCCAAATCAAACAATACCCCATCAACCTTTTCGAATCCATTTTCTTCAGCCAATTTGGCAAGATTAACAAAATTACCTTTTGCGAACTTGGGAGGTGTCAAGCCTGGGCAGGCTTGTTTCAGTCTTATGCTGGCATAGGAGAGAGCCTCGGGGTCTTGGTCTATTCCCAAAAGGATACCCCCGCGTTTGACAATCTCCTCGCTGTGGCCTCCACCCCCCAATGTCGCATCAAGATATTTTTTACCCGGTCGGATATTTAATAAATCGACCGTCTCATTTAAAAGTGCCGGGACATGATATGTACCGATTTTTTCCAATTTACTGGCCGACATTGCTTAATTTTTCCGCTATTTTATTGATATTTTCTTTTAAATATTTTTGGTATTCATCCCAAACTTGTTTGTCCCAAATCTCAACATATTTATTTAATCCCAAAAAAATCGCTTCCTCTCCGATTCTTGCATGAGCCCGTAAATAGCTTGGTAAAACACACCTTCCTTGTTCGTCCAAGTCAATCTCGGTTGCCTCTCCAAGCAAAAACCGAGCCGTATCCCTAGCCGAATTTAAAATAACCGGCTTGCCTTCGGTTGATTCAACCAGCGACTTGTAGTTTTTGGCGGAAACAACCATCAACGAGTTTTCATATCCGACAGTAACCACTAAATTATCCCCCAGGACCTCTCTAAACCGCTTAGGAAAGGCCAAACGGCCCTTTGGGCTAACTTTAGTGCGGTATTGTCCAATCAGCATCTTTTTATTTCACCACAATTCACCATTTTCCTCCAACTTACACCATTTTGTGACAGAAAATAGCAGTTGTCAAGGGGTGAATTTGAATCACGAAGCGTGTATGGATAGTACTGAAAAGCTGAGTACTAAAAATAGACGTGGTCAAGAAGAGCTAAAAAAATTACTGTCCACTTTTTTTAAATATAATCATCGAGTGTTATTTTTTTCAATCCTTTAAAATAATCTACCAGCTTTAAATCCTCAACCCATTTTTTTAAATAGTCCATGTTCAGGTTTTTTTTCTGTATTTGATAGACAAAAGCCGCATCAACTAAGTGCTTTTCTATTTTTGCTTCTTTATACCATCTTAATTTTTGTAAAATTGTATCCTCGGGACTGGATATTTCCATAAATTGATCCAGGATTTTTACTCTCCGCTTCCGGGAAAACCGTGATTTGTCAAACAAATCTTCTGTTAAAAGCCAAAAATCCAGTTTTAACGTTGTTGGCAGATGAAGGATATTAAACATATCTTTATTTCTTACCGCCTCTTTTATTACATCGGCTTGGATTAAAAAATCCTCAGAAAGATTTTTTACTGCATTTAGTGTTTTTTTTATGTCTTTTTGGTTTATTTCCACCACAAAATCAATATCGTGAGAAGCACGAGGACGACCGTAATAAATCACGCTCCAAGCACCGGTAATCATGTAGGGAATCTCTGATTTTTCCAAAAAAGACGAAATTTGTTTAAGAAGTTTCTCTTGGCTGGTTTCCATCTTATTTAATTGCCAGTAGCAACCATTCCCGCTTTTCTTACTTTTCTAACTGTTTCGGATAATTCCATTCCCAAACGAATTTTTTTACTTCCGGACATTCTTCTATATCTGGAAAGCAAAAATTGTGTTAGGTTCTTCTTTTGCACCATTACCCCATTATACACATTATTTCTACTCTCCCAAAATGAAAAGAGAGGTGTTGGAGAAGCCGGCGGCGGCTTTGCCGGGCTCGAAAGTAGTTTCCAGTTTTTGCCAAGACTTACCCGAAAGAGCATAAATGCTGGCCTGAATCAGTGAAGTCTTAAAACTTACCGTGCCCTTACCGGCTAAATTGGGGAAAACGCCATAGGGAATAGATTTAGCCGTCACTCCTTCCGGCAATTGAACAGGAATTCCCACTGAAGAGATTGTCAGATATAATGAGTTTTGGGGAAGAGCGGTTGAAATAAGAGAAAAAACACCGTCTCCGGCGGACAAGCCTTCTTTAGCTTCTTTTCCTTTTTGAATCCTAAAAGCAGATTCGTACTTTTCTTTGCCGCCGCTCCCTATTAGGGTTAAAATCAACATACCCTCATTGACATTCTCATCATATTTATACTTGCATGCCCCGGTGGTGCAGCTGGCGCTTCCCAAAAGCAGTTTTTTGGAAAATTCGGTTTGATTGCTTAATTCTACCGGTTTGCCCCCGGAGCTAATCCCTCTTTCAATCCTGTTTCCTTCAAAATCGGCAAAATAAGTCAACTCATACTCGAGAGCAGTCATTTCTTTTCTAATATTTTTAATATCTATGGTTAACCAATGGTTGTCGCTGGAAACATTCAGAGAAACGTAAGGCCTTTCTTTTATTGTTTCTTCTACCGGTTTGGTGGGAATTGAAGTCGGAGCGGTCTGGCCGGGAAGTGTTTCTGCCGGTTCTTTCTTGGCACAGCCGGAAAGAAAAACTGCACCGGAAAAAATTGCGGCCAGTAATAATATTTTTTTCATTTTTACTTAAGTAAATTAAGCAAGTGTTTTAAAAGATTGTCAATTGGCAATCGTTGTTGTTTGGCGGTATCACGATCACGGACGGTTACGGTATTATCCTCAAGCGTTTGGTAATCAATCGTCACACACCAAGGTGTTCCAATCTCGTCTTGAGAATAATATCTCTTGCCGATATTTCCCCTGTCGTCAAAACTAACCGTAATTTCTGATTTTAAACTTAAGAAAACCTCCCTTGCCTTTTTTACCAACTCCTCTTTATTGGCTAAAAGAGGAAAAACCGCCGCTTTATAAGGGGCAACTTTGGGATTTAATTTTAAAAATACCCGGTCATTTTCTTCGCAGTATGCATCAAGAAGTAAAAACAAAAAAGTTCTGTCAACTCCACCCGAAGTTTCAACAATGTTTGGGGTGTATTTTTCACCTGTTCCCTGGTCGGTATAACCCAAATCCTGACCCGAATATTCGCTATGCCTTGACAAATCCCAATCCCCCCGCCAATGAATCCCTTCAATTTCACTTCCGTCAAAAGGAGAAGCCGAATACTGGATATCAAAAGCTTTTTCGGCATAATGAGCCAGCTTTTCGTGCCGATAAAAAACCAAATTATCCGGATGGGTAAACAAGCCTTGGTACCACAGCATTCTTTCGTTTTTCCAATAGTCAAACCATTTTTCCATCTCTGAAGGATGACAAAACCACTGCAAATCCCATTGTTCAAACTCTCTCTGCCGGAACAGAAAATTTCCCGGAGTCACTTCGTTTCTAAAGGCCTTTCCAATCTGGCAAATACCAAAAGGAATTTTAAGCCTGTTTGTTTGAAGAACATTTTTAAAATTCAAATAGATTGTTTGGCAAGCTTCGCCGCGTAAATATGCATTTATTTTCTCTCCTTCGATAACTCCCAGTTGGGTTTGCATTAAAATATTGTAGTTTCTGGGCTCTGTAAGCTCTCCTCCGCAGTCTGGACATCTATTTTCAGCTAAATCATCTTGTTTGAAACGGTGATGACATTTTTTACATTCAGATAAGGGATCGGAGAAATTTTTAACGTGGCCGGAAGCTTCCCAAACTTTAGGATGAGTAATAATCGCCCCGTCAATTCCGACGATATTCTCATGGTCAACCGTCATCCACTTCCACCAAAGCCGTTTAAGATTATTCTTCATTTCAACCCCGAGAGGCCCAAAGTCATAAAACCCCTGATTTCCACCATATATTTCCGAGTTAGGATAAACAAATCCTCTCCTTTTACAAAGTGAAACAATTTTTTCCATTAAGTCCATAACTGTAGTATATCAAGAATAATAAATGGAGACAATCAGTTAATATGGTGAAGTAATACCAATTTTTGTCTCTAACTTTTCTAATCGATTATTATGTTGAAACAAGGTATCCCCTATTACTTCCTGCTCTTCTCTAACTTTTTTAACCTCCCCCATTAATTCATCCATCGAGTTAAAATGTTCTTCCTTAGTAGGAATTAAATTGATACTGTCCTTTACTTCTCTAATTTGATCTTTTACCTCATCAATCTCCTTCAATACCTGGCTCGAGCCTGCCACAATTAAAAGCTGAATTTTATTCAGATCGTCTTTTGTCAACATAAACAAACCTTAGCAAAACAAAAATTAATAATCAATTAGCAATTCAACCCGCCTTCACAAAAGTTTCGTCGGGCAGGCAATTTAACAATCGCTATATTCTTGCTAAAAAATTCTTTGCCTTTAATTCTTTTTCGATTATCTCCTCAACGAATAAAGAGGTTCTAAAATCTTTGGGTACCGGTTTGTCATGCGGCCAAAAACCTAAAAGCTTTAATAAATTTAGTCCGAAATTGCCCAAAAAAAAGGAATAGTTTTCTAAGCTTAAATTGTTTAATTTTTTTAAATTGTCAGATAACAGTTCGAAAACTCCATCCTGCTCGCTTTCCTCTACCGTCAGCTTATCTACCATTTCACACAGTTGATAAGCGCAGGCTACTTTATGTAAATTGCCTCGTAGGGAAGAGAAACTTTCCACCAACTCCGTCTCTGTAATAATATCCATGCCCTTACCTTTGGCGGCAAAAAAAATTACTTGATTAAAAACTTCCAAGTTTCCTCTTTTCCGCGAAGTCATTCTACGGATCCCTTTTGCCAATAAAGTTAGTTTACCGTAGCGCTTGGAATAAACAGTAATTATTTTATCTGCTTCACCGAAGTTAATCCTCTTTAAGACAATCCCTTCGGATTTATAAGTAATACTCATCGAATACTGAATACTGAACTATGAACAAAAAAGAAAAACATCACAAATCATCATTCATTATTCATTGTTCATCATTCATTATTTAAAACCTCAACTCTTTGTCTTCACGAAGTTCAAATTCTTGAATCTTGCCGTTAAACTCAAGACTGAAATCATACTTTTCAACTCCGGCTTGTTTTTGAATCAATAGTTGATATGTTTCACCAAGTTTGACTCTTTGGGGTAATTTATATTTAAAGCTGACTTTAGTCATGCTTTGGGGACGGAGCGGATATTTATCACCGTAAAAGCCTTCAAAAACGGTTTTCCCCAATTCTTCATAAACTTTTGGTTCAACTTCAGAACCGGTCATTTCGACAAGAGTACTGCCATTAGGAACATAAAGCCTAAACCAATTCCGATAAAGTCCGTTTAAACAAAGCCCGCCGGAAAGAAGTCCGCAGTCAGATGGGGGAAATGGATTATTGTAGGTGACCAGAATAGTCTTGGTTACCTCACCTTCAGCAGAAATCTCAATTTTTTCGTCAATTTTCTGGGTGATAAACAAATTCGATTTGGCACCGGCAAAATTGGTATCAACCAACAGTTGATAATCACCTTCAGTCTCCCTCACCCGACCGGCCAGATTAAATGACTCGGCCGCTTTTTGAGCCTTCTCGTCCAAAAAATAAAAAAGAACGTGTTTTTCTTTGATTGCAATCAAACCGACATTAAAAAGTTGGGCGATTTTGTCTTTCGGGCTGTTAAAAGCATTGGCCAGGATTGAATGCATTAACGGTCCGATAACCGCCTTACGGGAAGCGTTAGTCCCGCTTATTGGCTTATCGGCAATTTCCTCTAACCGATAAACCACTTGGGGGCAATCACAACGCTTGTCAGTTTCCGCGGAAAAATTACCCCATTCGGGCACTCCAATCGATCCCAAAACTTTTAAAAGAGAAGCTAAAATTTTAGTATCGACTCCGACGATTCCGTCAACTTTTTTTACTCCACGAATCTCGTTATTGTAAATATCTAAAATTGGTTTCATGGAAACGGCAAAATCAGGCGAAAGATTCATGTCACGCAAATAAAGGTAGAAAACATTCTTATGGTAATTTTGAATCGGATCAGGGGCCGGCAGTTTCTTACCCCAAGCAGAATCAAGACTGTAAATATCTTCGGATAAAACCGGCGTAATTTTCCCTTTATCAACTTTTAATACTCCATAAGCAGTCATAAAACCACCGGTCGGACGAAGCTCGGCATCATTTTGAAAAATCACCAGATAATACTTCGGAGAATTGACTCCCAGAAGGTTAGGCATTTCCTCTATCAACGGCTTGGCGTCGTTCACTAAGGCGGAAGCTTGATCTACAGAAGAAATTACAGAAGATAAAGATTCTCTTAATTTAATTCCTTTTATTTCAATCGGGTAACGGCGGGGGTCAATTTGGTCAATTTCTGTCTTTATAATATCCAGCTGACTGTCTATTTTATCCAGTTCAGGACGAATTTTATCAAGAGTGGTCACCAAAAAAGTAATTCTATCAAGGGCGGTTTTTCCCTCTCCGCTTTTCACCCCGCCCAACCCCAAAAGATCACCATATGGGGTAATTGTCTCAACTACCAAATCAATCATATCCAAACCGGTCCTGCCCGTTTTAAGCAGCCGCTGAGCATCACGGTAATAATCACCTACCCTGGGAAGTGAAGATAGAAAAGAAAATTTTTCTATTTTAGCTTGAATACGATTTAACTCCGCACGGAAATTCGACGTCGATTGTTTAATGTTTTCTAAATTCTGCTCTTTAATGGCCGTTTTTAACTCATTTGCGGATTGTTCCAGGATCACTTTTTCCGGCAAAAAACTTTTGTACACCGAATAACCCCAAGCGGTTCCCGCCCCGACAATGACAACCAAGAAAAGAAATATTCCCAAAGAAGTCCACAACCAAAGTCTTTTCTTTCGTGGTTCTTCTGTTTTAATTATTTCTTCGGCAGGCATCTTCTTACACTGCTCCCTTTCCTGTAATCATGGCTAAAGGCGTTCTCATGAGTATAATTAAATCATAAACAATAGACTTCCGTCTTGCATACTCCGCGTCCATTTCTATTCTTTTGTCAAAATTAATTTCGCTTCTTCCGGAAACCTGCCATTGCCCGGTTACTCCCGGTTTAACCGTGAGCACTTCTTTGACTAAGGCGACCGTGTTGGGATACTTTTTTTGTTGCTCCTCCAGTTCAAAAGGGTAATACGCCCGGGGTCCAACTAGACTCATTTCCCCCCTCATAACATTTAAAAATTGAGGGACCTCATCAATTGAATGCTTCCTGATAAATTTACCTACTTTAGTTACCCTTGGATCATCATGAAGTTTATAACTTGATTTCTTATATTCTTCAAGCAGTTTTTTAAAATGGGGGTCAGTGTGAAGTAAATTATGGGCATTGGGTATCATTGATCTAAATTTTAGCAGCCGGAATAAATTGCCGTTTTTCCCCACTCTCTTTGGCGTATCAGCCAGTATCGTCCCCGGAGAATCAATTTCTATGGCAATTGCCGTAACCAAACACACCGGGGAAAAAATAACCAAACCAATCAGGGAACCAAAAATATCAATCAGTCTTTTGCAAACATCGTGTAAAAAGTTACGCATGTTATTTTACAAATATTGGTCTTTCTTTTGTTCTTTCAAAGTATTAACGATATTTTTTACATCCTGGGCCTTTTCCCGGTTGCAAACCAACACCACATCCTTCATTTCAACTATTATTAAATCGGATACACCAACCGTAGCAACAAGCCGGCTTTGGGCTTCGACAAGGCAGTTTTTAGTCTCAAAACCAAGATGTGTCCCACCTTCGCCAAAAACTTCTATGACATTACCGTTCACATCTTTACTTTTTAGTTCGTAAGTAACTTTCCAGTCGCCGATGTCACTCCAGCCGAAACTGGCCGGCACTAAAAGCAGGTTATCCGCTTTTTCGGAAACGGCTGTATCGATCGGTAAACTTTCCGCCTCATCGTAGGCATCGGCCAAAACCGATTTTTCTTCAGCTAAACCAACGCTGTTAAAAATATTTTCCAGCGATTTAAAAATGTTCGGCGAATGTTTGGAAAAAGCCTCAAAAATTGAACTCACCGACCAAACATAGATTCCTGTATTCCAAAAATAGTTTCCTTTAGCTAAAAATCCCTCCGCAGTTTTTAGATCGGGTTTCTCTTTAAAAGAGCTCACTTTAAAAACCGATTTCTGGGCCGAAAACTGTTCACCTGTTTCAATATAACCAAGACCAGTATGAGGGAAGGTAGGTTTAAGACCCACGGTTACTAACCAATTACCGTTAAAAGCAGTCTCCGCGGCCAAAATAAGGCTTTGGTAAAAAAGGTCATTATCCTTAATCACCGCATCAGACCAGAAGTTCATTACCACCGCACCGGGATCAACTTTTCTGATATAACTGGCGCCTACTCCGACCGCCATGGCGGTATTGCGGCCCATGGGCTCGACAATAATGTTTTTTTTCAGAACCTCCGGATAAAACTGCACTATTTGACGGGCGTTATCATTACTGGTTACCACAAAATATATTTTTTGCGGTTCAGTTAAAAGTTTTGCCCGGTCAAGCGTTTGGCCAAATAAAGTCTTCTCACCATAAAATTTGGGTAAAAATTGTTTTGGGGTGCTTTTGCGGGATCTTGGCCAAAGACGGGTTCCCGCCCCCCCGCAGACAATCAGCGCGTAAAGATGTTCTTTAAATGTTTCTGCCATTCCGCCTCAATATATTTTTTAAATTCTATCATAAATTTTTCTTTGCAAAATTTTTCCGCCTGTTCCCGGCAATCTTCAGCCTTATACCCTGCCGCTTTGAAACTTTGTAACTTTGCTGCTAATGACTCGACTGTTTGCTTGTCAAAAAATAGTCCGGTTCTGTTTTCAATTAATGTCTCGACTGCTCCCCCCGCCCGGTAAGCAACAACCGGCTTCCCGCAAGCTTGAGCCTCAAGGGGGACGATGCCAAAATCTTCTTCCTGCGGGAAGATCACCGCCTCGCAGTTTTGATAGTAACTTAAAAGTTGTTGGTCTGTCAACTGGCCTAAAAATTCAATATTATTTTTTGCTTTTGTTTTTAGTGAGTTCGTTTCCCTGCCGGTTCCGGCTATTTTTAAATTCCACCCCAGCCGGTTAAACGTCTCAATAACCAAATCAACTTTTTTATATTTAACCAACCGTGACACGACAAAAAAGTATTTTGTATTTAGTATTTTGCCTGCCTGCCGGCCCGCTACGCCGCGAGGCGAGCAAGGCAGGTATTTGGTATTTGATTCGGATTTCGGATTTCGGATTTCGAATTTGTCTGTATCAATCGGTGGGTAAATAACTTCAGATTCTCGATGATAGTAATTTTTGATTCTTGATTGCACTGTTTTAGAAATTGCCACATACCCATCCGGCCTTTGACCGGCAATTTTATCCCATTTGCGCAAGTAAGAAATAAGAAGTCTGCTTAATCGGCGCGATTTTTCGGTTTTAAAATAGTCATCATAACCACTCCAAAGATAACGGGTTGGGGTTAGGCAATAACACAAATGCAACTGATGGGGTGATGTCAAAACTCCCTTTGCCGCTTCGCTTGTAACGGAAATAATCAGATCATATCCACTTAAATCTAAGCTCTCAAAAGCAATTGGCATTAGGGGTGAAAAAATCTCGTGGGAGGTTTTTGCCCAAGGAAATTTTTGCAAAAAGGAGGGAATAATTTTGGGAAAAACTTTTGCCCAACCGGCGGTTTTGGAATTATAGACCGAGGTAAAAAGAGGCGCCTGCGACCATATCTCATGAAGAGCCAGCAAGACTCTTTCCGCCCCGCCCCACTTATTCACCCGATCGTAAACCAAAGCAACTTTCATACGTTTATTAACGGATTAACGGATTACGAATTTCTTTAATTTTTTAATTCGTTAATATTTTAATTTTTTAATTATTAAATGGATTTTTTTTATTAAAATCCGGCATCAATAAATCGGCGCTTTCCCCGAACTTTTGTATCCAGCCATTTTCAAACCTTAACTCTTTTACTGCTCTTAAAACCTTATTATATTCCTGCTGGTTTAGCTTTCTGTTAATTTCGGGAAAATATTTTGCTTTGTAAGTCGGATTGTACTGAGTCATTAAACTCAAATAGATTTTCGGCGAAATTGACCGGATAAATTTCAGGCATTCAATCGAATTTTTAATCTGCCTCGGCAAAATCAGATGCCTGACAATCAATCCCTTAACACCTACTTGCCTGAACATCTCCAAAATCGCTTTTTGGGCAATTTTCGGATACTCCGGAGCGGAAGAATATTTTATGGCCAATTTTTCATCGCTGTATTTGCAGTCAGGAAGGTAAATGTCAATTAAGCCCTCAAGTTTCTTTAAAATTTCCGTTTTTTCATAACCGTTGCTGTTCCAAACTACCGGAATTTTCAAGCCGTTTTGTTTGGCTTTTTTTAAAACTTCAATTAACTGTTTGGCCCAAATGGTCGGGGAAACAAGGTTTATATTTCCGGCGCCTTGATTATGAAGATTAAAAATAATTTTTAACAGTTCGGCTTCGCTTACTGTCTCACAGGAGGTATTACCCTGAGATATTTGCCAATTTTGGCAAAAAACGCATTTTAAGTTACATCCGCAAAAAAAAATGGTTCCCGAACCTCCTTGTCCCGAGATCGGCGGTTCTTCACCAAAATGCTTACCGTACCAAGAAATTCTCATGCCGCTTCTTTGTAAATCTTAAGGGTTTCTTGGGCCATTTTTTGCCAGGAGTATTCTTTGACAAGTTCAAGGCCTTGTTTCTTTAACTTTTCTAAAATCTCCTTATCGCTTATGACTAATTTAATTTTTTCAGCCACATCTTTTGAATCCAGCGGGTTAAAATAAACTGCCGCATTTTTATAGACTTCTTTCAAAACAGATATATCGGAACAAATTACCGGACAACCTAGGGACATCGCTTCAAGTCCGGGTAAACCAAACCCTTCAGACAAAGTCGGAAAGACAAAAGCTTCCGCTTCCTGATATAAGCGGGCCAGTTCATCGTTTGAAACATATCCGGTAAAAGTAACGAGGTCTTCGGCTGAATTTTGGGCAATAAAGTTATTCAATCTGTCTCTGAACACATTTCTTGCGCAAACGATAACCAGTTTTTTGTCTATCAATTTAACCGCTTCAATTAATCTCTCAATATTTTTATGAGGATAAACACTGCCGACATAAAGCAAAAAGGGGTTTTTTATCTTGTATTTTGTATTTAGTATCTTGTATTTAGTATTTGCTTGAAATTTATTGTCCACCCCCTCGTAGGTCACTATCACCTTATCAGCACCAACTTTGTACAGTTTGATTAACTCATCCTTTACATATTGGCTTGGGGTAATTATTTTTTCGGCTCTTTTAACCGCTTGTTTAAAAACAATTTTGTAGCCTAAATATTTTAACCAATAAAGCGCTGTGCAGCGGGTAGTCGTTGAAGGACCTTTTGAAAGATGTTTAATCAAATCATGGATAGTGACCACATATTTTCCACCATAAAAAACCGGAGCATTAAAATGGGGAAAATGCATCAAATCCACTTTCTGTTTTTTAATTAATTTAGGAAGTAATAGTTGCTCTTGAAGTGAATAATGACTTACATCAGTAAATACAATTTGAAATTTACAATTTGAAATTTGAAATGAATTTTTAATTTTTAATTTTAAATTTTCAAAATCATTTTCAGAATCTTTATTAATAAATAAAACATATTCATTTTCCTTGTCTTGTATCAACAAATTTTCCACCAAATTCTGCACATAGCGGCCGATACCCGTATGTTTTGGACCATAAATCCGACAATCAATACCGATTTTCATTTTATTTATTTTGAATAAAAATTACTAATGGTTATTAAGCTGACAATATTTAAAATCAAAAGCGGGACTACGAGTATTGTGTAAAAAACAAAATTCCTATAAACCTTAAATAAATATTTTGAAATATATTTGGAAATTTGAAATAAACCGGCAGTATAATAAAAACCAATAAAACTTAACATTGGAAAAAGATATCTTCCCTGCGGATGAAAAAAGGTTAAATTATCCTTTATCAACGCCACAAATGTTAGAATAAAAAAGGAGAAAAAAAGCAACGAAGACAGTTTTTCTTTTCTCTTTGAAATAATAAAAAAATTAATTATAAAAAGCGCAAAAGGTAATATAAGCAAAAAGGTTGCTTTCCTAAGGAGAGAATACGCCACCAAAGGCAAGTAAATTGAAAACCAACCAAAAATTCCCCAAAAGCTGTGAAACAAAAGAACCAACCATTGGCGGGGATGGTCATAAATCAACCTATTTCCAAGAAGCATATATTCAACTTTTTTTAACTCTTCCCATCCCAGAATATCCCATTGACCGTACAAACTAACATTTCGGTAAAACCAGAAACAAAGCCCGATAAAGGACAATAAAAAACATAACAGGGTATAATATTTTTGTTTTTTTTGGGTAAATAAAACCGTCAAACCGGAAATAAAAACAGCCGGCCAAAGAATAATTTTAGTAAAGATTGCCGCCATGAAAACTAAAGACCACAATAAATACTCTTTTTCTCTAAAGAAGCGGTTTAAAGACAAAACCGAATAATAAATTAACAGCGAACCTAAAAGACAAGCCAACGAATCGTTATTAACCCCAATAGCCATAAAATTATACATCGGTATCAAAGAACAAAAAATTGCGGTTCCCAATGACAAATCGCGTTTTAATTTTTCCGACGGAATTATTAACTCGACTATTTTTTTTATCACCAATAAATTCAGTAGTGAAAAAACAATGGAAAAACCTCTCAAGACATAAATATTTTTAAACAATATAAATATCGGGGTCAAAATTAAATAATAAAAAGGGGGGTGGTGGGCAACACCGCTGAAGTTGTAATCAGGCAAGGATCCGAAGATTGCAAGATGTTTTATGTAATTTAGATGAGCCGGTTCATCCGGAGTTTGACCTATCGGAACTTTAAAAAGATAAAAAAAGGTCAATAATAAAAACGGAATAAATATCCAATAAAAATTATTCTTATTTAAAAAATTTAATTTTTTTTTCATTACGAAAGTAAATGTTTTATTATTCTAAATTGCCCTTTAATCTTTATTGCCAGCAAAACAATAAAGGTTAACCAAAAAGGATATTGAACTTGGTAAAATTTCCTGTAAAATATCTCCATTGCCACAACAGATGCTTTGGCCACTTTAATTCTGTTTTCTCTTGAATTCTTGGCAATTGATTTTGATTCTTTGCGCAGTCCGGAACTGGCCCCCTTATAATGTTTTAAAAGCGGACGAGCGTAAAACACCACTTTATAACCGGCTTTTTTAATCCGATAAAAGAAGTCTAAATCCTCGCCGTAAAAAAAATAGCTTTCATCCCAAATTCCAACCTGGTCAATAATTTCCCGGGGAATAACCATAAATGCGCCGGCGCCGGCATCGATTTCATGATTTTTATTTAAATCTAAATAAAATTTATGGTAATGGCCAAAAATTCTGGATTTGGGAAAAAGTTTCTCCAAACCAAAAAAATAAGTCAACGAAGCCCAGGGAGTCGGAAATCCCCGATGGCAATCAGGATCCATTTTCCCGGAAACAAGTAAAGTTTTTGCCGATAAGGCACCAACATCCGGATTTTTTTCCATAAATTCAACCGCTTCTTCAAGTGCTCCTTTAAATACTTCCGTGTCTGAATTTAGAAATAAAATATACTTTCCATGAGCGTGTTTTAAACCGGTATTATTGCCCTTGGCATAACCCAAGTTATCTTTATTTTCAATTAGTTGTATACTGTATCCAGCATTTAGTATTTTGCCTGCCTGCCGGCAAGGCAGGTATTCTTTTACCATTTCTTGGCTGCCGTCGCTTGAATTATTATCCACCACGATTAGTTCGGTGTTAGGTGGTAGTGTTTGGGTGATAGAATTAAGACATTGCCTAAGAAGATCTTTAGTATTGTATGAGAGAATAATTATAGATAAATCAATTTCTGCCACCTGACACCTCCAGATAAAACCTGCTTAATAAATCAGCAATGCTTTTATAACTGTATTTTTCCTCAACTAATTTCCTGGCATTTAAAGCCAGTTGATCATAAACCTTTTTATTTTTTAAAAGTGAGATTGTTTTTTCCGCCATTTCCCGCCAGTTCCGACCAACCAAAACTTCCTGGTTGTTTACGGCTTCAATGCCTTCTATTCCTATTTGACTGGTAACAATCGGCACTCCGGCCGCCATCGCCCCCAAAATTTTTAATCTCGTCCCGCCGGGACCCTCAAGCGGAGCCACAAAAACAGTTGCTTTTTTGTAAGCGTCGATTACTCCTTTAATGTCAGAATTCTCCAGATCGATAACTTTAATGTCCTTTTTTCCCAACCCGCCGACTTTTTCTTTAGCCGACTGACCAACAATCCGACATTGAACAACGGAAATTTTCTCTTTTATTAAAGGAAATATTTTTTCTACCAATGTACTGGCGGCTTCAATATTCTGCAGCCAGGAAAAATTCGCCTGAAAGAAAACTATGGGAATTTTTTGCGGTTCTTTTTTCATCCAGACATTCATTAAGTCCTCTCCTGCTCCGTTTGGCACCACTCTCACTTTCAGATTATCAACAAATTTAATCATCTTTACCTTGTCAGAATCAGAAACTGCCACTACCATGTCGGCTTTTTGCCAAAAAGCCAGCTCCCAGTATTTAATTTTAAAAACATCCAAATACAGAAAAGGTTTAAGAAAAAAGTTTTTATTATTTTTTACATAATGCTGATAAACCTGAAATTCGATTGTTTGATCAACCAGTAAAATCGGTACCTTTGTCTCCGGGATGTGAGGCATAACATAAAATGTTTCTGCATGAATCAGGTCGTATTTTTCTGTGTTAAGCTCTTCTACAACGGCTCTCTTTTCTTCCTCAGACAAATTTCTGATAACCAAAAACGGGTAAAGACTAAAACCGGTTCTTAAAATATTTTTAAGAGTCCAGGGTTTAGAAGGCCGGTTAAAAACTCTAACTTTATGGCAATATTTTTCAAGCTCGACAATATAACTTTTTTCTTTTTCATTTTTAATCAGCGAAAAAAGAGTAATTTCGTGTTTAGAAGCCAAGTTTTTAATCAAATTGTAAGACCTTACTTGCCCGCCCGACGAAGGCGGGTACGGTAAATATGGCGTTAACATCAAAATTTTCATAAATTCGTCAATTTAAATAAAATATACTGGTCTGATTCTTTAATTATTGAATAATTATCTATCATATACTTCCCAAATTCCGAATTTCGGTCAAATTTGGTTGCAATATAAACAGAAGCCCCCAGATTTATAAGTTTTTCTATTGTCTCTTTTGAATTAGGGTATTCTGAGGCATAACCGGCCGTCCAACCCCACCGGTTAGTGTTATAAAGCAAAGTGGCATCATTACTGTCTCCCGTTATGACTAAGGCGCTTTTGGGAGTTAATTCATCCACGGCCATCCCCGCTAAATCAACCCCGCCTTGAATATTATAAAAACCACGTACTTCATACCAACCAAAGGCGGCAAACAGCAAACAACAAACAGCAAACAGCAGGCGTGACAAAACCTTGGAAAATTTTTCCGGAATATCAAACAACAACAAATTCGCTCCTTTAGCCATAAAAATACAAAAAATAGGAACTAGGGGGATTTGATAATAGTCATGGGTGACATTGCCGGCGGCAAAAACACAAACAAAAATCAGCAGTGAAAAGGCCCAGGCATGAAAGAACAAGCCTTCTTTTTTGGGCTTTAAGACCATGCCTAAAACCAAAAGCGGCAGCCCCCAATAGCCTGAAATTAATTTCCCGATTCTTTCGGCAAATAGCCAATAAAAAAAGGCGCCCTTAAAACGGATATTATTCTGATTAAAAAGCCAAAGGTTGCCGGGAATCCCCTCCGGAAAGCGGCCAATCCACCACCGCCACAATAAAAAAGGCAAAACAGACACTAAAAACCATAAATATAGTTTTTTTTGTTTTAAAAAAGAAAATTTGTATTTTTGAAAAATTAAACAAAGCAGTGGAAGAAAGAAAAAAAAGGGAAAGCTTTTTTGAGTAAAAGAAATAGCGCTAAGAGCCATGAACAATGAATAATGAACAATGGATTGAGACTGGAGCCATTTGAGACAAAAATAAAACATGCCCAGGGTTAGAAAAATTATCATCGGCTCGGGCAGCACCACCCGGGAATAAAAAATGTTGTACGGTAAAACCGAAAAAAAGAAAGCCGAAAGCAAACCGACTTTTGCTCCAAAATATTTTTTTGAGATTAAATAAAGCAAAATCGCCGATCCTAAAGAAAATATTATAGACACCATCCTCGCCCATTTGATATCTACCCCTAAAATTGAATAAACGCCGGCGACAAGACTGTTATAAATCGGCGGTTCAACTAAAAACAACCTTTCCTTGTTGGGAACACCCGGATGCAAGGGAATAAAATTGTCAATTTGAGGTTTAAAAAAATCAAAACCCGATTTAATAAAATTTCTGGCCACGGCGGCGGTATCCGCCTGACGCCAAGAATGATGATCGGCCAAGGGAATATCAATCTTATACAACCTCAATCCCAATCCCAACACAATAATTAAAAATAAAATTATCTTTGATTTCATAATCAAAAAACCCTAATTTCTAAATCCTAATTTCTAAACAAATCCAAATTCTCAAATTTCAAATATTCTAAATTGTTTTTGGATTTTTGTCATTTGTATTTTGGTATTATTTAGGATTTAGTGTTTAGAGTTTAGATCAATTAATCTCAATCCCACTCCCATCATTATCCAAAAAAAGAAAGCTACTTTGGATGATTCAAAAACATCAATAAAGGTGGCGTTCAAAAAATAACCGACACTCGCCCCAACAAAACCGATGATGAGCAGTTTTTCTTCCCTACCGGCTTTACTTTTCAAGAAAAGAATTATCCTGCCGGCAATTTCCAAAATAACCAGAGAAAAAGCCAGTACTCCTAAAATCCCGCTTTCCCCAATCAACCGCAGATAGTCATTATCTGTCGCCAGGGTAATTGAAGAATAGCCTGTTCCCAATAAAGGATTTTTCAAGAAAGCGCGGACGGCTCTCGGCCATTCAACTTTTAAACGAATATCGGTTGACCGGCCGACCGCCAATTCCGTCGGCTCAAAATACTCACCTGACGCGGTGGCCACCGGTTGCGTCGGCGTTGGCGTCGGCGTTTCGGTTGGAATAGGCATCCCGTGAGTTCGGGTTGGTTGCAGTCCGGTAAAGCTCGGAGTCGGAATAGGCGTTAAGGTTGGGGCAAGAGCAATCTTCCTCGGCCTGACTAAAACAACACCGGACAAAAAACTTAAATCAATTTTAAAGGTTGCGGCGTAACGCTGACCGAGGTCTTCAGAAAAAACCATACCTAAAATGGAAAAAACTAAAAAAGGAATAACCCACCACTTTTTTTTAGCCAAAAATAAAACGAACAATCCACCGACCAAATATGCCCCAAAAGAAACCCGGGAGGCAGTAAGTAAAATAATATAAAAAGAAAGAAGCCCTAAAAAAAATACCATCAGTCTTGTTTTCCAATTTTTGACTAAAGTTAAAACGGCAATGATTAAACATAAAATCATCACCATGTAAGCTGCCAGATCATAATGACCGGCAAAAGTGGAATTAACTCTCGCCCACCAGGTCAATCGCAGTATCATCCCCTTGGAAAATTCCTTATTCATGGTGGAAACAACCGGCCAACCGAAAAATTTCTGGCCTAAAGCATAGAAAATAACCCCAAAAGTTGAGGTTGCCAGTATCCAGCCAAAAGTTTTAAGTTGTTTTTTTTTAAAAAAGGAAAAATAGGCGACAAAAAGCAGTGAAATATACTCAAAACGGCGCAAAAAATGAAGCAAGACTAAGTGGGGAATAACGTTTTTGGTAATAAAGATAGCGTTTAAAACTGCGAGCAAGCCAATCAGAAAATATAAGCCCAAGAGTTTGGTTAAAGGCCATTTTAAAAAAGAAAAATCTTTTTTCAAAAATAAAATAAGAGCAAAAATAAAAACAATAGAAGCGATTAAAACATCTTCCAGTCTGATGGAAACATAAGTGTCAGAGACGGAAAAAAGAGGAAATTTCGGATAAAGGGGCAAAAAGAACAGCAAAAAAGCAATTGCCCAAAAAGCGAACTTTTCTTTAACTGACTTTAAAAGCTTGGCCATATGTTTCAATTAAATAAGCGTCTTTTTTTAAATAACCGATAATCAGGGTTAAAAGCGCTTTTAGTTTTAACATTAATTTTAACATTATAATTTCTGTTTTCGAACGATGTTTTTTATAGAAATGAAGCAATCCTTTGTAAATATTGATAATCGGTTCTTTTTTGCCGGTGATAGAACTGCCTCTCCCAAGGTGAATTATCTCCGCCTCTTTCAAAAAATAAGTTATAAACCCCTGTTTTTTTGTCCGGTAAAACCATTCCACTTCTTCCATATACATAAAAATATCCTCATCTAGTCCGCCTATTTTATCAAAGACCTCTCTTCTGGCCATAAAGGCCGCCCCCATCAACCAATCAACTGCTTGTGATTTAACCGGAGAAAACCTGACCGAATCGCTCTCGCCGAAATGTTCTTTAAAAAGCATTAAAAAAGCTACCCTCAAGAGGGGGAACCAACCGCAATTGGCTTGAAAAGTACTATTTTGATTAAGCAATCTTGGCCCGACAATCGAAACCTCTGGATGCTCGTCCAAAAAGCGGACTAATTTTTCTATCGCCCCTTCTTTAATAACCGTGTCCGAATTAAGCAGCATAATGTATTCACCCTTGGCTTGCTTAATACCAACGTTATTGCCCCTCGAAAACCCCATATTCGTCCCATTCTCAATAATTTTCAATTTTAAATTTTCAATTTTAAATGAATTTTCACTATCAAATTTAAAATTTTTAAACTCTTTAACACTATTATCGGTGGAACCGTTATCTACGACAAAAATCTCAATTTCAAATTTCAAATTTCGAATTTCAAATTCCAAACTTTTGAGACAATTAATCAAAAGTTTGGCTGTATTCCAATTGACAATAATAATTGAAAGTTTAGGATTCATGTTTTAATCTTTTAATTAATCTTCCGGTTTCATTAATTAGTAAACAACATAGTCCCATTGCCAGATAAAAAATAATCAGCCTCATCCAAATAGACGAGGTTTGATAAAATACCGTCACTTTAAATTGATAGGTTTTTCCGTTTACAATGAGGATGTTTTGTTTTTGGGCCCAAGGTGGAGTAAATGGATCATTATTCCACTCAAAACCACTTACAAAAACAGATTCCCTAAAAGGATGAACGATTTCTTCAACATAGGTCGATTGTTGGGTGCCCCGCAAAACCTCTCTGATTCTTTCCGGAGGATGATTTAGTTTATAAGATATTAGTGGGATGTTTAAAAAAGGCGAGCGGGAAAAATAATTAAAATAAAAATCAACTACCTCTTTCCGGGACAAGTCGGTGTAATAGGCGCTGACATTAGCCATCTGGGTTGTATCGCCAGGTTCAATTGATTTCACCGCATCGGGCAACCCTGGAAAATTATCAGGAGCAGGAAGGACTAAATAAACAGTTCCCAATAAAAGAATTAAAATAAAAAAGATTTTTATAAACCTTTGCATCAAACTTCATTAATTCGTTAATTTTTTAATTCGTTAATAATATTATTGAAACAAGGCGGCTCTTCCGAGTTTGTATTGCGGGTTCTTCAACTTCCTCTCGCCTATTTCTCTGGCCGGAACCCCCCCAACAATCATAAAGGGTTCAACATTTTTGGTCACCACCGCTCCGGCAGCAACAACGGCACCGTTGCCGATTTTCACTCCCGGCAAAATAATTGCTCTTGGGCCAATAAAAACATAGTCTCCGATTTCAACCGGTGCGGAAATGGCTGTAAAGTTTTCATCTTCCAGGGCGTGCTCTGCGTTATAAATTAAGACTTGTGAAGCAATATCAACATGATCGCCGATTTTTAAATTGTTCCGACCGTCTAAAAAGCAGTGGTCTCCAATAATCGTGTCCTGGCCTATCTCGATTCCTCTTGGATCAAAAAAATTCGCCCACATATGAATTGTTGAACCCCTTCCTATTTTTACCCCCGCCATCAAATAAAAAACATTTCTAATTATGTGAGAAGGAATATAACCAACGAAGCGAAGAAGCATCAGTTCAAATTCTAGCAAAACAGTAAAAATCCTGTTTTTAATTTTTTTTAGCATTTTTTTCCAAAACAGTTAAAATTCTACCGGCACACTTTTCCCAACTAAACTTTCCAGCCTGCTTGTATCCAAAGTTGATTATCTCATTTTTCTCCCCTTGGTTCAATTCTAAAACTTTCTTCATCGCTCCGGCGATTGACCCAACTTGGTTGGGATCGGCGTAAATCGCCGCTTCCCCGCCAACTTCCGGCAAACTTCCGACATTTGCAGCCACAACTGGAACACCTAAACTCATCGATTCCAGAACCGGTATGCCAAAGCCCTCATAAAAGGAGGGAAAGACAAAAGCCTTCGCCCCGGCTATTAGGTAAGGCTTATCGTCTTCACTGATGAAACCAGTAAAAATCACCTTGCTTTCAAGTTTTAATTCTTTGACCAATGCAAAAATCTCCTCGTATTGCCAACCTTTTTTACCGGCAATGACTAAGATGACAGGTGATAGTGGTTGGGTGATAGTGCTCCTATCCACTACTTGATCAAAGGCCTTGATTAGTCCTTCAATATTTTTTTTAGGTTGTAGTGTCCCGAGATATAAAAAATAATCACCCAGAATGTTATATTTATTTTTAATCTCTTTGGTTCTAGATTCTAAATTCCTGCCTTGCCGGCAGGCAGGCTTAATTCTAAATTCTGTAAAACCCGGGTATGCCACCGTCACTTTATTTTCAGGTAATTTATAAATATCCATAATCTCTTTTTTACTAAATTCCGAAATTGTAATAATGTGTTTGGCTTTTTTAACCGAATATTTTTCCCAAGCGGTTAACTGATATAAATCTTTTTTCGCAAATTGTTCCGGATGGCGGTGATGCCACAAATCCATTAAAGAAACAATCGTCGGAACCGGAGAAAATCTCGGGGCGTAATGTGAAGGAGAAAAAAAGACATCCGGCTTTACTTTTTGAGTAACCAATTTCAAGGGCAGAGCAAATTGCGTCCAATATTTTTTCGGACCAAAAATTAAATATTTCCATCCCACCCTTTCTTTGGGAAAATCATCAGCCGGTTTAGTCTTTAGATAGATTAAATATGAATTTTTTCGGTCAATTTTCTCTAAAGCTGAAATCACCCCGAAAGCAAACTGGCCGATGCCAACCCGGTCTTTGTTATTAGCCTCGTTTCCGTCAATTCCAATTAGCATCTTATTTTCCTAACTTATATATTACAACACCTTTGTCAGTCTCCCACTTGCCAAGTATCTGCTTGGGACCAAATTCCAAAATTTCCATTATGGGAGAATTTAAGGGATTACTTGTTTTGGTTTCATCAACTACAAATAAAAATTCTGCATTTTTATAATCCTGCGGGTACCAGTCTAAGGCCCTTTTACCTCCAAGTGTTTCAACAAAATACCGGTAATCAACCGCGTTACGATCCCAACGGTCAAGGTCTTTTTGAATAGTCGCAATATTAAAGGATTCCCCTGTTTTTATATTTTTAGAAATAACCTCAGACACCTTTCGTAAATCACTGATTTCCCTCCAGCCTTGCTGAAACACCGTGGTATATTTTAAATGAAAAAAGATAATCGGAAAAAATAAAATCCAAACTAAATATTTTATTTTTTTAATTTCAAGGCCTTGTTTGAACAGATATCCGAAAAGCAAAACCGGAGCCGGAAATAAATACAAATAATAAAAAAAGAAAAAACTCCCGCTATAAATCCGTGAAGCAAAAATCCCCCATATAATCCAAGTCCAAATTAAACAAAGCGCCAGATTCTTTGATTTTTTCAAGAAAGAAACCACTGAAATTAAAATAAAGGTCAAAAGACCCCACCATTGGTAAGTTAAAGAAAAAGGTTTTTGTGCCACCACCGAAATCTGCTGAGAAGCGGAAAAAAAGTCTTTTATTCTTCCGCTGAATTCAAGCGGAGCGCCGTAGCCGACATCAATCCGGCCGGAAATTAAAATTGTAAACAGGGCAATAAGGGAAGAAATAAACGATTCGAAAAAATTCGTTCCTGATTTTGCGCCTATATGTCCCCCATCAAAGAAAAAAACTTTCGCCTGACTGATTAAAAAGAAATTGTGTCTTAATTCAAATAGGAAAAGCGGTAAAACGAAAAAAAACATTATGGCTATCGCCAGCAAGCTTTTTTTAAAACCTATCTTGCTTTTTTTGGTTAAAGAATAAATCCAAATAGCCCCAAAAAGAGGCATTAGTGTCCAGGCGCCAAAATGCAAACTTAAACAATACCCATAAAAAGCAAAAGCCAGTAAAAAATCTTTTAATTTTTTGTTTTTAAAATATTGATAAATAAAATAGAAAGAAAGCAGGATAAAAAAAGGCATTGTGTTGCAATTCCAAGCTCTTCGAGTTAACTCAACCACTATCGGTGAAACGGCAAAAAGACCCGCGGAGAAAACTCCGGCCGGCCGGCCAAATATCTTATTCGCCACATAAAAAGCCAGCGGAACCGTTAAAACACCGATTAAGGCAGAATAAATATCAATCCCGACCGGATTGAGTTTAAATAACCAAAGAACGGCCGCGATGGTGTAATAATAAAAAGGGGGCAGATACATTCCCGGAAGCGAAGTCTGAGTTCCCAGGAGTCTCCACTCGTGGTCAACAATCATTCTCTTTACAAACAAAGCATCTCTGGCCTGATCATAGGTAAAAAATTCAAGCCGATTGATATGCCAAAAACGCAAAATACTTGCAACAATAATAAATAAAACCAAAAATAAATATTCCCAATTTTGTTTTATAAATTTAATCATTCAAACATTTTAAATTGATTTCAAATTAAAAATTTCAAATTTCAAATTTTCAGTGTGTCATTTTATAAATTTTTTGCCCCGTTTCCACCTCCCAAACCTTTTCTATTTTGGCCGGCCTAAAAGTCTCCATCTCCATTCCTCCCATTTTCAGCGGTTCTTTTAAATCGCCCTCGTCAATCAAGTATAAAACATTTGCGCTTTTATAGTCATTCTCCTTTGAGCCTAAAAACGGTAACTCATATAACGACTCCAAAAAATAGCGGTATTCAATTCCGTTTTTTTCCCAACGGTTACTTTCATTTATGTTGGCTGCTACTGCCACCTTGTCATTAGAAGAAAAATCTTGGGCAATAATTTTGGCAGAAGGCAAAAAATATTTTTCCGGACGGATTTCTGTTTTTAAACCATTGGGAAAAAAAGATATCACCGCCAAAAACAAAAATAATGCCAAAAATATTTTATTTTTAATTTTCTCAAAAAAAAGAAAAAAACAACCTGAAAACAGTAAGAAAATGAAAGGAAATAAATTATAAAAGTAATACAAATATGAGTAATTTTGAGGGAGTAAAAAAGAAATGCAAAATCCTAAAAAAATTAAAATCAAAATCAATTTAAACTTGTTCCTCACCTCAATCCTCTTATCTTTTAAACCCCTAAAACTAAAAACAAGCACAAACATCCAAACGACTAAAGAAAGAAACAGTTTGACCGATTCTAAAACCGGAAGTTTAAATAAATTAATCTGCTCCACCTGACTTTAGCATTTAGTGAC
>Ga0210017_1000100_pt1 | contig 63387 bp, 51 predicted proteins | sample CryGeyCG2014_020_FD_183966 | JGI IMG/M metagenome (GOLD analysis project Ga0210017, IMG submission 183966) | Groundwater microbial communities from aquifer - Crystal Geyser CG08_land_8/20/14_0.20 (SPAdes) (version 2) | ecosystem: Environmental > Aquatic > Deep subsurface > Groundwater | place... | reverse complement strand
ATTCGCGTTTATTCGCAGGCCGCCTCAAACCTCGGGGTTGGAGCGCTCTTTTTTTAGGCGGCCCTATTCGCAAAAATTCGCGAAAAACTTCGGGAGTTAAGAAAAACTCGCTATGAGCTCTTTATATTTTAATTATACCATAATATCAGCCAAACATTAAAAGCTCGGGCCTGAAAATCAAAATTATTCCAAGAACGGCAATTAAAACTCCCCCAAAAAGAGCCGTCCATTTGCTGTATTTTTCGGTAAATCCGACTTTGCTTAAAGTAATTATGGCCAGCGAAAAAATTATCATATCATCCAGCATAAAAACAAAAGTGTAAAGAAAAAGGTAAAAATAATAAACTGGGGCGCTCAAATTGCTCAAACTCAAAATATTGGTATAAACCGCGGGCAGGCCGGCTGAACAAAAAAGTTCAATCAAATTCACTCCGAAAGCCAGAGCAATCACGCCCAAAATGGTTACGGGCAGGGCAGATGGTTTTACCACCTCCTGAACTTTTTGCACCATTCTTTCATGCCATTTTGCGCCAGGGCCCGCCACTTTGCAAACGCCAGGCTTGTAGATAAAAAAATCTCTAATTCTCCAAATTCCTATTCCCAGAGCCAAAAATCCTATAATTAAACGGGTAATCACAAGATAACCAACAGCCAAAAACAAATTGAGCCAGGCTGTCATAAAAATAAAATAGATTATGCCCGAGGCCAGAACGAATATTCCCCCGACCTGAAACATTTTTTTTCTGGAACGGGTGTTTAGCAAAAGAGCTATCAAAAAAAGCAAAACCCACATTGCGCAGGGATTGAAACCATCAACAGCTCCAAGAACTATCGTCAAAACGGGAAGAGAAAATTTTGAAAGATTAACCTCTTTAAAAATCGAAATGTTAATTATTTTTTCATCGGACGCTCCTATGCCGCAATATTCTTTAAGACAACTTTCTATTGCCTTTCCGGTTGTCTCATCGCTTTCATATCCCAAAAAATGTCTATCGCCAATAAAAAGAGTCGGAACGCCGAAATGCTTAAGTTCGTATTTTTTGGCAAACTCCTGAAAAAGTTTCTGGTTTTCGGGATTGTGATATATTTCGTAATAATTTATTTTTATTTCGGGATATTTTTCCTTAATTTCTTCCAAAAATTTAATTTCTTTTTTGCAATAAGAGCATCCTTCTCTATAAAAAAAATTAATCTCAAAATCCCCTTGAGCAAATATAGAAGAAAAAAAACCAAAAAAGAAAAGAAAAATCAGTACTGGAAAAATCTTTCTCTTCATTAAACCTGATGCGTAATAAATAATTGCAGCGTTTCAACGCGAAACCGACGCGAAACAAGGCGGCTGCAAAGGTTTGTGGCAATATAAAGTTCGGCGAAGCCGCCTACGCGAAACCACGCGAAAATTATTACGCACTATCTTTATTGTTCTGATAAAAAAATATCTATAAAGTTTCATGGCATTATTAACAGTAAGAGATGGTTCTTTCTAAAGAAAACGTATGGCAGGGATTTGAGAGATAAAGTATGCAATACCATCATATTTTTGACCCATTAAGTCCCAACATGGCCTGAACCTGCCCAGATTTTATTTCTAAACTAACTCCTTTTAAGATTTTTTTATCATTGGCCCTGACTTTTAAATTTTTAACTACCAGAGTCATAATTTTTTTTATTTAATTGAAAAATTTAGTTCCTTTAATAAATTTTCTAAGTCAATGTCATACATCTGGCAGACTTGGCCAAGTTTTAGGTTTTCCAATTCAAATTTGGCTAAAGGGCAACCTAAACAAGGCAAATTGTATTTTGCTAAAATTTTTTCTGCCTGGGAAAATTTCAAAATCTCAGCCAGAGGGGTATTTTTAGTGAACATGTCTTTTTTCCGGCCCTCCATAATTCAGGTGTATTTCTTTATAACTTCGGGGATAAAATCAAAAATATCAGAAGCTAAAACACCTTCTCCATATTTTTTAGCTGCTAATTCTCCTGCTTTGCCATTAATAAAAGCTGCAGCTTGAGCAGCTTCCCAAGGATTGACTTTTCTGGCTAAAATTGCCCCTAAAATTCCTGTTAAAGTATCGCCCATTCCCCCAGCAGTCATATAAGGAGAGCCGGCCTTCTCTACAGCTACTTCTTTGCCATCTGAAATTACATCAATATGCCCTTTAAGCAAGATAGTGCATCCTAAATTTTCTGCCCATTTTTTGACCTTTTCTTTTCGGTCTTCTACTTCTGACTTTACCTTCTGACCAGTCAAAATTTCAAATTCTACTAAATGAGGAGTCAGAACTATGTTTTTCCCTTTAATTATTTCTTTCTTTGGTGCCAAAGCCCTGATTCCATCTGCATCAATCGCCATAGGCAAGTCTATTTTAGCCACAATTTCCTGGATAGCTTTAAAGGTCTCTGAAGCTCTTCCCAACCCACTACCTAAAATAATAGAATCAAATTTAGAAGCCAATTTTAAAATAAAGGCAATATGTTTTGGCCTTAAAATATCTCCGGGCAAGGGGACCGTAATTATATCTGGCAGAAAACCAGCAGCAATATTCATAGCTCTTTCTGGTCCTACACAATGAATTAAATCTGCTCCTGCTCTTAGGGCAGAAATAGCATTAAATACTGGGGAGCCAGAATATCTTTTGGAGCCCGCTAAAATCAAAACATGCCCATGCTCTCCTTTATGGGTCCAAGCAGATCTGGGAGGATAGATATGACTTAAATTCATTTATTCAAGTTAATGCGTAATAAGATTTTGCCAATTTTGGGGGTATATTTCGGAAATTTTATTCGGGAAATCTCCTGAAATTTCTCAAATTTTGGGCTAATTTCTTATTACGCACTATCTTTATTCTATTTACACTAATTTGTTACAAATTACCTATATAAATTATTACAAATATATTTGTATAACATTTGTATAAAACATTTGTATTAATTCGTGTATTTAAGCAAAGTGCTTAGTAGTTGGCCTTTTGAATAAGCTTGGACTATCTCTTTAGAATAGGGAATTTCTTTTTCTACTTTCATTTTAAAGCTTCTGGCAGTTTTTTCAACTTTTCTTTTATCTCCCAAATCCGCCTGATTCAAAATTATTTTTGTCTTAACTTTCAGTTTTTTGCACAAATTTAAGATTAAATTTAAATCGTAAGCTCCCATTGGAGTCGGTTCGGTTACCGCATAAGCCAAATCGCAATCCATTAAAGCGGAAATCACCGGGCAGTGGGTGCCGGCTGCCGTATCAAATAAAATATAATCGGCCTTGAACCTTTTTGCCAAATTTAGAGCAAATTCTTTGACTTTAGTCACCACAGGTCCAGTTTCCTCTAAACCTGCTTTTGCTATGCCAGTAACAAGCCAAAAGGTTTGAAATTTGGGATTTGGAATTTGAGATTTGTTTGGAATTTCGGATTTCGGATTTCGGATTTCATTTAGGTAAACTTGTCCGATTTCTTCTCCTTTTGGTTTAATTGCCTTATTGGGACAGACAGTCCAGCAAGCTCCGCAGCCGGAACAAAAGTCACTGATAAAAATCGGGTATTTTCCCGGCGCCTGGAAAATCGCGTTTTCTTTACAGGTTCTAACGCAAGTTCCACATTTTTGGCATCTTTTTTCTGGAGCGGGTATTGAGCAAAAGAGCAATCAAAAACAACAAAACCCACATCGCGCAGGGATTGAAACCGTCAATGGCCCCAAGTAAAATTGTCAAAACCGGCAAGGAAACTTTTGAAATATTGACTTCGCCGATAAGCGGAATTTTAATTTTTTGGGGAGCTGTTATCGATTCGCTACCTAAACATTCTTTTACACAGGCATCAAGCTCATTGGCGACTTGCGCATTAAATCCAATAAAATATTTCTTTTCAGTAAAAGTTATCGGCACCCAACCTCTGTCCTTTTCCGGCACTTGATATTTCTCATAAAACTCATTTAATATTTTTTTATTGTCGGAATTGTAAAAAACCTCACATTCTTTCACTACAATCTGCGGATACTTTACTTTCAAATCATCTTTCAAAAATTCTTTCTCTTTCTTGCAGTGAGGACAAATAGCACTCTAAAAAAAGTTGATTTCTTCCGATGGCTTGGAAATAATGCTTTCGTTAACCATGGCCCCACCTTGTTGCGCCAAACAAAAATCAGCTACGCCAAAAAGGCTTAAAAAAATGGTTAAAATTAATAGCCAAAAAGCTTTTTTGTCATTAATTTTTATTTTAATCTAAATCTTTTCAAAAGCAAGGAATTTCCGATAACCGAAATATCGGACAGAATCATGGCGAGCGCCGCCACTTCGGGACGAAGCAAAAAACCAAGCCAATGGTAAAAAAGTCCGGCGGCAATGGGAATCGCCAGAATATTATAAATAAAAGCTAAAAAAATGTTTTGTTTGATTTTTGAGAAGGTTTTCTGCGAAAGTTTAATCGCCCTGACAACATCCAAAATATCGTTTTTGACAAGAATAATGCCGCCGGTTTCTTTGGCAACATCTGTTCCAGCACCCATAGCAATACCGATATCGGCACGGGCCAGCATCGGCGCGTCATTTATTCCATCGCCAACCGCGCCAACCACTTTTCTCTCTCTTTGCAATTTTTCAATTTCTTTTTCTTTATCCTGGGGCAAAACTTCGGCTAAGATTTTTTCAATTCCCAACTCTTTTCCAATAGCTTCCGCGGTTTTTTGGTTGTCGCCGGTTATCATTATTATCTCCAGCCCCGTTTTTTTTAATTCCCTGACTGCCTCCTTTGAATTTTCTTTTAAAGAATCGGCGATAGCAATCGCTCCTTTTGTTTTGCCATTCACCGAAACAAGAACCATCGTCTTACCGTCATCTTCAAACTCTTTGTCCGAATCGCCCTTAATCAATTTTCGGTTTCCAAGCAAAATTTCCTCACTATTAATTTTTCCTCGAATCCCCTTGCCGGGAATCGTTTCAAAATTTTCCACTCTCAATAAAGCAAGTTTTTGTTTTTTGGCCTCCTGAACAATCGCCACATCCAAGGGATGAGTAGTATGATTTGCCAGACTCGCGGCGATTTGCAAAACGTCGCCCCTGATATTGATTACTTCCGGTTCTCCTTTTGTCAAAGTTCCGGTTTTGTCAAAAACAATAGTCGTTAATTCCCGAGCTTTTTCCAAATATTGGCCCCCCCTGATTAAAATTCCGTTTGCCGCTCCCTTACCCGTCCCAACCATAATGGCAGTCGGCGTGGCGATTCCCAAAGCGCAAGGGCAAGCAATTACCAAAACAGAAACCATGGCAGTCAACGAAAATAAAAAATCTTTGCCAAAAAACCAATACCAGACAACAAAGGCCAGAATTGCGACAACGATAACAACCGGCACAAACCAAGCTACTATTTTATCGGCTATCCGCTGAATTGGAGCCCTGGAGCCCTGAGCTTCTTCAACTAACTTGATAATTTGGGCGAGGGTAGTCTCTTCGCCAATTTTTGTCGCTCGGAATTTTAAAAAACCAAATTTATTAATAGTCGCGCCAAAAACCGTATTCCCTATCTTTTTATCAATTGGCAAAGATTCACCGGTAATCATTGATTCATCAATAGTTGAGCTGCCGTCAATGATAATCCCATCAGCCGGAATTTTTTCGCCGGGCCTGACAACCACTATATCGTCTTTTTTTATTTCGGCTGGAAGAATTTCTATTTCCCGGTCGCCATTCAATACTCTGGCCCTTTTTGCTTCAAGCTTCATCAGCTTTTTAATCGCCTCGCCGACTTTGCCCTGAGAAATTTTTTCCAACAAAAGACCCAAGCTTATGGTGGTTAAAATAGCGGTTGAGGCATCATAAAAAACCGGACCGGAAATAAAAAAAGTGGCGACCAGCGAATAAATATAAGCGGCGGAAGTGCTCAAACTCACCAAAACATTCATATCGGCCATTTTTTGCTTCAGGGAAAAATAAGCCCCGCGGTAAAAGGGAAAGCCAAGAAATATTTGAACCGGCGTCGCTAAAACAAAAAGCGAAAGATTTAAACGAGTGTCATAAAAAAAAGTGGCGATGATAAACACCGGCAGAGTCAGAAAAAGACCGAGCCAAAACCTTTGCCAGCCCATTTTAATTTCATCTTCAACTTCCTTTTTAAAAAATTCTTGGGCATCATACCCGGCTTTTTTAATTGTTTTGACAATTTCGCTCGGTTTAATTTTCTGGGGGTCATATTCAATTGTCGCTTTTGCCAAAGGAAAATTCACCCTCGCTAAAATCACTCCCTCCCGCCTCATGAGAGATTTTTCAATTGTTTTGGCGCAACTTGCGCAGTGCATCCCTTTTATTTGCAAAACAATTTTCTGCATAATGTTATTTAATAAATTTTATTTCTGACCCGAGCAGCCACAACCACAACCTCCGGTTCCACTCTGGGGCGAAACAGGCGATTCCTTATATGCTGCCTTGGGAATGTTCAACTGCTCGTCTTCTTCTGTTACCATAAATTTCCCCCAAACCATCTGCATTCCGCAGGAAAATTTAATTTCACCTAATTTTTGGGGAATAAACTCAATAATATTTTCACCATAATTTAATTTTTTTCGAATGTTGTATTCTGACATAAGAATTTCATTTGTGCACTCGAACATTTGTTTAACATTGATAACCCAGCGGACGGGAATTCCCTTTTGTACAAAAAGCACATTGGGAGAATACCCTTGATAAGTCAAATCCATTTTGGCAACTTGATATTCGTTAACGTCTCCTGTAATTAAAGGCTCTGTTTGACTTGTTTGTTTGTTTGCGACAAAACTCCGGAAACCACCGCCAAAATTTATAAGTCCGCGATTAAACATAAATAAACCCAAGATTATCACTATAGCGCCAGAAATTTTCATCACCTGCTTAATTTTCCCTTGGCTTATTAAGGAGATAAAACTCCCGAAACCGAACATTAAAGGTATTGTTCCCAGGGCATAAATCCCCATTGACAAAGCACCCCTTGTGATGCTTCCGGAAGCTAAAGCGTAAATTTGCATAGCCTGCAAAGGACCGCAAGGCATAAAACCATTCAGTAAACCAATAATAAACGGTCCTTTTGGTTTTTTGGCATGCCGCTGGCCATAAAGAAAACGAGCAATAAAAGCTGGGGTATGCAGTTTAATTTTTTCCAGCCATTTAAAATTAGATAATAGGGACAAACCCATCAAAATCATAAAAATTCCTGCCGCCAAAGTAATAATTCCCGTGAAAGTTGGGTTTATGCCAAAAAACGATCCAAACCCGCCGAGGATAGCGCCAATAACAGTATAAGAAATCATCCGCCCCACATTATACTGCAAGTGAAGAAAAGAAGAACCTGTCTTTTTGCTTTGATTGTCATCATGGTGTCGAGCCGCATAGGTAATCACCAGTCCCCCGCACATTCCAACACAATGAAAACTTACCAAAACACCTATTAAGAAAATCAACCCGTAGCTTAAGTTCTTTTCATTTAATTTAGAAAGAATTTCCAAAAAACCAAAATGTTTAATTAAATAATAACCCAAGACGAACACAACTAATAACAATCCAGCGATGATTAATCTTCTGCGGATTTGTCTTTTTGAGCTATTTTTATCAATCGTTGATTTTTCTTTGACTTTATAATTTAGTTTTTCAATGGTCTCAAAAATTTTATTCTGAGAAATTTTTCGATCATCAAACTCTATCTGGCATTCGCCAGTTTGATAATTAACTTCAATATTTTTGACTCCCGCCAAGACATCTGCCTCGGTTTCGATTAGAGTCTTGCAGCTTTCGCAGTGAATGCCGTCAATTTGAATTTTTATTTTTTTAAGCATATTTTTATTTATTAAAATTTTTAAAAACCTTGAAAATCTTTTTGATTTTTTGAATTTTTAAAATTTTTCAAAAATCTTTAAGAGCTCTTTAATTTTATTTTTTCTTTCCTTCTCGCTCTTGCCTTTAATGGCCTTTGTCACGCAGGTATTAAGATGGTTTTCCAAAATGATTTTGTTTAATCTTTTGAGCGCGGCGATTATCGCTTCATTTTGCAAAATTATATCAATGCAATACTTATCATCTTTTATCATTCTTTTAACTCCGTCTAAATGCCCCTTAATATAGCTGGTACGATTTAAAATTTGTTTTTTTATTGTTGGTTTTTTCATATAAATAAAATGGTTTATTTTATATACCCCCCATAGGGGGGTATAAATTATAATCCTATCCCAACCAAAAAGCCCTGTCAAGTACAAGGGCCTTTAGGTTTTCTGGGGTTTTGCCAATTCCTTTAATTTTTTTCTTATCTTCCATCTTTTGAAAAACCCGATTCTGTCAATAAATAAAATCCCGTCCAGATGGTCAATTTCATGCTGCAAGACCCTCGCAAGCAATCCCTTGGTTTCAAATTCAATGGACTCCCCTTTTATGCTCTGGGCTTTAACTTTTATCCTGCCCGGCCTTTCTATTTTTAAAAAAAGTCCGGGAAAGCTTAAACAGCCTTCCTCCATTATTTCCTTGCCGGATTTTTCCATAACTTTTGGATTAGCCAAGACTACTGGCGCTTGTCCGATATTAACGGCAATCAATCTCTTCCCAATTCCAACTTGCGGAGCGGACAGCCCCACCCCGTTATTTTTATACATAATTCCAAGCATTTCTGAAGCAGTATTCTCCAAATCCCTGTCAAACTCTTTAATCTCCCCGCATTTCTCCCTTAAAATTTTGTTTTGGTATAAAATTAGTTCCATTTTACTGGGCATTCCCAGTATATCAACTTCGGAATAAAGCGCCGGTGTTTGGGGGTCGCTTTTAATTCCGAATTTGATTGTTTATCTTAATTTGATTTTGCCCAGTGGTTTTTCTTTCGGCGCTTTATTTAAGTTAAAGCTTCAATCGCGGCATTTTCATTGCAGATAAAATTTTATAGTGAAGCAGAATACTTGCCGAAAGAATCCGAAGTTGTATTACTGGGCATTATTTTTATTTTATCATCATCTTTGTCCGTAGTAAATCTATCAGGTTTGGCTATTGGGTTTGGTTAAATGAAAAAGCCCCGGCTGATAAATAGTCAGGGCTTTTTCATTAACTACTCACTGATTTGAAAATTTATCCCAATAATCTCTTTTGTAATGTTAAATTTACGATAAAAACTTCAAATGGGTAAGTACTTACTTTTCCGGCCGAGAACCCGGGCAAAAATCCAGACCAAAATAAAAAGCCTACTTGCCATGGATGATTCCTATTTTCAGAATGCTCTACTGTTTTTTAAAGGGGAATTTCAGAATTATTTATTGTTTTGAAAAATCCTTCTAAAATCCACAGAAACAACATAGGGGCTAAAAAGCTCAACTCCGACTATAACTTCTATTTCTACGGGGGCTTGAAATCATGGCAGTTTTTACCTCTTTTTCTGTTCCGTTAAGCTCTATCAGGCGCTCTTCTGCTCGGTTTTTTTAAAAATCTGCAGCGCGCTTTTGCCTTCGGAACCCCAGGAAGCAAGAAACTGACTCACAAAATCCTGAGGAGAACGAGCTTCTTCAATAAACTTAGAAAGAACCCAGGCTACGCACAAAAGAATATGATATTCTTCCAAGCCCTCTTTTCGAGCTTTCTGGTAAGCCGGATGAAAGGTATTAATCCAAATAACATTTTTAACCATCCGAGCTAAATTGGACTGGAAAGAATCTTTCTCAAACCCGATAGTAAGCCTCGGGACTTTTTTCTTCTTCGCTTCTTTTCTTCCGGGTTCAGAAATTTTCTCAGTTTTCTCTTTTAAAGATTCTTTTTTTTCATCTCCCTCTTCTATTTTTTCTAATCCTTCTTGAATTATTTCTACCTGTGGCGTCTCAATTGCAGAAACGAACCCTGTTTTTGTGGTTTTTCTAATAACTCCGACCAGGGGGGTAAGTTCTGGAAAATCTTTTAAAAGGTGTCTAAGGGTTTCTTCAATTTCTCTTTCCAGCGGCCGCAATCTTTTTAAGTCAGTTTCAAAAGACATCCTTTCCTCTCCCAGTTCAGTGAAAATAGGAAGAATTGCTTCTTGAATTGCTTTTCTGTATCTATAATATTTTTTAAGACTGGCCGCATCTTTTAGAAAGTCGTTTTTGTTAGTAGTAAGAATTTCAGAGAGGGCTGGGATTTCAACCATTCCATATATTTGAAAAGTGGATTTTGGCAAAATCCCAAGCCAGTCCCATCCCCGTTTAATTACTTTACCATAAGTTGAGATGCCAATTCCCGAAAGCTCTGCCGGAAGTTCTTGTTTGGATTTGGCAAGATATCCAAATCCGGCTAATCTTTTTCCCTTCTTGCCAATGGTTACCCGAAAGGTTTTAGAGATTTCGGGAGAATCAAAATCCTTAAGCTCAACTTTTTCTCCGTTTACAAAAAACTCAACCCCCTTCTTATATACATATTTAAGGATAGAATTAATAAATTGAGGATGAAGAAGCGGATAGAAATGCTTTCTAATAACTTTTGAAATAAATTCGGAGGACAAAAGAGAAGATTGAAAATCCAAAAGCTCAATAGTTACCGCTGTCCCCCGGCTGGTTTTAACTTTATCGGGACTGGGAATAAACTTCCAGGGAGTCTGCTCTCATTCATGAAAAACCATTGGGTGGTGCAATGAGAACCATGCCCCCCCTTGGTTTCAGTGACAACCGTTTTAGCAATTAATAAGGATAGCTTTGCTCCTATTCCCGCAAATCCAATTCCTTTCCCCCGCATTTTGGTGGTAGCGGCAATATTATGATAATCGTTAATTACATTTCGCTTCATTCCCTGACCGTTATCACAAACAGTAAACCGGCCACCGGCAGGGTCTATAAAAAAATCAATTTTAGGGGCTCGGGAATCAAGAGCGTTGGCCACTAATTCAACAATAATAGCTTCTTCAATAGACAAAGAATAGCTGTCCCTGATGTCTTCTAATAAATGTTTGAGATTAACTCTGGTTTCACGCATCATAATTTTATTAACATATTTATCTTTCTCTGTAAATCCTGTGAGCCTGATAGCGACCCGGTGACAGGCTGACAGAAATCAAAACTGACAGCCGATTTTAAAAAATCCCTCTAAAATGTCTAACCCACCTTGGTTAAAATGGCAAGGGACCCCTTGCCATTTTAACCACAAAATATTTTAAACCCATCAACAACATATCAACTCCAACTCGTGGTTTTTTTCGCAAAGGGGCCCCTTGCGAAAAAAACCACGAGTTTTTAATAATCTATCGCCCTGAAAATTTTCTGCCAAGCGCCTGAACAAAATACCCAGCAACACTAATCCCGTAACAGATTTGACGCGATCGCATCAAATATGTTACCATCTAAAAATCAATAATATTTCTTAATTGAACAACCTTTATAAAGTATGAGAATTCCGATTACTGATAAATTTTTGTGGGATTTATATAACTTTTTTGAAAAAGCCGGGAAGGTTGCCGGTGGGCCCGGTGGCATTTTTTTATTAAAAAGCTGGCAAGAAGCCTGCAATCCCCTATTGTTTGAGTTTTGGAGAGACTATCACGAAAAGCAGGAAAAGAAACAATTTGCCCAATTTATTAATTATCTAAAAAGTCGAGGTTATATCAAAATTAAAAACTTAGAAGGAAAAACTGGAATTTTACTTACTAAAAAGGGGGAAGAAAAGGCTTTGAAATCGAGATTTAAATTTGCCGAAAAGAAAAAACGAAAAGACGGCAAATGGATAATGGTTATTTTTGATATTCCCGAAAAGAAAAAAAGCACCAGAAACTCTTTTAGAAAGACTCTTCAATGGTTGGGTTATCAAAAACTTCAAAAAAGTATTTGGATTTGCCCTTATGATGTTTTTAAGGAAAGCGAAAAAGTAATTAGGGAGAATTTAATCGACCAATATGTAAAAATATTTTTAATTGAAGAAATGGAAATATAACTCCTAAAAACATGAGTAATTAAGAAATAACATATTTGATGCGATCGCATAAAAATTATTATATGAGTAAATTTAGATATTTAAATATAAATAAAATCGGTTCATTGCCTGCAAGCTCGGGGGTTTATTGTTTTTCCGCCAAGGGCGGAAAAAACAATAAAGAAATTTTATATATTGGCAAAGCGGTAAATATTAAAGAGAGAGTAAGAAATCATTTCTCTCGATACTATTTTAAAGACTCACCTTTTTTGAATCAATTAACCCTCCCTGGAAAAATTGGCTATATTCAGACCGATTCGGAAATTGGAGCCTTAATTTTGGAAGCAAATCTTATAAAAAAGTATCAGCCAAAATTCAATGTAATGTGGCGGGACGACAAGAATTATTTTTTTGTTGGAATAACTAAGGAAGAATTTCCTCAAATTTTTATCACCCACCAAAAATTGAAAATTGAAAATTGTAAACCCAGCACCAGAGCAAAGCACGGTGCTGGACTGGTCCCGCACCGCCCCGCCGTTGGCAGGGCTGGTGCGGGGTTGAAAATTAATTATATGGGTCCGTTTGTTGACGGAAGGGCCCTAAAAGAAACTCTAAAAATTTTGCGAAAAGTTTTTCCTTATCGTAGCTGTCAAAATATACCAAGAAGACCCTGCCTTTGGTACCAACTTTCACGGTGCCCGGCTCCCTGCCAAATAAAAATCAAAAACCTGCCCCACACCGTCCCGCCGTTGGCGGGACTGGGGATAGGTCAAAAATTAAAAATTAATAAAATCAAAAATGAGTGCCAAGGGAATGTAAAAAATATTATAAAGATTCTTCAGGGAAAGAAAAACCAGGTTCTGTCTAATTTAAAAAAGGAAATGCGAAAATTTTCAAAATCTCAAAATTTTGAAGAGGCTGCCAAAATTAGAGACCAAATTATGGCTTTGGAAAAAGTTTTATCGCATTATAAAGTTTTTGAAAATATTTTGGAGCTTGGCCCAAAAGAAAATTGGCACCACGCTCAAAAAATTCTCCAAAACATTATTGATACAAAAAATAAAATCTCGCGGATTGAGGCCTATGATGTTTCCAACATTCAGGGCCAACAAGCTACCGGTTCAATGGTTGTTTTTATTAACGGCAAACCCGATAAAAGCCAATATAGAAAATTTAAAATTGAAATTGCCGGCAAACCGGATGATACGGCGATGCTCAAAGAGGTTCTAACTCGGAGATTTAATCATCCGGAATGGCCCCATCCGGATTTAATCCTGATTGACGGCGGAATCGCACAGCTTAACGCTGCGCTCAAAATCAAAAATCAAATCTCAAAAATCAAAAATAAGATAAAAGTTGTAAGTTTAGCAAAAAAAGAGAATGAGTTATATATTGAAAACCGAAAGAAGCCTATTTTACTTAAAGTTTTGCCAAGAGGAATTTTCAATTTAATTTTGAGGCTGCGCGATGAAGCCCACCGATTTGCACTCAGCTACCATCGGAAGCTAAGAAAAAAATCGTTGATTGACTCATAGTTTCTTCCGTGATATTCTAAATTAATACATGAACTCATAGCGAGTTTTTCTTAACTCCCGAAGTTTTTCGCGAATTTTTGCGAATAGGGCCGCCTAAAAAAAGAGCGCTCCAACCTCGAAGCTTGAGGCGGCCTGCGAATAAACGCGAATAAATTCAATATTTTGGCAGTCAAATTTTCATTCTCATTCCCTTATTTTAACTTCGCTTTTCTGATAAACCCAATATAACTTCCATGGGACTTCTTATTCAAATCATTGGTAATTCTTTGGGAATTTATCTTGCAAGCTGCTTAATTTCCGGATTTAGTTTTCAGGGCAATCTTAAAATTCTGATTTTGGCCGGATTTATTCTGGGAATAGTAAATTTCTTTTTAAAACCAATTTTAAAAATTATCTCTTTTCCCTTAATTTGGTTAACTTTTGGTTTTTTTAGTTTTGTAATTTCGGCTCTCCTGCTCTGGCTTACTGCCTATTTTGTTCCTGAAATTCAGATTGAGGGAATATTGCCCTTGTGTCTTGCCACAATTTTAATCAGTGTTATTGGCACTTTTCTTTCATTTTTTACAAAGAAATAATTCGCATAAATTCGTATGACTTCTTTTTTCAATATTTTTCAAATAATTATTGCCGGTCTTTTAATCACCGCTATTTTGCTTCAACAGCGCGGAGCCGGTCTCTCTTCGGCTTTTGGGGGAGGTGAAAGTAATGTCTATAGCAAAAAACGAGGTTTTGAAAAACTTCTTTTTACCTCTACCATAGTTTTAGCTGTCTTATTTATTGGCGGAGCGATAGCCAATCTATTCTTTTAATTAAATTGGACACCAGTAAATTTCTCAAAAACCTAAAAAGATTTTTAAGCTTATTCGTTGAAAAACTCGGGCTTTTTGTGTTTTTAAAAATCAACAGAGCCTTTAAAAAGCTCAAAATTATAACCAAGGATTCTTTTCCGGAAAGATGGGAAGCTTGGCCTAAATTTTGGCAGTGGAAAAGATTCCCGGAAGTCCTAAATTTAAAAGAAAAAGTATATTTCTGCTCTCTCTTTACTTTATTTTTTATATCTCTGGGTTTAATTCTTCAGGGATACTGGATAGAACACTCCAAAGTCGTTCCTCAAGAAGGAGGCGAGTACTGCGAAGCTCTAATCGGACAGCCAAGATTTGTTAATCCCCTGCTTGCTCCCTTTAATGATGTTGACCGGGATATTTCTCAGCTTATTTTTTCAGGACTGATGAAATACAACGAAAAGGGCAAAATAGTTCCTGATTTGGCTGAAAATTATGAAATCAAAGAAGATGGAAAAATTTATGAATTTTCTTTAAAAAGAGGGGTGAGGTGGCATGATGGCGCCGAATTGAGAGCAGAGGATGTAATCTTTACTATTAAGATTTTACAGGACCCGGAATACACAAGTCCTTTAAGAATAAACTGGCAGGGAGTAAAGGTTGAAAAAATTGATGCTTTTAAAGTTCGCTTTATATTAGAAAATTCCTACGCTCCTTTTCTGGAAAATTTAACCCTGGGAATTCTGCCGAAACACCTATGGGAGAATATTCATCCCAAAAATTTTCCTCTGGCCGACCTTAATATAAAAGGATCGGTTGGCACCGGACCTTATAAATTTAAAAGTTTTAAAAAAAATGAATTGGGATTTATTAACTTATATACTCTTGAAGCAAATCCCTATTTTTATAATGAAAAACCTTATATTAAAGAAATAAAATTTTTCTTTTTCTTTGATGCGGAGGAGGCGATATTAACTTTTAATAAAAATTTAGTGCGGGGGCTAAGCTCGCTCTCTCCAATAACCTTAGAGAAATTTGAAAAAAAACCAAATTCTTATTTATTCTTGCTGCCAAGATATTTTTCAATATTTTTAAATAAAACCCACTCGGATATTCTTTCTGAAAAAAATGTAAGACAAGCCCTGATTCTGGGAACAGATAAAAAAGAAATTATTGGAAAGGTTTGGTCGGGGCAGGCAAAAATAATTTCTTCCCCTATCCTGCCGGAAATTTTTGGGTTTAACCTGCCCTCAAAGAAATACGACTTTAATAAAGAACTGGCTAAGGAAATTTTGGAAAAATCCGGTTTCAAAGACACTGACGGCGACGGCTTAAGGGAAAAAATTATTGAAAAAACCAAAAAGATTGGACAAAAAACAATAAAAGAAGAAGAAAAAATACCTCTGGAAATTACCCTAACTATGCCAAATACTCCGGAAGTGGAACTGGTTGGAACTATGTTAAAAGAACAGTGGAAAGAATTGGGCTTAAAACTAAATTTGGAGATTTTGGAAAGTTATGAAATCCAACAGGATAAAATTAAGCCCAGAGAATATGATGCGGTCCTATTCGGAGAAATATTGGGAATGATTCCCGACCCCTTTCCTTTCTGGCACTCATCCCAAAAAAAAGACCCTGGGTTAAATTTATCCTTATTTGGAAACAGAAATGCTGACAAACTCCTTGAAGAGGCAAGACAAAGTCTTGATAATACGGTTATGACTCAAAAATACGAAGAATTTCAGGAATTGGTTTTAGAAGACTGCTCAGCCATATTTTTATACAGTCCCCCTTTTATCTATCTAATTGATGAAAGCATTAAAGGAATTGAAGGAAAAATAATTGCCGATCCCTCAAAAAGGTTTATTGATGTTGAAAAATGGTATATCAAAACCAAAAGAGTTTGGAAACAAAAAAGTCCCGGCACTTTAGCCAGGACTTGGAATGACTTGTCGGGACTTGGAATTAGCCCCTAATTTTAAGGAACTAAAATTAGCCTTCTAACCGTTTCCTGGCTTTCTGAAGTTCAGCAATATAAGCTTTTAACTCCCCAATACTCATGGGACCATATTGATTACCATAACCCAGAACTACTCTATCATGCCCTTCAATCAGGGCATGCAAAGTGGTCTTTAGTTCTTTCGCGTCTAAAAGAACAACCACTCCGTTCTTTCCAGCCAAAAACGTACTTCCTTCTAAAATCTTAGCCATTTTTCACCTCCTATTTTTATTTTGTCAAACGGCTTACAACTATCACATGATAGCATACAACAAAAATTTTGTCAAGCTTTTGTACTATATGAGGACATCGGTAACACTTTGACCCCTCGCGAATTTACACGAATTAGCTCGCTTCCAATGCCTGCTTAATCATAGAGTTTCTGCAGCGCTCGCTCGAAGAATTGGTCACGAATACGAATATTCGCGATTATTCGCGAGGCGGCTTAGACAAATTTCCTTTTCAGCAATAACTCATTAGCCGCCCTACCTGCCCCGTTAGATATTTTTTATACTAGATGGATTTTAGAAAATTGTATAAAACGAATAGAAACAAATCCTTAGCTGAATTTAATTTATCTAACGGGGTGAACGATTATTCGTGTAAAAACCTCACTGTATCCTATGTATCTCATATTCTTCAGATTCGCAAAGATTCACAAATTTATTCGTGCGACAAATCTAATATGCGCCAGGTAATTTTGGACCAGAGCACCAAAGCACATAAATCTTTATGTGCTTGGCGCTCGGCCGAGCACAAAAATTTTTGTGCTCTGGTTTTCCTTTTTTAAAAACATGAATAAAATTAGCAAAATTGATAAGTCTAATATGAAAAAAGTAATTCTTGACTTTCCAAAACAATTCAAAATTGGATTAGATGCCGCCAAACACATCCCAATATCCACTATCCAATATCCAATATCCAATATAATTGTGTGCGGTATGGGCGGAAGCGCTTGGCCCGCCGAGCTTTTAAGGGATTGGTTGAATTTATCCTTTCCTTTTTATGTTAACAAAACCTATGTTTTGCCCCCCCAGACAAACAAAAAAAGCTTAGTGATTATTAGCTCTTACTCCGGCAATACCGAGGAAACTCTAAGTTGTTATGAGGAAGCGAAAAAACGAGGTTTAAATATTGTCGGCTTGACTACCGATGGAAAACTAAAGGAACTTTGTCAAAAAGACAAAAAATCTTTGGTGCTAATACCAAAAGATGTGCCGGCGCCAAGATTAGGCTGCGGCTATACTTTTGCCAGTTTAGCAAAAATTTTGAGCAATGTCGGCCTGATTGAAGATAAATCTAAAGAAATTATGGCAATGGCAAAAAATCTTAAGCCAGCGCAAAAGGAAAATGACGGAAAAAAGTTAGCAAAAAAAATTGCAAAAAAAATTCCCATTGTTTATACTACAGATCGTCTTAAGGTCCTGGCTTATATCTGGAAAATTAAGTTTAATGAAACCGGTAAAATTCCCGCTTTTTCTAACCACTTCCCGGAGTTGAATCATAATGAATTAAACGGCTACCTGAAAACTAATAAGAATTTATTGGTTATTATTCTGAAGGATAATGAGGAACACCCGAAAATTATAGAAAGAATGGAAATAACGGCGAGGCTTATCGGCTCAAAAAATATTTCCGTAACAACAATCAGTCTTGCGGGTAAGAGTTTGTTGGAAAAAATCTTCAACAGCGTCTTGTTGGCAGATTGGGCTTCTTATTACCTGGCAATATTTAGAGGTATAGACCCAATACCCGTAGAAATGGTTGAGGGGTTAAAGAGAAAAATGATACGGATGTTTTAATGTTCTAATGTCAAATTAGGTGGGCGGGCGTGGCGGAACTGGAAGACGCGTTAGGTTCAGGGCCTAATGAGAGAAATCTCGTGGAGGTTCGAATCCTCTCGCCCGCACAATCGCTTCGCTCAAATTCAAAAATCAAAAGTCAAAATGCAAAATTGAAATTTAGAATTCAAAAATTTTAAATTTTACCTTGTCATTTTGATTTTTGCATTTTGCATTTCAAATTTTTTGCATGGCTAAATCAAAAAAACAACGAAGTTTTCTGCGAATAATTCCCTTAGGGGGATTAGGTGAGGTGGGAAAAAATATGCTGCTCCTTGAATGGGTTGAAAGGTTCGCCACAAGCGGGAAAATTTTAATCATTGATATGGGGCTTCAATTTCCCGGAGAAGATACCCCGGGAATTGATTTTATTATCCCCAATATAAAATATCTTGAGAGAAAAGAAAAAAATATTGTCGGGGTAATATTTACTCACGGCCATTATGACCACATTGGAGCTATCCCCTATCTTATTGAAAAATTAAAATATCCAAAACTCTTTGCCGCCCCCTTAACCGCCGGAATTATCGCCAAAAGACAGGAGGAATTTCCCCATCTTAAAAAATTAGATATAAAAAAGATTGAACCCGGGGGCAGGATAAAACTCGGACCGTTTAAAATTGAATTTATAAAAATGACACATAATATCCCCGATACCTTTGGTCTTTTTATTTTAACTCCAATTGGCAATCTTTTTCATACCGCTGATTTTAAATTTGACCTAACTCCGCTTTATGACGCCCCGTCAAACATCAACAAATTAAAAGAATTTGGCGAAAGAAAAATTCTAATGTTGTTTTCAGATTCCACCGGAGCGGAAAATCCCGGACATTCAATCTCTGAAAAAAACATTCAGGAAAATTTGGAAGAGATTTTTAAGAAAGCTCCGGGTAGAATTATTGCCGCCACTTTTGCCTCGTTAATCAACAGAGTGCAACAAATTATTTATCTTTCGGAAAAATATGGACGCAAAGTTGCTATTGACGGTTATACTATGAAAACCAATATTGATATATCAAGGGCTTTAAACTACCTCAAAATTGCTGAAAAAACTTTGATAAATCCCAAAAACATTTCCAGTTTTGCTGATAAAAAAATTACCGTGCTTTGCACCGGTGCCCAGGGAGAAGAAAGAGCGATTTTAATGAAAATTGCCAACAAACGTCATCCCTATATTAAATTAAAAAAGGATGATAGTGTAATTTTTTCATCTTCGGTGATACCGGGAAACGAAAGAACGGTCCAAATTTTAAAAGACAATCTTCTCCGTCAGGGAGCAAAAGTTTTTCATTACAAAATGATGGATATTCATGCCGGCGGACATGCCCAGAAAGAAGAGTTGAAAAAAATGCTTGAAATAATGAGACCTAAGTTTTTTATGCCGGTTCATGGTCAATATTCAATGCTTGCCAGCCACAGTGAAATTGCCGGAGAATACGGGCTCGAAGAAAAAAACATCGCTTTGGCCGAAAACGGAGATATTATCAGAATCAATTCTAAAAAGCTCTCGATTGAAAAAAGAGTTGTTCCTTCAAACTATGTTATGGTTGATGGCCTTGGAGTCGGAGATGTGGGAGAAATAGTGCTGCGTGACAGGCAGGCAATGGCAAAAGACGGGATGTTTGTTATAATAGCGGTAATTGACAGGCAAACCGGCAAAGTCAAGGGAAATCCCGATATTATCTCAAGGGGTTTTATTTATTTGCGAGAATCAAAACAACTGCTTTCCGAAACCAGAAAAAAGGTGATTGAAATTGTCGAGCAAACAACAAGCTCTAACGGAACGGTTAATTGGATTTATATAAAAGACCAAATCCGAAACAAAATCGGAGAATTCCTTTTTCAAAAGACCCAGCGAAGACCGATGGTTCTACCTGTTGTTATAAAAGTATAACAACAGGAAATCCTAAATCCTAAATAATTTTTAAAATTCAATATATAAATATGCGAGTGTTATCCGGCATCCAACCAACAGGAGAACTTCATATCGGGAATTATTTTGGCGCTATCAAGCAATGGATAGAACTCCAAAAAAACAACGAGTGTATTTTCCCCATTGTTGATTTGCACGCAATGACTGTCCCCTATTCACCAAGCGAACTCCAAAAAAATATTCTGAAAACGGCTGCAGACTATCTGGCTTTGGGAGTTGACCCGTCAAAATGCGTCATTTTCATTCAATCAGAGGTTTTTGAGCATACTGAACTTGCCTGGATTTTAAATACTATTACACCGCTTGGAGAACTGGAACGGATGACGCAATTTAAAGAAAAGTCTAAACTTTATCAAAAAAATATTAATGCCGGGCTTCTAACTTATCCGGTTTTGCAGGCTGCCGACATTTTGCTTTATCAAACCGATATTGTCCCGGTGGGCAAAGACCAAAAACAGCATATTGAACTTGCAAGAACCATTGCCAGAAAATTTAATCATCTTTTTGGCGAAACTTTCAAAGAACCGGAGGCTTTAATTCCCAAATTTGGCGGGAAAATTATGAGTTTGAATAATCCCAACAAAAAAATGTCAAAGTCCCTGGGAGAAGAAAGTTATCTCGCAATATTTAACAGCCCCCAAGAAATTAAAGAAAAAATTAAAAAAGCGGTTACTGATTCCGGAAAGGAAATTAAATCTTCAGCCGATAAACCGGCTATTACCAATTTGATAAATATCTACAGCCTTTTTTCAGAAATGAAAATTGAAGAAATAGAAAAAGAATTTAAAGGAAGAGGATATGAATATTTTAAAGACTCCCTGATAGACCTGGTTTTAAAAAAACTTAAACCGTATCAGCGAAAAAGAAAAGAGCTTGAAGCTCAACCAAAATATATTAAAAAATTGCTCCGGGACGGAGCAAAAAGAGCCAAAATTATTGCCGGAGAAACAATGGAACAGGTCAGAAAAAAAGTGGGAATTTCTGGTTAACCCCTCACTCATCATAACCAAAAAACTGCCCAAAGCAGTTTTTTGGTTTGTCAGCTTGTTTGAACTATTTAAGCAAATCTATATTTACATTTATGTTAGAATCCCAATCAATGGCTGGAAATTTGTGAAGTAATTCACTAATATATTTTTTTAATTCATCATATTTATCCTGGGTTTTGGCTTCAAATTTGACAGTCAAATAGGGGCCATTTTGAGAATAACGAATAACAAACATACTATCCTCCATATCAAGACGGACGCCATCTCCAGCCCGCTCATCATCAATAATTTTTGCTTTTTGGAAATCTCTCTTTAATATAGCGCTAACTTCACTGATGAGAGCCACTTTTTTATCATCGGCGCAAAAAACTTTTATTTCAGGGCTGGAAATATATCTTGGCAGAAAAGCAATGGCTTGGGCAAGTGATTGATTGGTTTTGGTTAAATAATTCAATAAACGCAAAGTTGAATATATTCCATCATCGTGATTATAAAAATCAGCAGAAAAGAAAAAATGGCCAGACAGCTCCCCTATAAAAACGGCTTTTACTTCCTGATTTTTTTTCTTTAAAAATGAATGGCCAGTGCGCCACATAAAGGGACTGCCTCCATATTTCAAAATTGTTTCTTCAACAACTCTTGAGCAAAGGGTATTATACATAATCTTGGCGCCAGAATGTTTATCAAGAACATCTATTGCGAAAATAGCAACGAGAACATCGTTCCAAATAATCCCTCCTTTATTATCAACAATACCTATGCGGTCGCCGTCGGGATCATAAGAAAATCCAATATCTGCCCTCTCCCCAAGCACTCTTTCTCTTAAACGCTCGGCAACAGTAATTTCAGTGGGATCCGGGGTTCCCAAAGGAAAGGAGGAATCTAAATTGCAGTTGCTTTCAACTACCTCACAGCCAATTTTTCGGAGCAAAACCGGAACAATCGCGCCGGCAGTTGAATGGCTGGGGTCCACAACGACCTTGAATTTTTTAATATTCGGAAAACGTTTTATTAAATCGTTAAAATAAGCCTCCTGAATATCCTGCTTCTCTATTTTTCCCGCAACCCTCCCCTGTTCATAATCTTCTTCCTCAACCATTCTTCTCAATTCCTGCATACCCTCGCTAACCAGAGTTTCAGAAAAATCTATGGCAAACTTAAAACCATTATATTGGGCTGGATTGTGGGAAGCGCTAACAAAAGCGCCCCCTTTCCTCTGCAGAAAGTATTGAGCCCAATAAAAAGTTCCCACCAAATTCATCCCAATATCAATTGTGTCAACTCCAGCCCAACTAAAACCGCGAATTAAAGCCTCACTATACTCCGGACTCGTTGCCCGGCAATCTCTACCAACAACCGCCCCCGTTATACCATGGCGTTTCATATAAGTGCCGTGCGCCCTCCCCAAATGTTCTACAATCTCCGGATTTAAATCTTTATTGACTATACCTCGCAGGTCATAACCGCGAAACATAAAAGGATTGATTTTCATATGTATTTATTATAACATACAATCATGAGTTTTTCTGTAGGCATTGTTGGTCTGCCAAATGTTGGCAAGTCAACCTTATTTAAAGCTTTAACCCGCCAAAAAGTGGATATTTCCAATTATCCCTTCTGCACAATTTCGCCGAATGTTGGAATAGTTCAGGTTCCGGATACAAGGCTTCAAAAAATTGCAAAAGCGATAAAACCGGAAAAAATAATTCCAACAATTATAGAATTTGTAGATATTGCGGGACTGGTTAAGGGCGCACACAAAGGCGAAGGACTGGGCAACCAGTTTCTGTCTCGTATCCGGGAAGTTGACGCAATTTTAGAAGTGGTTAGAAATTTTAAAAATGAGAACATTGCTCATATTGAAGGAAAACCAAACCCTGAAAGGGATATTGAAATAATTAAAACCGAATTGCTCATGAAAGATTTGGAGACTGTTGAAAAAACAAAGGAAAATTTTAACAAAGAGGCTAAAAGCGGAAACAAAGAAGCAATAAGAAAATTAGAAATAATGGAAATTTTCTGCCAGGCTCTGAACAAGGGAAAGGTTCTTTCGGAAATTGAATTATCAGAAGATTCCCAAAATTTAACTCAGGAACTTTGTCTTTTGACAATAAAACCGATAATTTATGTTTTTAATAGCGGCGAACTTCCCGCCACTTTTGATACAAAAACATTGGGGGTCCAAAATTCGCTAAACATTGATTTAAAAACAGAAGAAGAAATATCGGAGTTTTCAGAATCAGAAATTAAAGAACTTGCAATATCATCAAAAATTGGAGAGCTAATTTCCCTCTGCTACAAAACTTTAGAACTTATTCCTTTTTACACAATAAAAGGCGGGATTGAAACCCGGGCCTGGACACTAAAACAGGGAGGGAATATTTTGGACGCTGCCGAAAAAGTCCACAGCGATTTTAAAGAAAAATTCATAAAGGCCGAGGTGGTAAGTTTTGAAAAACTCATAAATTCCGGCTCCTGGCAATCAGCCCGAGAAAAAGGCTGGATTGAAACCGCGGGCAAAGAATATATCGTAAAAGATGGAGATATAATAGAGTTTAGAATATAAAGCCCTGCTCCGCAGAGAAATCCTAAATCCCAATTTCTAATTTCTAAACAAATCCTAATGACCAAAATTCCAAATTTAAAAGCGCGCTTTTTAAAACCCTTACATTTTGCCTTAAATAGATATTTATGCTAAATTAATATATATGGTGGAAGAAGAAACTCCTCAAGAAAATTTCAAACAATATGAATTAAATTATTTTTTGCCCCTAAATCTTTCCGGGGAAGAAATTTCGGATTTCCCAAATAAATTTAACAATTTTCTGACCGAAATCCAGGGAAAAATAGAAAATATTGGCAAGCTGAAAATTCAAAGATTTGCTTTCCTTATAAAAAACCATAGCAGGGGGTACTGGGGAGAAATAAAATTTTCGGCAGACCCGGCAAAAATTTCCGAGCTTGAAAAAAGGTTAAAATTAGAAGAGGAAATTTTAAGATTTTCTATTGAGGCTGTGCCTCCAATAAAACAGGGGGCTGAATTACTCGCCAAAAAGCCGAAAATAAAAACAAAAAAGCCAACTCTCCCGGAAATAAAATCCGAGACAAAAAAAGAAAAAGTAAAATTAGAAGAAATTGACAAAAAATTAGAAGAAATAATCGGAAATATTTAAAGAAATTTGTTAGCAAAGACGAGCTGAAAAGCGAAGTCTTTGCGTTACAAAGTCCTTTACCCCGTTAGATAGAAAATTTATTTATAAATTTTCTATCTAACGGGGTGCTCAATTTTGCAGCCAATCGAGTTTCGCCTCTCGGCCGAGCTCGAGGCTCGCTCTCTTGGGCAAAATTGGCATGAATTTAAACAAAGTGTTTCTTATCGGTAATTTAACTCGCGATCCGGAACTCAAAACAACTCCCGGAGGACAGCCGGTTTGTAATATTGGAATGGCAACTAATAGAATCTGGACAGATAAACAATCCGGTCAAAAACAGCAAAAAGTAGAGTTTCATACGGTAATTTTATGGAGAAGATTGGCGGAAATCGCCAACCAATATCTCCAAAAGGGAAGTTTGGTTTTTATTGAAGGAAGGCTTCAAACAAGAAGTTGGGAGGATAAAAATGGGGTTAAGCGCTGGACAACTGAAATTGTTGCTGAAAACATGCAGTTGGGACCAAGAACGGCTCAAAAACTAACACCCAGAGAACCGATTAAAGGAAGAGAGGAGCCTGCCGAAGAATCGGAAGAACCAGTTGAAGAAATCCCGGTTATTGAAGAAGAGCCGGAGGAAATCAATATAAAGGATATACCCTTCTAACCTTGCTCTGCAAGGAATTTCTAAATCCTAATTTCTAATTTCTAAACCCCGATACTAGAAAATCTTTCGAATTTGAGTACAAGGCGGGCAAATCCCAAATTTATAATTTGCTTGCCCCGTAGTTAATGAGCGAAGCGAGATATACTATGGGTTTAGGATTTAGGATTTCGAATTTAGGACTTCCACTGCGGAGCAGTGGATATATGGCTGAGTGTTATTTTTGTAAAAATCAAATACAAGAGATTAACTGGAAGGATGTTGAAACGATTCAGCGGTTTTTAAGCACCGGAGCAAAAATTCAACCCCGAAAAAAAACCGGTCTTTGCGCTAAACACCAAAGAAAATTATCCAAAGCGATAAAAAGAGCCCGCATTATGGGCCTCCTGCCTTTCACAACCAGATAACCAAAGTTCAGATAACTAAAGTTTGGTTGCTCTAAAACCAAAAAATACAGGGTCAAAACCTCTGTATTTTATGTTATAAAAAGCAATAGAGCTTAGCAGCCCCCGCTCTTATTTTTGTAAATTCGCGCTTTATATTATTCTTCCTTTTTAAATAAAAACTCCAAAAGTTTTTTTGCGACCAAAGCAGGAAGTAATAATTTATAAAAAAAATCACCCATAACTTTTATTTTATAAAAGAAATTCGAAATTCTAAATTCGAAATCCTAAACAATATCAAAATTCAAATTTCTCAATTTCTAAACAATTTTGGGATATTGAAATTTAGAATAAAGTTTATTGGCAGCCACCGGCAGCCGCAGAAGTGCTGTCTTCAAGCGTTTGCTTGCATTCCTCCGGCGGATTTTGGAAACCGGAACAAATACCATTTTTATATCCCTCGGGACTCCTTTTTCCTTTGTATTCCGCCTCATTAATTATCACAGTAGGGGAACCAAGAACATTATATTTCTTATTTAACTCTGCTTCTTTTTCAAGTAAGGTTAAAACTTCTTTTTCTTGACAGTCAATTATTTTCGCCGTATCAATCCCCTTTTCCTTAGCCGTTTTTTCCCAGCAGGTTCTAATATCTTGAAGACTGCATTTTTGGTTAACTTCCATTAGGTAATCCCAAAATTTTTCGGGTTGATATTTATAAATACAAAGTTCCCTGACATCCTGATTCAATTCTTCAATTCCATGCATTGAACAGTATTTATTTTCCTTGTCTAAACAATAATCAGGACCCCCTCCGTGATAGTTGCTGTAAATTACATAGTGCGGCTCAATCTTTACCTTCTTTCCTAAAAGTTTCTGAACGGGATACATCACCTCTTCGGCCTGATTACCGTAAGGACAATAACTCATTGTGTAAAGATAAACTTCGGGGATTTCTCTCGGCAAAATAGGCTCCATAGCCTCATTTTCCGTTTCCTCCAGCGGTTCCAGCGGTATTGTTAAATCAATAATTTGAGGAAACAGAAGCTTCCCATCCAAAGAAATGCAGGAATCAAACTTTTGATTTTGGACGGACAGTTTAAAACAATACACTTCGTTTTTTCTTTCCACTTCTCCAACCAAAGAAGCAATCAGATTTTTTTCCGTTAGACTCTCATTAATATAACTTAAAGCCGCTTCGCCGGCTTTTTGAGGAGATAAAACAGAAGATTTCACGCCCTCAAAATTCCCCAAAAACCCCAAAGCAATTAAAGCCGCTCCAAACAAGCTTGCCAAGCCCATCCAAAATTTTAAACTTTTGAATACTTGTTTTAGCATTATCTTAATTTTAATCAATCAAAAAATAATGTCAAGCCCGTTAGAAGTCTGGCAGAAAAAATTTTTCCAAAATTTTTTCTGTTATCAATAATGCCGGGCTGACTTTAAATTCTGTATTTTAGCCTCAATCCTGCTTGGTTAATATATGCGCCAGACTTCTACTGGGGCTTGACAAGATTTTTTGAATCTGCTAATATGACTATAGTGAGTGCATCCTGCAAAGGATACATTCTAAAAGTCGGGAAAAAACCTTGGGGTTTCCAAGGTTTTTTCCTTTGTCTGAACTTTCATTATTCCGTTGGCTAACTTAGAGTAATTACTGAACCCCATTAGAAATACAACTTCTAATGGGGTGAACTGAACCACAGCAGAACAACACAGCTCTGAACCACAGAACAACACAGATTACTCAACAGTCTCTAATTAACAGACAGAGTAAACCCTACCTAAACGACGTTTGGCACTGGAAGTTGCTCTATAGATATGAGAGTGTTGAATAATTTAGCGTGGTTTTGTGTAGAGTTTGGCGTAGAGTTTTACAATTGGGATGGATTTTGAGCCAAACCACGCAAAACATTACGCTAAACTACGCCAAAATGTAATTGTTCAACATTCTCAGGTATGCTATAATAAAAATGAGGCCCCTGAACTGCACTCACTAAAGACTTTAGAATTGGGGTTCGCTTTTCGGGGCCTCTTTTTAATTAGTTGTATAAAAATCTCAATAAAAAACTTACAGAGCTCGGGGCTCTGTAAGTTTTTATTACCTGGGTTGTATTACCGGGTGATTAAAGTTTTTAAGGTTTGCTCGGCGCATTTTCCCCAGCTGAATTTTTCTGCCAGAGCCAATCCCTTTTGTTTCATTTCGTTTTTTAATTTTTTATCTTTTAAAATTTCTCTCATTGCTAAAGCAATTTCGCTGATATTATAGGGGTCAACCATCAAAACCGCTCCGTCTCCAATTTCCGGAAACGAAGTGGTATTGGAAACAATGGTCGGCGTCCCGCAAGCCATTGCCTCAAGCGGCGGAAAGCCGAAGCCTTCAAAAAAACTGGGGTAAACAAAAAGTTCGGCTAATTTATAAAGAGCGGGCTTGTCCTCTTTGGCTATAAATCCGGTAAAAATAATATCTTTGGCGTTTTTAGACTTTTTTGCGGTTCTATAAATATCTCCGCAAAGCCAGCCCGGGGAACCGGCGATAATTAATTTATGGGTCTCCAATCCTTTAAGGTTGTAAGTTTTAAGCAATTCAAAGGCTTTAATTATTCCTTTAATATTTTTCCTTGGCTCAATGGTGCCAAAATACAAAATAAATTTTTCCGGCCCCGCGCCAGAACCCCGAACAAATTGCTTCGCAATTATACGAGGCAGGCAAGTTCGGTGCTGGGTAAACAGCTTATATTTTTTAGCCACTCTTTCCATTTCTGCTTCCTCCACTTCTTTAAACTCCTCCCCCATTCCAGAATAAATCACTTCAATTTTTTCCGGGTTAATTTTATAAAGGTCTACTAAGTCTTCTTTTGTTGATCGGGAAACGGCAATAATTTTATCAGCGGCCAAAGCTTGAGCTTTCGGCTTCATTAGAGTATGCCAGATTCTTTGCTGAAAAGAAAAAAATTCCGGATAATATTCAAAAGATAAATCATGAAAAGTTATGATTTTTTTAGAACTTCCGGAAAGAGGAGCTAAAATAAAATGGGGGCTGAAAAATACATCTACTCCCCCGATGAGCTTGTCAATTTTTGGCAAATTGCCCAAAAATGAAGCTGTTTGCAAAAAACGATTGGGAATCGAAAATTGATAAAGACTGACATTTGGCAGGATAGTCCAGGGATAATTTAATTTTCTTTTTTTTAGGGCATTATAAAAAAGTTTAAACTTAATAGTTTTGTCCAAACTAAAAAGACGGGGCAAAAGATTAAGAGCATACTCCTCTACCCCGCTCCAAACCCCCCGGGCTAAAAAGCGAATATCAATACCAATTGTCATTGCGAATTTTCGCTAATCTGGGTGCTAATATGTGCTAATATTTGCACAGATTTGCACCTGTATTCGCACAAATTAGTGGGTTTTAAACTCTTTATAACTTTTTTCAACAAAATTTTTAATCTTTTTTTTAAATATTTCTTTGTCAAATTTTAAAGCGTGCTGACGAATAAATTGAGAATCAAAATCGTTTGGATTAAATTTTCTAATCACTGCCTCCAGAGCAACTGGCGACTGTTCATCAAAAAATATTCCAGTTCTGCCGTCAACTACGGTTTCAAGCGCCCCTCCTTTACTGTAAGCAATTATCGGTCTACCCGAAGCCATTGCCTCCAAAGCCACAATGCCAAAGTCCTCTTCCTGGGGAAATAAAAGGGCTAAAGCGCCACTGTAATATTTTCCAAGCTCTAAATCCGAAACAATTTCCCCCAAAAATTCTATGTTCTTTTTTGCCATTTTTTTAAGTCTTTTTTTATCAGGCCCTTCTCCTATAATTTTTAAAGGCTTTTGAAGTTTATTAAATGTTTCTATCGCCAAATCAAACTTTTTATAAGGAAGGAGTCTGCCGACCATTAAAAAATAATCTTTAACTTTCCCAAGCCCAAAATTTTGAGAATTCAATGGGGGGTGAATAACTTTTGAATTGCGGCCATAATATTTTTTTATTCTTTTTTTAACAAAGCTGGAATTAGCGATAAATTTATCCACTCTTGAAGCCGCTTCTTTGTCCCAAATTCGAAGCCAGGACCTGGGGAAAGAAGAAAATTTTTTTATAATTTCGGGAAAACAAAATTCGTTTACATACTTTTGATTATCGTCCCAAACATACCGAAGGGGGGTATGACAATAAGAAATATGCAGAGTTTCGGGACGGGTAATTACCCCCTTGGCATAACTTGCCGAATCGGAAAGAACCAAATCATATCCCGACAAATTAAAGGACTCGATGGCTTGGGGCATAAACATTAAAAAAAGTCGATGATTGTTTTTTAAAAAAGGAAATTTCTGCAAAAAAGATGTGCAAATCCTCTTCTCTTTAAAAAACCCCCGGGTAACTTTTTCATCGTAAACCAAAGTAAAAATTGGGGCTTCCGGCCAAATTTCGCAAAAAGCCTGCAAAACTTTCTCGGCTCCTCCCCATTGATTCAAATAATCATGTATTAAAGCTACACGCATACCTTAGACGGCGGATTTATCGCTGAAAATCTTTAAAAAGGTTTTTAAAATTATTTTTATATCAAGACCCAGCGACCAATTTTTAATATAATAAGAATCAAGTTTTATTTCGTCTTCAAACCGAAGCCCCGAACTTCCGGAAATCTGAGAAATTCCGGTCATTCCCGGTTTAACAAAAAAGGTTCTTTTGTGGTGCTTTTGATACCGGGCTACTTCTTCCGGCTCATGGGGCCTCGGACCCACCAGACTTATCTCGCCCAAAAATACATTAATAAGCTGGGGCATTTCATCTATTCGGGACTTTCTCAAAAATTTTCCGACCTTAGTTATTCTGGGGTCGTCTTTCATTTTAAAAAGCGGACCGTCATCTCTTTCGTTAAATTTTAAAAGCTCAGCTTTTAGAGTATGGGCATTCTCAATCATTGAACGAAATTTATAAAGCTCAAATTCTTTTCCCTGACCAACTCTTTTAAGTTTAACAAGAACCGGGCCGGAACTGTTTAGTTTTATGGCTAAAGCCGCAACTGCCCAAAAAGGCGAAGAAATTAAAAGTCCAAAAGAGGCCCCGAAAATATCAACCATTCTTTTTGAAATCCTGCCCCAGCCGTCCAGAGGAGTCCTTTTTATTTCAATTAACGGCTCTCCTCCAAAAGTTGAAATTTCAATATTGCTGAAAAAGGTCTGAAAAAGATCTGGCACGAATTTGAAGCCAATCCGATTTTCTTCGCAAAGGTCAACCAGTTTTAAAATATCGGCTCTGGGCAAATTAAAATCGGTCAATATTATTTCTCCAATTTTTGAACTCGGTTCTAAAACAGTTTCGCTAACCCTTGGGAAGTCAAAATCGGGAAAATGAATTATTGATGAATAGCTATAGACAGCCGGCCGTTTTTTTATCTCTTCTAGCAAATTTTCACCAACTTTGCTGTTTCCGAGCACCAAAACTCTTTGAAACCCGAATTTCAATTTTCTTAAAATTAAACTGTAAATTCTTCTTATAAAAATCCTGCAAAATATTACAAACAAAGTCGCAAAAAGCCAGCCGGCTAAAATTAAAAAGCGAGAATCAAACCATTCCCGTCTTAAAAAAATATAAACAACGACAGACAAAAGACCGGCTGAAGTGGCAATAAATACTTTCAAAAGCTCCCGGGCTCCAACTCTTCTAAAATCTACCTTGTAAAGACCGATGACTCCAAAAATAACGAGCCAAAAAGCGGCAACAACCGTTACCAGTCCCAAATATTTAAAAAATGGCAAATTCCATAAAAAGATTGCCGGCCGCCACTCACTCATCCAGGGACTAATTCGCAAAAAATAAGCGGCAAGTCCGCCAAAAACAATTGCTAAAAAGTCTAAAAACAGAAGAATAATATTAAAAATAAGGTCAGCTTTCTTCATGCTACGCCTCCTACGAAATTACGAATCTTGTACGAATATACAAATACCCTTGCATTCCTTATAGCAAAAATAAAAAACCCGAGCAAGCCGTAAGCCGAATTCTGTCCTTCTACTTGTAAACAAATAGAGAGTGATAGTTATTTATCTGGGCCCCAAATTGCTTTGGAGCTCCTGCGAGCTACTTTTACCAAAAACTTTCCATAAACAGAAAATTTTTGATTTGCTCTTGCACCCAATAAGGATTTAGCCGTTTCACCCCCAAAAATTTCTTCTGGGATTCACCAAACACATAAACTATTATGTGCTCGGCGCCTCGGCACTTTCGTGCCTCGGCGTCACTGTTCGCACCTCTACCCCGCCCCCTACGCTGTCTATAAATTTTTTAAAATAGGAAATTAAGATACCTTAAGTAATTAAAACCGCAAAATCAAAATATAGACTGCTTAGGGGGCGGGGCGACGGCTGTTAGCCGCTATATTTTTAACCAACCGCTCCGCGGTTGGATACGAATTTATACGAATTTAGTTCGCTTTGCTCACTCGCGAATCGGTACGAATATAATATTCGTAAAAATTCGTGAGGCCAAAGGCTGAGATTCGCGATTATTCGTAGCCAGCTGCGAAGCAGCTGGTAGGTGTTCGGACTTTCCTCCCATGCGCTCGTGCCTCGCTATCGCTCGCCACTCGCTGTTAAAAACTTAAAAACTTAAAAATCTAAAAATATTTGTTTTATATTTTTATATTTTTATATTTTTGGATTTTTATCAAATGAGTGCCGAACATTAGTGAGGCACGAACGATAGGCAACTATCTCACTTGCTCGGGCTATTAATATAATAACAAATAAAAGAAATTTGTCAAATTTTTTGATATTCAAAAAAACACCAATTTCTTGGTGTTTTTTGATTTTCAGTGAAAAATTTACGAAGTTAAACATCGTAAGATAAAATAAAATATTAGCAAGGATGTAAAAGACCAATATTTCCACCCCACCCTCCTTTTGTTTGTCAGCTTTATTTAGAAATTTTCAATTCCTTGTTTTTTAAGGGGTTATTCAATAAATCCATTAATGAACGATTGTTTTTACTGGCAAAGTTCATTAATGACCAAGCTCCCATATAGTAAGGGACATAAAGACGAGCATCCTTTTTTGAATATCTAAGATGTTTATAGTTAAAACATTAAACAAGAATATCTACCCCAACTTCTTCTGGCAATTCGCAGAACTTAATTATTTTTCCAATTTCTTGATAACCACAAAAGCCATAACTATTGAGAACAGTCATTATCATATAAAAACGTTCGAAAATCTGCCTCAAAAGTTTTTGTCTGTATTGCAAATCATCCGCATTTGCCCATATATTAGCTATAATTCGATAAGAGAAAATCTCTGCCAATCCCTCCAACCAATATCTATATTTTAACAAAGCGCTATCATTGGGGATTAATAGCCGTTTTTTTATTCTCGAGATAAGAACCTCGCCTTGATATAGATGGATTATTTCGTGCGTATAATCAATTAGCGGAATAGAGAGAAGTTCATCTTTGGATGCCCAGGGATCATAAAGTATAGCAAGATTTCCTTTACGGATATTTATATCTGCTCCAACTAAAAATCCTTTTCTTCTGAAAAATATCCAGGTCATGAATTTATTTAAGACATCAAATCGCCTAATTTTATAGGAGAGATTTTTTCCAAACTCTTTTATCAAATAGGGAGTCAAAACATAAATTTTTTCTTCAATTATCTTCCTAATCTCATCATCTTTTTTCATCCTTCACTCCTTAGATACCTGAAATTCAAGAAATATAAGTATTTTAAAGGTACTAAAACTATAAATTATAATATTATCTCATATATTTATTGTAAAGTCAAGGAGCATTACTAAAGTGTTGCAAATTTTCTCTCAAAAACAGGAGAAAATTGGTTTAAAATAAGGATAAATAAGTAATTTAAATAAATTCTTACGAAAAAAGCTAATTCCCCACTTTTTAAGATTTTCCCTGAAACAAATCTTCCAAAATCGCAAGCGGCCGCTTGCGATTTTGGAAGATTTGGAATTCGGATAAAATGCGGCGGTTAAACCGTCAGGTAATAATTTTTTAAAAAAGTTTGTTGAAATCAGACTTTAACAAACTTCTTGCTTCAACGGGCTTATCGGAAATAAAAAAGTTAGTGAGGAGCAACTCTTGGAAATAACGGTTTGCCTTTTTTGACCCTGAATTTCAGGGGTTTTTTATTGGTTGATTTGAGCCCTAACTGCTTAAAAATTTTCTCTGAGGTTTCGGGCAAAAATGACTGAAGCATCTCCGCAATATTGCTAATAGCAAATAACAAATTGCCAATAACTTCTTTTAATTTTGGATTTTGGATTTTGGATTTTGGATTTGAGAGCAACCTCCAAGGTTGCTCTTTTTCTATGTATTTATCGCAAAAACCAATCAATTCCCAAACCGCAATCAACGCCTCATTAAACTTAAATTCTTCCAGGGCTTTTTTATAATCCTGCCAAATTTTATCAATAAATTTTTGATTTTTGATTTGCCTGCCCCGTAGCGAACTTTGTTCTGCTACTTGGGGTATTTTTGATATTTGATATTTGATTTTTGATTTTTCCGCTAATGTAATGACTCTCGCTACCAAATTTCCTAATCCGCCGGCCAAATCAGCGTTATAACGTTGCTCAAATTTCTCCTCGGTATAATCCCCGTCTTCGGTTGGCGGAATCTCCCGCAAAAGGAAATATCTCACCGCGTCAACTCCATACTTTCTTGCAAGCTCAATGGGGTCAATAATATTTCCCAATGACTTTGACATTTTTTCCCCGCCGACAGTAATAAATCCATGAACAAACATCATTTTGGGCAAAGAAAGCCCCAGGGATAAAAGCATTCCCGGCCAAATAAGGCAGTGAAATTTTTGGATGTCTTTTCCGATACAATGAATATCAGCCGGCCAGTATTTTTTAAAATTTTCTCCTTTGTCATAACCAAGGGCCGAGATATAATTTATCAGGGCATCGGCCCAAACATAAATTGTTTGACTGTCATCGTCCGGCGCCGGAATTCCCCAGTTCAAATCTTTTCTCGGTCTTGAAAAACTGACATCCTCAAGTCCCTGTTTAACAAAGTTCATCATTTCGTTTTTTCGGGTCCGGGGAATAATTCTAATTTGGTCTTTTTCAATAATGTTTTGAATATCTTTTGAATATCTTGAAAGTCGAAAAAAGTAATTTTCTTCCTCAACCACTTCCGGTTCTCTTTGATGAATAATGCATTTTCCGTCTCTTAAATCCTTTTGAGTAATAAAAGCCTCGCAACCCAAGCAGTAAATTCCCTTATATTTCTTTTTGTAAAGAGCGCCACTTTCCTTTAATTTCAGCCAGACTTTTTTAACCGCCGACCAGTGGCGCTTCCGGTCGGTTGTTCTGATAAAATCATTGTTGGAAATATCTAAAACCCTGGCAAGCTCTTTAAATTTTTCGGAAATCTCGTCGCAAAACTCCTCCGGCTTTTTCCCGGCTTTCTCTGCCGCCTTGGCAACTTTCGCTCCATGCTCATCAGTTCCGGTCAAAAAGAAAACATCCTCGCCCAAAAGCCGATGATACCTTGCTATGACATCTGCCTGAACAACCTCCAAAGCAAATCCTAAATGAGGAGATAAATTAACATAAGGCAGGGCTGTTGAAAGATAAAATTTTCTCATATCATTTCATTTTGCCAAAAAATCGTTCTTTTGGCAATTTTTGCGTTTGAAAAAAGCCTTATTTTAAACTATAGACACCCGTTCTCTATAATTGATTTTTCCCAAAAACTTAGGGGAAGAAAAAAGAGCGGCTTTCGCCACTCTTTTAATGTTTTCAGTTTCCCACGATTGAAAGATTCTCCATTTGAAGATAGGGAGCCGTAATCGGACAAGCGCTTAAAACTAATTCTCTTTCCTTTGAAATTCCAGAAATCTCTTTTAGAACTTTGTAGATATTTCCGCTGACCAGAATGCCGTTTATCGGCTTCATTTCGCCATTTTCGATTTGGAAGCCGCCGCCGACTGCTCCGGAAAAATCACCGCTTACCGGGTTGGGATATGCCATCAAAAATGTTACAAAAATTCCCTTTTTAGTTTCCCTGATAAGCTCTTCATATGGTTTGTCTCCCGGCTGAACAAAAAGGTTGGTTGGATTAATTGCTGGTGTTGACCTTGAACCACCACTCGCATGGCCGGTAGATTTTCTGCCTTCTTTTTTGGCAGTGTGGGTATTATAAAGATAGGAAGACAAAATTCCGTTCCTGATAATATAAAGAGGTTGAGGAGAAACTCCTTCCCTGTCAAAAGAACCTGAACCAATACCGCCGGGAATTAAACCATTATCCTCAATTGTTAAGCTCTTTACGGCTATTTCTTCTCCCAGTCTTCCTTTTAGAGGACTGATACCGCTCTGGACGCTTTCAGCCAAAACTGAAGAGATAATTGGCAAAAGCAATCCTGTTACTGCTTGGGGAGAAAAAATTACCCTGCCCAAAAAACTCTCTCCGGGCCTGGCGCCCAAAGATTTAATAGCTCTTTGAGCAAAAACTTTGGCAACTTTTTCCACATCAATTTGATTTGTAAATCTTACCGCTTCTTCTCCGTAAAATGAAGAAGTTATTTCTTCTCCTTCCCTGGCGGATCCAGAAATTAGATACTCAAAAAGAGTTTCTTTTTCAGCTCCTTTAACCCCAAGAGAGTTAACAATCGCTCTTTGGTGGTTGGTAAAAATAAACAGCCCTTTATCAATTAATATTCGGGAGTCAAATTCAAAAGCAGTTTGAAGCATTTGGTTGGCATATTCTAAAGCCCGGTCTAAACTAAAATTTTCAGCTTCTTTATCATAAAGTAATTCTACCTTTAAAACATCAACCGGTCCTGGGAAACAGTTAAATTGGTCGGGAATTGCCTGCCGGGCTAAAGAAAGAGAGTCGGCAACAACCTCTTCAATTTTTTTTCTTTCCAACTGATTAGTCGAGGCAAATCCCAGACCCTTGTTTTTAATTGCTCTCATCCCCAGACCTGTTCTTTCTTGAACCTCTACTGATTTAATTTGTTTGCCTTCAATGACCACCCTTATTTCCTTACCAGATGAAATATAGGCCTCGCTTTCATCGGCTTTCATTTTTTGACTTCTTTTGACAGCAAAATCTGCCAAAGATAGCAAATCTTTCATTTTATTTCCCTCCTATTTTTACCTTGCATAAAAGATAGGGACCGCCGCCGTCAACTTTGGCTTGCTGAAGGAATTTGCCGCAATGGCCATCTCCCATATTTATTTCAAAATCTTTACTTACCATATCAACGGTTTTAAGAACCTCAAATGCCTGACCGCTGAAAGATGTTCCCCGAAGCAACTCGCCAATTTTGCCGTTGTTTATTTTGTAAATTTCCTCGGCCGAGAACATAAACTCTCCGTTTAAATCAGCCATACCGCCAGCCCACTTTTTCATTAGATACCCGTCTTTTGTTTTTCCAACTATCTCCTCAAAAGAAGAATTGCCCGGTTCAACATAAGTATTGCTCATCCGGATTATTGGCTGGTTAGAATACTCAAAAGCCCGAGCATTGCCGGTTGGTTCTGCTCCTAATCGGAAAGCGCTTTCCCGGCTGTGAAGATAAGACTTCAGAATTCCATTTTCAATTATTACTGTTCTTTGACTTAAAATTCCTTCATCATCTACCAATAATATTCCGGCTGGTCGAATATTATTGTATGGAGGAAGACCGTTATCAACCAGAGTAATCAATTCGCTAGCCACTTTTTGGTTGATTTTTCCCTGGGCAGCTGCCCCGGCAAGTACATCGTCAGCTTCAACTGTGTGACCAATAGCCTCATGGACAAGAAGACCAACCAGGGATGGATCCAAAATCACCATAGCTTCGCCTCCCGGAGGATAAGGAGCTTTTAAAAGTTCAATCGCTCTTTTGGCGGCTCGCTGGGCAATTTCTTCAGGAGATTTTTCTTTAAAAATATCCATTAATTTACCACTGATTCCCCTGCCTTCTCTGGCATTCATTAATTCATTATCTTTACCGGCAACGGCCATTACTTTGAAATCTACTCTATTGTTTTTAATTTCCGCTTCAGCTCCATCGGAAGTTAAGATGTATTTATGGTCGGAATATTCCAAAAACTGGACTGTTGCCGCTCGAATCTGAGAAGAATTCCTGACTTCCCTTTCGGTTCTTTGAATAATTTCTATTTTTTCTTCCAGAGAAATATCCGGCGAATCAATATCCGGCGGAGAGAGAAACAAGCCTTTGGCCAGCCTCTCTTTAGGAACCGCAAACTCTATATCTTGTGATTTTGTCACCAATTTAGCGGCTGTAATGGCATTTTGAATTGCTTTTTCAATAGCCTCTTTTTTGAGAGAACTTGTGGCGGCAAATCCCCAACAATTAATAAATACCCTTATACCTATTCCGCAATAATTGTCCACAGAATTTTTCTTCAATTCACCATTTCTAACAATGATTTCTGTCTTTTTTCGGTCATGAAATCTAATCTCGCCATACTTCACTTCGCCAAATTTACCCAGCTGGTTATGCAAGAAAGCCAACATTTTTAACCTCCTAATTTTGATGTCAAGGTGCAATTCTTGATATAATAAGCTCGTTTATCAATTATATCAATGGCTAGTCTTGTATAATACAAAAGAAGCCCCAAATGAAACCCGTTTCTAACACAAAAGGAACCCAAAATTAGGGCTAAAGCCCGATGGGCTCGCCCATTTAGGTTTGGGGCTTCTTGGGCGATAGAGTGGTCGTGTGATAATTGAAGTATATGACAATTACAATAAAATCTACTTAAATCTACTTAAATTTATTTAAATTTATTTAAATTTATTTTTTTACAAATGGATGCGATCGCATCCATTTGTAAAAATTTTCTTTTTCAGCCAAAAATAAAAATAAAGATAATGGGTAATTAGATTTTGAAGGCAAAATAGAATTCAATTTTATTAAAATTTATTAAAATTCAATTTTTTTATTGAAATTCAATTCTATTGAATTCTATTTTTGAGCGAGGCTCTCATTACATATTCATTACATACTATCTTCATTTTTTTAAGATGGCCGTCCAAGATTTAAAAAGATTTAAATTTTAATTTATGGTTTATCTATTCAGCGCTTATTTTCAGCGCTTTTTTCAGCGCTTATTTTTAACTCGTTTTTTAAAAATTGAATTTAGTAGCTGGTGAGCTTTCTTGCCAAGCCAATTTTCAGTAAGAAACTCTTTTGGTAGCTGAAAGTCCTCTTTTAAGATACTAAAGTTAGTGCCTAATAAGATTTTGCCAATTTTGGAGGTATATTTTGAGAATTTTATCCCGCACCTTTCCAGAATACCCCACAGCTCTGCTGCGGAGATGAATGGATATTAAACAAATCCTTTCAACCGGGTCCAATACCCCGCTGAAAGGTGCGGGATTTATTCGGGAAATCTCCAAAAATTTCTCAAATTTTGGGCTAATTTCTTATTACGCACCATCTTTAATGAACGACTTGACTTAATCCTCGGGCTCAAGAATTTCTGAAAGAGGGCATAACCCTTGAAAAACTCAATGCCATCGTTAAAAAACAAAGCGACAACGAATTTGCCGCTTTTATGCAAAAAGCTAAGGACGAATTATTTAACAATTTTGGCCGTCATAAGCTTCAATTTCCGATGCTTTACACCACCTTCATTTCGGGCTCCTATGTTGATTAGAAAACACTCCATGATAGAACTTTCGCTCATCTGATGGGGGGTCAAGAATCTAACAGGATTGCTTAAATTATTAAAATATATCAGGAAAATTTTTGTTTTTGGATTCTAAAAAATCTTTTTCTCGTTGTTCAATATTTTCTAAAACGGCTTTATAAACATCTTCTTTAATTTTAAGTTCTTTTTCTTTAACCCCGGGTTCTAAATGGACAACCAGCCAAAAATATTGATAAAAAACAAATCCGGCAATAATTAAAGATAAACCAAATACCGAAATTGCTAAGGGCGTATAATATCTTCTCAAAACATCGACTGATTCAATTAAAAATTTATTAACGGTTTTCAAAAGATTATTGTTCATTTGTTTAATTAAGCGCGTAGTGCAGAATTTTCTTTCAGAAAATTCTGCACTATTCCTCCCTAATTTTGCGAGATTTTTCTAAGACGAGGTACTCGCCGACCACTGCCTCACGAAAGTTTACCCCCTAGAAGTCTGGAAGAAAAAATTTGGAGACTACTTTGTGTAAACCTTTATTCCTAAATTGGTTTGAATATTTTCATCAGAAATTTTTCTTAAATCAATATTCTCAACCTCAACCAAACGGTAAGGAGGATAGGGAACATTTTCCAACCCGGTTAAAAAATGAAAAAGGTTGGAAAAAGAGCCCAAAAGAGAAATTTGGAATTTTATAAATCCATCGTTCGCTAAAGTGGAAACTCCCTCAATTTTAAGAGAATTATTGGTCTGGTCGGCCATTCTTTCAAGAGAGGTAATGAAACCCAGAATTTCGGCAAAGTCAAGAAAAACCGTCTCACATTCTGAAGAAATATTCTTAAGCTCCTGATGTCTCTTTTTAAAATATTTAACTTCCGTTATCTCTTTTTCTAAAACCAGAAGGGTTTTCTTTCCCTCTGTGAAAGCCTGAGCTCTATCTTTTATTTCTCCCATCAGCAGAAAAATAACGCAAATAAAAAATATTAAAATTATAAAAATTGCCGCTGCGCTAAAATAAAATTTTTGAATTGGGTTCAAATTCATATTTTATTGTATCGGAATTTCAATAATTCCGATATAAGCAAAAAGGGAGTCGGGGAAACCCCGAATACTACAAATCCTGTTGGATTTGAGCACGGGGCAAGCCCCGATAGTAAGAACTGCTTGTAAATTAAACTCTGGCTGGGAAAATTCGAGATAATTGCCCTTAAGAAGTTCTGGGGCGTAGTCCCGTAGTGTCCCGCCCTGACGGGACTACTACGGGGCAAGTATTGCTAATTCCAACTTTGGATTTATTGATGCTCGCCCCGTAAAAATTGGAGCGAAGCGAGAATTTGTACGTGGCTGGGTGTTTCCCCGCTTGTCCCACCAGATAGAAAGTTTATCTAACGGGGTGAAGAAAACAGGGAGCGAACGAAGTGAGCGACCGCCAGAAACCGAGGCGTAGTCCCGTACCGAAACGAAGTTTCTGGTGCGGGGGTTTCTTAAGAACATAAGTAAAGCCAAACGAAAAGAGCGCTTGAGCGAGCGAAGCCCCGTTACAAATCAGAGATTTATAACGGGGTGAAGCGAGCGAAAGGAAGCTTATGTTCTGTGCAAGTATTATCTCTTAAATTTTAAACTTATATTAAAAGTTATATCGGTTTTTTTTAATAAATCAAAAACCGGCAAATAAACATCCAAAAATCCTTTATTCTCTTTTAATGACTGCTCAAAATTAATAAGGTGCTCCCGGGTTGGAGCAAAACCAGAAATAATCATTTCGGAACCGTGGCCCGAAAGATTTTTAAGATAAACTTCTTGGGGAATAGAACTTATTAAGTCTTCAATAACTTTTGACCATAAAACAATTTCTTTTTGAATGGTATAAATTTTAGTAATTTGGTCATCTATTTCTTTGATGTCTCTTTCAATCTTTTCTATTTCTTCAATTTCCGGCGTTTCTTTGGTAACTTTTATTAACTCGGTTTGGGCTTTAAAAATAATTGATAAATGAAGGTAGAAACTAAAAAGCAAAGTTAAAAATATTACCAGTATACAAAAAATCGTTTTCCAAAAAAATAAAAGGTAGTGCCTGGATTTTTTAAAAATTATTGTTTCTTTTTCTTTTAACGGAAGTAGGTTAAGGTCAATCATAAGCGCTCCCCCGCCCTTTCTATAATTTCCAAAATTTCTAAATTTTTATTTGTATCTTTCAATTATTTAAGTTGTTAACCTTTGTGGAAACTTTAGAAAGGGCGAGGTCACTAAAATCAAATATCAAATATTAAATATTAAAAATGAAATTAAGTATTCAAAATTTTCTAAAAGAAAATTTTGGATACCTATTTCTTAATTTTTGATATTTGATATTTTATTTTTTATATTTCTATCAGGCTCCGGAGGGCCAAACCCAAGGCAACAGTATATCCCAAAGACTCTTTATAAGATATTTGGGATGTCTCTTTTTTAGACGACTCTAATAAAATATTAATCCAGGGATTTCCAATTTCAATTGATAATTTTGACTTTGAAGAAAGAAATTCGGGAAGACCGTAGAGCAAACTATCGCCACCGCAAAGCAAAATTTTAGATATAATTCCATTTGGAACACATTCAATTATCCCGTAATTTCTATAATAATCAATGTAATGCTGGATTTCAGAAGAAAGTTTTTCTAAAATTGGTAATAAGGCATTGCGAATTTTTCTTTCCAGTTCGCTAATTTCAGGATTATCTTCAAAACCCCCTGGTAATCCAACTTTAATTTTCAGTCTTTCCGCTTCTTTGATTTCTATATTTAATTCTTCGGCCAAAGCCCGATTGAAATCCATTCCCGAAACAGCAACATGAGAAGTGAACAGAATCGTCTCTCCGGAAAAAATAGTAAAACCAGTACCGCTAGCCCCTATATCAAGAATAATCACCGGTTGAGGGGAACTCCCATCTTTTAACAAGCTTCTGGCTGAAGCCATTGATTCAATCTCAAAAACAATGGGTATTATTCCCGCTTTTTTAAAAACCGAGAGATAAGAATTAATTATTTTTTTGGACAGGGCAGAAATTAGAACAAAAGAATTTTCCTTACTTCGAGAAGGAAGTTCCTGCCAGTCAAAACAAACTTCTTCAAGAGATAAAGGAAGATTTGGCTCGAGCTGCCATTTTATTCCTCTGGCAATTTCTTCCTTTGACATTTTTGGCAGTCTAATCACTTTTAAAAATGCTTCCTCTTCCGGCAAAGAGCAAACCGCGTATTGGGTTCCAAGTTTTTCCCCTTTAATTTCGGCTATGGCTTCTTTTATGATTCCGGCTACCGCATCTTCTCTCACTATTACGCCTTTTTTGATAAGACCAGCCGGAACCTCTCGCATGCCAAAACTCGCAACTTCAAATTGCTCCTTTCCTTTTTTGAGCTTAACAATTTTTAAAGAGAAATCAGATAAATCCAGTCCAAATGCTTCTTGTTTCGGAGAAAAAAAATCCATAGAAGATAAGCAAAAAAGAATATAGCCCGTGTCAAATTTTGCGAAGCAAAATTTGACGGCTAAACCCGAACTATGTTCTTAAGAAACCCCCGCACCAGAAACCTCGTTTCGGTACGGGACTTACGGTTTCTGGCGCTCACCCACTGGGCAATTTTTAACGGCTCGCGAGGACGCTCGCCTAAACTGCCCGTCAAAGCCAAGTAGATTGGCTTTGACCCCAATCCTAGGAGGCAGCCTCGCCTTCGGCGAAGGCTGAACTCCCTCAGGAGGCAGCCTCGCCTTCGGCGAGGGCTGAACTTCCGACCCGACCCCTCCTGTGTTGTATCGGAAACTTTCAGTTTCCGATACAATTAAATAAGCGCTTAAATAAAGTATAACATATTTACCCTGTTAGAAACAAAGTTTCTAATGGGGTTTACCGTCTTCAAATAAATTCTGATAAACCCATTTTATTCAATAATCGGCAGCGAGCGAGCCCCGTTAGATAGAGCTCGCAAGCTCGCTATTCTAATGGGGCGAGCGAACGAACCGCTTATATAGTAGAGGAGACAGTCCTCCTCCTACTCTATTTCCTGCCAGTTGCTTGCCTGCCAGGAAGCGCCGGAGCCGCCGCTAAATTTTGTATTGGCTAGGCCCGAGTCATAATTAAGAACGGCATTGGGCTTCAAAAGCAACTTGTGGCCAGTAATTTCCCTGACCTCCATATTGTTGTCCAGCACTATTAATCCATCACTGGCATAAAAAATACTGGTTTTGGCGGTGTTTCCTATATAGATAGCTGGACAATTGGCATCAATTTTGTTAAGATTGCAAGGTTCAATTATAGTTTTTGTCGCGTTGGTGGAAAGAAGCATCAGAAAACTGCCGGTAGTGCCGGAGCCTTTAAGAGTAACCCCGTTTTCAATCAGAATTTTTCCATCAACAATAATTAAACCAGACATTGAGCCATAATTTGGATCGAGTTTGATTGTGCCGCCGTTTTCAACTATTAAATTGCCGGTAATCCAGATAGTCCCTTTCATATTCAAGACGCCTTTATTTTTTATTCTTAGCGACCCTTCAATTTTTTCTGGACCCCAATTTTTAGTTTCGTCAATCTCGATTGTTAAATCGCCAGCAGGGCTGTGGAGGCAGGGGCAGGCGCTGTCAGTTTTGCAACAAGCTTCATCCTTCCATTTTTGAATTTGTTCTTCAGTGATTGGCAGATTTTCTTTGGGTATTTCCTCGCTTTGTTCCACATTGCCTTTCTCGGCAACGCAGTTTCCCGGACTGCCGCCAGTAACCCAGTATAATTTTCCGCCAATCGTGGCATTAATACAGGAATGGGCATGGGCATCGGCTTTGCTCTCTTTGCCAATTTCAATTATACCCGCCTGGCCATTAATTTGATTCCCGTTGCTGGCCACAAAGACTTCATCTCTAATGAAACTTTTCTCACCGCTTTCAGCCTCAATAAGCAAAATGCTGCCGTTTGAGTAAATATTCCCCTGAATTTTGCTATTTGTCCGCATTTCTATTCCGCCATTTCCGATTTGAGCGCCGTAAAAAAACGAAATTTTCGCGATGCTTGTTGTATAAACAATTCCCAATTTTTTGATTCTGTTTGAAATATTTCCTTGGGCGCTAATGTTCCTTGAGCCGCCAATGTTTTCTGAAATGGTTACTGAAGTTGTGCCGCCAGCGATATTGAAATTATAGGATGTGGCGGCTATGGTTGGATTTTTCTTTAAACGCAGAAGGGCGTCTTCAATTCCGGCTTCGGCGGCAAAATAAGATTGAGCTGATTTTAGGGCATTTCGGACATTTTTTTGTTCATTCCAGCTTGTTAAGCTGATACTCATCACCATTGTTAAAATCACCGTTAAAATCAAAATAACGCCCAAAATCGCCGAAACTCCTTTTGATGGTTTAGCCCCACCCCCTATTAGCTTAAAACTTATTGAGCGGGTCAAATTTTTAAATAAGTTTTTTATGTTTTTTGTTGGCATCACTTTCTTAAAGTGGCTGTAGAAATTAAAAATGTTTGGGCTTGCCATTCTGGTTTTTTGGAGGAAGTTTTATACTCAATTTTCAGCTCTGCCTGAATACTGGAAGTTGAAAACGCCGAATTTAAATGCCTAAAAACCAGATTGGTTACTTTGACCCTTTCCGAAGTTAGAGCTTGGGGATTTTGACTTTCCCTTTTCAAATAAATTTTTTCGTTTTCCAAATAAAAATCTGCATAAGTGGCGTTTTCTCCCTCTGGCAAGTTCTGCTGGGTTTTTAAGGAAAGTTGGCCAGGATGGGCATCAAAGACAGAAGTTGGGGTATAAATTTCTTTGGCGCCCCGTATTTCAAAAACTATTTTTTCCATTGCCAATTTGGCATTTTCTAAAACTTCCTGACTCGCTTTTGATTTTGCGCTCATCTTAATTCCCCAGGAAACAAAATAAATGGTAAATAAAATAATAATCGTCAAAATCCCAATATATATTAGCATTTCAATTAAGGTAAAGCCCTTTTTCATGTATTTGCAAATTAATTAAAAGCCCGATTTAGTCTGGATGATTTTTGATTAACACAAGCGAGGAAACCCCGTTAGATAGAGCTCGCAAGCTCGCTATCTAATGGGGTGACCGAGTGACGTGTTAATATAGTAAGGAAGATATTGTTCTCATCCTACTCTATTTCCAATTGCTAATATAAGTAATTAAGGTAATTTCATCTTTAGCTCCAGTACAGTTTGTTTGACTGTTCCAGCAAACAGTTGAGGTTATTTTTTTTGTATCAGGGTCCGCTACTCCATCTGATTCTACGATATCGCCGCTTACATCCCGAAGGGCATTTTCAAAAATTACCTCCCTTAGAAAAAATTCGTTAATCGTTTCCGTTCCTGAAGCCAAAATCCATTTTTGAGGAGTGCCTTGTTTTGCGGGATGATAAATTGCGCCAAGAGTTAAATTGGAAATATTCGTCCAAGATTCATCGCGAACCGCCCTGATGGTTTCAATCGCTTCCTGGGCGAGATTTATGGCCTCAATATTTTTTTCCTGTAGCTTTGCAATCTTTATATAATTACCAAAAAGCCCCATTAGCGAGACTAGGGCAATACTGACAATGCTGATTGCTACCAAAATTTCAATTAAGCTGATTCCTTTATTGGATTTCAATTGAGCTGACATAGATTTCGCCTTTTTGCATAGTGTCGTTTTTGTCGGCAAAATAATGCGCGATTTCTTTATCCACGCCATCAACAATATAAATTACCACTTCTTCGGTGTTTTTCCCGCTGTTTCTGTCCCGGTGGATACACAAAAGAGTATTTGCGCTATCAAGCAAGTGCGTATGAATTCGGAATTCCTGGTCAATATTGTTGACCGTAAATTTTCCGCTCCAATCAAACAAAGTTTTCTCGGCATTAAAATAATTAGCCATATCAACTGTTTCAATTTGATTTGGCTGCGGGCTTAAAAATTTAAATTTTAAGACAGTGGCATTTTGGATGCTCCATCCTAAATTAAAGTGGGTGTGTCTAGAGTCTTTTTTCCTTTGATTTTCCGAAACGGCTGGAATTTCGGTTACTATTTTGCCCGAGGCCAAAACATAAATGGTTCGAGTTTCTGGAGATTGAAGTTTTTGTTTTAAAATTAAATTTCCTGTTTGATTGGCTGTACCAGTAATCCTGTTAAATACAACTTCATTTGAGGGTTCATCGGGATTGATTGTCAATTTAAGATTAATCTCGGAAATTTCTACTAAGCTGGGCAGGGTATAAATTTTATCAAAATCAGGATTTCTTGCTTGATAGCTGTTCCCTTTGAATAAAATATATTTGCCATTTACTTTATCAAAATAAACCCCATATTTAGCCGCTCCTTCGGAAGCTGTGGTCATTGTTCGGCTTAAATCCAGAGTGCTGATAATTTCATCTCGGGCATTATTTAAATCAACCGTTTTTTGGAAAAAACGAAAAGCCGGCACCGGAATGATAATCAAAATAACCAGAATTGCCACAGCGATTAAAATTTCTATTAAAGTAAACCCCTCTAGGCACTGATCGGACACGAATTCATTACAGATTTTACACAGATAATACAGATTTAATTCGTATTATCAGTGTTAAATCTGTCTTTAATTTGTATTTAATTGTATCGGAAACTGAAAGTTTCCCATACAAGAACATAAGTAAAGCCAAACGAAAAGAGCGCTTGAGCGAGCGAAGCCCCGTTACAAATCAGAGATTTGTAACGGGGTGAAGCGAGCGAAGGGAAGCTTATGTTCTCGTATCGGAATTTCAATCAAAGATTGAAATTCCGAGGAGAGCCAGCACCAATTTTGCCTTCAAAAGAATAAACAAACTTTAACATCCAAAAGGCTCGGTTTAGTCCTTACGAGGCAGTGGGCGAACCAGAGCACCAAAATTTCATTTTAGTGGCTCGGGTCGAGCACATAAATATGTGTCTGATAGCCCCGACCGAGCACTCAAGAGATTGAGTGGCTCGGGAGTGCCTCGCCATCAAAATTTGCGCAAAATTGGTGCTGAATAGTGCGTGAGCGATAGTGAGCGCCTATGTGCTGTGCGGCATTTACTTAATATGCATTATGGGAGTGTATATTGCCTGAATTATAGAAACGGCAAAAAATGCCACCATAAGTCCAGTTACGAGAAGCAAAATCGGTTCAATAATTGAAGAAAAATTCTTAGTGGTATTGGAAATTTCTTCTTCAAAAAAATTAGCAAGATGCTCTAAAACCTCGGACAGGGTTCCGGTTTCTTCTCCGATGGCCAATATTTGAATAAATAAAGCTGGATATACTTTTTCATACTCTTGAAAAGATTCAGAAAGTCCTTTTCCTTTCAGAAGGTTATTAGAAACAAAATTTAGGGTATCCCTGTAGTAATGATTGCCAATGGTATGAGATGCAACTTTAAGTGACCTGAGTATTGGAACGCCGCTTATTATTAAGGAACCTAAAGTTCTTGAAATTTTAGCGACATTAATTTTTTGAGTAAAGGGGCCGATTATTGGCGCCGATAAGAAAAAATAGTCAAGTATTATCTTTCCTGATTTAGAATTTGTTATTAATCTTTTTAAAAATATAATTCCAAAAACAATTATTGGGATTAAATACCAAAAATTGTTTAAAAATTTTGCAATGCCAATAAACACTGAAGTAGTAAATGGCAGAGAAATCTCCATTTCCTCAAAAATAACCATAAATTGGGGCATTACTATCACCATTAATAAAACACCAATAATAACCATCGTTGCAAAAATTATTGCCGGATATATCATAGCTCCCTTCAACCGAGAATTTAATTCATGCTCTTTCTCCAGTTGGCGTACCAGAAACCTTAATATCTCTTCTAATTTCCCTCCCTCTTCTCCAACTTCTATCATACTGCAAAAAAGTTCACTAAAAATCCCTGAATGTTTTTTTAGACTTTCGCTAAGAAGTTTACCCCGAGTAATATCTTCCTTAACTTCTAAAATTGTCTTTTTAAATGTCTTGTTTTTTGTTTGTCGAACTAAAACCTCTAAGGCTTTTGTCAAAGGAAGACCGGCTTTTATCATCAGGGACAAATGCTGACAAAATACTATTTTTTCCACCAGAGAGACTCTTTTGAACCTGCCTAAAATATCAAAACTAAACAAATTTTTTTTCTTAGAAAGCTCGCTGTAAATTAAAATATACCCTTCCTGAAGAAGAGTATTTGCCAACTCCTTCTCGTTTTTTACCTCAAGTTTTCCCGATTTTATCTCTCCGCTAAATGATTTAGCTTTATAATCATAAATTGACACATTCCTTTTCCCGCCTAAATTTTGCTTCGCCTGCCCGCTAAAGCCTTCTTCGGCTCAAACCGATGGCAGGCGGGCCTGCCCGACCCCGCACCTTTTGACAATTAACAAAAGAGTTCACCAAAAATTAGCTCTTAAAGTTGAATAACGGACAAAAGGCGCGAGGTCAAGGCGGGCAAAACTCTGACGAGAGAGCGCTTATTCTCTGATTACTCTAAATATTTCTTCAATAGTTGTTATTCCCTGAACGGCCTTGATAAACCCATCTTCAAGCATTGTTGTCATACCCTCTTTTTTAGCCTGTTCTTCAATTTTGTCGGAAGGTACGCCCCTGATAATAAGTTCTTTTATGGATTCGCTCACCTCCAGAACCTCAAAAATCCCGATTCGGCCTTTATAACCCTCCGGACAAATCTTTGAAGATTGGGGTCTGGCAAATTTAATATCTTTCCAATTGGTCTTGGAGCCCACAATTCTCTTTTTTTTCAGCATATTGAGAATTGAATCCATATTATACTCTTCGTTTAGACTTTTAATTTCCGAATCTTTTAAGATATGGTTCTTTTTACTATCGCAAAGACGCCTAACAAGCCTCTGAGCAATAATAAGCTTAGCGGTTGAGACGATTAAAAATCCTTTGGCCCCCATATCAATGAGTCTGGGGAAAGCTCCGGCAGCCGAATTAGTATGCAGGGTCGAAAGAACTAAATGACCTGTTAATGCTGCATTGATTGACAGGGAAGCAGTTTCAACATCCCTAATTTCTCCAACCATTAAAATATCAGGATCCTGTCTGACAAGGGATCTCAAGCCGTTGGCAAAAGTTAAACCAATTGCTGGTTTAACTTGGGTCTGATTAATCATAGGAATACAATATTCAATTGGATCCTCAATTGTTGAAATATTCACCCGAGTAGAATTTAGTATATTCAAAATAGTGTAGAGAGTGGTTGTTTTTCCACAACCAGTGGGACCGGTGACTAAAATCAATCCTTCCGAGCTTTTAATATTGGACTGGATTTTTCTTAGGGCATCGCCTGAAAGACCCAGCTCATCAAGAACGGAAACCTTGACTGCTTCAGGAAGTAATCTCATAACCACTTTCTCGCCGTAAAAAACTGGCATAATTGAAACTCTGAAAGAAATTTTATATCCCTCGGTTTCTATTTTGAAACGACCATCCTGAGGAAGTCTGTGTTCGTCCAGTTTAAGATTGGCAAGAACTTTAATTCTGGCAATAATGCCGGGGTGAACCTGTTTGGGTAAAAAAAGAACTTCATATAAAATACCATCTATTCGATACCTAATAACCACTTTTTTCTCCATTGGTTCAATATGAATGTCGCTGGCTGATTCTAAGATGGCATGCTTGAGTAAAATATCAACCATCCGAATAACTGGTATTTCTACGGCAATCTTCTTTAAATTTTTATTTTTTGAGGAGTCTTTTAGTATCGGACTCATTTCCTCTGCTTCCTTTATTAACTCCTCAAATTCTGCCACTAAAGTTTTTATATATTGTTTAAGAATATTTTTTATACTTTGAGCAGTAGTAAAATATGGTAAAACTTTAAGACCGGTTTTCTTTTCAATAAACTTAATAGTCTGGAGGTCGCCTGGATTGAGCATAGCAACCAAAAGGTCATTTCCAATCTGTTTGAAGGCGATAACATTATAGCGTCTTGCCAGGGATTCTGGTATTGTTTCCAAGATTCTGGGCGAAATAATCTCTTTTTCAAGATTAACAAAAGGAATCTTCAAAGTTTCGGCTTTAATTTTTACCAAATTCTCTTCGGATATTGCTTTTTCCCCAACTAAAACATCTTCCAGTTTTTGCCCGAGTTCTTTTGCTTTCTTTTCAGCAAGTTCAAGCTTTTCGGGAGAAATCAAATTCCCTTTGAATAAAGCTTTTTTAAGTTGTTCTAACTCTACATCCATAGTTTTATTATAGCATATTTTTTGAATTAAATCAGCTAACCCCTAAAAAAATACACAAATTGTCTTGTGTATTTCATCTAAAAGCGCGGGGTCAAGGCTCTGCCGAGGTCAAAGGACTGTCCTAGGACAGTCCTGTTGTAAACGATTTAAAACCTTTTCAAATAAATTCCGGTATAACTTTTATTATTTTTCATAATATCTTTTGGTGTGCCCTCAGCCACAATATAACCTCCCTTTTCTCCACCCTCAGGTCCTAAATCTATTATCCAATCGGCGTTTTTGATAATGTCTTGATTGTGCTCTATTACTAAAACCGTATTGCCCTTTCGGACAAGACCGCAGAGCACCCAGAGAAGTTTCTTTATATCATCGGGGTGTAGTCCGGTAGTCGGCTCATCCAAAATATACAAGGTTTTACCGGTGTCTTTGCGGGAAAGTTCGGCAGCCAACTTTACTCTCTGAGCCTCTCCGCCGGAAAGCGAGGGAGCCGGCTGACCAAGCTCAATATAAGAAAGACCAACCTCGTTTAAGGTTTTGAGCTTTTGCTCAAGCCCCCGGATATTTTTTAAAAAATTCAAAGCTTCTTCAACCGTCATTTTTAGAACTTCGGCAATATTTTTTCCCCGATATTCTATCTGTAAAGCTTCTTTATTATATCTTTTGCCGTGGCATTCCTCGCATTTAACATAAACATCCGGCAAAAAATACATTTCAATTTTTTTAAGACCCTGCCCCTCGCAAGCCTCGCATCTTCCTCCTTTTACATTGAAACTGAAGCGGCCTGGACCGTAACCGCGAACCCTGGCTTCTTTAGTTAGGGAAAAAATGGTTCGGATATAAGAGAAAATCCCGGTGTAGGTCGCCGGATTTGACCGGGGGGTTCGGCCAATTGGCGACTGGTCAACCAAAACTATTTTGTTTAAAAACTCTGCGCCGAAAATCTCTTTATGTTTTCCGGGCATTTCTTTGGCATTGTAAAATTTCTGAAACAAGGCCCGAGCCAGAATATCATTAAGCAAGCTGCTTTTCCCCGAACCGGAAACCCCGGTAATACAAACAAATTTGCCAAGAGGAATTTTAACATCAATATTCTTTAAATTATGCTCTTTGGCGCCTTTGATAATTAATTGCGGGGCGGCAGGGGGCATGTTTTTGACTTTTGGCTTCGGACTCGTCAACTCAACTTTTTTACGGCCCGACAAATAATCCCCGGTTAAAGTTTTTGATTTCAAAAGCTGTTGAGGAGTTCCCTGAAAGATAATTTTGCCGCCGTGTTTTCCGGCGCCCGGCCCGACCTCAATCACCCAATCAGCCGCTCTGATTGTTTGGGGGTCATGCTCAACTACAATTATGGTATTTTGCAAATCTCGAAGTTCTTTAAGGGTTTCAATCAACCTGCCCTGGTCTCTCGGATGAAGCCCGATTGAGGGTTCGTCCAAAATATAAGTTACCCCGGTTAATTTTGAACCAATCTGATTAGCCAATCTTATTCTTTGAGCTTCTCCGCCAGCCAGAGTAGCTGTTTCTCTATCCAGGGTTAGATAATCAAGCCCGACATCAATTAAAAATTGCAGACGATTAACAATCTCCTTGATAACAGGAAGGGCAATTTTTAGCTCATTACTCGTTAATTTAAGCGAATTTTTAGCGAAGTTTGGCGAATGTTCTTTTTTTGTCTGTGAAAAATTTTCAAAAAATTTCTTTACCTCTCCGACGCTCATCCCAACTATTTTATCAATTGATACTCCGGCTAAGGTTATTGCCAAAACTTCGGGTTTGAGTCTCTTTCCCTGGCAAACCAAACATTGTTTTTTTGTCATATATCTTTCAATCTCCTGTCTTGTCCAATCAGAATCAGTCTCATGATACCTTCGCTCTAAATTTGGAATCACTCCTTCAAAATTTTCTTTCTCGCCATAAAGTATTAAATCAATTATTTTTTTAGGTATTTCTTTGACAGAAGTATCAAGAGAAAAATTATGCTTTTCTGCTAAATCGTTTAGCTGCCACCAGTAATAATTCTGTCGACCCAAACGATGAGAAGCGCGCATCCAGGGACGAATAGCCCCCTCGGAAATCGTTAAATTTTTGTTTGGAATAACTAAATCTGGTTCAACTTTTAGCTTTGAACCAAGACCGGTGCAAGCCGGACAAGCTCCGTAAGGCGAATTGAAAGAAAAAAGGCGCGGCTCAATCTCCGGCAAAGATATTTCGCATTCCTCGCAGGCAAAATGCTCAGAAAATAGCAAATCGCTAATCGCCAATCGCTTATCATTTTTCCTTTCTTGCAATTTGCTATTTGCCATGTGCGATTTGCTCACTATGAGGGTGCCTTTGCCGATTTTCAGGGCCTGCTCAACCGAATCAATAATTCTTGCCCTGTCTTCCTTGCTATTTTGCTCCAAAATTAATCTATCAACCACTACCTCAATATTGTGCTTCTTGTTTTTTGTAAGCTCAAAAGACAAAGCTTCTTCAAGCCTGTGAACTATGCCATCAATTCTGACTCTGACAAAACCGGCTCGCTGAATTTCTTCTAAAATTCCTTTGTGCTCGCCTTTTTTTGACCGAACAACAGGACCCAGAATTAAAATTTCCCGCTCTTTGGGAAGCCTCAAAATCTGCTCAACTATTTGCTCGGGTGTCTGACGGCTAACTGGCTTGCCGCATTTTGGACAATGGGGCTTGCCTATTCTTCCGAATAAAAGCCTTAAATAGTCATAAACCTCGCTGGCTGTTCCGACGGTTGAACGGGGATTGCGGGAAACTGTCCGCTGGTCAATAGAAATTGCCGGCGAAATTCCCTCAATTTTATCAACATCGGGTTTCTGCATTACGCCCAGATACTGTCTGGCATAGGCGGAAAGACTTTCCACATATCTTCGCTGACCCTCGGCATAAATCGTGTCAAAAGCCAATGAAGATTTGCCGGAACCTGAAATTCCGGCGATGATAACCAGTTTGTTTCTTGGAATATCCAAATCAACATTTTGAAGATTATGTACCCTCGCCCCCCTTATTTTTATAAAGTCTTCTTTCATGTTATGTATTATGAGAGCATTGAAGAATTCAACGTTGTTCAGCGTAGATATCGGCGTTAATTCAACATATTATCGCTGAGTAAACGCTGATATCTACGCTGAGTTAACGCCGATACGCTGAAAAATAATTGTTCAACAGTCTCATTATATATTTTTTGCTCTTGAATTGATGTATTATACTCAGAAATTAAAACAAAAACAAGCCCCATTAGAAGTCGTTTAATGGAAGTCGTTTGCTATAGTAATCAATGTTTTACTTTTTTTCGTCTCTTTGCTTCCAGTTCCCGAACCTGTCTTTCATCCATTCCAAAATGATGGGCGATTTCGTGCCAAATTGTATTTTTCACGAAATCGCGAACATCCCGGGGAGAATTTGCAAATCTCTCAATCGGCTTTTGAAAAATGGTTATTTTGTCGGGTAAAACCATCCCGTAATTTCCTCTTTTCGTCTGGGGCACGCCCTCATACAATCCAAAAAGACTGCCTTCTTTTGAAATTCTCAACTTTTTTAACTGCTCCAAAGACGGCTCATCCTCAATAACAATTGCCAGATTTTGAAGTTTCTTCCGGAATTCTTTGGGAACCGCTTTAATTCCTTTTTTAACAAGTTTTTCAAATTCAAACCTCTGCATAGAGGAAAAATTTAAAAATTAGTGTTATAATAGAGTGAGGAAAGGATAATGCCTTCCCCACTATATTAACACGTCGCTCGGTCACCCCATTAGATAGCGAGCTTGCGAGCTCTATCTAATGGGGTTTCCTCGCTTGTGTTAATTAAAAAATGAAGGGTTTTTCCATTTTAAAGAAAAACGTCCCTTTTTTTATTTTAATTGTTCTGGCAATTTTTACCAGATTTTTGTTTCTGTCCTCTCCGGCCGAGGTGGTTTTTGACGAAGTTCATTTTGGTAAATTTGTTTCCGCTTATCTTTCCGGGGAGTACTATTTTGATATCCATCCGCCGTTGGGAAAATTGATGATTGCCGGCTTCTATAAAATTTTTGGTCATGACCTCCTGATAAATTCAGAGCAAATTTTTGAAAAAATTGGCGAAAGTTTCAGCGCCCAAAGCTTGTTTATTTTAAGATTTCTGCCTGCCCTATTTGGGACTTTGCTTGTAATTTTAATTTATAAATTTATTTTAGCTTTGGGTTTATCAAAAAAATTTGCCCTTTTGGGCGGCTTTTTAATTCTCCTGGAAAACGCTTTTTTGGTTGAATCAAAATTTATTTTAACTGACATATTTTTAATTTTCTTCGGATTTTTATCTCTTTATTTCTTTGTTCTTGCCAATCCCATCAATACTCGCTCAAACTCGCAAGGACGACTTTCGACGGGCCGGAAAAACGCCCGCTCCCCGGCTTGTCCTGTTCACGAAAATTCGCAAAAAGTCCATAGAATTTCGTATAGCTTGCTGGCAGGTATCTTTGCCGGCTTATCTTTTAGCGTTAAATGGACGGGGCTGTCTTTTCTTGGAATTATATTATTCTTTAGCTTTGTAGCCGTTTTGCAGAATTTTGGATTTAAAAAATTTTTTAAAAGGGGGGGCCTTTTGTCTTTTGGGAAAAAATTTGTTTTTTTTATCGTTGTTTCATTGTCGGTTTATCTTCTTATCTTTTTTGTTCACTTTAAACTCTTGCCAAAATCCGGACCGGGCGATGCTTTTATGAGCAGGGAATTTCAACTAACTTTGGAGGAAAATAAAATCTCCCCGGTAGAAGGAGAAAAATCTCTTCGTTTCGGAAAAAAATTTATTGAGTTGAACAAAACAATGTACACCGCCTCGGCAAATCTTGAAGCCACTCATCCTTCAGCCAGCCGATGGTATCAATGGCCGGTGATGAAAAAACCTATCTGGTATTGGAGCAAAAACGCCGATAAAAAAGCGGCTAACATTCAGCTTTTTGGCAATCCTTTAATCTGGTGGCTGATATGTATTTGCGTTCCCTTTGGTTTATTTTCTCTGCTGGTAAAAAAAATCCGCCGAAAAATCCTGCCTCAATTCAATTTTTTAATCTTCGGTTTTCTTATCAATCTTTTACCTTTTATTTCTATTGAACGAGTAACTTTTCTTTATCACTATCTTCCCTCTTTGATTTTTGGCATTTTAATCCTGCTTCTTTTGCTTGAAAAAATTCCCCAAGCTTATCAATTCAATCTTTCTCCCAAATTTTTAATAGGGTTTTTATTTTTGGTTTTAATAACATTTGTTGCTTTTACGCCTTTAAGCTACGGGTTTTTTCTGACGGAAGAAATAAATTCCCATTATCTAAAAATAATAAATTTTTTCAATTAGAATAGAACTCATAGCGAGTTTTTCTTAACTTTTGAAGTTTTTCGCGAATTTTTGCGAATAGGGCCGCCTAAAAAAAGAGTGCTCCAACCTTGAAGCTTGAGGCGGCCTCGCGAATAAACGCGAATAAATTCAATATTTCGGCAGTCAAATTTTCATTCACGTTCCCTTATTTTAACTTCGCTTTTCTGATAAACCCAATATAACTTCAGCAAGGGTTTTGTATGCGCAACTTACGATGCCGCGCATCTCAAGAAGCAAAAAGCGACTCAGGATTTTTGGGTCGCTTTATTTTGCAGTATCGGATTTTCAATATTGAAATTCCGATGCTCCCAGAGAAGGTCAGGGAAATTGCCTCCCCTAAAAAATTCCCAAGGCATCTATTTCTTTGATGCTTATATCTTGCTTTTCCAGAATAACTTGGGCTAATCTTTCTAATTTATCTCTTTGGCTCATAAGCGTCTCTCTTACTTTATTCTCGCACTCCTTGATTATATTTTCAATTATTTTAGCAGTATCTTCTGCTCCCCTTCCTTTACTTCCAACAATGATTTTATTAATAGTGAGCATCCCAACTACATGATTTAAGTCAAGCGCTCCAAGGGTGCTAACGCCTTTCTTACCATAAATAATCTCTTCCGTTATTTTCCCTGCCAGCCTAAATTCAATTTCTGCCAATAAACTTTCTTTTGTTGGCAGCCGAAATCCGTCACCCGGTAGAAAGATAATGGAACCGAGAGATCGTTTGCTGGGAACCATTTTTATCCCCTTTAGCAAAAAACTTTGCTGAAGAACTGGATTGGATTTTCAAACAACTATTTGACCAGCTAAATAATAAGCTACCCTTTTCTTCTCTTCGTCCCTTAAATGAAACTCTCCGATATGCCCAATCATATCTTCTGTAGTTTCTTTAAAATTAGTCATTACAAAACCTCCTTTGCTTCAATTATTTGGCTGAAAACCAGACCTCGTAAATGTGCTTTTGAAGCGCAACAGCTACAATTTGAAGCCATATTTTACCGCCTTATTAGAAAACCAATAAAATATAGCAAAATCTGTTATACTACCACCTCCTTTCTTTTAGAGATTTTAATTTCAAAATGTTGCACTTCAGGGTCGAATGTGCCCCTTTTCAGTCATCACATTATAGCATTATCCATAAAATCTGTCAAGGGAGAAATTGGGAGTTGGAATAACCCCTGCTAAAAAATTGCCCAAAAGGCAACTTTTACCATTCTTTCTTTATTATTTGCTTAAATTCTTTGAATGATTTTTCAGAAGCTAATTCTAAACTTATGGGAGTAATGGATATTTTGCCCTCCTTTAAGGCCTTTAAATCAGTGCCGCTTTGCAAGTCTTTTATTTTTAAAAATGGCGTATGATGTATAAATTTATTGTTTTTTTTATGAAATAACTTCCAGTCAGTATCTTTAAATAGTTTAGTTATTTCAAAATCTGAATTTATAGTGGCGTTGAATGGAATGTTTATTGAAAACAAATCAACGTCTTTGCTAAAATCTTTTTTAATTAATGTTTTAACTAATTTAAATGTTATTTCTGCGGCATTTTTTAAAATTGGACAATTTTTAGAATCGATGAAATTTATCTTTTTCACCGGCTTCCGATAAACATCGGAGAAAAGACAAAAAGATGAGGCTATTGCTTTTATGCCGATGATTGAGGCCTCCATTGCCGCGCCTACGGTGCCGGAGCTGAGAATTCTACCTCTTCCGATATTTGGGCCATCGTTTATTCCCGAAACAACCATTCTTGGGAGTTTTTTTAAAATATTATATATTCCGACCTGAACGCAATCAGCAGGAGTGCCGTTTAATACAAGGATGTCAAAGCCATCTATTTTAACCTTTTTCAAGTCCATCTCTCTTTTTGCGGTTATGGCTTTGCCGGTCCAGGATTTTCCATCCGGAGAAGTAATGGCTAAAACAGAAAATTCCTTTGATAATTCTTTCAGCAGGGAAATAAATCCTATGGACTGATAACCATCGTCATTTGTTAGTAATATATCTACCATATCTTTTATTATAGTTGATGCGCAATAAGAGATTGATAACATATTTTGCGCGATCGCGCAAAATATGTTATCAATTGAATTCAGGTTTTGCTGAATTTCCCAGAAAGGTCCTTAAAATACCCAAATTTCTTATTACGCGCTATCTTTTATGTTGGAACCATATTCCAACGGCAAAATGAGTATATTTACATATCAGATTTAAGACCAGTGGCTTAATTCTTGCTTGCCCCACCCCGCTACTCACTATTTCTCAAACAAAAATAGCCCGATACTAAAAGTATAGTTATTAAATAAGTTTGCTTTTTTGGAACTTCTGCTTAAGGGAAAACCAAACAGGATATGGCGGAAAATTAAAATTCTTCTTCTTCCTCTAATTCCGAATCTTCAACCACAGGTGTTTCTTCCTCAACTTCCTTTTCTGAAGTCTCCTCTCCTTATCTCAACGCCGTCTTTATTCTACCAAAAAATTTCTTTCCTGCCCAGTAGAACAACTTTGAATAAAGTTTTCAAAAAAACTCCCAAATAAAAACTAAATCTTCTTAAATCGCAAGCGGCCGCTTGTCAAATAAAAAGATTTTTAAGATTGGAAAAAAGACAGAATAGTTATCCACAGCTTGACCCCGTTAGAAGTTTACCAATATATTTATTGGCTGGAGAAGTTCATAATTTAGAACTTCTCCAGCAAGAAATTAAATAAGTTAAAGTAAGCAATAGAGCATTGGATTGTTAAACAATCGCAAACTTCTAACGGGGTTGACCCCCTCTTGCTCGTAGTATAATGAGAGTGGAAACGCATACGAATTAAAATGCTAATTTAATGCGAATTATATGCGAATATGCTAATTTTTGAAATTCGTACATTCGCAATAAATTCGTAATTTCGTAGAAGTATGAAGAAAATAATTTTTTCGTTTATTGTCTGTTCTTTGTTCGCCACTGCCCTGTTTATGGTTCCTGTTAAAACTTTTGCTGAAGAAACAACGGGAGATGATACTGCTGTTTTGGCATCAAATGATATGGTTCATTTTATTATGACCGTTAAGTGGGGCAATGTCCTGGGTGAAAAAACTGATAAATCTGAAACGAATTTTGACGGCTCAATTGCGGTGTCCTCTGATGGAAAAATAAGTCTTATCAGAGAATTGCTTTTTGAAAAGCACAACGAAACTGCCGACAAAATTACCTCTAAAGAAAACCCCATTTCCTGGACTTCTCTTATTTATGGCCACTGGGACGGAATAAGGGTGCTTGTATCCTCGCCGGCCGGCGCCGATGTTACGATTTCCACGAGCCAGGGTTCGGTTACTAAAACCGCTAAAGAGTTTTATGAAGCAACAAAGCCTATTATCCAGGATGTCGGAAACAACAAAGAAATTGTGATTAAAACCCACCCAACGAAAAAACGGGCTTTTATTATGAAGCTTATTTGGGGAAAAGTTGATAAAAATGACTATGCGGCAACAATAGGCTGCGATATTGAAGCGTTAAAAGCTGGCGGTATAAAAGCAAAAATAAAATCAGCTCGCTGCCGATTGCTTAATCAAGAAAATTTCTCCGGTTCTCTATCGCTTACTGGCGGAGCGACAATGAAATTTATTCGAGCTCTTCGCTTTGAAAAAAACGATAAAATAAACAGCCAATCAGAATCCGATATTAACTGGACATCAAATATCTATGGCGGGGTTGATGGTCTGCTCGTAAAATTCGCTCTGGACAAAAATATCACAAAAGACACAAAAGCAACTCTGAAATTTGACGAGCAGGATTTTGAAAAGAGCATTTCTCTGCTTGAACTCTATCATAAAAGAATAATTAAGAACGAAGTTAAACCCGGTTATGGAGTCTGGGCGTCTATCTGGTCATTTCCTGACAGAAAGCTTATCCGAGCCAAGGGAAGACCGGAAGTTTATGTAATTGAGGATGAAATCAAGCGCCATATTCCCAATCCCCGGGTTTTTGAAGACCAGAGCCTTAACTGGAATGATGTTGAAGAAGTTGAACCGGATGAAATTGATGTTATTACGCAGGGAGACGCTTTAAGTTATTCGGAAGGAACCCTAATTCAGGGCAGCGGCCCGGAAGTTTATGCCATAGCCAATAGCGAGAAACTTCATATTAGAAATCCGGCTGTTTTTAATAAATTAGTTTATGACTGGAAAAATATCATTAAAGTTGACAATTCGGAGCTGGCTCTTTATCCGACCGGAGATAATCTTGATGAAAATTCCCAGCATCCGGACAGCACCCTTGTTCAGGTTGAAGGGGACCCTACCGTTTATGTGACCGAAGGCGACAAACTCAAACCGATTCCTTCTGTTGAAGTTTTCAATAGCAATAATTTAAAATGGAACAGAATTAAAAAGATAACTCCAGGGATTCGCGCTGCATACAAAATCGGAAAAAATGTTGAATTTGGCGACGGCGCTTTAATCCGCGATGAAATGGGTAAAGTTTTCCGAATTGACAAGGGCAAAAAACGCTGGATTCGCTCGGGTGACGACTTCAATAAAGCCGGCTTCAAGTGGGACAGAATCGTTGATGCGAAGCCCTCTGAAGTTGCCGCCCTGGAAGGAGGAGAAGATGTTGTTTCCGAAGATATTACCTCTGTTGTTTCTGAATAGTAAAACTTTCTGAAATATCTAAAAAGAGCCTCTCCAAAAACGGGGCTCTTTTTGAATCAAAAACATAAAAAAGCTTTGAATCTAATAGGAGATATTTAAAATTGTTCACACAATTTGTAAATATCTCCTGCTCCCATTACTATTACCACTTCCCCGCCCCGAAGGTTTTTCTTTAGATATTTCTCAGCCTCGCCAATGCTTTTTATGTATAATACATTTTTGACAGACTTCCTTAATTCTGCTCTGATGACTTCAACCAATTTCTCTGAAGAAATTTTCTTTTTTATTTTTTTTTCTTCCCGACCGGCAACATCGTAAATTTCAACCAAAATCAATTTGTCAACCCAATTGAATCTTATCGCGTCTGCAAAAACCTCTACAAAATCCTTAAATAAATAAAAGGTTCTTTGATATTGATGCGGTTGATAGACGCACCAAATTTTTTTCCCGGGATACTTTTCCATGGCGGCTTTTAAGGTCGCTCTAATTTCCGTCGGATGATGAGCATAATCACTTATAATTTTCAATTTACAACTTTTCCCGCCCCTGGCGGGATCCCGTCCCGCATTTCCTCCTTTGGCGGAATCCGCTGTAGGCGTGATTTGCGGGATCCCGTCCCGCATATTGCGGGATCCCGCTGTGGCGGGGCTGCGGCGGGGCTGTGGCGGGACAATTTTCAATTCTTCAACTTCAAAGCGGCGCCAAGCGCCTTTGTATCCCGATAACGCTTTCAGGGAAGTTTTATCGGAGATTTTCAAAATTCTTGCCACTGTTAAAGCTGATAGGGCATTATAAACATTATGTTCCCCGGGCACTTTCAAAATTTGTTTCAGTTTTTTTGCTTCTTTTTGCTTAATCGAATAATAAATTATTTTGGGAATTTGGAATTTAGAATTTGGGATTTGCCTGCCCCGTAGCGAGCTTTGCTCTGCTATTTTGGGTTTAGAAATTAGGGTTTTGGATTTAGGATTTAATATCCTTTGGATGTTTTTATCATCTCTGTTTGCCACCAAAAATCCATCTTTGGGAAGATATGAAACATATTTGCGAAACGTTCTAAGGATGTTCTTGAGGTTTTTATAATAATCCAGGTGGTCCTCCTCAATATTGGTTAAAACAATGATTTTTGGCCAGTAATTCAAAAATGAGCCAAAATGTTCATCGGCCTCAATCAATAAAATCGCTGAACCGCGCGGAACAGTACGCGGAACCCCGCGGAACAATTTTCTTCCCATTCGGAAGTTAGAATTACCGAATTCTTTCAGCTTTGTGCCAATAATAATGGTGGGGTCAAGGCCGGCTTTAATTAAAATTTTGGCGAGCATTGCTGTGGTAGTGCTCTTTCCGTGAGTTCCGGAAATTGCGATGGTGAAATATTTTTTGGTCAGCTCGCCCAAAGCTTCCGGATAACTTTGAATTTGGATATTGGATATTGCCTGCCCCGTAGCGAACTTGTTCTGCTTCGGGGGATGTTGGATGTTGGACCAGAGCACAAAAGATTTTCTTTTGTGCTCGGCCGAGCACTCAAATCTATTTGAGTGCTCTGGTTTTAAATTCTCGGCTTTTTTAAGTTCGGGGTTGTCTGGTTTCACAGCCGGACTGTAAATCACCAGGTCTACATTATTTGGAATATTCTTAGCTTTATGGGGACCCGTGAAAATTTGCGCTCCAAGTTTTTTTAAAAATTCGGTAATCTCCGAGAATGCCAAATCAGAGCCGGAAACCTGCTCACCCCGGGCAAGATAGTATTGAGCAAGAGCGGAAACGCCGATGCCACCGATACCAATGAAATGCACTTTCATAAGTCGCAAATTTTTGCTAATTAGGGTGCTAATCTGTGCGAATTATTCGCAAATATTCGCACCCATATTCGCACATATTAGTGAGTTATTCTTGCCCTTATCACTAGGCAAGGAAATTTTATCACCGCGTTATATATTCTTTTTGCTCTCCAAGGTTGGAGCATAAATCTCCACAACCATTCCAGCCCAATTTTTCTCAAAAAATTCGGAGCTCGCTGGATTTTCCCGGAAATAAAATCAAAAGCCCCTCCCACTCCAATAGCCACTTTTACTGATGGAATTTTATCTATATTATAATGTATCCATTTTTCCTGTTTTGGAGCGCCAAGGGCAACAAATAAAATATCCGGCTTTCCTTGGTTTATAAGTTCTACTGCCTCATTAATGTTTTCCGTAAAGCCAACTATATTTGAAAATTTTTTTGCAATTTTTTCTGCCGCTTCATTTTTGCCGCCCAAAAGGAAAATTTTAAATTTTGATATGCCTGCCCCGTAGTGTCCCGCCAAGGCGGGACTACTACTGGGGTCATTTTGATTTTTGCATTTTGATTTTTGATTTTTTAGCAATTCCTCCATTAAATCCGTTCCGCTTACTTTTTCTTTTATGTCTCCTTTTAAAATTTTTGAAGCCCAAATTATTCCTGTTCCGTCGGGAATAGACAAATCAGCTTCATTCAAAATTTTTTTAAACTCTTTGTCTTTTTGAGCAAAGACTATTATCTCGGGATTCGGGGTAACAATATGATGCTGACGACCATCAGCAAGAAAAACCTCAATTTTCTTGAGAACTTCATTCATATCAACATTATCAATTTTGACGCCGAGAAGATACACAAAAAATCAATTTACAATTTTTCCCGCCAAAAGCGAGAAAAATTGTAAATTGAAAATTCTCTGAATATCAGCCGAGCTCGGCTGATTCAAGAACGGTGTATTCTGCTCCATCTCGCAGCAGCCGGCTTTCCATAACCTCAATTGAATTGACGGCAAAACTTAAAGAAACATTCTCTTCGATTTTTGGAGGTGATTGCAAGCTCCGCCACTCTGAGGTTCTAATTCTGGCCAATGTAAGATGGGGCGAGAAAGCTCTACTCTCTGGCTGGTAATCAATTGATTTTCCCGAGCTTAAAAAATTCTCCAAATCCTGTTTTAATTTGGCAAGTTCCGCGCTTTTTTCTCCCTCAACCCAAATCATTCTTGGCGGACGATTTGGCGGACCCAACAAAACTTTTTTAAAATTAATAAAAAATGGCTGATGAAGACTTGCCACTTTTTTTGTAATTTTACAAACCTCCCAAATTCCCCCGTCGTCCATATACCCCAAAAAAACCAAAGTAAAATGCAAGCTCGCTTTTTTTGTCCAGTGAACCGGAAGCTTTGCCCATTTTTGCTGAATTTCAACAAGCTTTCTTTTGGTATCTTCGGGAAAATTAATGGCAATAAAAATTCTATGAGACATACCTTAATTTTAAGAAAGTTTATTCAATTGAATAATAGCATAAATTACGGTATGATTAAATAAATAGGGAACTCATAGCGAGTTTTTCTTAACTTTTGAAGTTTTTCGCGAATTTTTGCGAATAGGGCCGCCTAAAAAAAGAGCGCTCCAACCTCGAAGTTTGAGGCGGCCTGCGAATAAACGCGAATAAATTCAATATTTTGGCAGTCAAAT
>Ga0210017_1000092_pt1 | contig 64324 bp, 83 predicted proteins | sample CryGeyCG2014_020_FD_183966 | JGI IMG/M metagenome (GOLD analysis project Ga0210017, IMG submission 183966) | Groundwater microbial communities from aquifer - Crystal Geyser CG08_land_8/20/14_0.20 (SPAdes) (version 2) | ecosystem: Environmental > Aquatic > Deep subsurface > Groundwater | place... | reverse complement strand
ATCAAATTCCTCCTAATTTAATAATACTGGCAGACTGGGATCCAAAAGAAAACAAACCGGTTTTTAACATTCCCGGGGCAGATATTTATATCCCTTACCAAGAGGTAACAGAAGGTGCAGGAAGCAATCTGGCAACAGGATTTACCAGCGCGATTGTATCTGAATTATTAAATCGTGGGGTTGGGATAAATGAAGTAAAATCAAAACTCTTGGGTATGTGCCGATCTAGCAACTGGAAATTATCAGAAGAATTTACAGAAATTGCCCGAGTATTAGACTTAAAAAAATTAAAGGAATGTAAAGGAGAATCCTTGACCTCTTCTTGATCCTCCTAATCTTACTTTATGCCTTTTCAGTATTATTCATAACACGGCATAAAGAGCGATTTTAGGAGGACGCGTCCCAATCAAATTAGGACTTGCATCTTCGGGTTTTATTTGGTAGAGTAATATTACATATGGAAACAAAAACAAAGATCGCGATTTTCAAAGGAAAGGAAATTAGGAAAGTTATTTTCAATAATGAATGGTGGTTTTCAGTTGTGGATGTTGTTGAAGCTTTAACCGAAACTGATAGACCAAGAAAGTACTGGAGTGATCTTAAAACGAAAATTACCGAAGAAGGTTACTCTGAGTTGTCCGAAAAAATCGGACAACTGAAATTAAAATCAACAGATGGTAAGTTCTATGAGACTGACTGCGCGAATACAGAAACTATATTCCGTATTATTCAAACAATTCCCTCTCCGAAAGCAGAACCTTTCAAATTATGGTTAGCCAGAGTCGGATACGAAAGAGTGCAGGAAATAGAAGATCCAGAATTAGCAACAAAAAGAACTAGAGCATTGTACAAAGCGAAAGGTTATTCCGATTCCTGGATTGAAAAAAGAATGAGAGGTATTGAAATCCGGGAAACACTAACTGACGAGTGGAAAAAACGCGAAGTTGGAGAAGACAGAGAATACGCAATTTTAACGGCAGAAATTTCCAAGGCAACTTTTGATATGACCCCATCAGAATACAAAAAATTCAAAAACTTAAAAAGAGAAAATTTACGCGATCATATGAACGATTTGGAATTAATCTTTACAATGCTGGGAGAAGCATCAACCACTGAAATTGCTAAAAGTAAAGACGCTCGAGGATTCCCTCAAAATAAAAAAGCTGCAATCCAGGGAGGAACGGTCGCTGGTCATGCAAGACACGAATTGGAAGAAAAAAGCGGAAAAAGAGTTTCTACTAAACAAAATTACCTAAAAAGTCCACAAAAAGGAAAATTATTAAAGGATGTTAAGCAAAGCTTGATTCTCGCTGATGCTCGAAATAAAGGAAATTAGAGGATGATAAGGGATTATATAGATTCCCGCTTTCTCTTACAGGATAAACGCGGGAATGACAGAGAAAAAGAAGATCCTTCGCTGCGTTCAGGATGACGCTTGAAAATTAGTGGCAGGTGGCGGCGCGGGTGAAACCGGCTTTTTTGGCTTGGGCTTCAGTACAAAACCAGGCTTCACCTAAATCTTTTTCCACAATGGTAAATTCATATTGAGCGCAGCCCGGAAAATAATAATTTCTGGCGGAACTATTTTTATCGGTATTGCCTTTAATGTTGCATTTAGGATTATCCGGATTAATTGTTTGATAGCATTTTGAAGACCAAATACCAATTTTCGATTTTTTTGTTTCGTCGGCGATTCTCTTAATTGATTCTGTCTGGCTGGTATTATCAGAATGATATCTTACCCAACCGCTTTTCAACATTTCCAAATTAATCAAGTTGTTATTAACATAAAGCAATGCCATGGGACGGCCATATTGGTCAATAATCTGCTCCTTAACGATAACTCTTTTACCTTTGGTTAATTTTGTTAACAAATCTTTAGCTTCTTATCCGCCGCAAAATTCCAGTTCTGGCGCATCAACATGTCTTAAGCGCAAACGAACATCGTGGTCTAAAAGAATGGTATCACCATCCAAAACCTCAAGAACAAGGATGCCCTGTCGTTGGTCGCTCGTCGTTAGTCTTTGGAATAAAACAAAATTAACAAGAAGAGAACAAAGAAGAAGAATCTTAAGCATAAAAATAATATATCACTTAAAGGATTTTAGAGGAGAATTAAAGGAAGGAAAGAAACTTACCGTTTTGGAGATTGTTTCTTCCGACGAGACTTGCCTCCCATGCCAATATTCCGGCGCTGACGGGTCCGGGAATCGCGGGTTAATAATTTCGCTTTTTTCAAATCAGGCCGGAATTTTTCTTTGTCCGCCAAGGACAAAGCTCGGGAAAGACCGTGAATCACCGCCGCGATTTGACCGACTTTGCCGCCGCCTTCGCATTTAATCGTCGCGAAATATTTCCCCATTGTATTGGTTATTTCAAACGGTTTAAAAAATAATTTTTCAGCCCCTTTTTGAGGAAAATATTTTTCAATTGGAATACCATTGACGGTTGTTTCGCCCTTACCGGCATAAAGCCTGACTTTAGCTTGAGCTTCTCGGCGGCTCCCAACTACCGAAATATATTTTGGTTTTTCTTCTTTTTTAGTTCTTGGCATAAACTTTATTGTTATAATGTTATCCTGTTATCTTGTTATAATGAAATTCTCCGGAAACAAATTAACATTATAGCATTATAACAATCTAACAATTTCCTCTTTACTTAAATTGACCTCCATATGGATGCTCTGAGCCAGAATAAACATATAGCCGTGTTAACATTTTGTCCTTTAATTTATTTTGCGGCAGCATTCCGGCAACGGCGTGAGAAATCAATCTGTCCGGATGACTGGCTCTCACTTGAGAGGCAGTTTGGGTTCTTAAGCCGGCAGGGTAACCGGTATGATGATAATAATTCTTTTTATTTTCTTTATTGCCGGTTAATTTCGCGGTTTGGGCATTAATCACAACCACAAAATCGCCGCAACCAAGATTACGAATAAAATACGGTTTACTTTTCCCCATTAATAACCCGGCAATTTTGGTTGATAATCGGCCAACCACTTGATCATGAGCATCAATTAAGTGCCATACTCTTTGGATATCACTTTGTTTGGTATTATATGTCTTCATTTGGCTTTGGTTTCTTGCAACACTGAATCACTGAATTTACAGAAACACAGAACTTTCAGTGTTTCAAGATTTTTTCTGTGTTTTAGTGTTTGCAGGCTTCTGATTTCCATCTTCCGCTTTCTTAATTCCAGCTTCCAACTTCTCACTTCTATCTTCTTTCTCCACGAGTTCCATCTTCACCATCATTGCCCTATCTCCCAATCTTGTTCCCAATCTAATAATTCTTGTGGAACCGCTTTTTTTAACCAATTTATCAACCAACCCTTTTATCGCCTTGGCTTTGCTTTCGGTTGTGACAATATGACCGCAAGTTAATAACGATGAAGTGAGGTTTTTAAAAAGAGACTTTCTTTCGTTGGCGTCTCTGGATAGTTTTCGGCCAAATACCCCGTGTCGCATTGATTACTCCTCAAATCCTACTCCCTTTTCCTTCAGGCCGGCTTCGATAATTTTAAGGGATTTAGAACCTAAATTTTTAACTTTGGCGATCTCTTTTTTATTAGAAGCCAAAACATCCGCCACGGTTTTAAAACCAGCTCTTTCTAAAGCATTAGAAATTCTCACCGGCAAATTTAACTCTTCAATCATTAAGTTTAAGGCTTCCCGGGAGACTTTTTCTTCTTTTGGTTTTTGTTCTTCTTCAACTTTTCTCGGTTCGATAATTTGGTTGAAATAAGTAATTAAGATTTTGGCGGCCTCTTTTAGGGCGTCAATCGGCTTAATCGAGCCGTCGCTAAGAATTTCCATCACTAAACGATCGTAATTGGTAATCCGGCCGACCCGAGTCGCTTCAATCCGATAGTTAACCGAAAGAATTGGAGAAAAAGCGGCATCAACCGGAATCACTCCCAAGCTTTGACTTTCCCGATCTTCAAAAGGAGAATAGCCATAGCCTTTTTCCACGGTCATTTCGACGTCCAGTTTTGATTTTTTATCGGAAAGATTGGCTAAAACCAAATCCTTGCTCACAACTTTAACATTCGCCGGCGTTTTAATCTCTTCGGCTTTAACTTCACCCGGACCAATCGCTTCCAAAGTCACTTTCACCGGCTTTTCGCCCTCATACGCAAAACGGATCTTTTTAATATTCAAAATCAGCTCCACCACGTCCTCCTTCATTCCTTCAAGAGAAGTGAACTGGTGGAAAACCCCGGCAATTTTGACATAGGTGACCGCGGCACCCGGAAGACTAGTCAATAATACCCGGCGCAAAGCATTGCCAACGGTATGACCGTAACCTTGTTCTAACGGTTCAATAATAAAAATCCCTTCGTGGTCCGTTGATTTCTCGTTCTTAATTTGAAAGATTGGGCTTAACATTTTTGCTTTTAATATTTTACATCATCTTGAGTAATATTCAACCACCAATTGCTCGTCGACCTGGTCACCGATTTCATCCCTCCTTGGTAACCTTTCGACCTTACCGACCGCGGCTTTTCTGATCAACCACTCCGGCATTATATCATTTTTTTCGGTTAAAGTCTTTTTCAGTGTCGGATTGACCAAAGCTTTAGTTGACAAGTTGATCACATCCCCCGGCTTAACTTCATAGGAAGCGATATTCACTTTCTTGCCGTTAACATAAACATGGCGGTGTGAAACCAATTGGCGGGCCATCGTTCGGGAGGGGGTAAAACCAAGCCGATATACCACATTATCCAAACGCATTTCCAGAATTTTTAATAAAGCTTCACCGGTTGCCCCTTTGGTTTTTCTGGCTAAAGCAAAATAGCGCTTAAATTGATTTTCCATCACCCCGTAAGTTCTTTTAACTTTTTGCTTTTCCCGCAGTTGAATTCCATATTCCGAGGGATTGCGTTTTCTTCTTTGACTATTAACCCCGGGAGTAACCGCCCCTTTTTTATCAATTGGACATTTTGGCGACAAGCAACGCGCGCCTTTCAAAAAAAGCTTTGATTTTTCTCTCCGACAAAGCCGGCATTTATTGTTACCTAATCCTTTCATCTTGTTTATACTCTCCTTTTCTTTTTCGGCCTGGTGCCATTATGGGGAATCGGGGTAATATCAGCAATCATATTCATTTTTAATCCAGATGCCCGAATTGACCTTAAGGCGGCGTCTCTTCCCGGACCGGGTCCTTTAATATAAACTTCAACTTCTTTAATTCCCATTCTTACCAATTTATCGGTTAATTTTTTAACGGTAACCGTCGCGGCAAAAGGGGTTGATTTTCTGGTTCCTTTAAAACCGGAGCTACCGGTCGTTTCCCAAGCCAAAACATTCCCTTCCAAATCAGTGGCGGTTGCCAAAGTATTATTGAAAGTCGCGGTCACAAAAATCTTGGAAAACACGATTTGTTTTTTTGCTTTTGATGCCATTATTTTGTTTTTACTCCTTCTTTTTGGGCTGTTTGGGCGGCCGTATTAAGAACTTCTTTTTTCATCGCCCCAATCGTGACTCTTTTACCTCTTTTGGTTCGGGCGTTACTTCTGGTCCGTTGACCTTTTGACGGAAGATTTTTGGAGTGTCTGCTCCCTCGATAAGAACCGATTTCTTTTAGCCGCTTAATATTTTCCCCAACTTCTTTTCTTAAATCACCTTCAACTTTATAATTTTCTAAGGCTTTAGAAATCCGGGAAACCTCTTCGGAAGTTAACTCACTGGTTTTTTTAACGGTATCAATTTTCGCGTCAATTAAAATTTTTTGCACATTATGCCGGCCCACACCGTAAATATGAGTTAAGGCAATCCAAATTGGTTTTTTATCCGGTATATCAATTCCTACAATTCTTGTCATATATCTATATTGCTAGATTGCTAGATTGTTATAATGAACAAAGCGAATTACAAGCTTTGCTTATAATGCTATAATGTTGGCTCGCGTAGAAACCTTCATTCTAACATTCTAACAATATAACATCATAACAATTGTTTACCCCTGCCGTTGTTTATGCTTTGGATTTTTACAGATCACATACAAAGTTCCCCGTCTTTTAACGATTTTACAGTTGGTACAGCGTTTTTGAATTGAGGTATGTACTTGCATATAATTTTCTATAGTAAATCAGAAAAGCAGTTAATCAGGTTAAGTAAACCTGAGAACAGAATATCAGTAACAATAACTGTTTCCTGCTCTCTGATTTCTTATCCTGATGCTCTAATCAACTGATAGTCTTAATTATTATAATGACACGTTATCCTTTCTTATTTATTTCTGTAAATAATTCTTCCCCTCGTCACATCATATGGCGTCAATTCAACCTTAACTCTATCGCCGGGCAAAATCTTAATATGGTTCATTCTCATTTTACCGGACAATGTACAGAGTAAAATCCTTTCATCCGGCAGTTTAACCCGAAACATCGTATTCGGTAAGGCTTCGGCGACCACCCCTTCAGTTGCAATTCTGTCTTGATTCATTAAGTTAATACTAAATGACCGTTGTTCGTTACAGCAACGGTCTTTTCGTAAAGCCCTGATATTTTACCATCTTTTGTTTTGATTGTCCAGCCGTCATTAGCCAGAACCACATCAGCAGATCCCTGGTTATAAATTACCTCAATTGCCAACACCATTCCGGGCTTAATTTCCGGACTGTGTTTTTCCTGGCCAGGTTCAAAAAAACAAGGAATCGCCGGATCTTCATGTAGTATTTTACCAACTCCATGGCCGGTCAAGGCTCTAACCGGTGAATATCCAGCCTTAACAATTGTATCATTTATGGCTTTAGAAATATCAGAAATCTTGTTCCTTGGCCTAGCTTGTTTTATCGCTTCCTCTAACGCTTTTTCACCAACTTTCAGGAATTTTTGGCTTCCTTGACTAGCCGCTTGCCCCTTGCCGCTAGCCGCTATTGTTGTCCAACTTGTGTCAGTATTAAACCCTTTGTAAAATACTCCCATATCAATTCCCACAATATCACCATTCTCAATTACTCTGGCAGTCGGGATCCCATGAACCACATCCTCATTAATGCTGAAACAGGTAGTCCATTTATAGCCTTCAACTCTTTTAAAGCCTGGTTCACCCCCCAATTTCAGAATTTCCTGCTCGGCCAGTTTATCTAAATCGGCAACAAGAACGCCAGGCTTTACGCCCGCTAAAGTTTTTTCCATGGCGGTTTTCAGGATTTTTCCACCCTGTTTCATAATCTCAATTTCGGCAGGAGTTTTAATTGGAATCATGACTAAATTATATCATGAAATAAGCTTAATAATGACAAAGATAAAATATTAATAGAATTTAAGGGGAAATAGAGGATGTTACCAAGATTAGCTTCGCAAGGGGACGCCTTGCGAAGCTAGAGCCTCGAGAATGTCGGAAAAAACTTTTTCCACCGGCTGTTCGCCGTTAATTTCAATCACTTTTCCCTGCTTCCGGTAATATTCAATCATCGGGTCGGTTTCGGTATGATACTCTTCTAACCTTTTAGTAATTGCTTCCGAAGTTTCGTCATCCCTGGTAATTAATTTCAGTCCACAATCATCACAAAGTTCATCATTTTTAGGCGGAACGGTAATTAAATTAAAATTCCGACCGCATTTTGGACAAATTCTTCTGGCCGATAACCGCCTGATTGTTTCCTCTGTCGATAAAATCAATAAAATCAGTTTATCAATCTGGCTGTTTTTCTTTACCAACTGCTCATCCAGCCATTGACCTTGCGATAACCTTCTGGGAAATCCGTCAAAAATAATTCCTTTACTAATATTTTCATCAACCAAACTTTGTTCAATTAACTGATTGGTTAATTCATCCGGAACAATAATTCCCTGATTCACATAATCAGCAATTTGCCTACCGAAATCAGTTTCCTTCTTAATGGCTTCCCTCATTAGCTGCCCGGATTCCAAATGAAACACTCCGAATTTCTCTTCTAAAAGATCTCCTTGGGTCCCTTTGCCCGATCCCTGCGGACCGGAAATAATAAGATTCATTTTAAAAATCCCTCATAATTACGGCTGATCATCATTGATTCCAATTGTTTTACCGTTTCCAAAACAACCGAAACGACAATCAAAATTCCCGCTCCGCCGATAGATAAAGTCGCGATCCCGGTCATACTTTGAGCAACGGATGGTAAAACCGCCACCACCCCTAAAAACAAAGCACCAGCAAGAGTGATTCTTGTTAAAATCCAATTTAAATATTCGGTTGTCGAGGTGCCCGGCCGGATGCCCGGGATAAAACCGCCGTGTTTTTTCAGCTCATCGGAAATCTTTGACGGATTGAAAACTACCGCCGTGTAAAAATAAGTAAAACCGACAACCAACAGGAAATAAATCAAGTTGTATGATAAACTACCCGGGTTAAAAATCGCTACCATTGATCGGGCAATTGAGGCAATCTGGGGATTGGGCACTTGTTCCAAAAAACGGCCGAACATTGACGGAATTAAAACCAGAGAAGCCGCAAAAATGATCGGGATCATTCCCGCCTGGTTAATCCGCAAGGGCAGATAGGTTGACTGGCCGCCGTACATCCGGCCGCCCCGAATTCTTTTGGCGTATTCGATCGGGATTTTTCTGGCCGCTTCATTAACCATCGTAATACCGCCGATAACCAAAACCGCCATCACGGCAAAAATAATTAAATTGAAAAAGTTTTGAGTTTCCAGGGTAGACAAAGTTTGCCCGATTGAAATCGGAAAACGACCGACAATACCGGCAAAAATTATAATCGAAATTCCGTTACCGATACCGTTTTCGGTAATCAACTCCCCCAACCACATTAAAAAAATTGTTCCGCAAGTCATGGTCACTACCATCGAAATCAAAGCCAGCGGGGATAATGAACCAATTATTCCCTGACTTTTTAAAAGCGCGAGCATCCCAAAAGCCTGGAAAAAGGCCAAGGGCACGGTCACTAATCTCTGATACTGGTTAATTTTCTGCTGACCATATTCACCCTCCTTCTGTAATTCCTCCAATTTGGGAAAAACCATTGTCAGAAGCTGAAAGATAATCGAAGAGTTGATATAAGGGTTAAGACCCAAAGCCATCACCGAAAAATTCGCCAACGTGCCGCCGGAAAAGATATCCAAAAGCCCTAAGAATTGGTTACCGGCAAAAAGGGATTTTAAAGCGGCAATGTTTACGCCCGGGACCGGAATATGGGCCGCCAAACGAAAAACAAACAGAAGAAATGCGGTATATAACAGCTTGCGCCGTAAGTCGGGAGTTCGGTAAATATTTTGAAGAAGCTCTAGAATTTTATTCATGATCTATGTAATTAAAATCAAAAGTTAAAAGTTAAAATGCAAAAGTGCAATTCAAAATTAAAAAGTTTGGCAATTTTGACTTTTTACTTGTATTTTTGACTTTTGATTTTTGAGTTTTGAATTAATTTTCTACTTTTCCTCCCGCCTTCTCAATCTTGGCTCTTGCTCCTTTTGAAACAGGAAGCTTAACTGTCAACGCTACAGACAATTCACCATCCCCTAAAATTTTTATTCCCTTGGGATTAATATCTTTTTCTAAAATAATGCCGTGTTTCACCAACGCCGCGATAGTCACTTCTTCGCCGGCCTTAAAGAAATTAAGAAATTTTAGATTGATTATTGAAGGTCTTTGTCCCGCGGTTTGTTTTCCTTTTCCCCGAAGCAAGGGTAATCTTTTAATTAATGATTTCTTAATTTTCGTGCCTTCAAAAAAAGGAGAAATATGTCCGCGGGATTTTTGGCCTTTAGAACCGCGGCCAACCGTATGGCCGCCTTTTCCCGAACCGATGCCCCGGCCGATCCTTTTTTTCGGTCTTTTAGTTGTAATTGGTAATTTATTCAGTTCCATAATATTATTTTATAGTAAATCAGCAAATCAGATTATCGGGTTAAGTAAAACAGAGAGCAGTTTATCGGTCGATATTGTTGGTTTCTGTTTTCTGATCTCTTGTCCCGATATTCCGATCAGCTAATATTCTTAATTTCTTTAACGCCTCCATGGTTGCATAGACATTTGAGGCTTTATTTTTCGTTCCTAAACATTTGGAAACAATGTCTCGAATGCCGGTAACGCCGATCACCGTTCTGACAGTTCCGCCGGCGATGACCCCTGCACCCGGCGGGGCCGGTTTTAACAAAACTTTGGCTGCTCCCAGTTTAACATAAACTTCATGAGGAATGGTGTTACCTTTTAAAGGAATGGTAATCAAATGCTTTTTCGCGTAAGTCGTCGCTTTGACCACGGCCGATGAGACTTCCGTTGCCTTTCCCAAACCGACGCCAAGCCGGTCTTTGCGGTCGCCAACAACCATCAAAACGGAGAAGGATGAGCGGTTGCCGCCTTTGGTTTTTTTGGATACGCGGTTAACTTGAATTATTTTTTCTTCAAATTCCGATTGAACCTTAGGTAAATTTTGATTGTAATTTGATCGGTATGGCATAATGCGAATTTAAAATTTCAAACCTTCCTCCCTGGCACCTTCGGCGAATAATTTTACCACGCCATGGTATTTGTATGGACCTTTATCGAAAACAACCTGAGAAATTTGGGACTTTAGGGACTTTTGGGCAAGCAACTTTCCCGCTTCCCGAGCATTTTCTTTTTTATCGCTTACCGAAAATAAAGTTATTCCCTTATTATCGTCAATAATTTGTCCATAAATAAATTTATTGGAACGGAAAACCGTTAATCTCGGCCGGTTGGAAACGGCTTTAATTTTATTTCTGGTTCTTAATTTTCTGACTTCTTTTTGCATATTACTTTTTGACGCCTCCAGCAACGACACCGACTTTGGCTTGTTTACCCGGCTTTAATTTAATTTGTTCGCCTTCATAGCGGATACCCTTACCTTTATAAACGTCGGGCGGCTTAATGGCGCGAATATTAGCGGCTACCTGTCCAACTAATGATTTATCAATACCCGATACCGTGATTTTGTTTTCAACCGTGATAAAGGTAATTCCATCCGGAGCCGGAAAGTTAACCGGATGAGAAAAACCCAAAGCAAAAACCAAATCATTACCGTTAAGGCTGGCGTGAAAACCGGTGCCTTGAATTTCCAAACCTTTAGTCCAACCGTCAGTTACCCCTTTAATCATATTGAAGATAATCTGGCGCATGGTTCCATGCATCGCTTTGGTTTTTCCTTCTTCATTGACTCGGGCAACTTCAATTTTATTATCTTTAATCACGGCGTTAATTTTAGAATTAATTGCCTGAATCATTTTTCCTTTCGGCCCTTCAACCGAAACCAAACCGTTTTCGATTTTTACGGTTACACCTTGAGGAATTTCAATTGGTTTTAATCCGATTCTACTCATATATTTTTTACCAAACTTGGCAAATTAATTCACCGCCAAGATTGATGATCCTAGCCTCCTTCCCGGTCATTATTCCTTTGGGAGTGGATAAAATATTGATCCCGCTTCCTCCGAAAACATTTTTAATTTCTTTGGCTTTAACATAAACCCGCAGTCCCGGTTTAGAAATAATTTTTACACCAATCAAGGCCGGCACTTTTTTAGCATACCGCAAGTCTATTTCAATAGACTTGGCAGCTTTTTCGCCAGTCACCTGATAATTCCTAATATAGCCGTTTTTCTGTAGCACCCTTATCAGATTTTCTTTAGGACGAGAATAAGAAACCGTGGCGGTCTTTAAATTAGCCATATATGCGTTTTTAATTCTTATTAATAAATCACAGGTTTGATCCATATTTTGGTTACCAAGAGGCTTTTTTAACCCCCGGTAAATCTCCTTTACTCGCCAGTTCTCTGAAACACAACCGGCATAAGCCAAATATCCGGATAGTTGCCCGCGGCCGGCCGCACAAAAGGCACCGGTTCCGAAATCGGGATTTGTATTTTGGTCTTTTAGTTTGTTTTACAAATTTCGCTATTGTCGCCATTTTATTTTTCAAAAGGTTTACCCTGAGCGTTAGCGAAGGGCATTCCCAATAATTCAAGCAATCTTTTATTGTGCTTGCTGTCTGTAGAATTCATCACAATCGTAATTCCTAAACCTTTATTTTTTTCGGTCCGGTCAAATTCCACTTCCGGAAAAACAATTTGTTCGGTAATCCCTAAGGTATAATTTCCTCGCTGGTCAAAAGCGGTTGGGGAAACGCCCCGAAAATCTCTCACCCGCGGCAAAACAATGGTAAAAAGCTTTTCCAGGAAATCAAACATTCTTTTGCCCCGCAAAGTCACGGCTAAACCGATCGGATCGCCTTTACTAAGTTTGAAACTTGCGATCGAAACTTTGGCTCGGCAGAGTTTTGGTTTTTGACCGCAAATTAGAGATAATTTCGTTTGCGCTTTAGTTAAAACGCCGTCATCATGAGCCGCTTCTTTAAGACCTAAGTTTACCACAACCTTCAAGATCCGCGGAACAGCCATCACATTTTTCAGTTCCAATTCTTTAACTAAAGCTGGCGCAATTTCCTTTTGGTATTTGGTTTGTAGGTTTTGCATATTGATTTTGGGTTAGGGAGATTCACTTAACCATTACCTCTTCACCAAACTAACTGCCTTACCTTAACCCTTGCCTAATTCCTAGCTTAGATTACCTCCTTACATTTTTTACAAATTCGGTTTTTTTCTCCTGATTTTTCTACCTGATAACCAACCCGAACAACCTTACCGCATTTTGGACAAATTAAGCTTAAGCTGGATGCCGGCAACGGTTTGGTAATATCAATAATTCCCCCTTTGTCTTTACCATCCCGGCTTTTGGCGTGCTTTTTATAGATATTAACCCCGCCAACGAGAATTTTTCCCGCTTTGATAAAAACTTTTTCCACGGTTCCGGTTCGGCCCTTATCTTTGCCGGCCATAACTTTCACTTTATCGCCTTTTTTGATTTTCATTTTTACGCGTCATTCCGAGCAAAGCGATGAATCTAGCAAAGCGATTTATACGCTCACTTTGTTCGCTAGTTCCTTCGGCAAATGTCTCAGGATGACAATTCTCCTATACTAACTCCTGTGCCAGTGATACTATTTTTTTATAACCTTTTTCTTTAATTTCTTTGGCCACCGGGCCAAAAATTCTCGTCCCTAGAGGATTACCGTCTTTATCAATAATCACCGCCGCGTTGTCGTCAAAACGAATGTAAGATCCATCAGGACGTTTCATCTCTTTCGCTGTTCGGATAACTACCGCTTTAACAATCTGCGAATCTTTAACCAAATCGGCTTTGGTTGAATCGGCTTGATCAATCACACAGGTAATCTTATCCCCGATGCGGGCGTATTTCTGTTTAGGCTGCCCGTCAATATGAATCAGCATTAGCCGTTTAGCCCCGGTATTATCGGCCGGAATCAACATTGTTCTTAATTGAATCATTTCTCGGTTCCTTTCGTCTTTAGCTTCTCGTCTTTAGTCTTTCGTCTCCCGTTTCTAACTTCTAATTTCTTATTTTCAATATCCAACTTCCCGCTTCCCGCTTCTAACTTCTCAACGATAGTCCAGTGTACTCTTTTAGAAATCGGTTTACATTCTACAAAAGTCACCTTATCGCCAACCTTGGCGCCCAAATCGTTATGAACCAGGTATTTCCGCTTTTTCCAAATTCTTTTTTTATACAGCGGGTGAATCGTCATGATTTTTATCTCCACCGCCGCGGTTTTATTCATTTTCGCAAAAACAACTATTCCGGTATTTGTTCTCATTTTGCCTCCTTTTGCCTGGCAATCGATTTTATCTGGGCAATTTCATGACGTTTGGTTGCCGGCAGACGCCAATTTTTAATTTTCCCCATACGTAATTCCAAACCGGCTTTGATAAATTCCTGTTCGGTTTTTTTCAATAATTCGGTTAATTCCGTTGGCGTCTTTAAATGTAATTCTTTCAAATCTTTTCTTTTCATTCTCATTCCTTAGCGACAAAACTGGTTTTGATTGGTAGTTTTTGTCCGGCTCGAGTCATTGCCAGTTTAGCCAGTTCCCGCGTTACCCCGCCGATTTCAAATAAAATCTTTCCCGGCACAATCGGAACGACATAACCGGCAATATCGCCTTTGCCGCCGCCCATTCTTGTTCCGGCGGCTTTTTTGGAAAACGGTTTGTCCGGAAAAACCCTTGTCCAGACCCGGCCGCCTTTTTTGGTAAAAAAGATGATGCTTCTTCGTGCCGCCTCTAATTGAACGGCAGTTACCCATGACCGGCCTTCTGATTTTAAGCCAAATTCGCCAAAAGCCAATTTTGATCCCCTTTCGGAAATTGTTTTGGCGCTGCCGCGAAATTGTTTTCTAAATAATTGTTTTTTTGGCTGCAACATAATAGTAAATTTAAAATTTAAAAGTTAAAAATCAAAAGTTCAGGTCTAAAGTAAAAATTTTGAATTTTGAATTTTGACTTTATTTATATATCCAAACCCTAATTCCAACATATCCTGATTTTGTCAAAGCCGGCGTGGAAGCGAAATCAATATCCGCCCTAATTGTTCCTAAGGGAATTTTTCCTTGGACAAATCTTTCTCGGCGGGCAATCTCTGACCCACCAATTCTTCCCGATAAAATAATTCTTATCCCTTTAGCCCCTGCCATCATCACTCTTTCCATCGTTTTTTTAGCCACCCGCCGAAAAGGAAGCCGGCGTTCGATATCCGAGGCAATTCTTGTTCCGACCAAAAGAGCCGAAAGTTCCGGACTTTTAACTTCCAGCACTTCAATTTGGAGGTTTTTTTCCGGCTGATTAATCGAAACCATCGGAATCAAGGCTTTTTTGATTTCCTCCAAGCCAGCCCCGCCATGTCCGATAACCACCCCGGGCCGGGAAACGCTAATAATCACTTTCGTTTTATTGATTAACCGATCAATTTCCACACCGGTAATACCAGCCAATCTTAGTTTAGCCAATAAATATTTGCGGATATTTAAATCCTCCAGTAAATTTTTTGAATAGAGTTTTTTTTCCGAAAACCACTGGGAATTCCAGTTACGTCCGGCGGCAATTCTAAAACCAATTGGATTTATCTTATGACCCATTATTTTTTACCTTTCTTTGGTTCTTGTTTCTCACTTCTAACTTCTAACTTCTTATTTCCCACTTCCAACTTCCCACTTCCAGCTTCTAATATTACTGTTATATGGCTTGTTCTTCTTTTGATTGAGTGAGCGGTTCCCCGAGAAACCGGTTTAAAGCGTTTTAAAAACGGTCCTTCATCAATTTGGATCCTTTTTATCTTTAGATCTTCTGATTTTTGTTTAGTATTATTAACCGCGTTGGCAATCGCCTGCCTTATGGTTTTAGCCAACGGCATGCCGCTTTTTTGCGGAATTTGATCTAAATAAATCAGGCTTTTTTCCGCCGAAAAATTCTTTTTTATTGCGCGGGCAACTAACCGCAGTTTTTCCGGTGAAATCCCAATATATTTTGATTTTGCTGTAATTAACATATTAAGTTTTCTCGAGTATTCTTTTTACTACTTGTCCATGACCTTTGAATGTCCTGGTTGGAGAAAATTCCCCTAACCGATGACCTACCATCGCTTCGGTAACAAACACTTCTTTAAATACCTTTCCATTATGAACCGCAAACTTTTTACCGACGAATTCCGGCGGAATTTGCGATGCTCTGGCCCAGGTTTTAATGGGATCATTAACATTAAGTCCCTGTTTCTGGACTTTTAAAAGCAGTTTTTGATCAATATATGGACCTTTTTTTGAACTTCTTGACATATTGTTAGTTATTTAAAAGTAAATCAGTAGATCAGAAAATCGGGTTAAGTTAAGCAGAGAACAGTTTATCAGTAAATATTACTGATCTCTGTTTACCGATCTCTTGTCCTGGTAATCTGATTAACTGATAATCTTTAATTTTATTAACTTATCCTTTTTATCATTAAATAATTGCTGTATTTTGTTCGATTGCGGGTTTTTTTACCCCGGGCTGGTTTGCCCCAAGGAGTTTTTGGCGTATCCATTCCTTCGCCGCTTCGACCTTCGCCGCCGCCGTGCGGATGAGAGTTAGGGTTCTGGGCGGTTCCCCGGACCGTCGGCCGGATTCCCCGATGACGCATTATACCAGCTTTTCCCCAAACTTTATTCTTCCAATCAAGATTACCGACTTGGCCGATGGTCGCAAAACAATCCAAAATAATTTTCCTGGTTTCACCGGAAGGTAACCGGACGTTAGCAAAATCACCCTCCCTGGCCAGAATTACCGCTTGCGTTCCCGCGCCGCGGACAATTTGACTGCCTTTTCCCGGCGTCAATTCCAAATTATGAATCGGCATCCCGACCGGAATATTTCTTAAGGCGGTACAATTACCGAGTTTTGCTTCCGCTTCTTTCCCGGAAACAACCGATTGGCCGATTTTCAACCCTTCCGGACTTAAAATATAGCGTCTTTCGCCATCAAGATATTTGATCAAAGCAATCCGGGCGGTCCTAATCGGATCGTACTCAATTGCTTCTACGGTTGCCGGCATATCGAATTTTTTTCTTTCCCAATCAATCGTTCTGATTCTTTGCGCCGCCCCGCCGCCTTGGTGGCGGGTCGAAACTTTGCCTCCCATGCCGCGACCGGAATTCTTTTTCAATTTTTTGGTTAATCTTTTTTGAATATTCATTTTTTAGTTTCCGTTTCAAACATTTCAATTTTTTGTCCTGAACGAAGTCGAAGGATCGCTTTTTTCCAGGGGGCGGCCGGCAAACTTTTCCTGGTTTTCCAGGATTTTTTAGTTTTTCCCTTGACAATCACGGTTCTGATTGAAACCGTGTCCACGCCAAAAACTTCTTTAATCGCTTTAGTAATTTCTTTTTTGCTTGCTTTAATATCAACCGCAAAAGCATAGAGTCCGCTATTCATTAATTTTTCCGTTATCAATGGTCTTTTAATCAGTTCTTTTTTCATTTTTTTACATCCTCCAGGGCTTCCGGGGTAATCAGAATTATTCCGGCGGTTAAAACCTGATACGGCGAGAGATTTCTGATTTCTGCAACCGTTACGCCGTCAAGATTTGCGATGGTCCTTTTTAATTCCGAAGATTTAGCCGGCAGAACAAAAAGAAACTTTTTTGATTTAGTTTCTTTTTTAATAATTTCGATTAATTTTCCGACTGGTTTAACTTTTCCCTTGGTTTTTTCCAAATCGGTTACTCCAATAATCTTTTTATCGGTTAGCATTTGCGATAAGGCACTTTTCAAGGCTAGCAGGCGCATTTTTTTGGTCATAATCAGTTGATAATTCTGGCTGCCGGTCGGACCATGAGCTTTACCGCCGCCGACAAAAACCGGGGCTTTAATATCCCCGTGACGGGCCTTGCCGGTACCTTTTTGACGATAAATTTTTCTGGTTGAGCCAATTACTTCCCCGCGGGTCTTGGCGTGAGCGCTAGCGGATCTTTGGTTGGAAAGATAAACTCTCACCGCCTGCGCCATTAGGGCCGGATTAATTTTCGCGCCAAAAAATTCCTTGGGAAAGGTTAGTTTTTCTTCAGTTTTACCCTCTAAATTGTAAATATCAGTTGTTAACGCCATGTTTTACCTCAATTTCGACCAGTCCATTAACCGGTCCGGGAATTAAACCCTTAACGACTAATAAATTTTTTTCCGGATCAATTTCCATCACTTTTAAATTTCGAACCGTCACGTTGTCCGAACCCATATGACCGGCCATTCTCTTACCTTTCAAAACTCGGCCCGGAGTGGTGGTCGTCCCGATTGATCCGGGCGCTCTTTCCCGATCGGATTGACCGTGAGTTCTCGGACCACCCTTGAAATGATATCTTTTAACCGCGCCGGCAAAACCCTTACCCTTTGATATTCCCATGACATCAACAACATCCCCGATTTTCAAGACATTCCCAATCTTTATCTCACTGCCAGGCTGAAGATTTTCACTGATTTCCTGCGGATTCACACTAATTTCGCGTAAAAAACGGTGGGTTGTTTTCCCCGCTGTTTTTGTTTTCTTCGTACCAAATCCGACTTTTAACGCATTGTAGCCGTCTTTTTCCGTAGTTTTAATTTGCACCACCAAACAAGGACCGGCATTAATCAAAGTAACCGGATATCTGATTCCTTTTTCGTCAAATCTTTGTGATTGACTAACTTTTATACCTAAAATTGCGTTTGCCATATAATTATATTTCAGGCACCAAAAAAGGTGCCGTGGCACCCTTTAATATTCATGCCATTCCTTCACTCTTAATTGGTACTAAATTTATCCTCCATTTAAGATGGGAATATTATAACGGAAATAAAGAAAAAATGCAAAGGGCGGAAATTAGAGGAATTTAAAAGTCGAGAGGATTTGGTCAAGAATCGCTATGTGCTGCTCTTCTCCCGTCGCTTTAATTATCAAAAACGAATCGCCCATGCGAATTTTGAGTATTTTGAATGACAGAGGTGTTTCTTTTTCTATTCCCGAAATTGCTTCTGCATTTTTATTGTCAATTTTCATTTCAGTATCTTTGTAATTAGAAAAAGAGTTCAGGTAGTTCTCTTGACGGAAATTTTGGAATTCTTTATCGTCTTTATTTAATAAAAACAAGATTAAATAGCCCCTATTTTTGGCGACTTCACATTGATTTTCGTCGGGATTTGCGTATGGTCCGCTTGAGATCAAACCAGTAAAATTTCCATCCTCACACGGCATAAGGCTTCCTGGATATTTGAAACCAAAGCCCAGTCTGGTATTTTTGTATACTTTCCAGTTGGCGGTTTCATCGGAAATTGCGGTTGGAATTTGCGTAGGTAATGTAGCAACGGTGGGTTGGGCGGATGGCTGGGAAGTATTTAAAGATTTTCCCAGCAAAATACCACAGCCGCCAACAACTACCAATAAAAAAATCATTTCTAAAACTAAAGGTAATTTAAATTTAGGAGAAGGAGGAATGGGTTGGGTGGAAATAGTTTCAGAAAGGTTTGGTTCGGGTTGATTTATTTTGGGATCCATATTTTTATTTTCCTCTTTCATCTAATTGCTGTCAATTGTATCTTTCTGTTTTTGCAATCAACCAAGGCTTTATAAGAAAATTTCGTCAAGAAACTAATGCCCAAAAGCGGCGCGCTTTCAGAGATTAAAACCTGAATGTAATTTTTGACTCCTTCCATGGACACGATTGCCAAAGCAACTGGCACATTAATAATTTGACCATTGGCAATCTGCACCCTCACAATATTAGTGCTTTTCAGCCCCAATTCTTTGGCAATTTTTGGCGTGATTTGCAAATCTCCAGAAAATCCCGCGTCTAAGATCGTTAATGGTTTCTGCACAAATTGCTCCCAACCGATGACTACTTCTATCCAGGGAACGTTTCCGATAAAAATGCCGTTGATCATTGAAAATAGGTTCTGGCGATTGTTTCTGCAGCAGTGAAGCCAATTTTAACCAGATAGAAAATCTTGACCGGTTTTGCCAAAAAAAACTTCTTTTGAATCAATTTCTATTGCTAAATATCCGCCGTTTTTCTTCGGTTCGTATTGAGCTTTTATTTTCGAATAAATTGCCTGTCCTTTGGTCGCAATTTTTTCAATATCAGTCTTTTTAAGAAGATCGTCGTTATTGTTCATCTCAAATTTAATATAGCATAATTCAAAAAGAAAATACAGCCATCAATGAGGCTAGTCGAATCTGAAAGTGGAGAGGATTTGATTATATATTTCTAATTGGCTGGATCATTTGTTGGATATTTGAAAGATAATCTCTCGGAATTATACGTTTTCCAGTTGGCGGTGAAATCTGGAGTCGGAGTTGGGGTGGTTTGGGAGATTGGGGGTGTTGGGGAAGAATAATTAGAGGATGTTAAAGGATAACTAAAGGACAATAGCGGAAATAATACATTACAAATTTACATGCTATCGCCTTATTATTTGTGACAGAAGACGGAGGCAGGTTTAAGGAGGAATTTTGTATGGATTCCCACTTTCCCTTACCGGGTAAACGTGGGAATGACAGAGGGAATTTACATCTTAATCTCTATGTCAACGCCGGCCGGAAGATCAAGGTGTTGAAGAGAATCAATGGTTTTATCCGTTGGTTCAAGAATATCAATCAATCTTTTATGAGTAAGAATTTCGTAATGTTCCTGGGCGTCCTTATCCACATGAGGCGAAGTGGCAACGACAATTAATTTTCTATCAGTCGGAAGGGGAATTGGACCCGATATTTTGGCACCAGTGGAGAGAGCCGCTTCCAAAATTTTCTCAGCCGCTTCGTCAATCACCCGATGATCGTAAGCTTTTAGACGGACTCTGATTCTTCCTTTTGGCATATGTCAAAATACAGGTTTTTAATTATGCAATGATTTTTGAAACGACTCCGGCGCCAACCGTATGACCGCCTTCGCGAACCGCAAATCTTAAACCTTGTTCAAGAGCAACCGGTTGAATTAATTTCACCGTCGATTTTGTGTTGTCACCAGGCATTACCATTTCGACGCCGGCCGGTAAGGTGACTTCACCAGTCACATCAGTCGTTCGAATATAAAATTGCGGTCTATAGCCGGTAAAGAACGGCGTATGACGGCCGCCTTCTTCCTTAGTCAAAATGTAAATTTCCGCTTCAAATTCGGTGTGCGGGGTCATTGATCCCGGTTTCACAATCACTTGGCCTCTTTCAACATCGGATTTTTCAATTCCTCGAAGCAAAATTCCGATATTATCACCGGCTTGACCTTCATCAAGAGATTTTCTAAACATTTCGATTCCGGTAACCACGGTTTTCTTAGTCGGTCTTAAGCCGACAATTTCCACTTCCTCGTTAATTTTAATTTTACCTCGATCAACTCTTCCGGTAACAACGGTGCCCCGGCCTTTGATCGAAAAAACATCTTCAATCGGCATTAAAAATGGCTTGTCAAGATCTCTGACCGGAGTCGGAATATATTCATCAACGGTTTTCATCAATTCGATAATCTGTTTTTCCGCTTCCGGATCACCTTCCATGGCTTTCAAAGCGCTGCCGCGAATAATCGGAACTTTGTCACCCGGGAATTGGTATTTGGTTAACAATTCGCGGATTTCCATTTCCACTAATTCTAAAAGTTCCGGATCGTCAACCATATCAACCTTATTCAGGAAAACAACAATGGCCGGAACATTAACTTGGTGAGCTAAAAGAATATGTTCTCGGGTTTGAGGCATCGGGCCGTCTGGAGCCGAAACGACTAAAATCGCGCCATCCATTTGGGCGGCGCCGGTAATCATATTTTTAACAAAATCCGCATGACCGGGACAATCAATGTGAGCATAGTGACGGTTCGCAGTTTCGTATTCGCAATGATGAATATTAATCGTGACTCCGCGGGCTCTTTCTTCCGGAGCGTTGTCAACTTGATCGTAGTTCATGGCGACGGCTAAATTTTGTTTAGCCAAAACTTTCGTGATCGCCGAAGTTAAAGTGGTTTTACCGTGATCAACATGACCAATTGTCCCAATGTTTAAATGGGGTTTGGTCCGCTCAAATTTTTTTCTTGCTTCTTCTGCCATTTTAGTGAATTTAAAAAAGAGGACCCTGCCTCTACTTTTTTGTATTTTACAAGCTAGGAGAACCTATGTCAAGGGGGGAATTGTTATATTGCTAGAATGTTAGATTGTTATAATGCTAGATTGCTAAAATGTTTAGGAAAATTAGAGGAGATGTAAGCAAAGCTTGATTCTCGCTGATGCTCGAAATAAAGGAGGGTCCTTGACAGGTCAGAGTTGGTTGATCGGTATTCTGGTTGTCTGATTTACCGGTTCTCTGGTAAATAACCAAGAATATCGAGGGAGTTGGGGCAATAAGGAAAATAATTTATTAACTCCCTAGGTGTCGTATCTGTTCCACCCCCCAGGTGGAAGATTCCATTTGCCACCAGGAAAATTGGGGGGGTCGGGATATCAGAGATTTACAGAACCTTAAAGAATATTAGAGGAAAATTAAAGGAGGGGTATTTGTATAGATTCCCGCTTTCCCTTACAGGGTGAACGCGGGAATGACATGGAAAGAGAAGATTCTTCCCCTTCGACATACTCAGGGTCAGAATGACAAACTTCCATTCGGGATGACGCCTTAAACCTTTTTAGCCGTTAATTGTTCCTGGATGTTTTTAGGAACTTGGTCATAATGGGACGGTTCCATATAATAACTGGCCCGGCCTTGAGTTAAACTGCGTAAAGTTGTTGCATAACCCGGAATTTCCGCCAAGGGTACCATGCCGTTAATAATTCTTAAAGCTCCCCGAGACTCGGTTCCCAGAATTTGTGCTCTCCGGGAAGAAAGATCGCCAATCACCGTTCCTAAAAATTCTTCGGGGACGCTGACTTCCAATTTCATAATCGGTTCTAATAAAACCAAGCCGGCATTTTTGGCGCCCGCCTGAAGACCCATTGAACCGGCAATTTTAAAAGCCATTTCCGAAGAATCAACTTCATGAAATGAACCATCATATACCGCCACTTTCATGTCAACTAGGGGATATCCGGCCAAAACCCCTCTTTCCATTGCTTCCAGAACCCCTTTTTCAATTGCCGGAATAAAAGTGGCCGGAATCGCTCCGCCTTTAATTTCCGAAACAAATTTTTCGCCTTCACCGCGGGTTAAAGGTTCAACCCGCAAAAAACAATGACCATATTGACCCCGGCCGCCGGACTGGTGAATGTATTTTCCTTCACCTTGAGCAGTTTTTAAAATTGTTTCTTTATAAGCCACTTGGGGCGCGCCGGTCGTTGCCTCAACTCCGAATTCCCTTTTCATCCGATCAACAATAATTTCCAAATGAAGCTCGCCCATTCCCGAAATTATCGTTTGGCCGGTTTCCTGATCACTTTTAATTCTAAAAGTTGGGTCTTCTTCGGATAAACGATTCAACGCAACACCCATTTTTTCCTGATCGTTTTTAGTTTTCGGTTCAATCGCTAGAGAAATAACCGGCTCGGGAAATTTAATATTTTCCAAAAGAACAGGGTTGTTCTGATCGGCAATCGTATCGCCTGTGGCCGTTTTTACTAAACCGATCACGCCAACAATTTCTCCGGCAAAAGCTTGGTCAATTTCTTCTCTTTTATCCGCATGCATCAAAAGAAGCCGGCCGATTCTTTCCACATTATCCTTACCAACATTTAAAACCGTCGCTCCGGCTTTCAACGTGCCAGAATAGATGCGCACGTAAGTCAGTTTACCAACGTGAGGATCAGCCTGAATTTTGAAAGCCAAACCGGAAAAAGGGGCGTCATTTTTCGGCGGTCTTTCTTCTTCAAGATTGGTTTTGGGATTGATGCCTTTGACCGGCGGCAAATCCAAAGGTGAAGGCAAAAAATCAACCACCGCGTCCAAAACCGGCTGAACGCCTTTGTTGCGCAAAGAACTGCCGCAATAAGTCGGCACCAAACGATTGGCAATCGTCGCTTTTCTCAAAGCCGCTTTTAATTCATCAATACTTGGTTCCTGACCGGCCAAAAATTTCTCAATCAAAGTTTCGTCGTCGGCGCAAATTTCTTCCACCAATATGGCTCTTTCTTTTTCTACTTCATCCTTCATCTCTGCGGGAACTTCGGTCGTTTCAAATTTAATACCGGTATCATCCTGCCCCCCGCCTGCGCCAAGGCTTTGGCGGGCAGGCCAAATCAAAGCTTTTCTTTCCAAAAGCAAAACCACGCCTTTAAAAGTTTGCTCGGCGCCAATCGGCAAAGTCATCACGGCCGGCTTGGCGCCCAATCTTTCTTTCACCATTTCCACGACATGCATAAAATCCGCCCCCAGCATATCCATTTTATTGATAAAAACAATTCTTGGAACGTGATATTTATCGGCTTGATGCCAAACAGTGGCGGTTTGGGATTGAACCCCGGCTTCGGCCTCCAAAACGACGACGCCGCCGTCCAAAACCCGCAAAGAACGCTCGACTTCAGCGGTAAAATCCACATGGCCGGGGGTATCAATCAAATTAATCCGGTGATCTTTCCAGAAGGTGGTGATGGCGGCGGAAACAATGGTAATTCCCCTTTCTCTTTCCTGCGCCATCCAATCGGTGACAGTCGTTCCCTCGTCAATATCGCCGATTTTATATGATCGGCCGGTATAGAAAAGAATTCTTTCGGTAGTGGTCGTTTTGCCCGCGTCAATATGGGCGATAATGCCAATATTCCGGACTAAATCCAAAGAAACATTTCTTTCCTTGGTTATTTCAATTTTAGGTTGTTGGGTTGCCATAAATTCAAAACCACCCTTCGCCTTGCAGGCTTCGGAGTGGCTTTTTTAAAAGCTTTAAAAAGGAAGCCCTGCTTCCTAATTAATAATGTTACCAGAATCCCGTATTTAATTCAACCACAGATTATTGGCGGATAAATATTGCATATTTTAACGCTCGAGCGTAGTTTTATGCAATAAAGATTAAACAGGATTGACAGATATTATAAAAAGGAGCAATATGGTTATATGGATCCGGAAAATACACAAACTATCCAACCTGCAATTCCCGTTCAACCAGTAAATCCTCCTGTTCCGCCAGTTCCAACAACTTCAAGGTCTAAATTACCAATAATTTTGGGAGTAATTATTTTAGTTTTGGTTTCTGTTGGAATTTTGCTGGCAAAAAGCGGAAATCTTTCCAAATTAACTGCCAAACCAACACCTAACTTGATCCCAACTCAAGTTCTCGCTCCAACTCCTACTCCGGACCCAACGGCTGATTGGCAAACTTATACAAATAACAAGGCGTTATTTATACTCCAATACCCTCAGGACTGGAAAATAAAGGATGATTGTATAAATTCCCAATGCCTTGGTCAATATTTGACAATTATCGCACCTGATTACAATTATCCTGACGGCAAATTACAGATCGATCAAATTAATAATCAAAATTGCGATAATCTTAGCTCTGTTTCTTGGAGCAAACCGGTTAAAAAATCTGAAATTACAATCGATGGGATAAAAGGCTTAGAAATTTCCAGTAACGATATTGATTTCAACGACAACAAGTCACATCAGTTAAGATCTCTTTGCATCCCAATAAAAAGTCAATCAATTAATATCTCTTTCTGGAGTTTAAACAATCCCACCCAAGAAAAACAATTTACCCAAATCCTTTCCACTTTTAAATTTACCAATTAGTAACGCTTCACTAGATCCTTCGTTTCCCTCGGAATGACAAGGAATTCTACTTCTGATAATGGTCGGTAATGTCGACAATTTGGATCGCATTTTCTTCGGGGAGATAGACAAAAATCACCCGGAATTGACGGTCTAAACGGAAACTATAAAAACCCAGGGATTTTGGTTCCAGTCTTTCAACATGAAGACCGGGATGACGTAAATTTTGGGAAAGAAGTTTGACCTGTTTTTGATGTTTAGTTTTTAAGCCTCTTTTAACTAAATATTTTTCCAATCGAAAAGACAAAGGCAGTACAATCATTATTGTTATTCAGAAAAATATTTGGATTCCTTCAAACCAGCATTAAGACTTTTCAGAAATTCGGGGGAATATTTATTAGTCGCCCGCATTTTGCTAATAATTTCTTTCCGGCTCCGAGTAGTTGGCGGTTCCAGTATTAATTCATCGGCCGCGGTAATAATTTCCGGTCGGCGAAAAATTAGCCGAATCATGGCGCGAAAGAATTCGCTGCGGTTGGCAAATTGATAATCTTTAGTCAAGTTATCAACCAATTTAACTTGGTCTGCTGTTAAAGAAATATTAATGGTACTCATGGAGATATTTTAGCAAAGTTTGGCAAAGTTTGTCAAGAAGCAATTCAGATGACAGATGACGGGGGACTGAAGACGGACAGCAGATAAAACAGAAGAACGGATTGACAGGGATTACAGAAAAGAGTAAAATAAAGACATGGATCCGGAAAATACACAACCTGCTATTCCAGTACAACCAGTTCAACCTGCAATTCCCGTTCAACCAGTAAATCCTCCTGTTCCGCCAGTTCCAACAACTTCAAGGTCTAAATTACCAATAATTTTAGGAGTAATTATTTTAGTTTTGGTTTCTGTTGGAATTTTACTGGCAAAAACCGGAGGTATTTCCAAATTAACAGCCAAACCTACTCCAACCCCCGTCCCCACCCAAATCCCGACCCCAACACCCACCCCTGATCTAACGGCTGATTGGAAAACATATATAAACAATAAATATAGCTTTCAATTAAAATACCCTCCAACCTTGTACTCATGCAATCTTAATAATGAAGATAAAGTATTTATTCTCGATTCGAGTAAAGAAATATGTCCTGGAGAAAATGGAATTATGCCACCGAACGATGCATTTTATTCTATTCATATCGATATAAATACTGGAACAAAAAGTCAGGCTGATTTTATTACTTCATGGCAAAAAGCTAATTTCAAAGCGACTCCAGAAACTAATTTAAATTTACCATTAAATTCCACCAGTTTTACTTTAGAAAAAATTCAAGCCGCACCTGGTCCGAACAAGATGATTATAATTTTAACCCCTCTAAAGGATAGTTATATGACAATTCAAGTTAACGACTTATCTTTGACACAAATTGCATATCAAATTCTTTCCACTTTTAAATTTACAAATTAATAACGCTTCGCTAGATTCTTCACTCCGTTCAGAATGACAATGTACGAGATTGCTTCACTGCGTTCGCAATGACATAAAAAGAAGATCCTTCGTTTCACTCAGGATGACTTTCTGGTATCATTGAAATATGTTGAAGAATAGTTTTATGGGGGTGATATTTACCAATCATGCTTTGCAAAGATTGTGGGAAAGAGGCATTACTCAATCCGATGCTTGGTATAGTTTTCAGCACCCCGATGGCTCAACCGCAGGCAGTACCTCCGGATCAATCAAATATTATAAAGATTATGGAAATCAAAGAATTGAAGTTGTTGCCACCAGAAATGAAAAAAAAGAATGGATTATTCTTTCGGTCTGGTCAAAAATCATGGGCAATAATCAATCGGTTTTCCCGGAACCGGAAAGTTTCGGAATCACGCTTTTAAAGTTTTTTAAACGGAAATTCTTGACTCATCGGTAGATAGTGTTATAATACAGGCTAATGGACGGAGAACAAAATAAACCAACAACCAAACCAATTGGGTTTGTTTTTCTTTTATTGGGAATCGCGACCGCCGTTATTTTCTTTGCTAAACAAGGATTAAATGTTAAACTCCCCAAACCGAATCCATTTTTAACTAATAATTCCAGTACCAACATAACCCCAACTCCAAATCAAACTTCCAACGTTTTAATTACCAATGCCAATCGTGATAAAACAATTACGCTCGGAAAAAATTGGGTCGTGAATTTAGAATTAAGATTAAATAAAATGGCTAAAAATCTTTTGGCGATTGACAATAATAAAGTTATAGCCGTTACCGATTCTCTAAAATACAACAGTACAAAGGATGTTTTTCAAGCCACTTTAAAAACCCTTGATTCAGGAAAAACTAATATTTCAATTACCGATCCCCGCGTTTCCGCGAAGGTGCTTTCCTTTACAATTGCGGTTGAGTAATTCTCTCCAAATAAACCAAAAATTCTTTATTGCCCCCTTTATCCCCAAGAATCGGCGACTCCACCAAACCGATCTTTTGTAATCCTAATAACGTTATCTCCTGAAACACCCGGTCTAAGACTTTTCCGATTTCAACTTCGGGTAAAAACCCTTTTCTTAGAAGCTTTTTTTCGGCTTCATAATGCGGTTTAATTAAACAAACAATCAGACCTTGAGGTTTTAAATTATTTAAAGCGTTGGGAATAATATTTTTTTGTTTGGTCCAGGAAACATCAATAGTAATCAAGTCCATTTTTTCCGGCAAGACCACGTGCATCGCATTGATTCTTTCCATCACCACCACTCGTGAATCATTACGCAAATTCCAATCCAAAACGCCATAGCCGGTTTCCACGGAATAAACCCTCTTGGCACCATGCTGCAGTAAACAATCAACAAATCCCCCAATTGAACTGCCAAAATCGGCACAAATTTTATTCTGGCAATTAATTGAGAATTGGTTCAGGGCAAATTCCAGCTTTTTCCCCGCCCGGCCAACAAATTTTTTAGATTCCATATATATTTAGAAATTGATCTGCGGTTGAGATTATTATTTCTTTATATTCTTTCAATTCCAAAAGTTCTTTATCACCGGTGACAATAATCTGACATTCGCCTGCTATTGCCGCCTCCAAAACCCGATTATCAGGAGTATCTTTTAAGATATTGATTGCTTGAGTTGGATAAACTATTTCAAAATATTTTTTTATTTTATGTTCAAATAGACTCGTTTTTTCTAAAGAAAAATCAAATTTCTTTATTAAAACGTCTGATAATTCGGCCAATAAGACCAAAGAGGTGACGGCTTTTATCTGTCTATCTAAAACTAATTTAAGAATTTGTCGGGGTTTGCCGCCAAAAAGTAAGGCGGAAATTAAAATATTCGTATCAAGAACGACTTTTAGAGGAATTTTTGCCGTGTCGATATCCATAAACTATTCTATCAATATCTTTTTCATCTTTAATTCCTAATTTAGCAGCTTTACTTTTCCCATAAACAAATAGTTTTTCCCATTCTTGGGATTCCTTTAAATATACTCGTAAGGCTTCACGAATTAACTCGCTGCGATTACGATATTCTTTTTTGGCCACTAAATCAACCGCCTTGACGAGGTCTTTAGGAAGAGCAATATTGAAAGTTTGTGTTTGCATACAATTATTGTATATATTCTGTATATGTTTGTCAAGACCCAAATTTTATAATTGGGGAAAATACCAGAGGTAAACTTTTAAAGGATAATTAGAGGAAGATTAAAGAATTGTAAAGGCTATTTGTATAGCTATTACCATCTAAAATGTGCAAACGCTTTATTGCTTTCTGCCATTCTGTGAATATCCATCTTTTTCTTCATTGCCCCGCCTTCATTTTTCAAAATATCCAAAACCTCGGCGGCTAATTTTGCGGCAAAAGAGTGATATTGACTGCTTGGTCTTTTTCGGGCGGCTATAATCAACCAACGGACACCTAAGGCTTCACTGCGGTCACCGCGAACCGGCATTGGTACTTGATAGGCCGCGCCGCCGATTCTTCTTGGCCGAACTTCCATTTGCGGTTTTAAATTATCCATGGCCTGATTTAAAACGGCCAGCGGCTCTTTACCGGTTTCTTTTCCAAGAATTTCCAAAGCGGCGTAAACCTGCTTCTCAATCGGGCTTTTTTTGCCGCTTAGCATTGCCCGATTAATGATTTTTGCCACCAAAACCGATCCGTAGCGCAGATCGGGTTGAGTCACTCTTTTTTTAATGTTGCCCTGTCTTGACATATGTTTTTATTGAGCGGGAGCGGCAGCCGGTGCAGTTGTTGCCGGCTTAACAGACGCAACGGTACCGCCTTTTTTCGTACCATAACGGGAACGGCCCTTTTTCCGGCCAACGACACCGGTGGCATCATATTTTCCCCGAACAATGTGGTATTTTACACCGGGTAAATCTTTAACCCGGCCGCCGCGGACCATCACGATCGAATGCTCGACCAATTCATGACCAATTCCCGGAATATAAGCCGTTATTTCTTGTTTGTTTGACAACCGGACCCGAGCGACTTTCCGCAAAGCGGAATTCGGTTTTTTCGGGGTCATCGTTTTCACCAGTAAAACCACTCCCCGTTTAAAAGGACTTTTAAATTCTTTCATCCGACGTTCCCGGGCGTTAAAAAACTTCCGCAAGGCTTTCGCGCGGCTCTTCTTGGGAGTCTTTTTTCTGCCTTGTTTAATTAATTGATTGATTGTTGGCATAATATCACCCGGTTTTGACCCGATCCGGAAAAACCGGAATCAGACGACCAATAATAACATTTTCTTTCAACCCGAGTAAATGGTCTTCTTTGCCGGAAATGGCGGCTTCGGTCAAAACACTGGTTGTTTCCTGGAATGAGGCCGCCGACAACCAGGATTCGGTGGTAATCGCGGTTTTGGTAATGCCTAAAATGACAATTTGAGCAGTTGACGGTTCGCCGCCTTCAGCCAAAACCCGGGCGTTTTCCTGCTCAAATCTTACTTGGCTGACTAATTCTCCCGGGAGTAAAACCGTATCGCCAGGATTGGAAATTCTCACTTTTTCGCTCATCTTCTTGACGATCACTTCAAAATGTTTGTCATGAATTGGAATTCCTTGAGATTCATAAACACTTTGGGTTTGAGTAATTAAATATTCCTGGGCCGGTCTTAAACCTTTAACTTCCAAAATTTCCTTAATATCCAAGGCGCCGGAGGCCAATTGCGTCCCGGCCGGAATCAAGTCGCCGTCTTTTATTTGCAAATTGCTGGTCAACGGAATTAAATATTCTCTTTCTTCAATCGGTTTCACCCCAACACTTTTGATTTTAATTTTATAGCCTTCGTCGGTTTCCGAGATCGAGATTTTGCCGGAGATTTCCGAAAGCGGAGAAAGCATTTTCGGAATTCTCACTTCCAGCAATTCTTCAACTCTCGGCAAGCCTTGAGTCACGTCTAAACCAACAACCCCGCCGGAATGCTTGGTCCGTAGGGTCAATTGAGTTCCCGGCTCGCCGATTGATTGAGCAGCAATAACCCCGGCTGGCGTCCCGATTTGAATCATTTTTTTATCAGACAAATCCCAACCGTAGCATTTGACACACAAACCGTATTTGGTTTTGCAGGTCAATGGTGAGCGAACGATCGCTAGATTAATTTGTCGCTCTTCAATCAATGGCAAATTTTCTTCATTAACAACCTCTCCTTTTTTTAAAATCACTTTTTTGGTCTTCGGATCAATCAAATCAGCCGCTAAAACCCGGCCAACAATCCGGCCTAAAAAGACTTTTTCCCGTGGTCCTTCGCGATGAATTTCAATCCCATCACTAGTACCGCAATCTTCTTCCCGAATAATCGCGTCGTGAGCCACGTCAACCAATCTTCTGGTCAAATAACCGGCATCGGAAGTCTTAATGGCCGTATCGGTTAAACCCTTGCGGGAACCTCTGGCCGAGGTGACATATTCAAAAACCGACAAGCCTTCCCGAAAATTCGATTTTGTCGGCAAATCAACAATTTTACCTAACGGATCAACCACCAAACCTCTCATCGCTGAAAGTTGCTTCACTTGGTCTTTGGTCGCCCGAGTGCCGCCGGAATCGACTAAAATTCTTACCGAGGAATCGGACGATAAAGCCGCCCAAGTTAAGTCAGCCAGGGTCTCGGTTGTTTCCATCCAAACTTCCCGAATTAATCTTTTCTTTTCTTCGGCGGTGATTAAACCAAAGGAAAAATTTTTCTCGATTTCGGCCACTTTATCGTCGGATTCGGCAATAATTTTAGTTTTTTCCGGAACGATCTTGCAGTCAAAAACGGAAACTGAAACCCCCGATTCGGTCGCGTAAGTAAAACCCAGATTTTTAATCTTGTCAATCAACTCAACTACTTCTTCATGAGTACAAACCCGAAGGGCTTTGGTCAATAATTTTTTAATTCCGGAAGAATTGACCGCCTCGTTAACATATCTTAAGCTGGACGGCAGCTTTTCGTTAAAAATAATTCTTCCAACGGTTGTTTCCAACAATTTTCCATCAATTCTGACTTTAATTTTTTCCTGCAAACGAATTTTGCGGGTTTGATAGGCTAAAATAGCCTCAACAATATCGCTGAAAATCCGATGAGTGTCTTCCCGGACTTCAGCCAAGGTTAAATAGTAAATTCCCATAGCCATTTCTTTATTGGGAACGACCACCGGCGATCCGTCAGACGGCTTTAGTAAATTTTTATCCGGCATCATAAGGTTAATTGACTCTTCGCAAGCCTCGGACGACAACGGCACGTGAACCGCCATTTGGTCACCGTCAAAATCAGCATTGTAGCCAGCGCAGACGCAAGGATGAATCCGAATCGCGTTTCCTTCAATCAGAATCGGATAAAACGCCTGAATTCCTAACTTGTGAAGGGTTGGGGCGCGGTTTAGTAAAACCGGATGGGCTTTGGTAATTTCTTCCAAAATGTCAAAAACCTCGGGCGGCCGGTGCTCCAGCATGTTTTTAGCGTTTTTAACATTCGGGGCAATTCCCCGTTGAATCATTTCCCGTAAAACAAAGGGTTTAAACATTTCTAAAGCCATTTCCTTGGGCAAACCGCATTCCCGAAGATTAAGTTCCGGACCGACGACGATGACGGAACGGCCGGAATAATCGACTCTTTTCCCCAGTAAATTTTGGCGGAATCTTCCCTGTTTACCGCGAAGCATATCGGAAAGCGAGCGCAAAACCCGAATTGTCCGCCGGCCTTCTCTGGTTCGGCGTGGAGCCGAATCAATCAACGAGTCAACCGCTTCCTGAAGCATTCTTTTTTCGTTTCTTAAAATAATTTCCGGGGCACCCAGGTCTAGTAAATGCTTTAACCGATTATTACGGTTAATTACCCGGCGGTAAAGATCGTTTAAATCCGAAGTCGCGAATCTTCCGCCGCTTAATTGAACCATTGGCCGCAAATCAGGCGGAATTACCGGCAAAACGCTTAAGATACAATTGGCCGGATTAACACCCGCCTTTTTCATCCCTTCAACAATTCTTAATCTTTTGGTTGCTTTTAGATGCCGCTGGCCGCTGGTTTTTTGCGCCTCTTCGCGTAATTCGGCTACTAATTTATTAATATCAACCTTGGCAATCACTTCGGTTAAGGCCTCGGCGCCCATGCCGACGTGGAAGAAATCAGTCACTCCATATTCAGAAAGTTTTAAATATTCATCTTCAGAAAGCAAAGATGAAGGTTTTAAAAGACGAACTTTTTCCGTTAGATTTTGGTAAACATCTTTCGCCCGCTGTTCTTCCAAAGCGTATTCGTCCCGAACGGCTTGAGCTTGCTGTTTTTCTTTTAATTCCAATTCTTTAGCCGCTAATAAAACCGCTTCACGGGATTTGATTTTCTTTTCCAGTTCAACTTTTTCTTTGGCGTCATCTTTCTCAATTTCACCAATCTTTTCTTCTTGTTCGTTTTTGATCTTATCAAGTTTCTCATCCAAACCATTTTTAATTTTATTCATGGCTTCTTCTTTTTTCTGATCATCAACCGACAAAACCAAATATTGGGCAAAATAAATCACCGCCTCTAGGGCTCGAGGGGTAATATCCAAAACCAGAGACAAAACCGAAGGAGCGCCTTTGAAAAACCAGACATGAGCAGCCGGAGCCGCTAAAGTAATATGACCCATTCTTTCGCGCCGGACCCGAGACTGGGTGACTTCAACACCGCACTTGTCGCAAATAATCCCTTTATAGCGGATTCTTTTATACTTACCGCAATAACATTCCCAATCTTTAATCGGACCAAAAATTCTTTCGTCAAACAAGCCGTCTTTTTCCGGTCTTAAGGTGCGGTAATTAATTGTTTCCGGCTTGGTCACCTCTCCGTGAGACCACGAAATAATTTCCGCCGGTGAAGCGAGAGTTAGTCTTAAACCGGTAAAATCAACCATATTTTTTGTTTCCATCAGATTACTCCTCCTGCCGAATTGGTTTCAACCGGAACTGTAACTTCCTCGGCACCGGCCGCCACAGCTAGTGCTTTGGCTTGTTTCTCAACTTTTTCTTCATTCACAGGAAAGTTTTGCTCATCGACCACTTTTTCAGTTTCTTCAACCACTCCGGTGGGCGTAACCGATAAACCAAGGCTAGCCAATTCTTTCATCAAGACCTTAAACGATTCCGGCACGGACGCTTGGGGAATGTTGGTTCCTTTAACAATCGCTTCAAAAGCCCGGCCCCGACCAATCACATCGTCTGATTTTAAGGTCAGCATTTCCTGTAAAGTATAGGCCGCCCGATGCGCCTCCAAAGCCCAGACTTCCATTTCTCCCAATCTCTGACCACCCATTTGGGCTTTTCCTCCCAATGGTTGCTGGGTCACCAGGGAATACGGACCAGTCGACCGAGCATGAGTTTTATCTTCAACCATATGAATTAACTTCATCATGTAAGCAATGCCGACCGCCGCTTTTTGTTCAAAAGGCATTCCGGTCCGACCGTCATACAAAACGGTTTTCCCATCTTCCGGCAAACCGGCTTTTTTTAATTCATCAACGATTTTCTGTTCGGAAATTTTTTCAAAAACTGGCACTCCGTAAGAAACGTTTTGTTTAAAAGCCGCCCAGCCCAAGTGGGCTTCCATCAGTTGACCTAAATTCATTCTTGCCAAAACCGACAAAGAGGAAATTAGGATATCAACCGGTGTACCATCAGGCAAGTAGGGCATATCCGCGGCCGGAACAATTTTGGAAATGACACCTTTATTTCCGTGACGTCCAGCCAATTTGTCACCAACAACTACTTTCCTGATTTGAGCGACCTTAACAATCACCTTTTTATTGGTCCCCGGCTCTAGCTCATCGCTTTTTTCCCGATCAAGAATCGATATTCCGATAACAATACCTCTTTCTCCGTGGGGCATTCTTAAAGAAGTATCACGCACTTCTCGGGCTTTCTCGCCAAAAATCGCCCGAAGTAGTCTTTCCTCCGCCGTTAATTCGGTCTCGCCTTTTGGAGCGATTTTTCCAACCAAAATTTCGTTAGAGCCTACTTCCGAGCCGATGACAACAATGCCGTCCGGACCCAAATGAGCCAAATCTTCTTCGGAAACATTAGGAATATCTCTCGTCAATTCTTCCGGACCCAATTTTGTATCAACAACACTGGCTTCATGCTCTTCGATCGTAATTGAAGTCAGCACGTCCTGCTTTACTAAACGATCAGAAATCACAATCGCATCCTCATATCCCAAACCTTCGAAAGCACAGTAAGCAATCAGTAGGTTTTGACCTAGAGCAATTTCTCCACCATCCGTCGCCGGTCCGTCAGCCAATAAATCGCCTTTTTTAACTTTATCGCCAATTTTTACTACTACTCTTTGAGAATAACAAGTTGATCCCGGGTTAGTTCTTTCGAATTTTTTAATTAAATAGGTTTCCCGCTTTCCTTCAAGTTGAATTTTTTCGTTAATTTCCAATACTTCATTTTTATCGGGTTTTTGCGATAGTTCGATAATAATTTTTTGAGCATCTGCGTATATAACCTTACCATCATGTCTGGCCTTAACCACTCGATTCATTGATTCCGCCACCGTTTTTTCCATTCCCGTCCCGACCAAGGGAGCGCTGGGATTCACCAAAGGAACTGCCTGACATTGCATGTGCGTGCCCATTAATGCCCGATTCGCTTCATCGTGAGAGAGAAACGGCATCAAGGAAGTGGAAATTCCGACGACCTGTCTGGGAACAATATCAATATAGGATACTTTTTCAACTGGGATTTCCAAAAATTCCCCGCGATATCGAGCCGGCACCCAAGAATCTAAAAGATAACCGTTTTCATCAATATTAATACCCGCATGGGTAATGTAATATTCTTCTTCATCATCGGACGGAAAATAAACAATTTCGTTGGTCGTTTTCATTTTGGCCGATTTTCCCTCGCCAACTTTAACCACTTTTCGATAAGGAGTTTCCAAAAATCCATATTCATTAATGCGGCTGAAAAGCGCCATATATGTCACTAAACCAATATTCGGTCCTTCTGGAGACCGAACGGGACAAACGCGGCCGTATTGAGAAGAATTAATATCACGAATTGAAAATGAGGCTCTTTCCCGAGTAATTCCACCCGGACCCATAACTGATAAACGACGTAAATTATCCAATTCCGATAAGGGATTGGTTTGATCCAAAATTGTGGACAGTTGATTGGAGCGGAAAAACTCATTGATGGTGGCAATTACCGGTCGGGCATTAACCAACATTGTCGGTGTTGCCTCTTCCTCGGTGCTGATTAAACTCATTTTCTCGCGGATTGCCCGCTCCATCCGTAAAAGTCCCACTCTAAAAGCCGCCTGATAAACCAATTCTCCAACTCGGCGGACCCGACGGTTGGCCAAATGGTCAATATCATCAACCTTGCCTTCTCCATATTGAAGCGCGACTAAATAGGCAATCGTACCGATTAAATCTTCCGGGCGCAAAATCCAATTTTCCGGCGTATTAGATAAAGTTAAACCGAGTCTCTTGTTTATTTTATAGCGGCCCACTTTACCAAGATCATATCTCCGGCCGTCTAAAAACATATTAAAAATTAATTCTTGAGCGTGTTCTAAAACAACAGGTTCCCCGGGTCTCATCTTCCGATATATTTCCAAAATTGCCTCTTCCCGAGATTTGGTCGGATCCCGCTCAATCGTATTAGCAATAAATGGTCTATCTTTTTTCTCAACTTTAGAAAAAAGCGAGAAAATTTGATCATCGCTTCCAAAACCAAAAGCTCGAAGCAAAGTCGTGGCGGCGAATTTTCTTCGGCGGTCAATTCTAACGGAAATAATATCATTTCTCGTCACAAAAAATTCCAACCAAGAACCCCTGTTGGGACGAATTTCTCCCATATAAAGCATCCGGCCGGTTACCGGATCAACATCGCCGGTAAAGAAAGCTCCCGGAGAACGAACAATTTGATTTACCACCGCTCTTTCAATCCCATTAACAACAAATGTTCCTTCTGGAGACATTTGCGGGATGTCACCAAAAAAGACTTCTTGGGTGATTTTTTTACCTGTTTGCTTATTGATTAGAGTTGCTTCAACTTTAAGAGGAATATCAAAGGTCAAGCCTTTATTTTTCGCTTCTTGGGAAGTTAATTGCGGTTTATCAAAGGAAAACTTTCCGAATTCCAAAAGCCAGTTTTTTCCAGTAAAATCTTCAATCGGAGAAACTTCGGTGATCGCTTGCGTAATACCTTCATCTAAAAACCACTGCCACGATTGCCGCTGAACAGAGGTCAAATCAAGTTCAGGCAGATTAGTATATTCTTTTCCCCAATTAATCCGTGGAGATCTTTTTTTAGTTGGCATTTAAAAACGACAAAAAAACGGCGTATCAAAATTACGCCTACCCTTTGAATAGACTTGAGATATTTATACCATACCCCTTGACCTCTGTCAATGATCAATTAGAAAAAGTATTTACTGGAGGAATTTGAAGGTAGAGAGAATTTGTTTTATCGTAAAATATGATTGATGGTTTAGGTCTTTAGTCGTGTTCCAAGTACTTAAAATAAATCTAAATAATGTATTATTGTGAACCACAAAGCTTCCCTGACCGTATTCTTGTGCTGGAATTCCTTTATCTTCAATCGAAATAATCCCCAATTCCCCACCTATTTGTATTTTTTCAAAATTTGACGATGTGGTTCCATACAATTGATTAATAAAACTTGTTAATTTACTATCTATTATATTTGAAGTGACTTTTCCAACAAATAAAGAAATAATTCTTGAACAATTATTGCAATCGGGTTCTTCTTTAAACTTCATGGTCACAATTGCCCCAGAATTATTATTGGGTACAATATTTAATGAAGGAGGATATTCAAAACTTAAATTATCGGATTGATAGGTTTTCCAATTAACTGTTGGATCTGAAGTAGGAGTTGGAGTTTCCGTTGGAACAGAAGAAATTTCAGACGCAACCATTGCCGGAGTTTTTGAACCTTCTAAATATTTTCCCAACACAACACCGCCGGCGCCAACGATAACCAGCAAAATAATTACCAATAAAATCAAGGGTAATTTTGATTTAGGAGAAGGAGGAACTGGCTGAACCGGAGTTGGTTGTGAAGTTGCCGCTGCCGATTGATCAATTTGCGGATCCATAAATTTATATTGTTGGGGTTGGTGTCCCAGTTGGTTTCAAAGTTTTTACAATCGTCCGTAAATCTTCCATTGCCACTTTCAAATCAACATTCCCGGCTTTAATTTCATCTCTGGCTTGTTTTAAGGTAGTTTTGTTGGTGTCAAAAATCTCCTGATCGCCATTATCCGGCTGTAAAGGTAAAACCAAATCCCTCGCTTTTTGAGAATGAACTTTGGCGTCGGCAATTTTCGCATTAGCATCGGCCAACGCCGCTTGAGTCACGTTTTTTGCCTGCAGTTTATTAACTAAATTGGTCATATTGTCACCAATCTCGTCAATCCGGTCGGCCGCCGAAAGAATTTGGATTTTAGGAATAAACAAGAGATAAACCCGGAAGCTTTTGGTAATTGACTGAAGATCAGTTTTTAAAGTTGCTTGATCAGTCTCGATCTGGATTTTTTGAAGCAGGGTTTGCATCGTTTGAATTTCACTTTGTACTTGACCAATTAAGGTTGTCTTACTACTGTCGCTTAATTTTTTGAACTCTTGAATTCTAATCACCAACCCGTTTAAAGAATTAATCCTGGCGCTAATTTCCAAATTGGCCCGGTTTTTCCAATTGGTCATTTTTATCTCGGAACTAGTCGTGCCAACTTCCGAATTTCTTCTTAAATTAGAACTATCAGTCCCAACTAAATCCTTGGCGGCTGCTGATCGGACAACCAAAAGAAAAATTATACCCGTCAAAATTAAAATAAATTGTTTTTTCACTTTATAAAGTTAAATTTGGCAAAGTTTCGTTTATTCCGGCATCAATTTGAGTCTGGTCTTTACTCAACGTTCCCAATTGTTGATCCAAATTACTTAAGTCGGTATCCAAAGATTGATTAGCGTTACCGGTAGGTAATGCTGGGGAAATTAAAGGCGTGGGGGTTAAATTGTTTCCGTAATCGGTTTTAACGGAAACCTGAACCGGTATGACTGACGGACCGGAATTTATTTTCCAATATAGAATACCGCCCGTGATGATTACTAAAAGAAGAATTAAACCAACCGCTAAAAATATCTTTTTTTGGGAAGATGAGGAATTTCCGGAAGCGGTATTGAGAATAGGATTATTTATTGGTTGAGCTATTGGCAGGGTTTCCATTTTTGTCTATTTTAATATATTACGAAAAACATTTTGAGTCAACTCCGGCTTTTATAATCCAGCTTACAAGCTTTGACTATATACTTAGTTATCGGCGGCGTAATTTATGGTTTAATCTATTTCTTTGTGATTGCCAAGAAAGACGGCGCAGGAAATTACGATTACCGGAAATGAATTTGCTTTTAATCCTGCGAGTATCAGTGTTAAAAAGGACAACTTATGCCAATGAATACCGGCCAATTCAGCTTTATTTGCACTGTCCCCAGTCATGCGGATAAAGGAATGAAGGGAACCCTAATTGTTCAGTAATATTAACCTCGTGGAGTTCAATCTTATAAGCTTTTAACTAAAAACTGAAATATTTTTCCTCTTGATCTTTTTTGGTATCTGTAATATAATTTATTACATATGAGAACTGTTGTTAATATTTCTTTACCTATCCAATTAACTAAGGTTGTTGATGAAGAGGTTACTCGCGGAGCATATGCTAGTAAAAGCGAGTTCTTTCGCATGCTTCTCCGTTCCTGGATGGAAGGAAGATTTGCCACGGACTTAGAAAAAAGTAGAGGTGAGCTAAAAAGTGGCAAAGGAAAGCTCCTTCGTTCTCTTACCGATCTTCGTTAAATGAAAATTTATTACTCCAGTAAATTTGAGAAGGAGTATAAAAAATTACCCAAAAGAATTAAGATTGCGGCCGAGAAAAAAGAAAAGTTGTTCCGTCAGGATCCATTTTGTCCGTCGCTAAAAGTACATAGACTCACCGGCAAACTGAAAGATTATTGGGCTTTTTCCCTTGATTATCAGTACCGTATAATCTTTGAATTTGCCAACAAAAATATTGTCTGGTTTCATAGTGTTGGAACACATGAAATATACGGATGAAATTTAGCTTCTCCATCACCCTCGTCGGAATTTTTGGATCTTGTCTTCACCTATCTTCGCCATTAAACTCGCCTGAAAGGCGGATTTATCATACTTGTATCCGACGCCGGGCACATGACCTCCTTTAATGGATTCGACATCAAACGGATGCGTTCCCGGAAGACTGGCTAATTGGGCCGCTATTTCCTGCGGCGTTACCAAGTGCATCGTTGGAAAATGGTCCTTCATCAAATCATACAATTCTGAAGTAATATCAACGGACATTTCAACCGGTTTACTGGTAAAATACAAACCTTTCCTTTCGTCCTCCCTTTTTATTTTGTTTAACCTGCAAGTTAACAAATCAATGTGCGTCCAGATCAGTATAGCAAAAGAAGTAAAAAATTGAAACTGAGATCGAAGTTATTTGAGTAAATATTTTTGAATATTCTGATTGTGTTCTTCTATCGTTTTGGCAAAATGAGTAACTCCGGAACTATCGGAAAGATAATACCAATATTCGGTTGAGACAGGATTTTGAGCCGCCTGAATTGTCCCTAAGCCGGGATTGCAAATCGGCGCCGGCGGTAAACCAAGATTTAGATAGGTATTGAATGGGGATTTTATTTTAAGATCTATTTGAGTTAATCCCTTAGGCCACCAGTTAAAATTACTAGATTGTTTTATTGCTATATTGTTATATTGTTGCGTGGCAATGGCGTATTGCACCGTCGCATCTACTTGAAGAGGCCAACCGGCTTTAATTCTTTTTAATAAAATTCCCGCCACAACAGGACGGTCTTGATTATGCGGCATTTCTCTTTCTACCAAAGACGCCAAAATTAAGGTTTTATTATCCACTAAACCAGCTTTTTTTTGGAAATTCTTGGTCATCATTTTAATAATTTCGTCCGCATCCGCTGTCTTAGAAATTAGATAAGTATCCGGGAAAAGTTGGCCTTCAAGACCAACGGTTTTTTCCATAAACGGCGAGGAATCAAAATTAACCAAACCGCCTTGTGTCAGTTTTTGCGCTACTTGTTCCCGGCGCCAACCTTCAATTATCGTCAACCAAATATCCAAAGTTCCGTGAGTTAGCTGTTGGGCGATTTCCGTCAAAGACATTTGCGGATTTAACCGGTAATCGCCGGCCTGAATTTTAGTGCTGGTTTTAAAATATAGAGTGGCAATCCGAAAGGCCAAATGATTATGGATCAACCCGGCTTTCTCCAATCGATTGGCGATGGAACCAACACCCTCACCTTTATCAATCGTAAAGGTTTGATTTTGACAATTTTGAAAACAAACAGGGGAAGCGGCCCAATGCCACCATAAATACAACAAAGAACAAAGAAAAGAGAAAAGAGAAAAGAGAAAAAAACAAATTAACAAACCTTTTTTCATTATACCTCTTCGAAGAGAGCGCGGCGGAATTTCTTGGTTTTGCTGTCAATAATATAAATCCGGCCGCAACTGCAGGTAATTTTCTTACCGTCCTTATCTTTTTTACCATCCGTAATCGGCTTACCGCAGCCAACACATTTTCCTTGAGATAATAACCAAGCTTGAACTGGCGCGAATATTTTTTTAAACATAAAATATAAATTGTTAGATTGCTATATTGTTATATTGTTAGATTGTCCATCCAGATAACCTTGCAGTATCAAGGCGGCCGAAATCGCGTCCTCATCCTTAACCCTTTTACCAACCTCCTTCATTTTAGCAACTGCCTCTTGACTCGTCAAGGTCTCGTCCTGATATTCAATCGGCAAACCAACCGCATCAATCAAAGTGATCGCAAATTCTTTGGTTTTAACCGCGGATTGTCCTTCGGATATTCCCATAATAAGCTTTTCAATTTTCAACTCCCGGCAAACCTCGGCTATTTGTTCCAGTAAATCAGGTCGATAGATAACTTTTAATGGTTCGGCCAATTCGCCGTCGGCAAAAGCCAAACCAATTTTAACTTTTCCATAATCAAGACCCAATAAATTCATATTTTGGTGATTTTAGCCCTAACAACTAAACGATTAATCGTCGTTCCCGGCGGAACACAGGTGACTAAGGCAAGATAAGAATCGTCGTATCTTTGTTCCATAATCGAAACATCATCGGGCGTAACTTCGGTCACTTCTTCCACTAAATATTTATAAAGAATGCTGTCAAATTCAATTAGAATTTCGTCTCCTTTTGTCATCTTCGGTAAATAAGTAAAAATCGTCAGATAGTTTTGCGACATAAACAACTGGGGCAAAGAAGAATGGCCAAAAATCACGGTCGTTCCCAATTGGCCGGGAAAAGCGGTTCCCTGATAATGGATGAGGGATTTTTTCAAGTCGCTGCCCCCGATTTTTACCACCGCTTGATCAATTTTAAGTTTAGGGATTGAAAGCGAATAGTGGGTAATTTTTGAGGGCAAGGGCGGAAGTTTGGGCGCGTTGACAAACCAATTGGAAATCTGGGTCGTGTCCAAGGTTGATGACTGCCCCAAAACAATCGAAGAAACTGCGGGATTTAATAAACCCGTTACCTGGGGTGAAACAAAAAATTGGTATGACAAAATCGGGAAAAGGGCGCTTAAAATTAAACCGGTTCCTAAAAAGACAAAGAACAAAGACAAAAATTTAGAAATTCGTATCTGGCGGTGGTGACGGATTGGTTTTGGATATTTCTTAACATATCGATAGGGCATTATTGTCTCCTTATTTCAAGATTAATCCGGCCGGGTTGGGAACTAATTCTTTGAAACGCGGCCAAAAAGCTCGGTTTTATGGTTATTTGAACGCTGGTAAACCCGGGAACATTTGATTTAAGTAAATCCATTGCTTGGATTTTCGATTTTCCTTCTATTGTTTTTACTAACTGAGTGATATCAATTTTCGGTATCAGATTGCTGGTCACTTTATCATTAAAAGTAATGCTGCCGTCATCATTCTTTTTAACCAACTGAAACTCCGATTTCAAATCCTCTTTTTTTGATTCATAACCAGCGGGAATTGAATCCGCCAAAGCCTGGAGCAACAAAGGATAAAGATCATCTTGTTTATAAAACATGGCCGAGACTTTGATTGTCAATTTTAAAGTTAAATCTTGTGCCTCATCGCCGATTTTATGATTGAAATTAATCGAAACCGGACTGTTGATAAATGATTCCTTAACGATTGTTAAACCATTACCGACTTTAGCGTTTAGACTGTCGCCGGCTTTAGCAAGCAATTCATCGGTTAGATTCTTTTGTAAATCTTGTTGGTCTTTATCAGCTACGGCCATGACTTGACGGCTGGTGCCTCCGCCGAAAACCAAATCGTTTTTTGCTAAATACAGACTGTTGGAAAAATCTTTAAAAGAAAATTGGCTTTGGGGTGCTAAATTATATTGAGCGCCGATATCAATTGCCGTCACGGTCACTTTCGATTCTCCCCATTTATCAACTCCACTGACTAAGTCGGCCGTTTTGGAAGCAACGCTCACCTCCCGATCAAGGGAAAATTTCAAACCGCCCGGCCCGACAACCACGGTTCCGGAAGGAAAAGTTTTTGGCGATTCTGTTCGGTTGTAAACCGTTACTTCTCCCTTGGCTTTATCCCCAACGGTTTTTTGACCGGTGGTAGTTATTGTTTTTTCGCCATCCTGCCGCGTCTCAACCACTTGGCCGGGTAAAATATCGTTTGTCCCAATGGCTTCCTGGTTTGGATCAATTGTTAAAGGAATTTCTTGGTTGAGCGTTTTTGGCGTCACGTAAACAATAACATCGGCTTTCGGCAAAATCCAAAAAGCTGCCAAACCGATTCCCGCCAGTAATAAAAACACAACTAAACCAATAATTAAGAATGACTTATTTGGAAGGCTAGGAAGATGAGGAAAGGTAACCTTGGAAAATTTTATTTTAAATGATCTTTTGGGTTTTTCCTCAACCGGCAGCGTTTCTTCATAATATGTCGGCACTTCAACCAATTCCGGTTCGGAAACCGGCTGATCGGCTGACACCAACTGCCGAACGTCTTCTCCTTTAATAAAACCTAAATCTGGTTCGGGGACTTCGGCAACCGTTGAAACAATTGGTTCTTCCCATCCCAAACTTTTTGCTACCTCGTTTCCGCCCATCAAAGCTATCGCTTCGATATCAGAATTTGGCGGTAAAATTTCAATCTTGGGAAAATGCAAAAAAGGCAGTTTTTTCTCCCCTTTACCCGCCTCTAACCAAGGATTGGCTAATAAAACCTGTTTTTGGTCTTCCAATGGTACTCCATCGTATAGCAAGATTCTTGACGGTAAAACCTCAATATCGGCGCACCTTAACAATCCTTCATAAACATCCGCGGCTAAATTCTCACTGCGGCTGATTTTTTGCACTCCTTTAATTTTGCCAACTTCAACCACGGCCAAATTAACGAATTTTTTACCCGGGTTAACTAAAATCGCGGTTAGCGGCGCCCCTTCTTTTTCTTTCATAAAGGGAATTAGGGCATCGAAAACCGAAACAAAACCGGTCGGAGTTAATTCTAATTTTTCCCGGATTTCCGAAAGAAAATTTTGATAATCAGGAAGAATTTTATTATCCCTAATCCAATCATCAGCCAAACCAAAAATAACTTTTGTCGGCTCGATCCCGGCTTCGGCCAAGGTCTGGCTGGCCGAACTTAGGGACAGATCGGCAGCGGTAACTAAGTCTTCGGTATTGGTCCAGGTCTCTTGAGTACCAAAAGAAACAATCCGGCTTTTGCCGTCTTCGATTGTCCAGATGGCACTTTTAACCCCCTCATCCCAGATCTCTAAAGCCAAGAAATATTCTCTTTTTTTCTGATCAGCCGAATGGGTAATTTTATTTAAAAAATTAGGCAGTTCCATATTAATTACTTAAGGACAGCATAAATACGCCGTATTCCAGACCCGGCGCTTTCTTCTTTAATTATCTTAAGCCTTCTAAGGCTCCCTGTAAAGTCAACATGCGGACCCCCGCAAACTTCGACCGAGAATGTACCAATTGAATAAACTTTTACCTTTTCCGGATAATGCTCGTTGGGTACCGTCAATGCTCCAGACTTAACCGCTCTTTCAAAATCCATCACTTCTTTTTTTACCTCGAGATTTTTAGCAATTTGGTCGTTAACAATCTTTTCCACTTCCGATAATTGTTCAGGGGGTAGTTTTTCCGGATAGGAAAAATCAAAACGCAATCTTTCCGAAGTAATATTACTTCCTTTTTGTCTTATTTCCTCTCCTAATACCTTTCTTAAGGCTGCTTGCAATAAATGAGTTGCCGTATGATATTTGGTCGCGGTTTCCGATTGCTCGGTTAATCCGCCTTTAAACATCCCGGCCGAAGAAGTTCGCGATTTTTCCTGATGTTTTAAAAATTCTTCCTCGTATTCTTTTTTTATTTGGTTCAAATCAATTTCCGAATCTTTTTCCTTTAATAATTCCAAGGTTATTTCCAGAGGAAAACCGTAACTCTGATATAAATCAAAGGCCGTCTTACCGTTAATATTTATTTCGGTTTGTAAGATTTTCATTCCAAAATTTATTGTCTGTGAAAAAGCCTTAAATTCTTTACTTAACACTTCCGAAATTCTCTGGATATTTTCCGAAAGAGATTGCTCGTCTATAAAAATACTGATTACTGCCTCAATAATGGGGAACACGACGACCATTGGATCAATTTCCAGCTTGCGCATTCGGATAGCTGCTCGACGAATCAGTCTTCTTAAAACATATCCTTGCTGTTTGTTGTTGGGTTCAACGCCGTCGTTAATAAGAATTACCGCCCCCCGAAGGTGATCGGCAATAATCCGAAAATCAGCCAGATTTTCTTCATATTTTTTGCTTGAAAGTTCTTGCAGTTTTACGATAATCGGCCAGAAAAGTTCCGTTTTATAATCATCGTCTAATCCGTTCACTACGGCTAAATTTCTTTCCATTCCAAACCCGGTATCCACATTTTTTTGTTTCAATGGTACATAAGTTCCATCTTCTTTTTTGTTAAACTCCATAAAAACATCGTTCCAAATTTCTACCCATTGAGGATCGTCTGGATTGAATGTTTCAGGTGCTTTTTCTTTGCCAACCCAAAAAAACATTTCCGTATCCGGGCCGCAAGGTCCCGTTTGTCCAGCCGGACCCCACCAATTATTCTTTTTGGGTAATTTTGCTATTCGAGTATTGTAAATACCCAAACCTTGCCAAATATCATATGATTCTTGATCAAACTGGGCATCTTCGTCACCGGCAAAAACGGTCACTGCCAGTTTTTCCTTTACCAGTCCTAAATACTTGTCGGAGGTCAAAAATTCCAGACTCCAGGGAATCATCTCTTTTTTAAAGTAGTCCCCAAAAGACCAATTCCCCAACATTTCAAAAAGGGTATGGTGAACCGCATCACCAATTTCATCAATGTCTCCGGTCCGCAAACAGCGCTGAATCGAAACCAAGCGTTTGCCTAGCGGATGAGTTTCACCAAGTAAATATGGAACCAGCGGGTGCATGCCGGCGCTGATAAACAAGGCCGAAGGATCGTTTTCCGGAATTAAAGAAACATTGGGAATTAATTTATGCCCCTTGGATTCAAAAAAAGCAAAATATTTCTGCCGAAGTTCTTTGGCGGTCATGAGCTAAATCATAGCATGTTTAGCTTGACTTTACCACCGTAATAAATGTCATTCCGGACTTGTTTACACTGAAAGTGATCCGGAATCTATATAAATTGATTATTACATGACTCAAAGATCCAATCAAATATTGCTTAAAATGTGACGATCGTCACAAAATATTAACTATTTTGATAAACACAAAATTCTGCTATAACAGTTGTCAAGCTGATATATCAACGCAAAGCGTTGCTATAACAGTTGTCAAGCTGATATATCAACGCAAAGCGTTGCTATAACAGTTGTCAAGCTGATATATCAACGCAAAGCGTTGCTATAACAGTTGTCAAGCTGATATATCAACGCAAAGCGTTGCTATAACAGTTGTCAAGCTGATATATCAACGCAAAGCGTTGCTATAGCATTAGTTTGTGTTAATAAAGAAATTTCGCGACTTCTTCAGCCATGATATCTTCACAAGGAGAAAAAGAATGAACTGCCCCTTCAATTATTTTTCCTTCACTTATAGGAATATTTTTAAGTAGGATTTCCATCGCTTCCTCCGGATGTTCAGGATTCCTTTGATAAAAATATTCATCTTTTGAACCAACAATTATTTTTGTCGGGATCTTGATTTGTTTCAGAATTGGAAAGTCATCGTCCTTGCAACAAAAATCGAACATTCTCCCAAAATCGTTTTGCTCGTACCAACTAACATAAGTTCTATATGAAACGCCTAGGGTTCCAAAATCTGAAACTGGAGTAATTTTCTGACCATTTCCTATCTCAACTGCCTTTCTTGCTTTGACAAGTAAATAATTGAGATTATCATTATTTTTAACGAGCTCGCCTTTTTGATCAAAAGGCGCAAGCAGAAGTAATTTTTTTATATTTTTTTTGAATTGCCCTTCAAATCCGTAAATATGGAGTAAAATAGAATTATCGTTTGAATTAGGAGAAAAATAACCATAAAGATAGAGTTTATCCGCAGTTTCAATCTGAACTAAAGATCCATTTGCCATATTCTAATGGTATCGTTAGTTATTTAGCTTAGCTAACTTTTTCTAGTTGTTTATCGAATGTTAAAAGCTTAACTTTATTTGCTAAAGCTAAAATTAAATAACTTGTATCATAAACCGTCAGTCCTTTTTTAACCGCTAATTTGAAGGTATCCTGATAGTCAATCTCTCCATATTCGATGTCTAGATCAAAAAAGGCATTAACTATACTCTCTGCCTGATCTAAGGAAACTTTATTCCTTAATACTGCCCATCTGGCGCTATTTAAAACTTCAAATGGTAGTAATTTTGTTGACAATAGCCGGATTTTGCCATCTCGGCACTGATCAAAAATTTTTTCAACCGTTTTTGTTCTTTCTAAAGGATAAAGGTAAGTTAAAACAAAAGAAGCGTCAACGACGCAAGATTTAATATTTCCGGCCATAATTAATTGATTCTTCGATTTCTTCAGCCGTCATGGGTTTAATTTTTTTTCTGGTTTTTAAAATTGTTTCCATTGCTTTTGCCATCTTTTCCTTTTTGTTCTCACCAAAATACGCCTCTTTAACCGCTTTTCTGACTAATTCTCCTACGGAAATATTTTGGGCCTTCGCCAAAGTCATAAGTTGAAACCAAAGATTTTCGTCCAATAAAATGTGAGTTCTTTTGTTTAACATACACATACACATTAACATATAAAATTTATTCTGTCAATAAGGAAAATCGCCTTTTTAAGAAGTTATTTAGCCAGTTTTTTACCGGCTTTGATGAAGAAATGACGAAGCGATGATTTTCCGGATCTTTCTATATCTTCAACTTTATCAACCACATTTTCTTTAACATCGGTAACTGTATCTTCCAGTTTTTCCTGACCTTCCTCGGCAACATCACCTAAATTATCTAAAAGCACTTTTCCCTTCTTTGTAATTAATTTTTTTAATTTTTCGCTGTCTTCTTTATCCAACATAAAGGCGACGGCTGTCCCGATTAATCCGCCAATCGCCAAACCTAATAAAAAACCATCGTTCCGTTTTTCTTCAGTCATGTTTTTTTTCCTCTTCCTCGGTAAACCGGGAAATAAATTTCATTAAATGAGCGCCGCTTTTCAAACCGCTGATAAAACCAGAGAGGTCCGCAATCGGCTTAGCCACTGATTCGGAAATTAAACCGGCATCATCTAGAATTTTGTTCATTTTTTTAACACTAAACCGAAATTCTTTAAGAATGAAAAAAACTTCGACGCCGATAACGGTCAAGACCGAAGCCAGAAGAACAATGACTAAAACTAAAATGAGTTGGGTAATTTCCATGGGCAGTATATTAATTACAATTTACAATTAAAAAGCTGGTTCTGTCAATAATCAAACAGCGTCCAAATTCGCGGGATTACCTTTTATGTTATACTTTGTATATGGATTTTAAAGATATTTCGCAGTTAGAAGATTACGTTTGGATAAAAACTACCCAGAGGTTATGAAAATCTTTCCGAAACCGAAAAAATAATATTTTGTGTTTGGAATTTGGATTCGGAAGTGAATAATGGTGGATTCGATCAGTATTTTCTTAATTTGACCAATATCGGACAATATCACCCAGAAGAAACAATCTCTTATCTTGAAAAAATCAGTGCTCCTAATGTTCTGGAACTATATAAAGAAGCATTAACAAAAAAAGATCAAGGGATTGATGTTCTTTCTGAAATTGACGAAAAGTATTACAAAACCGAAGAGGACCTTGAACAATTAATATTAGATTATGTCAAAACATTTAGATGATTTTGAAGAAAAACCGGCAGTTAAAGAATATTTTATCAGGTTTTGTAAAATCCAAGCGGAAAAAGAAGGAATAGTTAAAAATCTCGTTCTCACTTCAACCCCTAACCCGGATGATGAAAATTCGAAAATAATAGAATTATGCGATAAGGTACAAATAGGAGAAACACTCGAACAAGCAATTAAACGATCACTCAAAACCGAACTGGAAATCGACCAAGTAAAGAAATTTTTTGTGTTGGAGATTGAGGAAAAAGCGAAAAATAACAAAGGAAAATTTCTTCCCCGATCGGTATTATATGTTGAAGTGGAATATCAAGAATTAACCGTTTCTAAATTTCAAGATTTTTTTGTCAACTGGGCCGATCGCAAAATATTATCAAAAGAAGACGGCGAAAATTTATCGAAAGACGCGCTTTCTTGGTTGGCTAATAATCCTAATCCGAATCCCCTTGCCAGCAATCGTTTTACAAATAAACAGGAACCTTTAGATTTAATAAATTTGCTTAATTCAGCCGGTGCGAAAGAAATCTGGGTATGCGATGTCTCCCACGAACCAGAAGGAGAATACTCCGACACTCTTTTTGTTATTATGCCCTGGGAACCAGAAAAAAGAAGGCCTCTTTTTACCATTTACAACCGAGACTGTGCTTCCGAAGGAGTTAGACCAACGAAAGAAAACGGCCAAGAAGTATTAAGATTTTGGTGGGATTAAACCAAAGAAAAAGTCAAAAATTTGCCAATGGTTAATTTATTTCCTTAACTTTCTTGGGTAAATAATTAGACCTACTGATTACTTTCTTGTCTGTTTTACTCTCTAATTCTTTACGCGCGTTTTTAGCAATCCTGCCGCCTTTTCTGGCTGGAATTTTGTTTTCTTCTAGACCTTTTGATTCCATTGTTTCGGCAATTTGTCGCGTAGAAAGTTCCGCCAAAGCAGTAAAAACCAATTCCGCGTCAGTCATATGATCACGCAAGTTTTCTGTCTTCAGACCTTTAAATTTTTTATGTTCCTTAACCGTCAAATCGCTCCATTCTTGATGAATAATGTTTGTTAAAATAGCGTATTCATCTTTTTCTTTAACTTTGTTGTTTTTCCAATAATCGGTTAGTTTGTTTCTAATTTCCTGTCCCATCATTCTTTGCTGAATCCATTTTTCGCTTCGGCCCATCCTTTGCCAATTAGTCCTTCCCCGATTAATAGATTTTTCCGGATTGGTCGTTTCCTGAATTCGTTCATAACCAACTTTAGCCAACCAAATCTTTATAGGTTCCGCTTTTTTGCTCGGAATCGATTGAATAATCCTAAATAGATGTTCCGGATTTCCAGCTAAAGTTTTTCGATTTTTTCCGGTTTCTGTAATCATTTCTACCTGGGGACAATTCGTCCCTATGTAACTGGCTAGTTCTAAATCTCTTTTCCTCAATTTTTTCAAATAATCCGTCGGATTGACGCTTTCAGTAAGCGCAGAAATAATGTCAACCACTGAAAAATACCAAGTCTCGGTTTTTTCATTATAAACTCGACGGATTTTTTTCCCTTCAAAAATAGTAATCCGTTTAGTGCTTAATTTTTGATTTTGCATAAATATATTTTACCATTATCGTGAACTAATTAACTACATGGTCAGTTACCAAAAGGAAATTTAACTAATTCTTCTATCAATAATCAAACCAGGGTTCTGGCTTTATTTAAAAAAAGGAGGGTTTTTGTCCTTCACATTTGAAAATTATTTTCCGCTTTCCAGTTCCTGAAGTTCAAGACCTTTTACTTCCGGCATGGCAGAGCCGGCCAAGCCTTGAACGCTGCCATAGACTTGCGCCGTTGAAGACATTAACCTTTTAATCTGCTCTTCTCGCACCCACAAACTTTTTTCTAAAACTTGTCGTTCTTTAGCAATCTGTTCCCGCATCTCCTGATAAGTCTCTACTAACGCTTCCACTTGCTGTTTAAATTCATGCCCGGTAATGTAATCGTAAAGAAGATCCGCCTTCCCTGTTTTTTGAGCTAATACAAGTTTTTGATAGGTAACATCAAGGAGATTTCTTCTCAAAAGGATGGCCAGAGGAATCATTAATTCATAACCGCAAACCCAAACACCATCAATTAATTCCATTGCAGATTTCATTTCTTTTGGGAAGGCGATCGTCACGATAACCGGAATATTGGCTTTTTCAGCTCTTAAATCATCTTTTAATTTTGTAAGCCATTTATCTTGCCAAGTTTTAGTTCTTTTAACTTCCCATAAAATAGTACCGCAAAAAATACCCTTGGGGCTTTTTACAACCTGGCGAATATCCGCTCCTTCTTCACCTTTGGCCACCGGTAAAATTTCGTCTTCTTTAAAATTAGTCTTTAGTGATTCTTCCAGATCAAGCTCTAAAACTTCACCTTGAGTTTGTTGCGAGCCCTGTTGGGCTTTTCTCGTAGCATCTTCCAAAGCTCGAGTTAAATCAGTGATCTTTTTTTCTTTTTCCAAATCCTTTAATCGATGTTCTTCCTCGGCTTGTTTTACGACTGTTTCTTCTATTTTCTTTCTTTCCTCGTCAATTTTCCGACCGACTTCAAGCGCCAATTCTTTTCCTCTCTCTTCCAGTTTTCTTTTTTCTTCCCGCAACTCCAACTCATGTTCCCGCATTTCCTCAACTTTTTTGTCTTTTTCTTCAAGCGTTTTTTTAAGATCTAAAATTTCAGTCTTATTTTCTTCGGAAATTTTTATTCGAAGCTCCTTTTCAAGTTCTGCTTGTGATTCCTGTCTTATCTCACCTTTTAAGGCTTCTGTTATTTCTACCAATTGCCCGCAATTGGGGCATTTAATTTTGTCCATTTACTCCTTTCTCTATCATTTCCTCCACTTTTCTTTTCGCCTCGTCGAGAAGGGCTTTTGATTTTTTGCGGGCTTCTATTTACCAAAGTTATAAACTACGTAAACATTTTCTCTTGTGCAACTTGAATTATTTTTTGTCGGATTTTTTCTTTTTGCTTTGATGATAAAGCCATATGATTATTATTTTGCTTTAAAATGAAAAATTATTTCTGAATATGCTCCTTTATCTCTTTCTGTTCTGTTTAGAACTGGTCGTTTAAATTGTTCAACAATTTTCATTCCCGTTTTTTCGGCGATCAAAGGATATAGATTATATTTATCATTAGCTACTAAAAATATATCATAATCAGGAACTAAATATTTTTGGCAATTAATTAACACATTACTAATTCCTTCAACATAAGATTTCCTAGCCACCTCTCCTTGGCCACTAAAAAGGGGTCCTATTTCTAAATTATCTTGCCTTTTAAAACCAAATAAGTCATAAACGTAAGCGTGTTGTTCATGATAGTCAATTAAACCAACATAAGGAGGCGAAGAAAAAATCCCTTTGATTTTTTGATTTTTTACTAAATTAGCAAAAAGTGGGTTTCTCTCGTCCAGTTCTTTATATATATCTACTGTTCTCGAATCCCCTGTTAAACAACATTGAAAAGTATTCTTTCGTAGCTTATCAAAAACTGCCAATCTTTCTAATGTATCTAAACCATATCTTTGCCACCACGAAAAAATACTAAAAAGTGGTTTGCATATTTTACCGTGTTTTTGACAATAGTATGGAGAAATCATGGGAGACTTAAGAGTTGCCAAATCAGAATGAGTTGTCGCTCGACAAGAACGAACAGTACGACTCAAAATAAGACCTGAAATCTTTTTTTCAGAAATATTATTAATTTGTTTTACAAGACTGAAGACAAAATTAACTTCTTCTCTTATGTTTTTTAAATACCATTTGTCAAGAAAATTATCCTGTTTATCTTGCGTTAAAACTATGTGATATTTACTAATTAGTTGGTTATATATCTTTAAAAAATCTTTAGCATATTTATTTCCATATTCATATTCGTCAATTTCCCTTCGATTGACTTTATATTTATAATCGGGAACAGCAAAATAGATATTATTAAACTTGTATAGTTCCTCAGTTAATTCCTTATCGAAATTAGTTATATTCCCTTCAAATTGATCAATATATTCTTTTAATTGTTGAGTTATTCCTTTGATAGTTAGAGTTAAATCATTAAGATTATATTTGCCTATCTTACTATTACCGATAAAGGCATTAAACGCGGAGACATCAATCCCTACCGAATGAAGACCACTTTCACTTGCTTGTACTAAAGTTGTACCACTTCCACAAAAGGGATCTAAAACAATATCACCTTTATGAAAATAAATATTTTTCTTGTAATCATCAATATGTTCGTCGAGAAAATATTCAACTAATTGGGGAATAAATTTACCTTTATAGGGATGCAGTCGGTGAACGTGTTTTGTAGTTTCCGTTTCTGTAAGATTACTAAAAGATAGATGCCAATTTAAATCATTTCCTAGCTTATCTTTCCAAGAAAATTCTCTATTTTGATATAGAGAGTCATAATATTTAATAAGTTCATTTTTATCAATGACAGTACTGCCATTATCGCCAATTTTTTTTACTTTTCCGTATTGGACAAGATAAGAAATGTTGGAAATCGTTACATTTCTTTTTAAATATTCACTTGCAAAACTACTGGCTTCTTTTAATGTTAGAAAATCTGGCATATATTTATTAATTCCTTATAACAGAAATTATTTTACCTTTCAACCTTACGGCTTCAGTAAAAATAATATTTTTATAATTAGGGTTTTCCGGTTTTAAGTAGACAAACGGCGGTTTATTTTCAGAAATAAAACGTTTAACGGTTGATTCGCCATCAACATCCGCTAAAACAATATCTCCCGAGACATATTCCTTGTCTTTTTTGACTAAAACATAATCACCATTACTAATTCCGGCGTTGATCATCGAATCGCCGTTAATTTTTAAAAGAAAAACTTCCCCCGCATATTTAGAAAGTTCCGGTGAAATATCGTCCCATATTCCATTCATCTCAAGAGGTTCCGCAGGAAAACCGGCTGTCGTAACGCCCAAAAATGGAGCCAAAGGCGGTTTAAAGAGAAGATCATATCCTGAAGGCAAAATTACGATACTTCTTGCTGTGCCTTCTTCTTTTTTAATAAACCCTTTTTCTTCAAGAATTTTAAGAAAATCTAAAACAGATTGATTCGAGGTAACATCTAATTTATCGCGGAGATCAGCCAAGGTCGGAGGATAGCCGTAGTTTTTAAGAGAATTATAAATTGCCTCTAAAACCTCTTTTTGGCGTTTAGTTAAAGCGGACAGGTCTGACATAATTAAAGAATACTGACTATTTAGTCAGTTGTCAAGAGGTAATTTAAGACAATTCTTCTAATAATCAAAAAAGTTTTTAATCCGAAATAAAATTAACGGTTATTTCTTTGGTGGTCTTTTTTCCTCTTCTGGAAACCGCTTCAATTTTTATTTTATTTTCCCCGGCTGACAAAGAAACCATTTGTTGAAAATTGCCTTCCGGTGTGACCGTCACGATTTCCCCATCGACATAAACGGCGTTATCGGCTTCGGTTTTACCCCTAACTTCAATCGATGATTCTTTGGTCGATAAACCGTCTTTTGGTGATTGAATGGTCAGCGGCGGAGATCCCAAAAAGGAAATTAAGTGAACCAGGAAAAAAAGGGTAAAAACCAAAACTAAAAGGCCGCCGCCTAAAAAAAGGGTTGTTTTAGGCGTCCAGGCAATCCGGTTATTATCCAAAGGTTCATAAGTACCCCTCGGTAAGATTTGGCCATTTTTGTCTTCGATAAAGTCACGCCGAAAAATCGCCAGTAAATCCCTTGAAGATATATCAAGAAACTCGGCATAATTTTTAATCAATCCTTTAACCACTGCTCCCTCGGCAACCTTGTTAAATTGATTGCTTTCAATCTCTTCCAAGAAATTCGGGCGGATTTTAGTTGATAACGCCACCTCCTGTAAAGATATTCCTTTTTTAATTCGGGCCTCTTTTAAAATTTCGCCAACCGTTCTCATAAAAATAAATTATTCTTGCGTCGGGGCAGAAGGAGTTAAGTATTCTTCCGGGTTCCGAACCAAAACTTCCCGCGGTTTAGATCCTTCCGATGGCCCAACAATTCCAGCCGCCTCAAGTTGATCTAAAATTCGGGCAGCCCGGGCATAACCGACCGAAAGCCGGCGCTGAAGTAAAGAAGCCGAAGCTTTATCGTATTGGCAAACGGTTCTTAAGGCTTGCTCAAAAAAGTCATCTTTCCCTTCGGTTCCTCCCTGGACAACATTTCCGCGGAAACCCCCGGAAACCGGCATGGTGATGATTTCTTCGGTATAATTCGGTGCTGCCTGCTGTTTTAAGAAATTAATTAAATTTTGAATTTCTCCATCGGAAACATAAGCTCCTTGAATCCTGGTCGGCTTGGCTTGATCCGGAGGAACGTAAAGCATATCTCCCCGGCCGAGAAGCTTCTCGGCTCCCGGTTGGTCAATAATTACCCGCGAATCTATCATTGAAGAAACGGCAAAGGAAATCCGACAGGGAATGTTGGCTTTGATCAAACCGGTTAAAACGTCAACCGATGGCCTTTGGGTGGAAACGACCAAATGAATACCCGTGGCCCGCGCCATCTGGGCAATCCGGCAAATCGTATCTTCCACTTCAACCGGAGAAAACAGCATGATATCCGCTAACTCGTCAATAATAATAACGATATACGGCATAGCCGAGAAACCCGAAACCTCGTTATACATATCAATATTCCTTGCTCCCACTTCGGCAAATTTTTTATAGCGTTCTTCCATTTCGGAAACCGCCCATTTTAAAGCCGAAATCACCGCTTCCGGTTCGACAATTACCGGGGTTAATAAATGAGGAACGCCGTTATATTGAATCAACTCTACCCTTTTGGGATCAACTAAAATCAATTTGACTTCATCGGGAGTAGTTTTAAACAACAAGGAAGCCACAAAAGTATTTAAACAAACGGTTTTGCCCGATCCGGTTGAACCGGCAATTAAAACGTGGGGCATCCGGGCCAAATCCGCCACCAACGGCTTACCGGAAACATCTAAGCCTAAAGCCACCGTCAATTTGCTTTTGGCATTTTTCATCACTTCCGAACCGAGCATCTCTCGCAGAGAAACAAACTCCGGAGTATGATTAGGCAATTCAATACCCACTAATGATCGGCCGGGAATCGGGGCTTCAATTCTAATCAAACCATGAGGAGCGGCCAAAGCCAAAGCCAAATCGTTGGAAAGAGCGGTAATTTTTGAAAGCTTAGTTCCTGAAGCCACCTCCAAAGCATATTGAGTCACTGCCGGCCCTTTATTGACTTCTTTCACCCGGCCGACAATACCAAAAGAATCGAGGGTTTTTTCAATTGTATCGGCGTTGACGTTGACATCTCCCCGATCAGCTTTTCCGCCTAAGCTTTCGGACAATAGTGATAAAGTCGGGTATTGCCAAATTCGATTTGGCACCAAGCTGGCTGGTTGGACTCCTCCTAAACCGGGAAGCGGTTCTTTCTTGACGATCGCGTTTTTCGTCGGTTCTTTGGAAATTGGCGCCGGTTCCTCATTCATCCGCAACAATGGTTTTTGTTCAATCATTTTCGGCTTGGCGGGTTTAATGGAAAAGATAAATTTCTTGGCTTCTTTTAGAATCCCAAAAACAAAAACAAAAAATTGGTCAATGGAAGTGTTAAAAAAGACGATAATCCCGATTAAGGCCCCACCGGACAAAATAATCAAGGCCCCAACCGCGGTTACCAGACTAATCAGTTCACTCCAGATTGATTCACCCACAATTCCCGCCTGCGTCAAACCCATGCCGGAAAGAAGAAAAAGAAGGACACCAACCAAAACGTGCGGTTCGTTTAAAGAGGTTTTTATTCTCATCAGCAAGAAACCGGCCATAATCAACAAGAATGGTAAAAAAATCGCTCCCCAACCTAAAATTTGCAATAAAGAAGAATTGATTTTAATTAAAAGCGTTCCCTGACGGAGAAAAGAAAGAATCGTTAAGCCGGCAAGAGAAAAAAAGAGCACCACGCCAACGCTGTAAACCGTATTTTTCTTAAGTTTAAATTTAAAACCCCGGCGATATGACGAGCGTGAAGACCGGCGCGATCTGGAACCAAAAGGCAGTAAACCCATATGCTTATTATACCCAAAATACTCAACAATTACAATTTGAAAATGATATTTTGGGTTCAAAGTCTAGTAAAGCTAGACTTTATAAAGCACCAAATCACAAGTCAAAAATCCGTAAAAATATTTGGTCTTGACAATACAATTGTATAATTGTATATTATCTTTATGGCAAACATAAATGGTACTATTACTACCAATATCAGTCTTTCGGAAGAAGATTGGAAAGCTTTAAAATACCTGGCAGCGGAATATAAAACCAGTATGGCGGAAATTATCCGTCAGGGAGTCAAAGTTGTTTTGGCTGGATTAAGCAAACCTAAATACGGCAGTCCTGAATGGTGGGTAAAGGCTAATTTGGAAGCACAAAAAGACTTTACAACTGGAGAATTTAATAAATTTGATTCGGTGGAAAAACTTCTCGCTGATTTACATCGATAATTTTGTATGAAATTACTGGTTTCTGCTCATTTTAAAAAAGACTATAAAAAGTTACCCCAAAAGATTCAAATAAAAGTTGATAAACAATTAAGAATCCTCGCTCAAAATCCTTCTCATCCATCTTTACAGGTTAAAAAAATGAAGGGAGAACATAGTAAATATCAGTTTTGGGAGGTAAGAATTGACCTTTTTTGGCGAATGAGTTTTCAAAAAGATAAAGATGTGATTAAACTTTGCCGCTTAGGTCCACACGATGAAGTTGTAAAAAATATCTCACAATTTTTCAGGGGAATAGCTTGACACATCGGGATAATAAGCTTCAATAAAACGTACTCGAAAGAGTTGTCTAAAAAAATCAAAGTCGAAAAAATTATACTTTTTGGCTCGGCTTTGCGTGGAAAATGTGAACCAATCCTCTTACACAAAACGTCGCGATGGATATTTTTGGCCTTACTCCAAAGGAATATTTGCAAGCAAGTAATTTATCTGTTGTTGGAGAAATTAAACTTCAATAATTTGACTTAATACCATTGGCCTTCGGCTGATTTTATTGAAGAATTTCTGAAATGATTTTTTGAATATCTTTTACAAAAACTTCTTTTTTGGGCTTTTTTCCTTCTACCCAATTTATTCTCTCAAGAAGACCAATTGGAAAAGTTTCTAGTTTTTCGGCAACAAGCGGCGGAAAAATACCAACTGCTTTTGAACGAGTTGAAAGAAAAATTTCTTTCCAGTCTATTTTTTTATTAGTAGCAATTATCCAGATATCAACCACGTCTTTAGGCTCATCTCGACTGATTAAAGCAGAAATTTTATTCGAAAGAATGTTTTCAGGATTATCAACTTGAGAAAAAAGTTTTTGCTTCACAATTTTTCCATACCGGGAGGCAACGTCATTAATAAAATCTATCTTTAATTTATTTTCGATAAAGATTGAACAATAAGTGTCTGTTTTAATTTTAGTTTCGAGATTAAATTTCGAAAGAACTTTAACAATTTCTTGAATATAGTTGGGAAATTTTGAGTCGTTATTAACAAAAAAATCTAAATCCTCCGAATACCGAAAGTGAAAATAACATCGAGAAAGCGCGGTTCCGCCCGTTAAATAGAATGGAGTTTTAGAGGTTTCAATTACCTTTAAAGCTTTATCTTGTAGGGGGTAAAGAGTGTTTTTGTAATACGAATTCATAGCCTTTGCGAATCGAGTCAGAAAATATTTTTGATTTCACTGAAATCCATCTTTTGGCTAGAGTTTTTAAAGGAACCAGAGAAATTGCATCATAATAGTTCAAGTGTTCTAAAACTCGGGATATTGCCCAATCCTGGTTTAACCAACCTTCGGCTTTTTTACCTTTTAGAATCTCTAAGAAATCAGATGGGCTTATTTGATAATCCCAAACTAACTGTTTAACCTTATCTTCACTCATACCAATATTATACCATTAAACTTCAATAATTTGGCTTAATACCATTGGCCTACGGCCGGTTTTGGTTAAAAACATTTTTTCCAATGAAGCCTGGATGTCTTCACGCAAAATTCTTAATCCAACCCTCCGGTTTTGGGCATTTTTCAATATCAGTCTTATTTGCCGACGGGCTTGATTCAACAATTCTTCAGAATCTTTAACATAAACAAAACCGCGGCTGATAATTTCCGGATCGTTGATAATTTCTCCGGTTGACCGGTTAAGCAAAATCACCGCCACCACCATGCCTTCTTGAGAAAGAACTTGCCGGTCGCGCAAAACCACATTGCCGACGTCACCAACTCCCAAAGCGTCAATAATCACGGTTCCCAAACGAACTTCCGGCAGGATTTTGGCAGTTTTAGAATCGTCCAATTCAATCATTTGGTTACCATCCGGCAATAAAACATTCTCTTTTTTATAACCTAAACCAACGGCCAGTTTTTGATAAGCAATCATATGCCGGTAATTACCGCCGATCGGCAAGAAATATTTCGGCTTAACCAGTTCGATTAATTTCTTAAGATCGCTGGCCGCCCCGTGGCCGGAAACATGGATATCGCTGTTGATATTGACATAGGAAACTTCCGCCCCGGCCCGCAGAATATTATCGATTAATTCGTTAATGGCCAATTCGTTACCCGGAATATAATCGGTAGAAAAAACAATCTTGTCATCCGGCGCAATTTTAATTTCGTGGTCGCCGCTGACAATCCGTTCCAGCGCCGAACCGGCTTGGGCTTGGCTGCCGGCGACCAGTAAAGTGATTTTTGACGGCGGAACTTGATCAATCTGCTTAATGCCCAGGAAAACATCTTTAGGAAAATTAAGATAGCCCAATTTCAAAGCCATTTCGATATTTTTTTCAACTGACCGGCCGACCAAAACAATTTTCCGGCCATGCTTAACGGAAACTTCAATTGCTTGCTTAAAACGCGAGATATTGGAAGACATCGTCGTGACCAAAAACCGCCCTTTACAATCGGTAATTTCTCTTTCGAAAACTTCACCTAAGTTTTTTTCCGACGGGGTAAAACCCGGCCGTTCGGCTCGCAAACAATCGGAAAGCAGACAAAGAACGCCGCGCTTGCCGATTTCCGCCACCCGTTTTTGGTCCGTCGGCCGACCCATCACCGGAGTCAAATCCATTTTAAAATCCGCCGCGTGATAAATAACCCCAACCGGAGTTTCAATTACCAAATGAAGTGTCTCCGGAATCGAATGAGTTACTTCCACGGCCGAAATCTTAAAATCACCAAGATAAATCTTATTTCCCGGGTTTTGGAAATTAATTTCTATCAATTTGGCGCCAACCGAAGATTCTCTTAATTTTTCCCCGGCCACGGCCAAGGCCCAACGGGAACCGTAAATCGGAATACTGGGCAGTCTGGGCAAGATGTAGGGCAGGGCACCGATGTGGTCGTCGTGAGCATGAGTTAAAACCAAGCCGCGGATCTTGTCTTTTTTATCCATCAAATAATCAATATCCGGAATCAATAGATCAACCCCCAGCATTTCTTCGGTTGGAAAACCCACGCCGCAGTCAACCAGTAAAATGTCTTTTTCCGTTTCGTAAACAAACATATTGGTGGTTACTTTTCCAAAACCCGACAAAGAAATAATTTTTACCATGTTGGTAGAAATTCCTCCATATTCTGCGTGGTAATTATATATTTTTGGTTGCCTTTTTCCACAATCATTTTAGCAATTTTCCGGCAAATGCCGTTAATCGTCCGTTCTAAGGTTCTAATTCCCGAATCGTAACCCAAAGGACGAACGATTTTAGGCCAGACATCCAGGGCAATTTCCAAACAGCCTTTGGGTAAACCGGCTTCTTCCATCACCTTGGGTAAAATATAATCCATGCCGATTTTAATTTTTTCTTCATCGGTGTAAGAAGGCATCATCATCGGTTCCAAGCGGTCCATCACGGCCGTAGAAATATTACCGGTATTATTAGCAGTCGCAATGAACAAAACTTCTGAAAGATCAAAAGGATAATCAAGAAAATGGTCGGTAAAAGCGGCGTTCTGCTCCGGATCCAAAAGTTCAACCAAAACACCCATAATCGTCGCCCGGCTTTCTTCAACCACCCGATCAATTTCATCCAAAAGAATTACTGGGTTCTTCGTACCGGCCCGTCTTAAAGCTTTAACCACTTGACCCGGCTCGCTATCCGGATGAACCCGGGATTGACCCCGCAAATATAACGGATCACCTAAACCGCCAAAAGGAATTCTTTCGATTTTTCTTCCCATTACTTCGGCAATCGAATAGGCAATTGTCGTTTTACCGGTACCGACCAAGCCGATAAAGCACAAAATTGGAGCTCTCATGAATTTATTGATTTTAATTTCCCCTTTATTTGTTTCCATTTGGCTGTTTAGTTTCAAAACCGATAAATATTCCAATATCCTGGTTTTAATTGATTCCAAACCATAATGATTTTTGTCAAAAATTTTTTTGGCCGCATTCAAATCCAAAACATCCTGACTGCGCGTTGCCCAAGGTAAATTAACCGCCCAATCGGCATAACGGGAAACTTGTTCAAATTCTTGGGTATAGCCGACGCTTTGGGAAATTCTTTTTAATCTCGTGATTTCATCTAAAAGTTTATCTTTAAGTTCCGGGGGTAGCGTTGTTTTCTCTACTTTTTGCTGAAGCTTTTCGATTTCCTGAAAAATGGCGTTATTATTAGAATCCATAGGCAGTGAGTGTCTTTACCAATGAGGCCGTCTTGGTTGGTCAAAGTCTTTTCTTGGCGGCCTAAATTCTCTTGGTTTGGCTTTTTTAATATCATCGCCAAAAAGCATGGAAAGATTGATCCGATGCAACTCGTCAATTTCCGTAACCCGGACTTTCACTTTTTGGCCGACGCTAACCAATTTTCCCGGATCGTCAACAAATTCGGTCGACATTTGGGAAACATGAACTAAACCTTCCTTACCCGGCATAATCTCCACGAACGCGCCAAAAGGCTGAACTCTTTTTACCGTGCCTTCGAATTCTTCGCCCGGCTTAACTTCGCGGGTTAATCCTTCAATTGTGGCGATTGCTTTTTTGACTCCTTCTTCATTAGTGCCGGAAACATTAACCGATCCGTCATCTTCAACTTCAACATTACAGCCTGTTTCTTCGATTATCCGACGAATCATTTTTCCGCCCGGCCCGATTACTTCGCCGATTTTTTCCACGGGAATATGAATTACCACGACTTTAGGTGCGTATTGAGAGACTTTTTCCCGAGGCTGGGAAATACAAGCATTCATTTTTTCTAAAATGAATAATCTGGCAACTTTGGCTCGGCTTAAAGTTTCTTTTATCATTTCGTTGGTCAATCCGTCATTCTTAACATCCAATTGGACGGCAGTAATTCCTTCGCTGGTGCCGGCAACCTTAAAATCCATCTCGCCGCTGTGGTCTTCAATTCCTGCAATATCCGTTAAAATAGTAAATTTATCTTTATCGGTAATTAAACCCATGGCGATCCCCGCCACGTGAGCTTTAATCGGAACACCGGCATCCATTAACGACAAAGAGGAAGAACAGGTGGAAGCCATTGAGGTTGAGCCGTTTGAAGAAAGCACTTCGGAAACCAATCGAATTGTATAGGGAAATTTATCAGCCGAAGGAATAACCGGTTCTAACGCTCTTTCTACTAAAGCTCCATGGCCAATTTCCCGGCGCGATGGCGTACCAAAACGGCCGGTTTCACCGCTAGAATAAGGCGGCATGCTGTAATGATGAATAAATCTTTTCGATTCTTCGCCCTCGGCACTTTCAATTAACTGCTCTAAGGAAGGAGCACCCAAAGTTGTAACATTCAAAACCTGTGTTTGACCCCGGGTAAAAATGGCCGATCCGTGTGTTCGCGGAAGAATTCCAACTTCCATATTCAATTTTCTAATTTCGTCTACCCCGCGGCCATCCGGTCTTTTACCGGAAATAAGTAAGGCTTTAGTTGCTTCTTCGACGACTTTCTCAAAAGTCGCGGCAACAAGATTTTTATCATAATCCTTAAATTCTTCAATTAAAGCAGCCGCTAATTCATTGTAATCCAACTCTTTTTTCATTAAAGGTTCAAGCTGGTCTTTTGTTTTTTTCTCGATTGCTTTTTTCAATTCCGGATCAATTTTTCCGGCTTCATATTTCTGTTTTTCTTTAACTCCTGCTTCTTTAACAAAATCATTAATAAAATCTATTACTTTAGCGGCTTCTTTCTTGGCGTATTCAACGGCTCCCTCCACTGCTTCATTAGAAGATTCGTGTCCTTGGCCTTCAATCATTAAAACCTTTTCTTTCGTCGATGCGACAACAAATTCCAATTCCGAAAAAGCCAGATCCGCATTTATCGGATTGGTAAAATAAGTGCCTTCTTTCAAACCAACACGAACAGCGCCTACCGGGCCATTCCAGGGAACGCTTGAAAGCATTAAAGCCGCACTGGTCGTTATTAGAGAGAGAACATCGGGGTCGTTTTCCAAATCAACCGATAAAATGGTAATCACCACTTGAACTTCATTTTTATAATCCATGGGAAAAAGAGGCCTGATTGACCGATCAATAATTCGGCCTTTTAAAATCGCCTCATCAGAAGGACGGCCTTCTCTTTTGACCCAGCGGGAACCTTTTATCCGGCCGCCGGCATAAAGTCTTTCCACATATTCTATCGAAAGAGGAAAATAATCAATTCCTTCCCGAGCCGCCGCGGAAACCACCGTGACTAAAACCATGGTGTCCCCATATTGCCCCAAGACCGCCGCATCGGTCTGGCCGGCAAATCCACCCGCCTGTAACGTTAACGTTTTTTCACCAATCTCAACTGATTTGGAAAATTTTGTTTTCAACATTGAGGTTATTTAGAAAGACCTAATAATTCCAATACCTTGCGGTAGCGGCCATCGTCCTTTTTTGATAAATAAGTGAGCAGTCTTCGTCTTTTAGAAACCATTGACAGCAAACCCCGGCGGGAATGAACATCTTTTTTGTGTTCTTTTAAATGATCCGCCAGTTTTTTAATTTTTTCCGTTAAAAGGGCCACTTGAACTTCCGGACTGCCCGTATCACCACTAGCGGTGGCGAATTTACTAATTACTTTTGTCTTTTCTTCAGATGATAAAGCCATACTTTTGCAATTATATTACAAATAAATAAATTAGGGAAGAGTTGATCCTTTGTAGATTTTTGGCTCCAGCCAATCGTTTCTCGGTGTTTCTGCTACCGTTTCAGCCGGAGGAGTTGCAACCACCGTCGGTGTTGGCGTTGGTTGAGGAGTGGTGATTGTCATTTGACTTCTTCGTCCGCCGGATCTTAAGGCCAGAGCGGCCGCTTCAAAAGTGTCGGCGGTTGTTTTTAAGCTGCGGAAATTGTCGGTGGCTGTTTCCAAACCAAGCATAATGTTGGAGGCAATATCGGCATCAATCGACAGCTGCATT
>Ga0210017_1000091_pt1 | contig 64333 bp, 56 predicted proteins | sample CryGeyCG2014_020_FD_183966 | JGI IMG/M metagenome (GOLD analysis project Ga0210017, IMG submission 183966) | Groundwater microbial communities from aquifer - Crystal Geyser CG08_land_8/20/14_0.20 (SPAdes) (version 2) | ecosystem: Environmental > Aquatic > Deep subsurface > Groundwater | place... | reverse complement strand
TTCGGAAGAAGATTAACTATACACTTTAAGAGTGAGGCAATACCAGAAACTTGAGCGGTAGCCATCGAAGTGCCCGAGATCTTTTCATAGGAGTTTCCTCTCCAGGTTGATTGAATTGAACGTTGTTCACCAAGATAACCATCACCCCCGGGAGCCGATACATCAATATGATTTCCATAATTAGAATAATTGGCTTTTATATCGTTGTAATTAGTCGCTCCTACAGCAATCATACCTTGTCCAAATGCAGCCGGATAATAGGGAGTATCTGTACTATCATTACCCATAGATGCTACCGCGGCAGTATTCATTTTATAGGCATACGCTAATGCGATTCGCAAGGTTGTGCTATAGCTTGAGCCTCCATAACTATTATTTAATATATTAGCCCCGCTATTTACCGCACTTACAATTTTATTATAGGCGACATCGTCTCCAGCATACACGCAGTAATAGCCACTAAATATTTTCTTGGAAATTATCAGGGCATTTGCATCTACACCCTTTACTTTACCGACGTTTCCGTGTATAGCTGCGGCAATACCGGCGACATGGGTTCCGTGGGAATGTCCATCATAAGGATAACTTTCCGGCGTATCTCCACTTGATTTGCCATTTAGATCATCGTGACTGGTTTCTACGCCTGTATCAATGACACCAATTTTTACCGATGAACTTCCTGTATAGATAGACCATGCTTCCGGAGCATCAATATCTGCATCCGAAGTTCCTCCGGTCTGCCCGGTATTGTTTAAATGCCATTGATTGGAATAGTAGTCATCTGTTTGGATTTGCATATTAGAATGTTTTTCGGCAAATATAACACTTGGTTCTTTTGAAAGCAGAGAGATAGCACTGTCTATATCGGCTTTATCGTTAAAAATAAAACGAAATATTCTCGAAATTTGTGGTATTCCAACTTTTACACCATCTTCTCGTACTTTTATCGTATCGCTATCCAAAGCATCTGGAAATGCCTTAGCGATTGACTTCAAATCAAGCTTTTCCAGAGTATTTTTCAATTGTTTTGAGGTAATATCAAGCGATGCGGGATTTTTCTCTTCCGATGAATTTGGGAAATTCAAAGAGTCCTGTGATATGTAAATCAGAATCTCTCTTTCCAAATTACGTTCCTGAGAATAGATCGGTACTACTGCAAAACAAACCGTTATACATATGCTCCCAAAAATGAGCGCTTTAGATAAAGTTGAATTTTTCATAGTAACATCCTTTTCATTTAAAGTTGAAAAATTTAAGTAGATGACCATTCATAAATTTTTGCAAATCATCTCATAGGACATCACCTCCTGAATGATATTTTCATATCACTGACTAAGTACATCCCCATTGAAAAAAGTGAGTTGTTTTTTGTTATTTCCATCTACATCCATAGTCCAAAGAGTTCCGTGATTTCTAAGAAAATCTTCGATATCCGATCCTCTTGGTTTAAACCCGATATATACGATAGCGCTATTGTCTATCCAATCCGGATTGATTCCACCATCGGTTGTGAGTTGTTTTAGATTATTTCCTGTCGAATCCGTGATACATATTTGACCATTCGATTGAAATACTATCTTTATTCCATCAGGTGAATATTTAGGGTAATAATCGACATTATTATTGAATGTTAATCGAATAGGATTAGCACCACTACTATCCATTACGAATATTTCTGATGAAAATACACCGATAAGATAACGAATATGAACAATCTTATTACTTTGTTTAGACCAGTTTGGCATTCTAATTTCGCCTTGTTCAGGGATATACGATATTCTTCTTTTCTGAGCCCCATCCGACTTCATAATCCATATGAAATTCATCCCATTTGGGCTTTCATTGTTTGAGTCATACACAATCCAATTTCCGTCAGGGCTTATCGCGGGGAAGAAGTTACTTCCTTCTGAGGTGAGTTGTTGTGTTTGATTAACAACGATACTATCTCCAATCATTGGAACCCTATAGATTTGCCCGCCATCCTCAAATCCAATCCAATCTCCATCCGGACTTATATCGTACCAATTTCCCAGTCCACCTTTTAATATTAAACGGGGATTTGTCCCGTCAATATTGATTATCCATAATCCGGACGAATCTTCATTTACCTCTGCAGAACCACCTGTATATATCGTTTTAATCCCGGCGTGATAATACATTATTTTCTCTCCACTGGGTAAACTCACCGGAAGTCCGTCAATGTTGAAATACACGGGACTATCCCAATAATCATCTTCTTCATCGTCATTATCATTTTGGCAGGAGGTAAAAAAGATTAAAAGGATTGTGAATGTAAACAGGCTTTTCTTTAGTCGGTTATTCATACTATTCTCCTATCAATTAAAAGTAAAATGATATTTTTTATCATTGGCTAATTACATCCCCATTGAAAAAAGTGAGTTGTTTTTTGTTATTTCCATCTACGTCCATAATCCATAGAGTTCCGTGATTTCTAAGAAAATCTTCGATATCCGATCCTCTTGGTTTAAACCCGATATATACGATAGCGCTATTGTCTATCCAATCCGGATTGATTCCACCATCGGTTGTGAGTTGTTTTAGATTATTTCCTGTCGAATCCGTGATACATATTTGACCATTCGATTGAAATACTATCTTTGTTCCATCCGGCGAGCATTTTGGATTACGGTTATCGGCAGAATAAATATTAGTTTCATTCAAATGGGTTACTTTAACAACTTCTGAAGTACTATCTATATTTACTTTATATATTTCAGCATATAATCCTATATAGTATATCCATTTTTGATTATCTGACCAACATGGCATTCTTCCACCAACAATGAGAGAATTATCAGTTCCATTACCTGTCATTATCCAGATTCTATAGCCACCATCGGGACTTTCGTTGTTTGAGTCATACACAATCCAATTTCCGTCTGGGTTTATCGCGGGGAAGAAGTTTCTTCCTTCAAAGGTGAGTTGTTGTGTTTGATTAACAACGATACTATCTCCGATCATTGGAGCCTTATAGATTTGTCCGGCATCTTCAAATACTAACCATTTTCCATCCGCGCTCAAGTCGTACTCACCTCCAAGTCCACCTCTTAATATTAAATGCGGATTTGTTCCGTCAATATTTATTAACCATAATCCGGCCGAATCTTCATTTACATCTACAGGACCACTTGTATATATCGTTTTTATCCCGGCGTGATAATACAATATTTTTTTTCCATCTGGTAAACTCACCGGAAGTCCGTCAATATTGAAATACACAGGACTATCCCAATAATTATCGTCTTCGTCTTCATTTTGGCAGGAATAAAAAAAGATTGAAAGAATTATTAATTGAAACACAATTTTCTTTAATCGCTTATACATACTATTTCCTTATTGATTAAAAGTAAAATACATGAAACCAGTATTTTACCTGACAACCGTATTTCATCGCTCTCGACATTCCCATTCTGTCTGCACTATGATTTTTCTGATTATGGGATTGGCTATGATTTTAATATCGCGCATTTTCTTAATCATAGTTTTCATTTAATCATTTTAATCATAGTTCAAGACTGTTTCCCATTTGTGTCTTCTGCGTACGTCTGACACGGAAAATATAGCCGTCAGGTTCACGCAATTATTAGGCTGCCTTGTTTAGTTCTGCATTGGCTGTCCTGACCATTCCGGCAGTCAGGAATAGGTCGATGAAAACCCATATCCATAGAATGGCCAATGGAACGAAGCCGATGACTATCCAGACTGTCGCCCAGCCTACTAGGCCTAGCAGTAGCTGTGCCACGCCCGTTCCCACCTTTCCGAGATAGAAGCGGTGAATGCCGAACTGACCCAAGAAAATCAGCAAGACATACGCTAATCCCATAGACTTCTCTTTCTTCACGATGATTACCTGTGACTCCGCCATGAGTTCCTCCTTTTTATATTAATATTACACACCTAACGATCTGATTTGGAATTTGCCTGCCCGGATGAACAGCCATTCAGACGGGGAAATTCGGTAATTGGTACTTTTTTGGAGTTTGGAACTTGGAATTTGAACTCCTTTCTTTTTGTTGTTATTGATGTCCATAATCTTCTTTGTATTTATTTTGTTTTTTGTATTGGGAAATCGTGTAAGCGGATAACGTTCGGAAATGGAATTGAACTGCGTCGGGAATACAGCATTCTGCCGTTCCGAAATCGGATATTTTTCAGGAGAGATATGAGAGCCGGAGAAAAAAGTCATTGTAACCTCACCATAATGTTTTTTCAGAGTCAGAGAATCCTGTCAGAGAACGAGCCTAAATGATGAAGGCTTAACTGCGTGCGCCTCACAAATTCAAAAAGACTAAAACAATTATAAGACGGAAAATCCTGTTTGCCAAGTTTTATTTTAAAGATCAATATTCTTATTAATTGTCTGCACTATGATTTTTCTGATTATAGGATTGACTATGATTTTTATATCGCTCGCTCTCGTAATCATAGTCTTCATTCAATCATTCCAATCATAGTTCAAGACTGTTTTCTACCAGGTTTCATCACTCTTTTAAACTGAAGGCTGGTGTTACCAAAGTTGATTAGGAGACCAATATCGAGACCGTATGCTTCCAAATAATTGATTGCTTGGGCCAGATGGACATCTTCAATTTGTACTACCGCCTTTAATTCTACCATTATCTTGCCTTCCACAAAGAAATCCACTCGCCGCGTGCCGATTTGTTCGCCTTTATAGAAAATCTCCATCTCATGCTCTCTACTGAATTCCAATCCCTGACGACTCATCTCAATTGCTAATGCCCGCTGATAAATTACCTCTTGGAAACCGTTGCCTAAAATTTTATGGACTTCCATCGCACAACCAATAATTTTACCTGTCAGATCAGAAAAGCGATATTCCTCTTTAATCACGGTATTCATTGATTTAATTCCCATTCCATCTGCAATATGATTTTTCTGATTATAGGATTGACTATGATTTTAATATCGTGCTTCTTTCTTAATCATAGTCTTCATTCAATCATTCCAATCATAGTTCAAGACTGTTTTCCATCTGCGCCATCTGCTCACTCCTGACATGCGTAACCTTGATTCGTCAGGTCTGAGAACCTGATGTAACGATAAAAATTGGACCAGGAAGCAATACTATTCATAAAATAGCAACAGAAGTCACAATTAAGGCAGTACCGAGACAATATAGAAATCTAAAAATCCATCTGTTTACTTTTTCTGTTATTGTCGATCCATCAAAAGTTTGAATATCCCAACCACGGACGAAGAGAGTTGCCCATAATAGAATCACAGCACCGATAATTTGTAAGACCCTCGCGAGAATAGCGGCTGAGTTTTGAAATATCAAACCTAATCCCTTAGCAAAAGCATATCCAATTACTATTGAAACGATAACCCATATAAGAGATGACCATAACGCATATGTCACAATGTTAGCACTTGAATCAGAGATGTCGGTTTCTATTTCAGTATTTTCCAATTTTTTTGGACAAAATGCTACCCAAATACAGTAATTGACTGCACGAAATAATGATATATTTTCTGATTTAAAATCTTCCATATTCCTCCTCTATCTTTTTAAGTTTGATAAATTAATCAAATATGATAAAGCCATAAAAATGTCAATCGGTATATAGACAAATTATCAATCCTTAATACAACGAACAGAAAACCCCCCGTTCTTACTGCCATAATAGGGACCGACTATTATATCATTATAAAAAATCTTTCTCAATCTCGCTCGGGTGTTATCAATCTCCGAAGATGTCCAAAAAGTAGCGATGTAACCCATATAATCATAGTATCCATTACTGCTGAAACGATATCCGCCAGGTAAGGCAGAAAAGCCACTTTCATTAGTAGCACCAGTGTTAGGACTAATCCAGTGTGCAATTCCGATTTCTTTCATTTTACCGCCTGCTATTTCTTCACCTCCTAAGTAATCGAGTAGAATATGCAACTCACCATCACTTGGTACGTGCCAACCTTCAGGAGCCACCTTACGGCTATCATCAATAGAATACCAATTGTAAAGACTTCCATAAGGTGTTGCATTATCAGCATCGTTATCATAATAGCAATAACCCCCAGAAGTAGTATTTATCCACTCTGTTGAGTCAGTAATATGTTGTATTGCATCGCCATTGCGATAATGCGTTACTTTCATATTTTCAGCCATCCACCATTGATTACCAATTTTGATAATGGAATACTTATTTCCATCAACATCTGTAATTGTCAAAGTATCTTCTTCTGAATAAAACGATAATTCATTTCCATAGCCCGTCCCGACACTGTTTGTGGCATAAGCTCGTACATAGTAGGTGGTGCCGGGAGTTAAACCGGTAAGGTCGCTTGAAAAACTACTCTCTCCGGTTTCATCATTAGTTTTCTCATCTGATACTGTTGGCGTTTGACCGGTACTCCAGCATACCCCACAGGCAGTTACAGTTGCTCCACCGTCCGAGGAAATAGTGCCGCCACATTTAGCAGACATCGATGTTATTTCGCTTACTTCGGCGGTTATTAATACCGGAATATTCTGAGTTGTAAATGATATTGCGTTTCCATAGCCCGTTCCGACACTATTTGTGGCATAAGCTCGTACATAGTAGGTCGTGCCGGGAGTTAAACCAGTAAGGTCACTTGAATAACTGCTATCTCCAGAAACATCATTTGTTTTCTCATCTAATACTGTTGGCGTTTGACTAGTGCTCCAGCATACACCGCAGGCGGTTACAGTTGCTCCACCAGACGAAGAAATAGTGCCGCCGCATTTAGCAGATGTTGATGTTATGTCGCTTACTTCGGCAGTCGTTAAAATCGGAAGATTCAGAGTTGTAAAAGATATTGCGCTTCCATAGCCGGTACCGACACTGTTTGTGGCATAAGCACGTACATAGTAGGTCGTTCCGGGAGTTAAACTGGTAAGGTTGCTTGAAAAACTACTTGTTCCGGTTATATCATTAGTTTTTTCATCTGATACTGTTTGCGTTTGGCCAGTGCTCCAACATACTCCACAGGCGGTTATAGTTGCTCCACCATCTGAAATTATAGTACCTCCGCATTGCGCAGTGGTTCCAGTAATATTAGTAACATTTGTGGTCGTCACTTCCGGCAAAATTGCAGTACTTTCGGCAGGATTTTTTTCACAGCCGAAGGAAAATAGGGAAATCAAAATAATTACCAGGAATGTCTTTTTATATCGCATAGAATGTCCTTTAGTTTTTTGTTTGGCATCGTCAGCTATGAGGACCTGACTGAACGATAATGTTAGTTGGATTGTCAATATATACTATTCAATACTCCATCTTGGAACTTGTAAATAATTTACACTCTCGTTAGTAGAGTCAGGTTGATATACTCCAATTATCCACCAAATGGGTAATCTAACTCTACATATATGATGACCAAATTCATCTTGATAAGTTTTGGTTATTTGATTGTAAATGTCTGATCTATTCGCCGAATTACGAATATTTTCTTTAGTATCTATTATAAATCCGTCGAATTTAAAATCTTCGGAAATATCAAACTCAATATCATTATTATAAATAAATTGTGAATAATTATTATTAAATAAATCCGTGCTTAAGTGACATCTTTTTATTTCATAATCAAAGGTTTTATCACAAAAACAATAACTTTTATTGTTTATTTTTAAAATGCATCCTATGGGTGATTTAACTCTTACCACTATCTCACCAATTGTATCACGAGTTATTAATGTTTTTAAATATTGGTTTTGTGTAATTCTATGTTGATGAGATAAATTTTTTACCAGACTAATTAATTCTATACCTAGACCTGATTTACTCCAAAAGTCATATCCAAGAGCATGATTCTCAATAAATCTTGATGTTTCCAAAGAAAATGTCGCATATAATGGATTTCTAATATCTTTTTTAATGTAATGTCGGACCCAAACCTCAAGCATAGAAAACAATTCTGATAGATTACTTGACATAATCTTTCTTTTTACTTTTGATACATCTTCAATCTCAAAATTAAGGAAGTCATATAGAAATGCTGTGTAAAAATTTATGTTTTCATTATTAATATACAGTGGTTTTGACAATACAATATTAATTAAATATTCGATAAATACTCCTATTTTATCCTCAATCGTAAATTTCTGAGGGTATTCAAATTTTATTTTTTGCATTTCAATATTTTCAACATATTTTGATATCGTACCGTTTCTAGGTGTATTAAAAGTACAACTATTATTTTTATGTCTTCTATCAACAGAACTCATATCTAATCTACATATTAGTTGGTTTTACCCTTCGGACCTTGAAATCGACCCATTGTCGTATCAATTTGACCCATCGTTCCATCGAAACTACCTATCGTTCCATCGGTTTTGATCTCCGGAGATATAAACCGAGCCTCGCGAGGTTCAAATCGACCCGCGCAAGGGTCGGAACGATCCTTCGCAAACCGTTCTGACACCGCGCAGTTGCTATGATAAAGTCCCCGATCGGAGAATCGTGTAAGCGGAGAACATTCGGGAATGAAATTGGACTGCGTCGGGAATACAGCGTTCTGCCGTTCCGAAATCGGATATTTTTCAGGAGAGATATGAGAGCCGGAGAAAAAAGTCATTGCAACCTCGCCAATGTTTTTTCAGAGTCAGAGAATCATGTCAGAGAGCGAGCCTAAATGATGAAGGCTTAACTGCGTGCGCCTCACAAATTCAAAATGACTAAAACGATTTTAAGACGGAAAATCCTATTTGTCAAGTTTTATTTTAAAAAATCAATATTTTTATTAATTGTCTGCACTATGATTTTAATATTGTGCTTCTTTCTTAATCATAGTCTTCATTCAATCATTTTAATCATAGTTCAAGACTGTTTTCCCGTCTGCGTCATCTGCTCATTCCTGACGTATGTAACCTTGATTATTGACAAATAGTCAATCCCCTACACAACGAACTGAGAAACCGTATGGCTTATCGTCGTAGTAACGGTTTACGACTGAATAATAGTAATTCAGACCTCACAGAGAGGGGCACCACGCGGTGTAACTATTTCCCTATGTAACCGACCACCAACTACCGTAGAGGTCAATGCCGCTGTACATACCACCGATGCTACGGGAGCCGCTGGGGTTTCAGCCGTGCCGGATTCAGGCTTTGTATGCAAACCCGGACATGACGCTATATATTTGGAAATTGTTGGTACTGGCGGAGTAAAAGTTCAAATTGAAAATTAGAGTTTGGAGACATAAGATTTCCCATCAAAACCACGAAATACGCGAAATTATTTTCCTCTGTGGAATAGATTAAATTTAGATTTTCCCATATCGAAGGAGTTCGCCCTTCGTGCGGGTGTTTGATTTTAAATGGTATTGGTTTAAAATATTTGGAATGACATTTTTAACTAAACTAGTAATATCTTTATTTGGCGGAATAGTATATCGTTCAGAAAAATAAAGTAGTGTAATTCCTACAATCTCATCCGTATATGGGTCTATCCTAATAAAATCACCTTCGTCGAGTTCCGATGCGATACCAGGGTGTGATTTCCCAAAAGAAATATATACAACATCAGATTTCTCGTCATAACTTATTACCGGAGACGATTTTTTTATCCTTTTTGATTCCATATTACATTCCCTTTAGGCATAGTATCTTGAATAAAAGCAGTTCTTACTTTACCTGCCTGACTATCCGGTTCTATTCCAACATAAACATTAAAATAAAGGCTCAAAGATGAAATTTTGGAATAAGCCAAAGACTTTCTTTTGGTATTTTCAGTAATAAAATCTGGCTTTTGAATTGTATTTTTAATCTCATAAAAACTTTTTACCTCCTTGTGTTTTGCTTTGATATGTGTCCACGTATCTTTATACAAATCTATTACCCTTCCCTGTGGGTCTGTGGTTTGAAATAAATCCGTATTGGTCATTTATTTATTTATTTTGAGTAGGGATTTCCCCTATGTTCTTCTCATAATCATTTAACAATTTTGTCAGAACTTCATGAAAAATCTTAGCATGCTGAGGACTTAAGATAATCTTTGCCCCAACTTCTGCATTTTTCTCGTCTGTTCTATAAGCGAAATTGATAGTCAACTCAGTAAGTGAAAAATGAAAATTAGCAAAATTGGCGTAGAACGGTCGTAAATTTTCGGGAAAAACCATCTTAGGTGGCATTTTTTCCCTTTGAGTTTTTTCGATTTTCTCGTTTTCCATTAGTACCTCCCTTTAATTATTTCGTTCATAAGTTATGATGATTGTTTCAAAATGTCAAATTTTAAAAGAGATCGTTTTGCGAGCCAGATGGGTTTGGCGATATTTTTTCTGCCGTTTTAAAGGTTGCCAAAGTGGAAGGAATCTGAACTGACGCTCCCTTAAGCAAATCACCAACACAGACGATCTGAGCTCGGGGATAATCCCGGTCTCAGCCGTCTGAATGATAAAATCCGGCTGTGACGGCCTTCTTTCTGCATCGGCGCAGTCCGGGTCGATTTCCAATGCTTTTTTTACCATTTTCAAGCCCTTTTCGGGAGATTCGTCGCAGGCAGAAGCGACGAGATCGAATGCCTCATCGTCTTTGGTTTTGGTTTTCCGCTTCGCTAATCGGGACAACACTTTGGGATCGGTTTTTTGCAGAAATTCATTGGCCTCTTCGATAGTAGAAAAGTTCTGGTTTGCGAGAAAATTTGTGAAGTCCGACATTTCCCTTTCACTCTTCAGAGGATTGATTTTGGGCATTTTTTTCTGGTTAGTCATGTCACATGGTTCCTTTCAATACACACCAAAATCTATTCAATCCTATGGAAAATGAAAACCGGAAAACAATTCATTATGTTTAAGAGTCAACTCAACTTATTTTGTGACGTTAAATTTCTATGAATTCATCGGGATTTTGACTATTTTAGCGCGTTTTCGGTCTTTGAATGTATGCAATCAATTTCTTAGGAGAATAAAATGAGAAAATTAATCGTTCTGGTTTCTGTGTTATCACTGCTTGTCGTCGGTTGCTCGAAGAAAGAGCCGGTTGTCAAACTGAAGAAAGATACGCCCGCATATCAATTGGCGCAGGAAATTTCCGTTCGTCTTCCCTATCTTGAACCGGGGAAAAACAAACCGCTCATCACGACTAAAAAATTCGACATTTCAAGCGGCGAAGTTTTTCAGATGATTCAGGACAATTTCGGCAAACGCGCCGTCCAGTTAAAGACATTGGACGTCGATCGCGTCAAGGATATTATCAAACAAAATGCGCTGGTTATCGCCGAGAAGAAACTGTTATTCAATGAAGCGAAGAAAGCCAGTATGGTCGCCACTGAAGCGGAAGTCGATAGTTTTATGAATATGCAGATGGCGCAGTTCGGAGGCAAAGAGAAATTCATGCAGGGACTTCAGGAAAATGACATCAGCATAGAAGCCGTTCGCGAAGACGTCGTGAGCAGTTTATCGATCAATCGTTTCCTGGAAGACACGCTGACCGAAGCCTCAAAAGTCAATGAAGATGACATCAAAAAAGCCTACGGCGAAGATAAAAGCGCATCGGTTCGGCACATTCTTTTCCTGACACAGGGCAAACCGGATTCCGCTATAAAGATGATCCGCGCAAAAGCCGAAGAAGTTCTCAAACTCGCCAAATCCGGCGGGAATTTCGAGAAACTCGTCAAAAAGTACAGCGAAGACCCGGGTTCGAAGGACACCGGTGGACTTTATAAAGATTTTGAACGCGGCCAGATGGTCAAACCGTTCGAAGATGCCGCATTTTCGACACCAATCGGACAGATCAGTGACATCGTTGAAACGAATTTCGGCTATCACATCATCAAGGTCATTAACCGAAAAAAAGAAACGCAGCCGTTAGAGAAAATCCGGGAAAAATTGACCGCAACGGCTCAGATTAAAAAACAAGCCGAAGTTTATGAGAACTTTCTCAAGAATCTTAAAGAAACATACGAATTCAAAGAGGTTGAATTCTAAATCTCTTCCTTCTATCCAATTAAAAGCCGCCTGATGAGGGCGGCTTTTTTATTTATATGGAGTGCGTCAACCGCGTTGACGCTTTCGACGGAGTCGAAACATGTCATTCTGAGGAGTGGAACATTAAGAGTAAAATCAATCCAGAATCATAACCTCTTGGAATGGATAAAATACGTTACGACGAAGAATCCTGGAGAGATTGAGTATTCTTGTCCAAGATTCCCAGCAAGCGGGATTTCCACTTCGTTCCAACTTCGCCACGGTCGTTTATTTACGCTAATCCACCGTTTCAATTCCTGTTTGATTTGTCCTTTCCTTTTCCATCTGTCTCTATGGCTCAGAATGACAGAATCAACCCTCACAATAACAAAGAAGGGCTGGTTGCCCAGCCCTTCCTGATAAACGATGAAAAGGAATGGTTAAAAGGACATATTTAAACCAAAATTAATCCGCCGTGGAGCGTTGACAAATACCTCAGCGTCGTCTGCTTGATGTGCTTTTGTTCCGTAAGCATTGTACAGGCTGTTATCAATAGCATCCTGAATGTAAAGCGCATCCATCAGGTTGAAAATATGACAGAAAACCTGGAAATGGACACCAACAAACGAAACAGGAATATTATATGAAATGTGAGCGTCAATATTCGAGTAAGCGGGAACCTGCCAGCTTTGTTCGCGATCCGCGATACCATCTATGCCGATGATCCGGCTGGTGGGATCCCATTCCGCCCAGTAACGATCATAATAATTTACCGTCGCCTGAACCGTCAGTCCGCGAATCGGATATACGGTTGTAGTGAACGAATAAATAGACTGCGGAGAATCACCGACCATCAGGTCTTTGATCGCATAAGTGTATTTCGCAGTTGTATCAGCTTCGACATCTTTATAAGTTCCTTCGGCGTCGTCCGTGTACTGGAATTTGCCGATGGAAACCGCACCGTCAAAACGTACCAAAGAAACCGGCTGATAGGCAACTTCCAACTCAAAGCCGCGATGTGTTTGATTCATTCCGGTCAGGAAGATCAAATCAGTGTCACCGCTAGTACCCGCGCCGGATGTAACCGCTTTGACTACATTACGGTCTTTCCACATCGTGTTGTAAGCATTGATCTTTATGGCTAATTTGTCTGCCAACGCGCGACCATTCCAGCCCAATTCTGTGCTAATGAATTTCTCGTTAGTTGGGTCCGGAGCGAGAGCAATCTCAACATCGTCGATGACATTATCCAGAATTGGAACTTTTTCGACATAACCGAAATTGGCGAAAACATCCATATTTTCAGAGAGTTTGTACAAACCACCAGATTTAAATTGGATGGCGCTAATCCAATCCGAAACGATTTTCAGTTCGCCATTGTCTGTAGCTTCTACATAAGAAGCTTGATGATTTGCCTCTTTCTTGAAGTGATCGACTAAACTGTATTTAATCATCGAGAAGCCGCCCATAGCATACAAAGAGAACAGGTTCTTTTTATATTCGCCCTGCGCAAAAAAACCGAGCCAGTCAATCGTATTCGTATTATTATAATAAATCTTTCCAGCTAATTCCCGAGTCGCTTTCGTAAGAGTGGCATCGAGATCAAAAACATTATTCACATATACGCTATCAAATTCATTATAAAATTTCTTATAACGTTTCTCGACATCAGAGGCATACTTATCATATTGACCATTGATGGCATAATCTCCACCCAACAAGTCGCGCACTTCTCTGAAATGATCTATAGAAGCCGTCCGCCAATCTAGGCCAAATTGAACTTTCATTGCCTTGCTGAAATCGTAATTCAATTTGGAAATCGCACCAATCGTCCATTGCTGATTCACGCTATTGCGGAGGAACCCTACCGCCTCACCTGCCGGTTTGGCTTTTCCTTTACTATTTACAATATCTTCATTCATGGCAATTGTGGCATCCCAATCCATGATCTGGGAAGGATACTCCGTTCCAACGCCAGAAGGAACCTTTAGTAGGTCGCCAAACGTTCCTGAGCCGCCGCCGGAGCCGCCAGAGTAGTAGAATATCGAAGATAGCCGTGTCTTTTCATTGAGAGTCAGATACCAGTTTAAATTAACCTGTGGTTTGTGAAAATAGTTTTCGATCTCATTCATATAGCCCGAATACTGACGATCTACGGTCTCATCACCATACATGTAAAAATACTGTTTTCCTTTGTAATCACTGCTGATTTTGTACCAGTTTTCGTTGTATTCGCGACCTACTTCCGGAAACTTATCAAAAACATCGGCGACACCGTTCGCATCGGCATCGGCGTCTAAAACCGATTTATCAAAAGTGTCTTTTGCCAAGTCATGAGAGTACGCGGCAATATTCTGTGCGTATCTCATTTGACCATGTCGCTGAGGAGCGCCCAGAGCAAATAATTCTAGCCGGTTATTCTTATTGACGGCATAACTCAAACCGAAATAATATGCCCAGGCGTCCGTCCATGTTCCATCGATAACGCCCTCACCTGTTTTACGAACGACAGTTCCATTTACCGCAAACTTATCGGCAATCAGACCGGAATTATAATTCACCGTCGTTTTCAGAAAGTCGCCACTGCCGAATTCTTGCTTGACCATCCCGCCGCGTTTCATTTTCGTCGGATCGGTCAGTATATTCATTGTCCCGCCGATTGACGGAGCCGCAAGATTAACAGCCGACAGACCGCGTTGCATCTGGATCGATGAGGTCGCATCTGCAACGCCGTCCCAGTTCGACCAATAAACCCATCCGTTTTCCATATCATTGACCGGAACGCCATTGATCATGATAGAAACGTTACGCTGATTGAAACCGCGAACATTCACGCGCGCATCGCCAGCGCCGCCGCCTTGTTCCGTTGCATAGACACTGGGTGTTGTCGTGAGCGCCATCGGGATATCTCTCGAACCAAGTTTTAACTCCATATCCAGTTTCTCAACGTTTGTGTAAGCAACCGGCGTTGAACGTGTCGCTCTGGATGCAAGAACTTCCAAAGCGCCCAGTTCCAGAGTTTCACTTTCCAACTGCACATCAATTTTGATCGTCTTTCCCGCAGTTACCGAGACTTCTCTTGTGACTTTGCGGTAGCCGATTACCGATACAAAAAATTTCGCTTTCCCAGCTGGAACGTTGGAAATGGTGAAAATCCCTTCCTCATCTGTTGCCGCTCCCAATTCCGTGCCTTCGACAACTACATTCGCACCAACGATGCCTTCACTGGTCGCACGGTCAGTGACTCTCCCTTCGATGACACCGTTCTGCGCAAAAACCAAAACAGGGATCAACATCATTAAAAACATTACTTCCAAAAGACTCTTCCGCATTTTTTCCTCCCATGCTGTTTTATTGTTGTTTCAACGATCCTCTTAGCTCGCCATTTGTCACTGCCATAACATCATATTGAGTTAAGAATAAACTCACGAACAAAATATAGTACTCCTAATCAGAACTGCAAAGAAAAAGATACACACCGATGAAAATATATTTTTACGCAAAAAATCGCAAAAAAATCGTTCACGACAACTATTTCACTCGTCATCGTGAACGATTTTATTCAATAATCTTCAACTCCGCCCCCGGCGGATTCCGAAATTTATCCGGTTGAAAATCCATTATTTCATCAGAATCATCTTTCGTGTCTCGGAATATTTCCCGGCAGTCAATTTGTAAAAATAGATGCCGCTGGGAATATTCGTTCCGTCAAATACGATCTGATACTCACCCGCCGGTTTCGTTTCATTGATCAATGTTGTCACTTCGTTTCCGAGAACATCAAATATTTTCAGACTAACCGTCGCGACTTCGGGAATTTGGTATCTGAAGGTCGTCATCGGGTTGAATGGATTCGGATGGTTTTGCGAAAGCCGAAAAGTATTTGGCGTCAGACTCTTGACCAGTTCTTCGATCGTCTGCTGATTTCCGAAAACCAACAGGTAACGCCCGTCAACTAAATTTGCCGGAATCGCGACCGAAGCGTTAGCGGTTAGCCGATCTACCTTATTCGTTTGCCGGTTTATTAAAGCAATCTCAAGATCGGAGAAGTTTTCGACTCCGATGATTTTCAACGCGATCTTTTTAGACGTACGGTTGATGACGCGCAGATCAAATTGACTTCCAACTCGGATAGCCGATCGATGTTCTACAGAAAACGATTTGTATTGATCCGATAATTCCGGCTTTTCAATGAACATTCTTACCTTTTCGAAAGCCGAAGGCGGACAGAAATAATCCTTCTCATCAAAACCGTCTTTGGCAGTAGCATCTTCGCCGATGAAAACGGATGAAAGTTCCTCTTCATCATCGGATAGTGTAAGCGCCAAATGTTTTTCAGCGATTATTGGTAAAGAAACCGTCTTTGTCAATGCCGCGGTAACATTAAACGGAATACCCAATTCGGCCAGACTATTTTGATTGTAGAAATAATATCCAACGTACGGATCGAATGTCGATGGTTGAGACCAACTGCCATTCCAACTATAAATAACTGCGTTTGAAGCCAAACTGTTTTCTGATTGAACATCCGTCCAATTCACGCTTTTTGTAAACGGACTCGAAATCAGGTTCCAACCGTCATGAAGCGGAATAGAATAGGTCAGATCGGACGTTAATTGAACTGCGGTAACTTCTTTCGAGATTTTCATCGGATTCCGTGCGAGAATCCAGAATGCGCGTCCGGGTTGAAACTTGAAGGTTTCGGAACCGTCATATTCGATCTGGTAATTCGTCAAATCGCCGTTATCCCAGCAGGCATTCCAGTCACGCGGCGATTTCCCTTCGAGAAATTTAGATATTGCCACCTGATCGGCTCCGGGCATTCCAACGATCTTGTAGTTTTCCGTATTGTCAGCATTTCCAAAGTTGACATTTTTCGACGCGCGAAATTCCTGTGGATATGAAAATATTGCAAATTCCGAACTGACCGCCGAAACGAGGGCGTTCGAGGCGTCGCTGATGCGGACGAGACATGTTGCATTAGCATCATCGGCGACCGTCCATTCATAATTACCAGACGCCGCTGGCGTAGAAGCGACAACAGGAAGCCATATCGTTCCGTTATCGACTGAATATTCGATTTTTACATTCGCGATATTCTGAGAAATCCATTCAATGTTCCTGACGTAGCCAGTTGGCCACTTTTCTCCAGAACACGGCGACGCAATAGAAATCGTCGGCGCCGCGCCATAGGCTTTAATGCACAAATCATAAAGACTCTCTGTTCCAGTTCCGATCTTTGTCCATACTGAGCCACTCGAACTGATCCAACACTTATCCGTTTCTAACGTTGGGTTAGAATAACCTTCTGAAATCGATTCAACCGGTATGGGATAGTTGTAGTTGTTTGTTTGGTACTTAACTTTGACGTAGAAATCGGATGTCTTTTTGAAAGAAATCGGCGTCGGTAGATCGAACATATAATAACCCGGAAGTTTGCAGGTTTGATAAGAAATCGAACCGATCAAATCATCATCCAATAATGTGATACCATCAAAATCATCGTAAATATCAATCTTGATATAAGCGTTCGCGCCGGTCACCCAAGTTCCGATTTTCTGAACAACCATGGCGCCATTAGTGATCAGTCGAACCAATCCTGCACCGGAAATTCCGCCATAACCAAGTGAAGTCGTGTTACCGAGATCATCATACCCGAGTACGCGAACGCTGGAATTATAGTCCAGTCTTGATGGAAAATAACCGACAGACGAATTGGCTAAAGAATCTTTGTAAGACATGTAAAAAAATCCATTTTTGCCCCAATTCGCACTCCAACTATTACGAATGATCCATGCACCGGTGCCTCCGGAAGTCACTTTGGTATCATCCCAACCTACGATCAAAACTGCATGATTCGTCGATGAATCGACTGAACCGCTATAACAATAAGTGAAATCGTCACGGTTGTAAGAACCGTTTTCCCACCTCATATTTGTATAGAGCGCGCCATAATCGAGCAACGCTTGCTTGATTGTGCTGGAATCGTTTGGAAGTTGGCGCAGATCAGAGAGATAGGCAATTTCATGAAATCCGGTTGGACAAGTTCCTTCGCTCGCGGTATAAGGCGCTTCGGATTCCAGAATCGGGCCGGATCTTCGCGTAAAATATGCCATCGCCATTTCGATGTTTCCACCTTCACAAGGTGCGAGTTCGAATCCATGACAATTATTCAAATTCTCCTCAGAGAGATCGAAGTCGCCGAGTCCTTCTTTTTTCCATTTGGATTCGATGGAGCCCATCGTCGCGAAAGTCCAACATGAACCGCAATCTCCTTGGTCCTTGACCGAAGTAACGAGAGATGTCCCCCCCTGCCCAGCTGTTCTTAAATCAAAAACCGGATCAGTTATAACAGCTTTATCAAACGAATCCGGAGAAAAGCCGGCAAAACTTGGCAGGAACGGCGGCGGAATTTCACCAAGCAGATAACCTTCACTGGAATATTCTGCCGTTGGTTTTCCTAATATTTTTTGATTCTGATAACGGATAAAATCCGGATTCAACGGCGCAATTTGCGGTTTCTCTTCGGCAAAAAGTATGACTGACAATATGGATAAAACGATAATAAAAAATATCTTCTTCATGATCTTCCTCGTTTATTAATTCGGTCTGGTGGGCGGCAAATCTATTGGTTTTCCTTCGGGTTCTACACCGATAAGGATCGCAACAACGGTCCCGACGATGATCGCCGATCCGATTCCGCCGTATAACAGCGTGCGGTTTTTAACCGGTTTGGCAGTTACCTGAAAATAATAATCGGCGATATTCGCCCCCAATTGTAACTCGTCAGAAAAATCCCATTTGATCGAACGGTTTTGCCCGGCGAATTTACCTCTACCAACATCGCCCATAACCTTTTTTGGAACGAGTTGAAAATCCGGCTGGTCTCTGCGTAACAGTACGACTGAAACCTGGTATTTCACTTTCGGGTTTCCATTCAGGTTGTAACGAATGTCGATTGTCTTATCCTTGACGGAAAAATCGACGCGTTCAACAGCATTTGTTTGCGGAAAAAGCTTGCAAGCGAACAGCAAGAGAAGACAGAAAATTTTAAAATGACGCATAAATCAATTCCTTCAATTTTGTCAGAAATATATAATGAAAAATATCGGAAAACAAAAATATCTTACACAGTTTCTTTTATCGAAATATTTTTGAGAATTATTCGAGTTTTTACTCGAATTAACTTGCATTGATAAAATCGACGATCCGGAATCCCGTTTCCTGTGTCGTCAAAATGCCGTTCAGATCCAGCGTCACGGCTTTTTGCATCACTAAATCCTGAACAGCATTTTCGACGATTTTGGATTCCTGTGGAAGATGAAGTTGCTTTAACAATCGACTTAACGCCAGAATGGCACCCAGCGGATTGACTGAATCGTGTCCGGCAATCCGTGGTGATGAATTCTGCATAACGCGATACAGAATCTGGCGATCAAGCCCTACTTCGCAACTATAAGATAATCCGTGTCCGCCGATCAGAAACGTCGCAATTTGGAACATTTCGTCTCCAGATAACCCGGTCGAGATAATGACGTCAAATTTGGATGGCTTCTGGAGTAATTCGTAAAGTGCCAGATCTGCTGTCAAATAATTCACAGAAAGTTCGGGAAATTCCTTAATAACAGAATCAAGCACCCGCTGAAATAGTAATCTGGAGGAAGGAAACACGTTGCTTTTATCAACAAGACAAACGCGGTTTCTGCCGAAATTCTTAGAAATGGTTAACGCCTCACGAAAAAATCTCTCCGTGCCGGAGTAGGTAAAAACTTTTGTCTCTATAGCGAGTTCCGAACTCCTTCCCTGATTCGTCAAACTGCTGATTAGACTTTCGCTGTATTCCATGTTCTCTTTAACGATAATTAAATTTATATTTTTATCTTGTAATCCAGAGATAGGACAAAGCCAGTCAGCGTAAAGTTTGATAGGATAGATTGTCAGGTTCAAGTCCAATTTTTCGCGAATTCTGCCAATGATTTCGCGTCCATGACGATTATCCGGGACACGCGGATCGCCAAACGGTCCGACAAAAACCGCATCGAAATTCTTGCGTATTTCATCCAGAAATGAATCGGAAATCGTGATGCGAGTTCGGAGGTAATTCTCCGCTGAATATGGATAAATTTTCGCGTCGATTTCCAAATTCCACTTCCGGTTTAGCGCCTCAATAATTTTCACCACCTGTGCAAAAATCTCCGGTCCGACTCCATCTCCGGGAATAAGCGCTATACGACGATTGCTCATTTCCTTTCCCTAAACTCCTCAGTAGTTAGGTTGCAAATCGTAATACGGCGTAATCAGACGATACTCGCCGAATCCTGATTCATCGACGAAAATGAACGAACGATTGATTTCATAGTAATACCAAATTTCATAAGGTTTCGTCTGAACTTCAAACGGGTGACGCTCGATGTCATTCGGCTGACCAAATAGAATAAAAATCATCCCCATGTCGGTTTTCCATCCGGGCATGAATCCTGAATAATGTTCAATCGTATAGTGAATACGTTTATAATATTCGTTCATCAATTCGTTATCGGAAGTGTTTGGAGTCGGGTCACGTTTTGCCCAAAAATTGACAAACAACTCTTTTTTCGCTTCCTGTTTTGCCTTTTTCATCGCCCTGATTTGACTATTCGAGGCAATATATTTCAGTTGTTCGATCGCCTGATCAAGATTATCGATCAGATTAGACATGCCCAGCCAGCGAAGCTGAAATAATCGTTCACCTTTTGTCTCATTGTTTCCAATTTTGATAATAACTTCGAGACGATACCGGTTGAACGTCATCTTTTCTTTGGGAATTGTCAACTTTTCTTGTGTTAATCCCTTTTGAAATTCACGATCGAATTTTCCTTCGGTGACGGCCTGATTTTTCTGATCGTAAATGATATACCGAATGGTTCCTTTTCCGCCATCAGAAAGGACGGTAAATGAAATAGTAAAATCAGGATAATCGTCGGTTATCGAACCGATGACCGAAGGAATTTCTTCGGACATGCCATCTTCACCCAAAACGACTTTTTCAATGATATTTATTTTACTCAGAACGACAGGTTTGGCATAAAAATCTTTGTAATCCATCGCCTTCTTTCGGTAACCGCTCTTTCGCGTATCCATATCCAAAATACCGAGTGTCAGAAAGAATTTGTTCGGATCAACCCGGAACGTGATTTTACTGACATCAAAATGTTCTTGAGAATTGGTCTCCTCATATTTTTGGGTGTGAATGGTTTGTTTCCAGATTTTCGATGCGGCTTGAATCTCGTTTTCGTTAAGCAATAAAACGGAAACCTCGTAATTTGCCGTAAATCCCGTTTCGTTTTTCACGAATTGAAAGGCATCGAACGGCGCTTTGATAATGATTTCAATGTTGATCGAATCACGACTAAGCAACGGATATTCTATCACATCATAATAAAAAAACGGCGCATCCGGTTCATCCGGTTTAAAATTCATGTTCTGTTCTTTTCCTTGCGCCAGAATCATCTGAACTGTTATAATTAGAAAAATAAATAGAATATTAATTTTTCGAAGCATATAACCTCCAATGATATTGGGTTAACCCTCTATCCGTGCCAAACCAAACCCACTCGCCATCTATGTTAATTTTATAGACATGATTGCCTGCCAATCCATCTACGGTCGTGTACCGTTCCAAGTAATTATCCGAAAGGCGAATTAACAAAGCGCCGAAATCGGTTCCTAACCATAAATATCCGTCTTCAATTGCCATGTCAAAAATCGTGACCACTTCTTGTTCGTGGGAATATTGTAAAATATCCCATTCGTCCAAGAAAGGCGCATATTTGACTAAGATGTTCTGACGACTAAAAATCACGACGGAATCCGACACTGCAATTCCTGAAAAATTTCCACTAATCAATTCATTCAATTCCACTTCATCGCCAAAAGCGTCGAAATGCCGAACAAAATGATTCTTTTTATCAACGGAATAAATCCCATTATCGGTTCCGAGCCAGATAAAATCTTTTCCAACGACAATTTTTTGGATGCGAACAGGGATTTTCGATGGAGATAAATTAACGCGGCGCGTTTTGAAACCGGGAAGCGAAATGAGCGTCAGACCGTGCGGCGTCCCGATCCACGCCAGCGAATCTTCCAGTCCGATCGTCGTCACGATTTCATCCGAAAGTCCTTTGGTCATCCCCATTCGCTTCCATTGATCTTTTTCCATGTCGTGAATAACCAATCCCATATCCGTTCCGATCCACAGACGCCGATTGCGATAATTAATGTCGAATACTTGCGTCGTCGCTAATTCTTGAACGAGATAGGTTTCATTGTATTTCCATGTCCAGTCGGAAAAATTGAGGAAACTGATTCCCGTCCTGTTAGAAACTCGATTTCCATCAGGTATGGAATTGCTCATCCAAATTCCACTATCTGTTAACATGAGAGATGTTATGGAATTTTGAAGCGGACCCATCGGTGTTACATTCAATCGTTTAACATTATCGTCACCCGTGATCATTCCGAGTCCCCATGCTCCTCCATAAACGTCTTTTCCAATTGTGGAATGGAAAAGACATATAGGGAATTCCCTGAAATCCTGATCGAAGATAACCCCTTTCATATCAAATTGCAGATCAGCGTTGATTGCGTATAGACCAAAGTTTGGCAGAGGATCTAAATTTGAAGGCGCCCAAATAACATCTTCAGGCAATTGGAATTCGCTTGGTTGCAAGTCGCCGCCAAGTCTTGAAATTCGGTGATATGCGCCATCGATCGTCTTCGCCCAAAGAGAATTATTGTCCGCACCGAATCGATCGATTCGCCACTGTGGATTGATGTAGTTAACCCAACGATCCGCTGTTGGTGTAAGATAACTTATTCCAGCCTCGTGCGCCGCCCAGAGATAACTCGTGGTTTTATCGAAATATACGGCTGTGACAGAATCGCCCGCCATTCCATCGCTTGTCGTATAAGGTTCCTCCCAGCGACGAGAATACTTTTGGAATGGAACAACGCCGCCGCTCGTGCCAAAATAATAATATTCGTTGCCTTCTGTTAGACTTGTTGGGTAATTGCAGTTTTTATACGAAATCCAATCTCCCATTCGATACAGACGAACCGGCTTATTCCAAATGTCTTGTGCTGTCAAATTCAATGTTAACACAATCAGTAAAAGTGAAATACCGTAGAATTTTCCGATTACAGCCAAGATGTGATTTTGTTTATTCGTATTTTAACCTACTCTCACAAAATTTTTCCCGGCAACCTGCCGCACCGCTCCTTTAATTTCCAGCGCCAATAAAGTGGTAAGCGCTTCGTAGGACAGTTTACCGATTTTTTCCGAAATAGCGTCTATATGCATCGGCTCTGACGTAAGAGATTCATAAACTCGCTTTTCTTCTCCTTCCAAGAAAAAGTGCATCTCCATTTGTTTTGGAGCCGTTGAAAATTTCCGAATAGATTCAATTTCAGATAAAACATCGTCAATGTTGGTCACAAGTTTGGCGCCTCTTTGTATTAAACGATTGGTCCCGATACTCTTTTCATCTGTGATTCTTCCCGGAACGGCAAAGACTTCACGATTCTGATCAAGCGAATAATATGCCGTTAACAGTGCCCCGCTTTTCTCTCCGGCTTCAATCACAATAGTTCCCAGACATAAACCAGAAATGATACGGTTTCGTCTGGGGAAATTGACCGCGTCCGGTTTCGTTTCAAGCGGAAATTCAGAACAGTAAACTCCATTATCGACCAATTGATTGCGCAGATTTCTATTTTCAGATGGATAGATGACGTCGATTCCGTTTCCAAGTACGGCAATCGTTCTCCCTCCGGATGCGATGACTGTTTTATGCGCTTCCGTATCGACGCCACGCGCGAATCCGCTGACAACAGTGATATTTTGGCTGACCAATTCTTTGGCGAGTAATGCTGTCACTTGTCTCCCATAAACTGACGGCTGACGCGTTCCGACAATCGCAATCGAATCGGCATCTCTTTCCGAAAAATCTCCAAAATGAAACAATACCGTAGGCGGGTCGTAGATATTCAGTAATCTCACTGGATAATCCGAATCGAAAATCGTCGTCATTTTATACGGATTCTGACTCAATATTTTCATCTGCCGGTCAGCAAAAGTCTCGTCTAATTCATGTAAAATCCGTTGAGCGATAACAGTATCAATCAGCGGAATTTTGCACAGTTCCCGAACCGTCGAACCGAAAACGTCTTCCAGATTTGGGAAATGCGTGTGAAGATTTACGATTCGCCGCGAACCGAGTCCGTTAACCGAAAGAAGTTTCAGTAATATCCGTTTATTTTCCATTTCCATCTAATATTTGAACGGCTTTATCGACAAATGTTCCCAACCCATAACCACTTACAGCTGAAATCGGTATAACATTGACCCCGCCGATTTTTCGTTTTTTGGAAGGAACTTCCAGAATGTCCGATTTTGTCAATAAAATAAGACGACTGCGATTTTTAAATTCAGGATAATGTTGAATCAATTCGCTATTGAGCAACTGATAGGTTTTATCGGGATGCGGATCGGTCACTTCGATTAAAAACGCAAGCACTCTCGTCCTTTCCAAATGTCTTAAAAATCTATGTCCAAGTCCTTTTCCAAGATGCGCGCCCTCGATCAATCCCGGCACGTCCGCCATGACGAAACTTCTATAATTCCCATATTTCACGATGCCAAGATTAGGAACCAGCGTTGTAAATGGATAATCGGCGATTTTGGGACGAGCCGCCGTCAATTTAGAGATCAATGTAGATTTTCCGACATTTGGCAATCCAACCAAGCCAACGTCTGAAAGTATTTTTAATTCCAGACTCAAAGTTTTCTCTTCGCCGGGAAGCCCGGGTTGCGCATAACGCGGCGTACGGTTCGTCGATGTTGCAAAATGTGCGTTGCCTTTTCCACCTTTGCCACCTTTGGCGACAATGACGCTTTGTCCATCTTCTATAAGATCGGCGATGATTTCCCCGGTCTTTTCGTCCGTAATCAGCGTTCCGATTGGAACTGGAATTACAACAGAATCAGCGTACGAACCGCTTTTCAAAGCGCCCATTCCTTGTTGACCGTCATGCGCACGATAACTTTTTCGATATTTGACATCTTGTAATGTATAAAGATTCGATTCTACCTTGACGATAACATCGCCGCCTACGCCGCCATCGCCACCATTTGGGCCGCCTTTTGGAATGTATTTTTCGTGACGGAAAGAAACGCTTCCTTTCCCGCCTTTTCCAGATTTGACCAAAACTTTTGTGTAATCAACAAACATATATTTATTTTCGCAGTATATTCAATTCAATCTACCAACATAACTGCCTTAAACTATACGGATTTTCTGAAGATACAAACAAAAAAATGCTGTCCGAGAAGAATGAGAACACAGATGACTCTGATTTAGCAGATTTTCACGGAAACTCTTTTTTATTTGCGACTATCTGTGTTCTACTCTGCGTTATCGGTGTTCCACTCACTTCGTCGCTTGAACCAAGAGTTCGTTCATTCGCCGCAGATATTCGCCGGGATCAGCCAAATTCCCATCTAAAAGTTGTGCAGATTCATACAAATGAACGATTGTATTCCGTAAAATCGGATCATTACTATTTCCAAAGTTCAGACGAGACAAATTCCGAATAAGCGGATGATTGGGATTGATTTCCATAATTTTTTTGTGAGCCGGAACTTCCATATTCATCAATTTCATCATCTTTTCGGTCTGCTGGTCGATACTGTCCTTACCCAAAACCAATGTAGCTGGAGAATTTACCAATCTTTTTGAGGCAACGATGTCTGCCACTTTCTCCCCCAATGTTTCTTTAAAAACCGCAATCAGCGAATTCAGCGAACTTTCGGCAAGAGAATCTTCTGGATTTTCGGATGGTTTTTCTTTCAGATCGATGTCCGCTTTATCGATGGATTTAATTTTCTTTTTATCAAATTCATCCAATTGCGGGAGGATGAAAACATCCATCGGATCGATCATAAATAAGACCTCAATGTCATGTTTCCGAAAATATTCTAGATTAGGGTTCTTATCGACTATTTCGCGATTCTCGCCTAAAATATAGTAAATCTCCTTCTGTTCCGGTCTCATCCTTGCGACATATTCGTCTAATGAAACCAATTCGCCTTTTGGTTGGGTCGTCGATTCAAACCGTAGAAGTTTGACTATTTTCTCTTTATTCGTAAAATCCATTCCGACACCGGCTTTAAAATACATTCCGAATGTCTTGAAGAATTTTTCATATTTCCCCTGATCATTCTTTGCCCATTCATCCAGCATTTGGAGAATTCGCGAAGTCAGAACATTTCGGATTTTCTCCATCGCCGGACTCTGCTGAGTGACCTGATGGGAAATGTTCAACGGCAAATCTTCCGTATCGACGACGCCTTTTACGAACCGAAGATATTCGGGCAAAAGATCGATTGCATCATCTTGAATGAAAACGCGATTCGCATAGAGGTGAAGTGTTTTTTCACGAATATCTGTAAGAAAATTTTCCGGCTTCCGCGTTCCGATAAATAACAATGCCTTGAAGTTTACTGCTCCCTCGATGGAAACTTGTAAATGTCCCAGCGGCGGTTCCCAATCGCTCGCAATGAATTTATAAAATTCGACGAGTTCTTCTTCTTTAATATCATCCTTCGATCTACGCCATAACGCATCCAGTTTGTTGACTTTTTCCTTGCCGATTTGGATGGGAAAGTTTACAAAATTAGAATATTTCTGAATGATGGATTTTATACGATACTCTTCGGCAAATTCCTTATATTCATCTTTCAGAGTGAAGGTAATTTTCGTGCCGCGTTCTTTTCGATCGATTTCTTCGATTGTGAATGTTCCTTTACCGTCTGACTTCCAGCGATAACCTTTCGATTCTAAATTCGCGTGTCGCGTTTCCACGATCACCTCATCGGTTACAATAAAAACCGAATAGAATCCAACTCCAAACTTGCCAATCAAATCGTTATCCGGTACTTTACCATTTTTCTGAAGTTCTTCCATGAATTTCAGTGTACCGGAGCTGGCGACAGTTCCTATATTCTGAACCAATTCATCATGAGTCATTCCGATTCCGGTATCTTCGATGGTGAACCATTTCCTTTTTTCATCAACCGCAATAGTGATCTTTAACTCGGCATCAGAGTCCAAAACCGGTTGGCTTGTAACCTGCATAAATCGAACTTTATTCAGCGCATCCGAAGCATTTGAAATCAGTTCCCGAAGAAATATTTCGGGTTGCGTATAAAGCGAATGCACGATAATATTTAGAAGTTGTTTTAATTCCGCTTTGAACTCGTAGGTTGTCGGTGCGGATTCAGAATTTTTTGTCATGATTTTCCTTTCATATTGTTGTCTACTTACATTTCCAAAAATCGCAGATGAGCGCAACGAACATCATGCCAAGAATTTAATCCGCCAGATTGACAGAAACCAGTTTCGATCTCTGGATTGATTCATCGTGAAAATATTCACCTTTAAACTAATAAAATATTTTTCCCATTGAACTTTAAAATATTTTGGGTAACTTTCGCCTAGTTTTTGACATGTTGAGACTATAGATCGTCTAAAACAAGACGTTCGTTTCTGATATAAAATTGAAGCCATTGTGCTGAGGAAACATTACATTTATATTAGACTTTCTTTAATTTTGGTTAATTTATTTTCTATATCATTTTCAAGTAGCAAAAAAATGATTCCGATGACAATTAATCCACTTAAATGCCAACCCATCAAGGAGGAATGATTCTATGGCAAAAATCTTAATAGTTGACGATGATCAGGATTTCGTATCGGCTGTCACTTTAATCTTGGAAAGCGCTGGCTACGACGTTGAAGTCGCGCATACGCGCCAAGAAGGACTTGTAGCGTTTGATGTATACAAACCGGATTTGGTACTGCTGGACGTCATGATGCAAGACCCGGACGACGGATTTGTCCTTGCTCAAGATATGAAAAAGCAGGATTCAAATATTCCAATCGTGATGTTGACCAGCGTCGGAAAAGTGACCGGAATGTCTTTTGATAAAGATTCAGAGATGGTTCCAGTGGACGATTTCGAGCAAAAACCAATCATGCCGAACCGATTACTCGCCAAAGTCAAAGAACATCTCTTTAAATAAGGAGCGTCCTTCATGCAAATTATCGATCGTCAGAAAGTAAACCATGAAATTGAATGCCTAAGGGAAAAGTATGGGCAAGACCGCTCGGCTCTTATTCCCATTTTACAAGAACTTCAGGAAATCTACGGCTATCTCCCTTACATCGTTATGCAAGAAACCGCTCATTCTCTCGGAATTCATCCGTCGGAAGTTGAAGGCGTCGCCTCTTTTTATAGTTTCTTGAGAACAAAGGAAAAACAGGGGAAATATGTCATCCGTCTCTGTCAAACAATTTCTTGTAATTTAGCCAAAAAGGTCAACGTCGCTCGTCAATTTGAAAACGAACTTGGAATCAAATTCGGGCAAACGACCAACGACGGCATGTTTACATTAGAATATACCAACTGTCTCGGAATGTGCGATCAGGGACCGGCTTTGATGATCAATGACCGCCTATTCTCGAAAGTCACCCCGGAAAAAGCCTCTGCCATCATTGCCGATTGCCGACGCGATTTCCTTAAATCTGAATTTCCCAAAGTCGTTCCGTCTGATGTTCAAAAAAGCGGCCCAATATTGAACCATGGACTTCAACCCAGTGAATCTTTGAAAACTGCTTTGACAATGAGTCGTTCGGCAATCATCTCAATCATTCGCGAATCAAATTTGAAAGGTCGCGGCGGCGCAGGATTTCCGACTTCGATCAAATGGCAATTAGCCGGTGCGGCTATCGATGACAAAAAATACGTCGTCTGCAACGCTGACGAAGGCGAACCTGGCACATTCAAAGACCGCTATTTGCTGTATGATCACATTGAAATCATGCTGGACGGCATGGCCATTGCCGCATACGCCATTGGCGCGCAGAAAGGTTTTATTTATCTCCGTGGCGAATATAAATACATGAAAAAATATCTAGAGGAAAAAATTGAAAACCGACGCAAGACTAACTTGCTTGGTAAAGATATTCTTGGAAAAGATAAATTTAATTTTGATATCGAAATCCGCATGGGCGCCGGCGCTTATGTTTGCGGCGAAGAAACCGCACTCATCGAATCCTTAGAAGGTTATCGCGGCGAACCGAGAAACCGTCCGCCCTTTCCTGTGGACACTGGTTTTCAAAAACATCCGACAATCGTTAATAATGTTGAAACATTTATTGACGCGGCTATCATCATTTCCAAAGGTGCAAAATGGTTTCTCGAACACGGAACGGCAAGGTCCAGCGGAACAAAAATATTCAGCGTTTCTGGCAATTGTGAGCGTCCCGGAATTTATGAATTGCCGTTTGGCATCATGATTTCGCAACTATTAAAAGAAGTTGGCGGCGAGAACGCAAAAGCCGTACAAGTTGGCGGTGCTTCGGGGAAATGTTTAGCAAGGAAAGATTTCAATCGATCAATCGCTTTCGAAGACATTGCCTCCGGCGGTTCCATCATCGTTTTTGGTCCGGATACGGACATGCTGGCAGTCGCAAAAAATTTCATGGAGTTTTTCGTTGAGGAATCTTGCGGACAATGCACACCGTGTCGCGAAGGAAACGTCAAACTCTTGGATGGGATCGAAAAACTCGAAAAAGGCATTTGTTCGGTCACTTACCTGAATGAACTGATGAAATTGGACGAAACCATTCAGTTGGCATCCAAATGCGGTCTCGGACAATCCAGTCCTAATGCCTTCCTTTCAATTATGGAAAATTTTAAATCCGAAATTCTTGGTCGCGTTCCGGAAATAAATTAATGAGGTTATTCTATGGAATTAGAAAAATTGGATACTGAACAAACACTTTCACGCGCGCCGAAAAGTACAACGACTTCCACAATGAAAACTCCGGAAAATATGGAATCTATCGGCGCTCTGATTAAAATCACTATCGACGGAATAGACGTCAAAGTTCCCATGGGAACTACAATACTTCAGGCGGCTCGAAGTATCGGAATCCGCATTCCGACGCTTTGCTATCATGAAGACTTATGTATTAGCGGCGTCTGCCGAATCTGCGTCGTCGAAATTGAAGGACAACGCACACTTCAGTCGTCTTGCAGTTACCCAATCTCCCAGCCATTAGTCATTCATACACACACGCGAAAAGTGCGTCAGGCAAGACGACACATTCTTGACCTCTTGCTTTCCAAACATTATGGAGAATGTTATACATGCGTTTGTAACAACAACTGCGAACTTCAAGAGTTGGCGAGAGAGTACGGCGTCGATTTCTACCGCTTCGGACATGTCGATAAACCGACCTATGGACGTGACAATTCCAGTTACGCAATCATCCGCGACATGGATAAATGTATTCTATGCCGTCGTTGTGTACGCACTTGCATTGATCTTCAGGAAGTCGGCGTTTACGAGGCTTTCAATCGAGGCACTGAAACGCACATCGGAACGTTTATGGAAAATCCAATGGCGGAACAGATTTGCATCAATTGCGGACAATGCATTAATCGTTGTCCAACCGGCGCGCTTCATGCTAATGATCCATCCGATGCGATTTGGGCGGCGATCGACGACCCAACAAAACATGTCGTCATTCAAACTGCTCCTGCACCGCGTTCGGCTATTTGTGAATGCTTCGGGCTTGAACCGGGAATCCCATTGACGCGCGAAATGAACACAGCCATGCGTTATTGTGGATTCGATAAAGTTTTCGACACGAATTTCGCAGCTGATTTGACAATTCTCGAAGAAGGCACGGAACTCATCAAAAGGCTATATAAATCCTTAGTCACCAAGGAACAAGTAGCTCTCCCACAGTTTACTTCCTGCTCTCCGGGATGGGTGAAATACATTGAACATTTTTATCCAGAAATGTTAGACCATGTCTCCTCAGCCAAGAGCCCGCAACAAATGTTCGGCGCCGTCATTAAAACTTACTATGCGAAAATGTACAACATCGATCCAGCAGACATTGTAACGGTCGCCTTGATGCCATGCACAGCGAAAAAGTTTGAATGCAATCGTCCGGAAATGAACGACTCAGGTTTCAAAGATATTGACTACGGTTTGACAACGCGCGAATTGGCGCAGATGTTTAAGGAAGCCGGTATCGATCTCCCCAATATGGCAAAATCCGAATTTGACGATCCGTTTGGTGAAGAAACAGGTTCGGGCGTCATTTTCGGAGCGACTGGCGGTGTGATGGAATCCGCGATCCGCACGGTTTATGATCTGGTTACCGGCGAGAAAATCGAAGATTTGTTTGAAAAGGCAAACGTTATTCCTGTTCGTGGATTTGAAGGAATCAAGTATGCCGAACTACCGATAACCAAAGTCGGTCCAGTCCCGGAAATTCTGGCGCATTTAATTCCAAATTGGGATTGGCTAAAAGGCGTCACGCTGAAAGTCGCCGTTGCACACGGAACCGCAAATGCCAAGAAAATTTTGGAAAACATCAAAGCGGGCGGGAAATTCAGCGAATGTCAATTCATTGAATTCATGGCTTGCCCGGGTGGATGTCTCGGCGGCGGTGGTATGCCGATTCCAACGGACGAAAAGATACGTGCGGCTCGCGCTAAAGCGATCTACATGGAAGATGAGCGAAGCAGTGTCCGTAAATCATATGAAAATCCTGCAATTCTAAGAATTTACAAGGAATTTTTAACAGACGGACCGTGCGGACATCTCAGCCATCATCTTCTTCACACATCCTATACTCCTCGTGGGAAGAATTTGATATAATGTCTTCAAATTGTTTTAAAAAGAGCGAGCCCGAATCTTCGGGATTTCTCTTTTTAATTTTCCCTTGTTTACTTAATTTTAACAACTGTTTATAGATATTTTAAATTGAGGAATTAGTGAACAAAAAAACGATATATCTTGACCATAATGCCACAACGCCACTGCACCCGGAAGTAAAAAAGACGATGGTAGAAATGATGGAAATCTACGGAAATCCGTCCAGCCTTCATGCAGATGGCAGAGAAGCGCATCGTCGCGTCGAAGATGCCCGTGAAAAGATTACCGCTTTCATCAATGCGCGACCTGACGAAATAATTTTTGTCGGTTCAGGTTCGGAAGCCAACAACACCGTTCTTTCAATTATGAGTTGTCCTTCGGATAAATGCCGAAAGACTCGTAAATGGCGCAACGGAGTAATTACAACCAAAATAGAACATCCATGCATCCTCGAATCCTCGAAATGTCTCAAAGAGCGCGGCGCGTCTGTCATTTATCTTGATGTAGATGAATTTGGAAAAATCGATCCCGAAGACCTGCGCAAACAAATAACTTCCGATGTCGCTCTCGTTTCTGTCATGATGGCTAACAACGAAATCGGAACGATTCAAGATATTAAAACCTTAGCAGAAATCGCTCATCAAAATGGCGCGCTCTTTCATACGGATGCCATTCAAACAGTTGGTAAGATTCCGGTTGACGTAAAAGAATTGGGCGTTGATTTTCTCTCAATGTCCGGACATAAAATATACGGCCCGAAAGGCATCGGAGCGCTCTACGTCAAACGCGGCATTCCATTTTGTCCGCTTATTCGTGGTGGTCATCAGGAAATGGGACGCCGAGCCGGAACGGAAAACACGCTTGGGATCGTCGGATTCGGGAAAGCGATTGAAATGCGGAAAATCGAAATGGAATCTGAAGGAAAACGCCTCTTGGAATTGAAAAATATCCTTCGCGCCGGTATCGAAAAAAATATTCCAGACATTAAATTTAATGGCCATCCAACCGACAGTCTGTCCGGAACGCTGAATGTTTCTTTCGATGGCGCTGAAGGCGAATCCATCCTTCTTTATCTGGATTTTGCCGGAATTGAAATTTCTACCGGCTCGGCATGCGCTTCCGGTTCACTCGACCCGTCGCATGTTTTATTGGCAACCGGATTGTCGGCAGAACGCGCCCACGGTTCGGTTCGTATGAGTCTTGGACGCGAAAATACGGCAAAAGAAATGCCTTATGTCGTTAAAACATTGGAAGAAGTTATCCGAAAAGTCCGCTCAATGTCAACAATTTACGGAAGGAATGATAAGTGAATATGACGAATTGGTTATACACCGATACTGTCAAAGACCATTTTTTAAATCCAAAAAATATCTTGAAAGATGAAGAAAATTTTCAATATGATGGCAAAGGCATCACCGGTAATGTCAAGTGCGGCGACCAGATGATGATGCTGATTCAGATTGATAAAGAAAAAAATATCATTAAAGATTGCCGTTGGAGGACCTATGGATGTGCCAGCGCTATTGCCAGCACGTCAGTTCTATCTGAAATGATTAAAGGAATGACACTGGATGAAGCGTACCATCTCACGCCCAAAGATGTCGTAAAAGGACTTGGATCATTACCGGCACATAAAATTCACTGTTCCGTCCTCGGCGACAAAGCGCTGAGAGCCGCCATCACCGATTATTATCGGCGAAACGATCAAAAAGAAAAGATCGAGACCGAAGATGCGCGGATCATTTGCCAATGTATGATTGTAACCGATCAGGAAATTGAAAACGCCGTTCTTGAAGGCGCGCGAACATTCATCGAACTTCAGGAAATGACCAAACTCGGAACTGTCTGCGGACAATGCAAAGACGAGGCGACACAATTGCTTGGCGAATACATCCAAAAACATTTCGCCCCAGAAAAAGACTAAATCTTTTTCCTTTGAACGGCTGATCTGAATTTATACGGTTCCACTTCCATTTATCTTTGGTAATTATTCTTTTCCTTTCCCCGTTATCAGTTCAGACTCTTTGAGTCTTGTAGAAATCACGAGACTAACCACCATTAACCCGATCATTACCATTAAAGGCAAAGTCATAGAACCTGTCACAGGAGATTTGAAGATGTCCATTCCAAAAATAAAAGAAATCCCTGAAATTTGTCCCATCAATAAAAGCAATCCGTTGGATGTGCCTTCTGGCGCTGGAAATGCAATCTCTGCGCCATACTGAAATCCAATCGGACCCGCCCCGAGCAAGAAAAAACCAAGAATTGAGGCAGACAGAAGAAGCAGACCGTAATGAGTGGTAAAAGTGATACCAACAAAGCCTATCGTAGCCAATATCAGAGATAAGACCAGGAAGGGAATTCTTTTTCGAAACCGATCTGAAATCGTTGGCACGACGATTGCCCCGACGACACCGCCCGCAATCATCAAACCTCCGGTAATTCCTGCTTGTGTAATTGAGAATCCTCTCGGAGCAACGATATTTTCGATCCACGTCGCCACGGCATTAAACACACCCAAACAAACAAAAAATATGAGCATGAGAAAAATGAAATCTTTCTTTTTTAATGTTTCTTTGAGACCATCTAAAACCAATGTTCTCACTTCCTGTTCGGGAGAACATGGCGGCGTCGGAGGATATTCTTTGACAAATCCGAGAAAAACAACAGCTATAATCGCAGAGATAATCCCATAAATGACGAGCATACCGCTAATGCCGAAACCGATTACAAGATAGGGCGTCAGTACAAGACCCAGAAATATCCCAAAATACATCGCTAATGTACCGAATCCTGACGCGGTAGCCCGCTCATGAATCGGAAACCAGCGAGCCGCAACTTTCGTTACAGCATTGAGAATGAACGGTTGCCCAACGGCGATTCCTATCTGAGAAATAAATACCAGCGTGAAATTTTCTGCTTCTAATCCACGCAATAAACCGAAAAGTCCAGTTAGCGCGGCGCCTATTCCAACGGCGATCCGAATACCGTAAGTATCGATAACCCAGGAAGCAGGAAATGACATGATGATGTAAACAATCATAAAACTCATGGATAATAAACCAATACTGATATCCGAGACGCCATAAAAATGAGCGGCTTTGCTCGTAATTGGAGCAAATGTTATCCATAAAAGCTGGTTAACCGCAACGACCAGCATGAATGCAGATAAAACAATCCAGCGATAACCATAAACCTTAAAATTTGCTTGTTCCATGAAATAAACCTCCCCAATTAAAAGCTAATCAACCGCTCATTTTCCTCTACCATCATTCCAATCGAAATATTTTCCTTATTTGATCTCAAAGAATCGCATGATTCCCATCATTACCTGATTGCGTTCTTCAAATGTTTTAATCGTCTCAAACGGAAAACCGAATGCAACGACGCGATATTTCCCTTTATACGAGATTCCGGCGCTGAACGAATTCTCCTGATACCGAACAATCGTCTTGGCTTCCGGTGTTGAAGGATCGATCGCATCGGGAGCTTCACAAGTGTAAATCATTCGATCATAACCTGTGTTGAATGCTAAACTTTTAGGTGATAATCCGAATTCCGATGAAACGCTAAAAACTTTTCCGTTTGCGCTTGCATGTCCAGTTACCAGTTTTAACTTTAAAACATTTTTGGCGAAGGAACTATCTTGGCTGTTCCGATTTGCGAATAAGTCCGTTCCGACGTATGCACCGGACAGAAAAAGATTCCCGCCTGCTGAACAAAAGCGGGAAATCTCCTGCTGTAGTTCTTTCGTAAACGCTTTGAACTGCTTGTCTTTCAACGGCTTTGGCCATTCCGTCTCTTTCTCTTCGCCCAAGATCAGATCGACGGTTTTATACTTTGTAATATCCAGTTCGCCTTCCGCGATCGCCTCGTCGCTCGCCGAGATAAACGAATAACCGGCGGCTTTTAGCGATTGTCCATGAACGAACGGAAAATCGAATGTGTTACCCGGAACGATAGTCGTCTCGTAATCGGCATGACTCGCGCCCCAACCCGGCTGATCGTTCGTCAACCACGGCGATGTTGGCATAAAATCGATTTGAGCGCCAGTATAATCCAACGCATATTTATCAGGAACACCTTGATCAAGAAAATTAGCAAACCCGACAAACGAACTGGTCACAATTTTCTCCGGCGCAGAAATCCGGTCGAATCCGTTAATTATCAGAACCGGCGTTTGATCTCGATTCACTTGACAAACAGATAGGATTTCCGATGGAAAACTCTCGCCGCCTTTGTTAACCGCCGTTACTTTAAAACTGTAAACTGTGTTTTGTTGAAAATTTGATAAGACAAATTGCGGACGATCGACCAGAACACCATTGCCGAATCCGCCGTCATTTATCCGAGTATAGACGACAAATTTTTCAGCATTCGCGGTCGGTTCGAGCGGATCGGTAGTTGGTTTCCATTTTAAAATAATCTCCCCCGCTCTGCCAAATACCGCCTGAAAGTGAGAAACCGAAAGTGGTTGAACCACAAAAGGATAACCATATCGATTTGATATGAATTTCAGCATTGATTTGTAAATTGAACGGCTGACATCGAACCGAAATCGTGGGTCGCTGGCAAATCGCATGTCCAAGAAATTCTGATGTGACAACAGTTCCAGAAGCGCAGATGGAATATTCGGGCGATAAGATTCGCTGTATTGTCGATTCCAAAGTTGACGACGATTCCATTTAGCATCGTATTTCATTCGAATGTCCTCAACAATCTGAGTTTGCAAAATATCCGCAAAATCTCTATTAGCTAAACGTGAGACTCCATCCGGAAAAACCCGAGAAGAATCCGAATCTTCGATGCTATAGATCGAAAGCGTTCCAACAACCGTGTCGCTTGTCGTTGTCCCTGCGTCCGTATGAAATGCCAAAGACAAATCAATTGGAATTCCCAATCCTCTTACATTTTGATTTTTATTTGGACCGCATGGCGCTCCATTCAGATAATTCACCCATTCTCCGCGGCACTGGTAATCATCTACATAATCATCCGAATCATGGTGGAAATGAAAAATCAAAGAATCGGGCATTCCGGCATATTGCAGATAATAACGCGCTCCTTCTTCGAATCTGGGGCGAGCGCTCACACTACCGAATCTCTCAATGTTACCGATTCCGCCGCCAAATCGAACCGCATCGGCTGTGACGATTTTTCCATATTCGGCACTTTGGTTGGTCAGAGTCACTTTGCCAATTTCAGGATTTACTCCTTTTTGAAAGTGAAACGTTCCGAGATAAATCCACGTCCCGCCGCCGATCTGTTGATTGACGGAAAATCGTGTCTGTCCTCCTGAATGATAAACTGTATAAATCGCATCTGAAACGCTCATTGAATCTGAATAATATGCGATAGTCACCCCATAGTCTCCCGTCTCCGGAATTTCAGGAATCCACTGAATTTCACTGGTTCCATTGTTTGATGAAGGTGTCAATCGATAACTTCCTGTCTGAAAGGGATTTATCCCAGTCTTGTAAGGCGGTTCTCCAATGGAAAATCCTTTCGTTTCGCCAGTTTTCCAGACAGTATTCGGATCGATTAATTTCTCCTGATAAGTTCCCATTTTTTCCGGCGAATCATTATCGATGATAACTTCATTCGTTTGAATGTCTCGTTCTCGTGGGACGAAAACATTGGCGCCCGCATTTTCTAACATCGGTATTATATAAGGCAAGACAAAAGCGGTCGGCAATAAATCCTCAACGGTCTGAAAAAGTCGGCATCTTTGCCATTCCCAACGATCTGTATCAAGGCTATAATACCAGCCGTGACTATTCCAGAGCGCGATATTATGGTTTACTAAACCGTTTTCAGGATGAACCGGCTTGCTCAAGTTTTTAATGACAGAAACAGCCTTCTTCCCTGTCTTCGGCAAACGAGTAATGTCATAATTCGACAGATTCGTTCTATAAAAGTTTGGAACGAGATCTTCTATCGGACGATCCAATGTAAAAAGCGTGAGCGAATAATTTTTAAACCGCTTGCCCAACTTCTTTTTCAGGAAGGAATAAGCGGCTTTCGTATTTTCTTCCCTGAGCGGAATAATGGAAAAATCAGAATTAAAATAAATGTCGATGTGCTTTTTCTGTGAATCAACGACAATATTCCGGATCCTTGTTTGAGGCGATAAACTCAGCGGCTTCTTTTCCCGTATACAAACGCGGAGAAATTGTTCTGTCTTCTTCATGACCGTTTTTTCAGCGTTCGTTTTGGGAATATAGCGTGGACCCCGGGATTGTAATGCTACCGTAGCACAGTTGGAAATAAACAATAAACTTGCTATAAAAAGAACAAATAATCTCTTCTTCAACTTGGATTGCCTCATCCTTTACAAATAACTCTGGCGAAGTTACGGCTTTAAACTTTGATATTCAAGAATGAGAATTCCCGTATCACTAAAATTTTGGCGTTTCCCCAAAACGAAGTGAATTGGGGGAAGCGATTATTCATTATCGCATGTATATTTCGACTCATCATCGGACCGTTTTTTTAATTTATGATAAACTATTTGATTTCATGGATAAAGCGTATAAATTTCTGTTAGCTTTATTGACATTTCTTAAGAAGAGTATGTTCATGAAAAAAACTCTAATCCTTTGTTTACTACTCGCTCTGCGAGCGAATCTTTTGCCGGCAATCGTCGATACGCCGCTGGCAAATTTTTCAGCCGCTCAACGTGCATGGTTGTTAAATCAGCGCCAAGAATCTTTCGAACTCTATCTGAAAGAATCCGAAACTTCCGCTCAAAAACAAATCCCGCTGACGAATGCGGCGACAATCCGGTTTATCGAGTCTGATTTATCATCTTCAGATAAATTCGTCAATCGGGCGCTTCAAATCGATCCAAATTACGGACCGGCGCTTCTTTTAAAAGGACAAATCGAGTTTCAACGCGGGAACATTCGGGCTGGAACCATTTATCTTCGCGCCGCCGCTAAAAATCACCCGCATCCTGAAATTCCGCTTTTCTATCTTTGCTATCATCTTGCAAAGCGAAATCAATTAAAAGAACCGTTAGAAGTGTTGAAAGACGCTGTTTCGGAAAATAAACAATTCACGCCGCCATATCCACTTATCGGCGAAATTCTGATCAAACAGGGAAAAATTAAAGACGCTGTCGAAGTTCTTACCAATGCCCTGAAAATCTCTTATGACGCGGAAATCCTTCTAACACTTGCGCGGGCAACGGAAAAAGCAGGCAATCTGACGGAGGCGAAAAAATATTTTGGTCTTTTCTCCTACCTTTTTCCCAAACATCCTGAAAATATTAATGTTTTGAACTGGCTGAAAAATAATGGCGTTACGAAACCTTACTCGCATCAATTCAAACCTATTCCAACAAGAAACACTTCCGATCGATTTCTACCAATCGGCGAAAACTTCGTTTACTGCGTCGATTGGGGACCCATTCGCGTTGGCGAGTTGAAAACGGTCGTCGCCGAAACGCTCCGCTTTCAAAATCATGACGCATACAAAGTTATTTTCAGTCTAGATTCAAATCCAGCGCTGGAATTCATTGCATCGCTTCACAGCGACTACATCACGATTATCGATCAAAGCACCAAACAAGTTCTCCAGCATTTCCTCCATATTCGTGAAAATAATATCGTCAGCGATAAAGTTTACGATTTCGAAACTAAAACAGGGAAATTCATCTGTCGGTCAATCGAAGAAGACGGACATATTCAAATACTCGAAAAATATTTACCTGAAAATACAATCGACGGGACTTCCATCCTTTTTTATTCACGACAGGTCGTCAAGGAAAAACGCAAAGAGCGCGTTATGACCATCATCGACGAGAATTTCGTCATAACGGATATCAACTATGAAAATAGAAAAGAACCTGTCGCCGTTCGGAACAAAACGGAAAACGCTTTGGTCATTTCCGGCGAAAACTACTACAAAGGAATCGTTGGACTTACCGGAAAATTCCGTGGCTGGTTTCGCGACGATCGCACTTTTCTTCCGGTTCGCTCGGATTTTGAAATCTGGGTCGGTAGAATCGCCATTTCGATGGCAGATGAAGAAGAACAAAGGCAACATAAATATGCGCGTTAGTCTCTTGAAAACTTCCATCTTACTGGTTTTTGCCTGCTTAGGAATCACGATTCACTCTGCCTGTAGTTTGAATCGAATTGTCATAAACGCCGCCGGAGGGTTCATGGAAAGCGGCATTCAATCGGTCTATTCAGAAGGCGATCTTGAATTGGCCGAGAATTTCCTCGCGAGCAATCTGAAAATGATTGAAATACTGGCTTCCAAAGACACTTCGAATACGCAGATGAATTTGTTAGCGGCACAGACATTCGGCGCGTACTCTATGGCTTTTGTCGAAGACGAAAATCCGGAACGCGCATCGGCTCTATACAAGCGCGGATTGGCGTATTCCTTTCGCTCGCTTCCGCCGAAAAAAAGATTCAACGAACAGATAACTATCGATCAGTTGGAAAACCTTTTACCGAACTTTACCCAAGACGACGTTCCGGCGCTTTTTTGGATTGGATACAACTGGGGACAATTTATCCTGCAACATCTTGACGATCCGATGACGATCGTTCATCTATCGAAAGTCGAGATGATCATGCGGCGCGTCATGGAATTAGACGAAAGTTACAACTTCGCCGGCGTCGATCTTTTTTACGGATGCTTTTATGCCGCACGTCCACCCTTTCTTGGCGGAAATCCCGAAAAAGGAAGGCAATTTTTCGAGAGAAACAATGAACTTAACGGCAATTCATTCCTTATGAGCCAATTTTTTATGGCAAAGTATTACGCCGTTCAAATGCAGGATCGAAAACTGTTTGAATCCCTTTTGACTGAAATTGATCAGGCGGACATTGACGCGCGCCCAGACATTCGACTGATGAACGCACTCGCAAAAGAAAAGGCGGCAAAACTCCGGCTTATGGAAGCGGATTTATTCGATACTGGAGAATGAGAAAATAATGACTATCTATCCGCGACAAACACATTTTAAAGGAGGTAAATCTGTGGCTTTATCCAAAGAAATCCTGATCAGCGTTTCAATTTTGATTGGTTCATTTCTGGCTGATCCGGTTTATCCGCAAGCGCCCCATATTGTCAAAGTTGCGACGGTCGCTCCCGAAGGATCAAGTTGGATGAAAGAGTTTCGCGCTTTCGAAAAAGATTTGAGTCTATCTACAAACGGACAGATTCAGTTTAAGATTTATCCGAATGCGGTTCAGGGCGGCGAAAAAGACGTTTTACGGAAGATGCGGCTTGGACAAATCGATGTCGGAACTTTTACCGGCGTTGGACTTGGAGAGATTGTCCCGGAAGTTCGCATTCTCGATCTTCCTTTTCTGTTTCGCACCAGCGAGGAAGTCGATTACGTTTACACGGCTCTGTTTAAAGAGTTTCAGCAAAAATTCATCAAAAAAGGATTCTTTCTCGTTGGTTGGGCGGAAGTCGGATTCGTTTACACGTTTACCAAGACGCCGATCGCCAAGCCGGAGGATTTCCGAAAAATCAAGATGTGGCTATGGAAAGGCGATCCGCTGGCAAAGGCGACTTTTGACGTGATGAAAATCCAATCTGTTCCGTTAGACATCACCGACGTTTATACTTCCCTGCAAACGGGATTGGTCGATGGCGTTTACATCTCGCCTTACGGCGTGCTGGCTTTGCAATGGTTTACCAAAACAAAATACATGTTGAATTATCCGCTGACCAATTCCGTCGGCGCAATTCTCATCACCACGAAAAAACTGAATTCCATCCCGGAGAATCTACGCGGAGTTTTCGTCGAAATGACTAAAAATAACATGCTAAAAATCGTCATCCAAAGCCGTAAAGATAATCTCGCTTCCATCCAAGCTCTTCAGAAATCCGGCATTCATTTGACGACCGTCAACGACAAGAAAACGATCGCAGAATTCGATGAGATCGGAAGACAGACGCGTGAAAAACTCGTCGGCTCTCTCTATTCTCAGGAACTGTTGAAACAAGTCCTCGCTCTTCTCGATGAATATCGGACGAAGCATGATCACTAAAATCCGGAAAACCATTGACAAATTTCTGACAGGAATGGCGATATTTCTGATGTTATCGCTCGTCTTGTTTTCATTTTTACAAGTCATGTTACGGAATCTGTTCGGCGCCAGCATGGATGCGGCGGACGAGTTTATGCGAAACGGCGTTCTGTGGATCGCATTTATCGGAGCGGCGCTGACAACGCTTCATGGGAAACACATTTCCATTGACATTCTTCCTCGGTTTGCAAAAGGTAAAGGAAAGAAAATTCTGGATTGGACGCTTACCATTTCCGCCGCAATAATTTGTCTGGTAATGACATGGTATTCTACCGAGTTTATTATCTTGGAAATCCAAATGAAATCCCTCATCGCCGGATTTTGTCCGGCGTGGCTTATCGAAATCATCATTCCTATCGGTTTCTTTCTACTGGCAATTTCGTTTCCAATGAGATTGCTCGATAAAAGTCAAAAGGCGGATTCATGAACGGACTGATCTTCACAGGAATTATCGTTCTTCTTGTTATTGCCGGACTTCCGCTCTTTGCCGCAATCAGCATTTCCTCGGTTCTTCTGTTTTTGTCGTCGGGAATCGATCCAACTGTCGTCATCGTCGAACTCTACCGCATCGCCTCCGCGCCGACACTATTAGCAATTCCACTCTTCACTTTTGCCGGATTTATCTTAGCGGAAAGCAAAGCGCCAAGACGATTGTTGAACCTCGCCGATTCTCTGTTCGGTTGGGCGCCGGGCGGAGTCGCGATCGTTTCACTGATCACTTGCGCGTTGTTCACCTGTTTTACCGGCGCTTCGGGAATTACAATCATCGCCATCGGCGGATTGATATATCCCATTTTACGCAAGCATAATTATACGGAAAAATTCTCGCTGGGATTGGTCACCGCCTCCGGTAGTCTCGGCTTGCTTTTTGCCCCAAGTTTACCATTAATTCTTTACGGCGTCGTCGCGTCGGTTTCCATCGATCAACTTTTTCTGGCGGGCATTTTACCGGGAACTCTGCTCATCCTGATTCTTTCTCTCTACGCCGCGAAGCAGGATATCATCAGCCCGACTATTCGAAAGAAATTTTCCATCAGATCGCTCATCCAAACAACAATAGCCGCCCGATGGGAATTGCCGATTCCAATCATCATACTTGGCGGAATTTACGGTGGAATTTTTACAGCGGTCGAAGCGGCGGCGGTAATGGCTTTTTATGTCTTCATCGCGGAGTTTTTTCTGTATCGCGACCTTTCCGTCCGCAAGGATTTAGTGAGGATCGCAAGAGACGGAACACAACTGGTCGGCGGAATCTTAATCATTCTCAGCGCGGCGATGGGATTGACGGCTTACCTGATCGATGCACAAATTCCGCAAAACCTACTAACTGCTATTCAAGAAGTCATTCATTCCAAATTCGTATTTCTCATCGCTCTGAATATTTTCCTGCTGATTACCGGCGCATTGCTGGACATTTTTTCGGCGATTATTATCGTCGTGCCGTTGATCGTGCCAATCGCATTGAGTTATCAGATCGATCCTGTGCATCTCGGCATCATTTTTTTGACCAATCTGGAAATCGGCTACATTACGCCGCCAATCGGATTAAATTTGTTCATCTCCAGTTTCCGGTTCAAAAAATCAATCCTGGAACTTTATCGCGTGAGCGTTCCTTTCCTTCTGCTGATGCTGGTTGCGCTGATTCTCATTACCTATATTCCGGGTCTTAGTCTCTGGCTTGTTCAGGCTTTAAAATAACAAAAGGAGAGATCTGTTTTGTCGAATAAGTTTACTTTTTCTTATGCTTTTGTACTTTGGGTCTCAACCATCGTTCTAAGTCATATCGGTCTTTCTCAGGAAATTCCCTCTTCTGATAGCCGAATATACTATGTCGGGGGCGATCACAAATTTCCGCCATACGAATATTTAAACGAAAAAAACGAACCGGAAGGTTACGTCGTTGATGTTATGCGAGCAGTCGCCAAAGCCGCCCACATCCGAATCGACATTCAATTGCAATCATGGAGCAATGCACGTTTTGCACTGGAAAATCGCAAAATTGACATCCTCGAAGGAATGTTCTATTCAAGAGAACGCGATAAAGTGTTCGATTATTCCGATCCGCATACAACTGTATCTCATACAATATTTGTGCGAACGGACAATACGGCGATTCAATCTCCAAAAGACTTAGTCGGAAAATCGGTCATCGTCCAAAAAGACGACATCATGCACGATTATCTACTGAATCGGAAATTTGACTGTAAAATTGTCACCGTTGAAAATCCGGAGCAGGCGCTGGATTTGCTCGCTTCTGGAAAACACGACTGCGCACTGATTGCCGAAATGCAGGGGTTATATTATCTTAATTTAAAAAAGATAACGAATCTCACCGTTGCTGGCGCTTCATTTTATAATGTCAGATATTGTTTTGCCGTCGCTGAAGGCGACTCTATTCTTCTTAAACGTTTGGACGGAGGGCTGAAAATTATCAAATCGACCGGCGAATATTACATGATATACGACCACTGGTTCGGCAAAGCGGATATTAGCAAACTGAAAATGACCTTATTTTATATCTTAATTGCCGCTTTTGTTTTGATGAGCGCAACTCTGTTCGGAACTCATGTATGGACATCGACTTTAAGAACAAAAGTCAAAAAAGCCACCGAAGATTTAACTAAAGAGATTGTAGAGCGAAAGAAGATCGAAGGTAAACTCGCCGAAGAAAAAATTCTTCTTCGGCTGGTTATCGATAACATCCCGGATGAAATATTCGTCAAAGATATTCATTCTCGATTCATCCTTGTTAACCAAGCCGTTTTAAAAGGGCACGGATTTTCAACAAGCGAGGAAATTGTCGGGAAAACCGATTTCGATCTCTTCCCCCCAGAACGAGCAAAGATATTCTGGGATGAAGAACAAACCATTTTCAGAACCCAAAAACCAATGCTCAATGTCGAAAGTTCGTATATCGGAAAAGACAACAAATTAGGATGGACCGCGACATCCAAAATACTCATGAAAAATATTCATGGCGCAGTTATCGGACTCGTCGGCGTCAAACGATTCATCACCGATCAAAAACTTGCTGAAGAAGAAGCATTGAGAGCGAGAAAAATCGAATCGCTTGGTATTCTTGCCGGCGGCATTGCGCACGATTTCAATAACATCCTGACGATTATTCTGGGAAATATTTCACTTTCCAAGTCTCTAATCAATCCCGATAGTAAAATCGTTAAATATCTGACAAATTCCGAAATTGCGTCTTTACGCGCCAGAGATCTCATTCAAAAGTTACTAACATTTTCAAAGGGCGGTCAGCCGATTCGCAAACCGATCGCTATCGGAAATCTTTTGCAGGAAACAGTTACACTCTCGCTCAGCGGTTCAAAAGCGCGATCTGTTTTTTCCATTCCACACGATCTTTGGACGGTCGAAGTGGATGAATCTCAGATGAATCAGGTAATTTCCAATCTCGTGATCAATGCCGATCAGGCTATGCCTACAGGTGGAATTATTGAGATTTTTGCAGAAAATACGATCCTCGAAGAAACCAAGTACGCATTGCCTGCAGGTAAATATATCCGCATAATCTTTAAAGACTCCGGAATAGGGATTCAAAGGGAATATCTACAAAAAATATTCGATCCTTACTTTACGACCAAATCGAAAGGTAGCGGTTTAGGTCTTGCAACGACTTATTCGATCATTAAGAATCACAACGGAGCGATAACAGTCGATTCTGAAGTTGGTAAAGGAGCCGTTTTCACAATTCTTCTCCCCGCTTCCGAAAAAGAGGCAACTACAAAAGAAACATCATCCGCGACTGATTTTAGAGGAACCGGCAATATACTCGTGATGGATGATGAAGATTACGTTCGGGATTTGCTCGGTTCGATTCTGTCCGGTCTTGGATTTCACGTGGATTTCGCAGAAAACGGCGATCAGGCAATTCAAAAATATCAAGACGCAATGCATTCCGGTCAGCCTTTTCATGCGGTAATTTTGGATTTGACAATTCCGGGCGGAATGGGCGGAAAGGAAACCATCGGTCATCTTTTGAAGATCGATCCGAATATTAAAGCGATAGTGTCCAGTGGATATTCGAATGACCCGTTAATGGCGCATTACAAAGATTATGGATTCTGCGGCGTCGTTGCCAAACCGTATGACATCAATCAATTGATCAATGTGATGAAAAGCATCGAAGGTTAATTCGGGCAGAAAAAAAAGACTCACTCCTCTCCTTTCATTCTGAGCCACAGAGAAAATCGCATAAAGAAACACTAACTCAAACAAGAATTGACACTAAAGATTAGTGTAAAAGAAAAATCGTGGCGAAGTTGGAACGAAGTGGAAATCCCGCTTGCGGGGAATCTTTATTGTTTATATTGAACACTCCCAAGTGAGATTGCTCGTTACTTGTCCACGATTCTTCGTCGCTACGCGTTTTATCTACAGCATTTTTCGCGTTCATTCGCGTTAATTAGCGGTTCTGTAACTCACAATAAAACGCGAAGAACCTCATCCAAGTCCCGACAATAATGATTGCAAAGCGCCTTCGCCCTGCTATCTTCAATATTTCCATCCGAAATACCGATTGCACTAAAACCTGCTAATCTGATGGAAACAATTCCAGCGCCGCTGTCTTCTATTCCTACAACATGATGTCGTTCGCTGAACGGAATTCCCAAACCGACTCGACTAACTTCCGCATAAAGCCACGGATGCGGCTTCGGCGACAATTCACCCAGCGTACCGACCGAACCTTTTTTTAAAGGAAAACCCGCTGTAATAATCACATCATAAAATTCCGCCGGATCTCCCATATCGAGAGTTCTGAAAGCCGACAAAATCTCCGGATAAGCCTTTTCGTACAAGCCGGAAGTCACCAAACCGATCTTGATCTTTTGTTCTTTCAACTTCAAGAGAAATTCTTTCAATCCGGCACGCGGCGTAAAGGCTCCCACTCTACCATTTCCATCCAGAATCGCTTTCATTTCCCGCCTAGTATGTTCAAAATAAAAAACTCTCGCATCCTCAACGGTTTTATCAGGACAATACTTCGCGATGCAGTGTTGTAAATGTTCCGAAACGCTGTGTCCGGAAACATACGGCAAATCGCTTTCACTCAGTTCAAACTTCGGATTTCCCAAAAGGCTTGAGATGCTTTGCTGAATGATCCACACCCCAGAACCCTTCACTTTTCACACTGGTGCCATCTAAGTCCATTAAAACAGCCTTTACGGGCTTTTTAATTTCTACATCAAGAACCGGATAGTAAGCTGGATAACCCATCGCAGACAACACGCAGGCAAGCGTCTTTTCAGGAAAACTGACGAACTCGACTTTGCCGTCGCCTGTTGAGATGATCGACTGAACATCATCTTTTCCGACATGAAATGTTCCATCCGACGTAGCAACCAATCGTTTCATCCCATTATTCATTAGAATTTTACCCAATCCGGGCAGATTTAATACATCCTTATTTTCAACCATTTGATAACCTAACTTTTATATATCAGATCAACCATTCAGTTCAAATTCAATTACCTTAATTCATTCAACCAACCCAAAAACGTGTCCATTGTAACCAAGAAATAGTTAAAAGTCAATCAAATATTATATTTCCAAAGATCATTATGACGAGCAAATTCATTTATTCCAACTGGATTTTTATTGTTTAAAAAATGTCCCGGAGGGACGATTGAATGGGTCAATTGATGTCTCGATTCATCCGTCCTTACGGGACGTGTATTAACATTTGTAATTCCATGTTCCCACGATTAAAATCGCGGGCTATTTTCATTTATCCCTACAGGATTATGATCAGTGAAAACGCGTTTTTATTTTCATTTGTCCCGAAGGGACATATGACAATAACCCGGCAATTCATTGCCGGGAAACGATAACATATGTAACAATCCGTCCCGTAGGGACGATTGAATGGATCGATCGATGTCTCGATTTGTTAATCAATTATTAAAGATTCTTCAATTCAATCAAAAATGGAGGCAGATGATTTTGGATAATATCCCAGACCTCTTCAGCATCGATCCCAAAATAATCATGAGCGACGATATTTCGGAATCCTCTGATTTTGCTCCAGTTTATCTGTCGTTGATCTTCGAGGAATTCCTCCGAAAGACGATTGACCATTTCACCAATGATAATGAAATTCATCAAAACGGCATCGAAATCACGCGAGTTCTGATAAAATTGATCGGCATCTTCATACCCTTTTGTGTACTCAAATATCTTTTCGATCGACTCTATTATCGATATAATATTTAAACGATCTTTAAACGGCATAAATCGCTTCCCTTAGAACGATTTCCCTGGCATAGGGTTTAAGATATTTGATTCTGCAGAGATCAACTTCGCATCCAAATTGCTCTGATAAATATTTCCGTAGTTTTGATTTCACTTCAAATATATTCTCTATGGAAAAATCAAATTCAACCAAAATATCAACATCGCTACCGGATCTCTGTTCATTTCGGGCGCAGGAGCCAAACAAACCGATTTTCTGAACATGATAATCACGTCTCAGAATTTCTGAATTGTTTTTTAAAATCGATAATATATCATCTTTATTGAACATGGTATAAAATAAACAGATAGGCCCGTTATCACAAGGTTTTTTAAATGTCAAACGTTTCCTCACAATTGAGATCGTGGGCTATTTTCACACAATCCCTACGGGATTATAATCAATAAAAATACGTTTTTTTTATTTGTCCCGAAGGGACATCCGATAATAACGCGGCAATTCATTGCCGGGAAACGATAACATATGTAACAATCCGTCCCGTAGGGACGATTGAATGGATCGATTGATGTCTCGATTCATCCGTCCTTACGGGACGTAGATTAACATTTGTAATTCTATGTTCCCACGATTGAAATCGTGGGCTATTTTCATGTTACTTTACGGGATTTATTTTATTGAATAAGTTATACCTGACACGCAACCTTTGCGTCAATCTCATCGGGCGCTCAATCTCTTTATGTAACTGAATGGCATGAGGTTATCCGTCTTTTCCGGATTCTGCCAAACGGCACGGATAATCATTCAAGTCATTTTGATAAATGTTCAGATCATTTTATAAAGTATCTAAATCATTTGAACATTTGTCCAGGTCGTTTGAACACTTGCTCAACTGAGACTGTAAGATAAAGTGTGTAAACCTTCGAAATAGGGATTAAGTTAATGCAAGAAAATTGGAGGAATTACACATGGAAATTGACAAGAAGGCACTTCAGCAGATGATAATGGCCAATGACATCAAGACGACGGAGGATTTGCAGGCTTTACTGCGAGATCTGACGAAGGAGATGATAGATACGATATACGAAGGGGGGTTGACGGCCCACCTGGGGTATGAACGTCATGCTCAAGGAGGGGAAAAGGGTGGCAATTACCGGAACGGTCATGGGAAGAAGACGGTTAAGAGCCACCTGGGTGAGATTGAGTTATCTCCGCCTCGGGATCGGCTGGGGGCATTTGATCCGGAGATCGTACGGAAGCGCCAGACGGATATATCGGGGTTAGAGATGAAAGTCATCAGTCCGGCAACTGCCGGATAAAGGGATGAGCACCCGCGACATTCGGGTTGACGGTGATGAACGAATTAAAGAACCGCGGAGTTGAGGACATCCTGATCTTTGCGGTAGATAATCTGACGGGCATATCGGACGCTATCGCGACGGCTTTCCCAAAAGCCGAAATCCAGAAATGTATCGTTCACCAGATCCGCAATTCGCTTAAGTTTGTACCCTGTTCCATGGGAACTCCTTCGGAGGAAAGAACGCAAAGCAGTGGCTGCTGATTTGAAGAAAATCTATAGTGCAGTGACCCCTGAACAGGCCGAATCGGAGTTGTCTGCATTCGAGGAGAAATGGGACTCGAAATATCCCCATATTGCCAAATCCTGGCGGAAGAATTGGGCGGAATTATCGACCTTTTACAAATTTCCGCCAGCCATCCGGAAACTGATCTATACGACCAATCCCATGTAGAGTTTTAACCGGGGCATACGTAAAGTGACCAAAACACGCTCAGTCTTTCCAACAGAAGATGCGCTGCTCAAATTGGTTTTTCTGGCGGTGCGGGATATTGAAAAAAAGTGGACGATGGCTTACCCGGATTGGGGAATTATTAATTTGCAACTTTCAATTTATTTTGAAGATATTTTGAAAAATTATGTCTAAATTCAAATGCAGTTTATAAACTTTGTCTTACACTACCAAAAAATGACGAGGGTATTATCACCAGAACTATTAACTTCGGCCGAGACATCACCGAGTGCCTGTCTGCCGAACAGGCAGGCAAGCAGAGAGAAGAAGAGCGGGCGTATCAAACACGACTGCACAAATTCCGCAGCGAGATGACATATTCAATCAATCGTCAGCTTTCGCTTAGGGAGATACTTCAGCAGAGCGCTGAGGTCATCATGCGTAACTTTGATATTGCTTTTGTTCAGATTTGGACTATGAATCGTGAAATAAATTCTCTGGAGCTTCAAGCCCATGGAGAACTCAGTACACTCTGCCCAGAATCCGATATATGTATTCATATTGGAAAATTGCTTGCCAGCCGAGTCGTAGCTGAAGGACAGACGATTGCGAGTAATTCGATCCCCGATAGCCCTTTATTGATAGACGCCTCATGGGCACGTCACCATAATATTATTGCCTATGCGGGACTTCCCCTTTTTGTCGAAAACCATTTAGTGGGTGTGTTGACCGTCTTTGCAGGCACGTTGCTTCTTGAAAGGACGTTAAGTCCTTTGGCTGGCTCAGCGGTCACACTCGCACAGGGGATTATGCGCAAGGAGACAGAAGAGGCATTACAGGAAAGTGAGGAACGCTATCGCTCTTTGGTAGAATCCAGCGATGATCCTATTTACATCGTCGGTCGAAACCTCAAATATCTATTCGCTAATGAGAAACTCTTATCAAGGCTTGGAAAATCCCTGGATGAGCTTGTCAGTCAAGATTATTCTCAGTTTCATTCTCCGGAAGGCACACAGGAATTTTCTGCAAAAGTTGAACAGGTCTATAAATCCGGAAAACCGGTCAGTTATGAGCATAAAAGTCATCGGGATGGCCGGGTATTCATAAGTACATTAAGCCCGATTATAAATCCTAAAACCGAAGCAATCATAGCTGTAAACGTAATTTCAAAGGATATCACCGAACATAAACGAATAGAAGAAGCCCTCAGAAATAGTGAGAAAAATTTTCGAAACATATTTCGGTTTGTACCAGAATCATTAATTGTTTTGAGCGATCAAATGAAGGTACTGAACTCTAACAAAGCATTTGAAGAAATTATTCGCAGATATGCTCCTAAAATAAACATTTCTGAAGAAGAACTGAGGGGAAAAATTATATCAGAGCTACGTAGCCATTTTAGGAGAAAAAAGCATGGCTTCATTGAAATTAAGAAAGTCTCTGAAAAGATAAGTGTCGATGATGAAAAAAAGGAATTGATATTAGAATTTGACTTTGCAGGTAAAATTTTTGCAGCAGAAGAAGAAGACATTGTAGTTTCTCTAAAGGATATCACCGAGCGTAAACGAACGGAGGAAGAAATAGCCAGGTTGGCAAAATTTCCTTCTGAGGATCCGGAACCGGTTATGCGTCTGAACCATGATGGCACGGTCTTTTACGCTAACGAAGCCTGTGACTCGTTGCTGGTTGATTGGGGCTGGAACAGAGGTGAGAAGGTACCGGAATATTGGCGGAATATCCTCACCGAAGTGCTTGAAAAGCGGACGACCAGGATTGTCGAAACGCAATCTGGTGGAAATATTTACTCTTTCTTCTACGTACCGGTTGTGGAGGCGAAATATGTTAATCTGTATGGTCGGGATATCACCGAACTTAAGTTATCGGAAAAAGCACTGCTCAATTCAGAACATATGCTTCGAAAGTTACAGAAACGCACGGAAGAGATTGTGGACGAGGAACGTCGCCGGATCTCACAGGTAATTCATGATGACCTGGGACAGCATTTGACGACAATAATACTGGACCTGGAATCCGTCAAGCTGGAAATGTTAAAGCAAGGTAAAAATCCATTGTCTATAGTGATACAGAGATCTATGATGGTGCAGAAAATTGATGATATAAATATGGGTATCCAGGCGCTGGTGAACAGAATTCGTGAAATAGCGACCGAACTCCGGCCGGTCATATTAGATGACCTGGGATTAAGCGCCGCCATTCGCTGGAAAGTCCGCCAATTTAAAGAACATTCGAATATCCATTTTCTGTTTAAATCAGTTCCGGTTGATATTTCTTTAAATCCCGAACAAAATATGGCCTTTTTCGGTATTTTCAACGAGGCTCTGACCAACATTGCCCGGCATGCTGAGGCTAGTAATATTGACATAAAGCTAATCCAGACGCCCCAATCGACAACGCTTCAAATTGATGATGACGGTCAAGGGATGACCATGCAAACTATCGATAGTAATTATTCATTGGGGATTTACGGTATGCGGGAACGCGCCCAATCAGTAGAAGCTAAGTTTGAGATCAACAGTGAACCCGGAAAAGGTACAACTATAACTGTGAAACTTTAATGTAATATTAAGTAAATTTACTGATGAGGTGGCGCTATCGAAAGTATGACGATAGATAAAAATCCCCGGTTTTCCACTGGCTTTTAACTTTAAGGACCATGAGATGATTGATCTTTTTATTGCCGATGACCATCCGATTGTACTGCAGGGAATACGGCAAATGATATCGACCTGTGATGATATTCGGGTGGTGGGAGAAGCCCGCAGTGGCGCAGAATTGTTAGACAAAATTAAAAAATATCATTGCGACGTTTTGCTGATGGATATCAAAATGCCTGATCGCAACGGACTGGACCTGCTTCAGCAGGTGAAACATGATTATCCGGATTTGCGTGTCCTGGTTTTAAGTATGTATCCTGAAGAACAATATGGCCCCCGGTATATTCGGGCCGGCGCCTCCGGCTACCTCAATAAAGAGGTCATGCCCCGGGAATTGATTAAAGCAGTTCGTCGGGTTGCATCATGGGAAAAATATCTTACCCCAAAGTTGATAGATATAATGTTGACGGAATTGGAAGTGGAGCACCCTGATGCACCTCATGAGACACTCTCAGACCGGGAGTTTGACGTCTTTTGTAAAATCATTGCCGGCCGGCAAATTAATGAAATCGCCAAGGAAATGTGTATCGGTGTTACCACCGTTCGTACCTATAAATCCCGCCTCTTACAGAAAATGGGGCTGAAACACATTGCGGAGCTGATCCACTATGCCATCAATCATAAATTAGATGAGTAGCGCTTTTGAATTTGAACAGTTCCACCTAAACCAATCTCCGTAGGGAGTTGTCCCGAAAGCTATATTATATCATCCTGAACGTAGTGAAGGATTCAAATACCTGATCAAGATAATCAGCCGATCCTTCAGTCATTTCATTCCTTCAGGATGACATCTTGAAAATTATGAGTCAGTTCTACTGAAACAAACAATTCATTATCCGTAACTGCTTACCCAAAGGAGCCCCCAGACAGGCTTCTATGACTCCTGTTTTTTGAGGCCGGAATGAAAAGAAGAAAAACACTTACGCACCGGCCAAGCTGGAAAAACAGAAAGATTAACCGAAAAAATCCACATTTAAAACGCAGTGCGGTTTCAGGTTTTATGATCAATCATCCCGATACAAAATTGCTGGATAGCTTCCCATAAACGCCACTGGCTAAAACAAGAAGAACGAGCTCGATAAATATCCCGTAGTTATTTACAAAGGAATCAATAAATAACTACAAAAACAATCAATAATTAACTACAACATTTGTTTTTTATTATTTCTATAATAGAACCGCAAATGGAGAAGTGTAAAGAACTTTAAAAATGCCTATGAAAGGGGGTGATAAAAATGGCAGTCGAGAAAACCAATGCTTCCAGTAGCCTGGTTGAGGTAATCGATCGGATCCTTGACAAGGGTGTCGTGATCGACATCTGGGCCCGCGTATCGCTTGTCGGTATCGAGCTTTTGGCTATTGAAGCGCGCATCGTCATCGCTTCGGTTGAGACGTACCTGAAGTATGCTGAAGCAGTCGGATTAACCGCTAGCGCCGCAGTTCCGGCCTAGTAGTAAAAAGAGGTGAACCTTTTGCCAGGGTATCCTATATAAAAGCGTATCCTGCCAAAATGGTCGCCCTTCCATCTGTTACGGAAAGTCAAACAAAATGCGAAAAATTATTTTAGAAATTATCGAGTCATACGAGAAAAGAATAAATGCGGTAAGTGATATCATTGAAAGCGCACATCTGTTGGTGGAAAGATTCAGAGAAAAACGAATCGTGATGTTAGAAGAACTTCAGCGTAATCTGGCCCATTCTGAATCTCTGAGAAAAACGGACTTCGACCGGATTATGTCTGTAATTCAACTACGGCATAAAGAGAGAGAAACGGAAGTAAAGATGATGCTACAAAATTTTATCGAAGCCCATAAACGAATGGCCGAAGAGCTGCGAACCCAATTTGATCGGGATAACCGAAAGCGACAGAACACGGAAAAAGAACGCCTTGATGAGTTTCATTTAAGATTTGAACAGACTAAAAAAGAACAAGAAAGGAGGGAGATCGAAGTGAAAACTATTCTCGGGAGATTTCAAAATGAGCAAAAATGTTTTACTGAAATGATTGATGATCTTTTAAAAAAAGGACAGACAATCAGTACCCATGAAGTAAAATGCGTTGTACAAAACCTTACTCATATGGATTATAACCAGTATAAACAACCAATTAATATCAATATGTAGGAGAATTATTATGTTAGCAAATGACATGGAAAACATTACAAGAAATATCATGGATTCCTATGAAACCAGGATAAGCTTTGTAAAAGGTCTGGCTAGTGATACTGCAGAAATGCTGAAAAAATTCCACAGCGAGCATTCCGAGAGGTCAGAATCTCTGCATACTTCACTACAAACAAATTTAAAGCACATTAAAACTGATGTTGCGAATTTTATTTCCGGGGCGCGTCAGGAACGGCTCCAGCGTCGGCAGGAGACATTTCAAACGCTTTTAGATTTTCATGAAAAATTCACCAATGATACCAAAAACCTGCTGAATAATTTTACTAAAATGAGATTGGAAAAAAGAGCCGAACAGAAAGAATCCCTGGCGAATTTCACAAATCAATTAGTCCAGCATACGGCGACTATGTTAAAAAATTTCAGGGAGATTCATGCTCGCATGGCATCCGATCTGAATAAAATGCTCTTCTCTGCCACCGAATCCAGAAAAACTGAAATAGCGGCCTTTATGGACGATATGGCCAAGTACCATCAGGCTACGAAAAAAGAGCTTGAAACAATGCGGAAAGAACTTGGGGAATTTTTATCCCAAAGCGAGCATGACCGGCAAATGCAATTCAATAGTATTATGAAAGTAATCCGCGATGATATTAACGATATGCATGCAGCCTGGAAAGAGCTCGGTATAAAAATGCAGGCTTTCCGTTCCATGGGCATACCGAAGGTTAATGAGATGGAGGAAGCCGAACGCAGGAGAATCGAAAAAGAACGCGCGGAAGCCGAAAGAAAGAGACTGGAACAGGAAGAAGCGGAACGCAGAAGAATCGAAAAAGAACGCGCGGAAGCCGAAAGAAAGAGACTGGAACAGGAAGAAGCGGAAAAGAAGCAGCGCGAATTGGAAGAAACCAAAGCAATGATTTTAAACGCCGTCAAAAAGAATGCTTTAAAACTTCCCGAAATTGGAAATGTGGTTGGCAAAGCTTGGCAGGCGCTTATTCCCATCATGACCGAGCTAATTAACGATGGAAAGCTAAGCAAAGATAAAGATGGAATTTATCACATAGTATAAAATTTCATCTGTAAATAAGGTAAAAATTATGGGTATTGAGTCTATTATTAAAGCGGCGGAATCATTTGCAACGAAGACCTTTGCCAAACCGTCTCGGTTAATAAGTGTAAAAAAAGAAGGTGAAGAGTGGCTTGTGCTTGTGGAAACGGTGGTTGAAGATGAAGAAATGCGCAAATACGCCCGAATGGCAATTATAGGCCTATGGGAAATCCACCTGGATAGTGAGTCTAATGTGACTTTCTTTGAGCGCAAAGGATTAAAGAATGCAACTGCCCTGCATTATGATTTTGAAGATAAGAGTAAGGTTGGAGCGAAAAACACAACAAACCTGCGGCTTTTGCAGGAGAAAAGGCAAAGATCCTTTCGATCTTCTCTCGGCACTATCCACCTGCCAGGTGTGCACCGGTATTGGTACCGTCGAGGTCAAGAAACCTTTCAGAAAATGTGTATTTTGCGGGGGGACCGGAGTGTATCCGAATACCCGCTTGACCTGTACCGTCTGCGGGGGCAAAGGGTCTGTCACTATTCCGGAAGAATATATCCATTTGTCCGCAGTGCCGCGGAACCGGGACTGAGTTTGAAAGCAAGCTGCCTTGCATAAGGTGTCGCGGTTTGGGCGTCATATCGTTTAAACCAGTCTGCACCCGATGAGTCGTGACCAGCATATCACGCAGAAAGGCAACCCGCTAAGAAGTTAAATCGAAATCAGACACTGAAGTAAATTCAGTTAATGCAGGAAATTTTTAAACAGGAGTTCTAACATGGACGAGATCACAACAACGGTCATAGCGCCTTCCCCTAAAGCGGGATTTGTGGAAACCTGGTTTATACAGGACATTTCAGAAAGAGCATTAAAATACATTGAATCGGGATTTCCCGTGCATTTCAGAGGAAGAGCGGGGACCGGAAAAACCACTTTAGCAATGCATCTGGCGAATAAGATCGGTCGTCCGGTAGTGCTGATTCACGGTGATGAGGAATTTACCACCGCTAATCTGATTGGTGGTGAATATGGCTATCGGATGCGTAAAATTGTCGATAATTTTATCCACTCTGTGCTTAAAACTGAAGAGGATATGACAAAACGCTGGGTGGACAATCGGTTGACGGTTGCAGCCAAAAACGGATTTACCCTTATTTATGATGAATTTACCCGATCACGACCTGAAGCCAATAATATCCTTCTGTCAATATTGGAGGAAAGGATATTGGAGCTTCCGGCGGCACGCGGTGGCAATCCTTATCTGAAAGTTCATCCAAATTTCAGAGCCATCTTCACCAGTAATCCGGAAGAGTATGCCGGCACCCATGAAACTCAGGATGCCCTGAGAGACCGCATGATTACGATTGATCTCGAAGACTTTGATGAGGAAACCGAAATTTGCATAACAGCCTCAGCCTCCGGTCTTTCTAAAAAAGATGCTAAAAAAATTGTTTCAATTTCCAGATCGCTGCGTAACAGTGATATATGTGAGTTCGCTCCCACCGTCAGGACAAGTATTATGATCGCTAAAACAACCGGTTTCCAGAAAATCAATCCGGATGCATCCAATCCTTTATTTCACCAGATTTGTATGGATATTTTAACTTCGCAAACGATGCGCTATGGGCCTAAAAGAGGGGACAACCGGATCAGGAATTTGGTGGAAGGATTGATCGATAAGTATTGTTCTCAAACGAAACCTTCCCAAACTGAAAAAATGACGATCGACAAGGAGGTAAAAAATGCCTGAAAGACGTGAAGTCAAATCAGCCAAAACGAGCAATGCTAATTTAAATTCGCTTCCTAAGACTCATCGATCAAAGTATCTTGATTTATTCAAACTTGCGAGGCAAAAGGAAATACTGATTGCGGTGAACGAAATACTCAGAGGCAAACTTGAAAAAAACCAAACCCGGCTTGATGTAATCGAAAGGCAAATTGAGGAACTGGAAAATCCACCACAAGCATCGAACCGGAAAGTGACTGCCGTTGAGGACATTTCTGACGACCATTTGGGAGAAAGCCACAATTTGAAAACAATGAAACTGGGATATTGAAAATGTGTATGGATGGGGCGGTTACAAATTTTTCGTTGGGTATTCTGTTTGTATTCTGCGTCCTTTTACCTATTATTATATCCCCAAAAAACAGGCGATCAACAGAGCGTTATCACATCTTTTCAAAGTCTTTCGGTACGGAACTGCCTTTAACAGAACTGCTGGCAGAAGATAAAATGAGGTGAAATTTTGGCCACGAGCACCGGTTATTATCTCTATGGATTTATAGATTGTAATCAAGCGCTTGAAATAACAACCAAAGCCGTCGGAGGGAATGATTCAGTTCATAACCTTCCTTATCACGGGATAGGTGTGCTTTATAGCGCGGTTAATGGGAAAACCGTCCAACCCACGCGGGATAATCTGATGGCCCATCAAAAGCTTTTAGAATCTTTAATGGAACAATATACCGTCCTACCAATGCGATTCGGAATTGTGGCTCCAACTAAGGGCGTTTTATATGATGGTCTGAATAAAAGTTCGTCAATAATTCGATCAAAGCTGCTATATTTCCAGGGAAAACGGGAACTAAACATAAAGGCTTTCTGGGTGAAAGAGTATATCTATGGGTATATCATTAACAGCTATCCGAATATTCGATCTTTCAGAGACTCCATCCAAAAATTAAAAGGACAGACCGGACATTATAAAAGCATCGAACTTGGCCAGATGGTTGAACGCGCGCTTATCGCCGAAAGTGAAAAAGAGGCGGACGCCATCGTTTCTGAAATATCCTCTATCGCGTCACAGACGAATAAGTCAAAAATCTTTGGCGAGTTGATGTTTTTAAATTTAGCCGTGCTGGTGAAGGACCAGATGGAATCCCAACTAGACCAGCTGGTAAATGAAGCCGCCGAGAAACGGATAGGGAAAGTTCAATTTAAATATACCGGCCCAACTCCACCGGCGAGTTTCGTAGATATTCATTTGAAAGTTTAAAGAGGGAGCCGCATTACTGTGTTAAGGTTTTTAGTTTGGGTTGCCCGGAAGGTCAGCGAAGCCGTCGACCAGGAATACTATAGTCCCGATGCAATCAAACGGGAGCTGCTGGATATTTCCATGAAGGTCGAATCGGGGGAAATATCTGAATTAGAAGCAAAAATTGTTGAATAAAATAAGGAATCTTTGCAAAACATACAGATGAAATTGTTTCCTAAAAGGATTGATTTAGCTATATTGTCGTCAAGAAAAGCAGGGAGCACTAGATGAAAAGAGGGCGGCAAATAAGTATCGGGGATTATCAGGTTCATCAAAACCGTAAAGCGACACGAGCGGAGAAGAAATTATCGGAAATTGAGGGATTTGTGAATTGGGATCACATTGTCAACCTGGTAACGGTTATTGATAAGACTGATAAAAGTACCGGGGGCCGTCCACGCAAAGAGATCCTGATGATGTGCAAGATTTTATTCATCCAGTATCTGTATAACCTGTCAGACCCGGAGTTGGAGGATCAACTTAACGACCGTCTTTCCTTCCAACGCTTTGCGGGTATCGGTTTGGACATAAAGGTACCGGATCATAGTACTATTTGGCGTTTCAAAGAATCTCTGATCAAGGTTGGCCTGACGGACCAACTGTTTGAGATGATCACGTCTGATTTGGAATCCAAAGGTCTGTTTGTCAAGAAAGGTACAATTGTCGACGCCACGATCATCAGATCGGTCAACCGTCCTCTGAGCCGTCAGCGTCGTCAGCAATTATCCGAAAATCCTTCTTCCCAGGTGGATACGGATGCCCAATCGACGAAGAAAAACGGTAAATGTTATTATGGCTATAAAGGGCATATCGGGACAGATGTTGGCAGCATACTCATCCGGTCTAGGAGTTACACGTCGGCGAATGTTCACGACAGTACAGAGGCCGATAAATTGATCATTGGCGATGAGCGGTCCATGTTGGGCGATAAGGCCTATGCCAAAGACGAGGTTAAACGGCGTTGTCGTGAAGCCGGAATCTATTATGGAATTCTTGACAAGGGTCGGCGAGGGCGGAAATTATCGAACAAACAAAAACGTCGGAACCGACGTTTGTCGTCGATTCGTTCTCAAGTAGAACATCCCTTTGCCTATATAAAACGGATATTGAATCTTGATCTTGCCATGGCGAGGACTCTGCCCCGCAACGAACTTCGTTTTACGATGAATTGTATCATTTACAATATCATGAGGGCTGGCCAGTTGGCAAAATGTTCGATATAGTGGGCTAACTACGCCCGAACGGGAGAAAACAGGCACAAGTGCTTAATAGAATGGAAAATATTGGTTACATTTGGAGAAACGACCTGAGTGAAAATATCATTTGGATGGTAAACTAAGTGAATATGACTCTTGAAAATCATGTAAGTCGGCCGCCCAAAGGTTATTCAAAGGTTCCAATAAATAAAAGCGGTAAAATAGAAAAGGAGATATTTTTATGACTACAAAAAAAGACAAAGATGAAATCAAGATCAATCTAGGGTTCGGCAACTTATTCAAGGGCATCGGGAATTTCATTGATCTCGTCGGGCAAATGACCGAAAAAGGCGAGGAATTTGTAGAAAAAACAAAAGAATTCCGGGGAGAAGGAGCCCTAAAAGACCTAAAGGGAGTCTATGGATTCTCGGTAAAAATGGGACTGGGCGGCAAACCTGCGGTTGAACCTTTTGGAAACGTCAAAGCTACTCCGAAAGGTCCGGTAGTAGAGGAGGCTCGTGAACCTATTGTAGATGTTTTTGAAGAAGAAAATGAAATCCAGATTTTAGCAGAGATGCCCGGTGTTGAAGAGCAGGATGTGGAGCTGGAAATAAAAGGTGATATTCTCATCCTGTCTGCTATGGGCTCTGATAGAAAATACTATAAAGAGCTTTTACTCCCTTCACAGGTAGAGCCTGAAGCCCTGTCACGTTCTCATAAAAACGGCATCTTCGAGGCTCGCTTTAAGAAGAAATAAAGTAATGAGTGAGCGAAAACCGACCTACGAAGAACTTGAGGTTCAGTTATCCAGGGCAAAGGAGGCGCTAAGTCTTCAAAGTGCAATCACAACGAATATGGCTGAGGGTGTCTGTCTTATTCGAGCGCACGATGGTACAATTGTCTATGCTAATCCCACATTTGAGAAGATGTTTGGGTACGCTCCCGGGGAAATTATCGGGAAGCATGTCTCTGTAATAAATGCCCCCACTGAGAAAAGTCCTGAAGAAAAGGTTAAGGAAATTGATAAAATCGATGTATGGCGTGGGGAAGTTTATAACGTCAATAAAGAAGGTACGCCCTTTTGGTGTTACGCCAGTATTTCGATGTTTGAACATCCTGTATATGGGAAAGTTCAGGTCGCAGTCCATATTGATATCACCGAGCGCAAACGGGCGGCGGAGGCGCTAAAAACCGAGCGCGCACAGTTACTTTCCCTGTTCGACAGCATCGACGAGATCATTTACGTGACCGACATGGACACCCACGAAATCCTCTATAGCAATAAAGCTGTTCAAAAGGCTTTTCAGAAACCGCTAATTGGCGAAAAATGCTATAAAGAATTTCAAGGACTCGCCCTGCCGTGCGAGTTCTGCACCAATCCAATTATCAAAACTCTTAATTATCAGCCCTATCACTGGGAATATCACAATCCGTTGCTTAATGCCGATTTTCGAATCACTGACAGGGTTATCAAATGGCCGGATGGACGAGATGTGCGCTTTGAAATGGCCATCGACATCACCGAGCGCAAAAAGGCCGAAATGATTCAAAAAATATTGTATCAGATTGCCAGCGCCGTTCACACGTCAAAAAGCATTAGTGAACTCTCCGAAGTGATTCAACAGGAACTTGGTACAATTATAGACACGAAGAATTTCTTTATTGCATTATATAATAAAGAAAATAATACTATTTCCCTCCCATACTATAAAGATGAAAAGGATCATTTTGAGACTTTTCCAGCTGGCAAGACATGTACGGCTTACATTATACATAATGACAAATCCCTGCTTGCAAATAATAAAAAAATTGACGAGCTGGTTCAATCCGGCGAAATAAAAATTATTGGCACAATTGCAAAGGTCTGGCTTGGTGTTCCTTTAAAATTAGGAGAGGAAGTGACCGGTGCAATCGTGGCTCAGAGTTATACTGATGAGAATGCTTATAATGAAAAAGACCTTGAAATATTGGAATTTGTGGCAAGCCAAATTGGATTATTCATCGAGCGTAAGCAGGCGGAAGAGGATTTAAAAAAACGATTAGAGGAACTGGAAATATTTTATAACGCCACCATAGGGCGGGAGGGGCACATCATTGAATTGAAACAGCAAATAAATGAGCTACTGGCGCAACTTGGTAAAGAGAAAAAATATGAGGTATAGAAATGACTCCCGCGTTCCCAGGCTGGGGTTTGGGAACGAGCTTCAGGGAAGGGGCAATGTAAATCCTCGATCGTCCCCGATACGCTCCTTCGTCGCTATCCCAAAGGGATCTCTTTGAGACGGGGCAAGCAATCATCAATCATAAAGTATGGTGCGAAAATGAAACCCAGGACAAAATCAGAGATTGAAAAAGAATCAGTAAAACTACGTCGGCGAATCACCGAATCGGAGGCGTCAGACGCAGAGCGCTACCGCCGCCTTGTCGAGTTCTCTCCCGACGGCATTGTTGTTCATTGTGAGGGGAAAATTGTTTTTGCGAATAGCACTGCATTAAAATTTGCAGGAGCAACAGAACCCGAACAACTTATTGGAAAGACTGTATTGAGTTTCGTTCACCCGGATTTCCGGGATTCCGTAAAGAAGCGAATTGGGCAGATGATGGAAGGAAAAGAGGCGCCGCTATTTGAAGAGAAATTTATTCGTCTGGATGGAACGGCAATAGATGTGGAAGTGGTGGCAATTCCCTTTACCTGGGAGAATAAACCGGCGGTGCAGGTTATTTTCCGGGACATCAGCGAGTGGAAGCATACGCAGGAAATGTTGCAAAAGAGTGAAAGGAAGTATCGTTTAATAAGCGAACGCACCAGTGATTTGATTGCTATAACCACATTCGGTTTGGAACCAACCTATCTATATGTCAGTCCCTCAGTCAAGACACTTTTGGGCTATGAGCCGGAAGAGCCTATCGGCGAATCTGTCTTTAAATTTGTTCATCCCGATGATATGAAGAAACTGCTCCCTTTATTTAAAAAATATTTCAATCAAAAGGCTAAAATATTCTTAACCGGGAGAGATGCGGAAATTTCTGAGACTATTGAATATCGCGTTATAGATAAATCGGGAAATTGGCATTACTTCCAAAGCACCGTGAACTTTATCGGAAAAGATTTACTTTTTATTTCAAGGGACATCACCGAGCGTCTGTCTGCCGAAAAGGCAGGCAAACTGGCGGAGTCACAAATGATTGCTGTGCTTGAGTCACTGCGAGAGAGCGAAGAGCAATATCGTGGTATCTTTGAGTCAGCTGGTGACACTTTTTTGATATTTAATTCTGAAGCTGAGATTGTCGAAGCCAATCCTGCCGCCTGTAAAATGTATGGATATCCACACGAAGAGTTAATTGGGCTATCAGGAAAACACATTGTTCATCCGGATTATTACCACATCTTCGAAGATTTCAAAAGGCAAGTTAAGGCTACCGGTTTTTTCCATGCTGAATCGGTTGATATTCGGAAGGATGGGAGTACTTTTAATATTGAAGTACATGGCGCTCCGTATAATTACCGGAGGAAACAGCATCTATTAGCAGTAGTCCGTGACATCACCGAGCGCAAGCAAGCTGAAAAAGAATTAAAGCAAAAGACCGATCAGCTTGTTTCCAGCGGAGAGAAAATTAAAAATCTTTATGCTAAATCAGAAAAAGCCCGAAAATCATTATTGAGCATTCTTCAGGATGTTACCGAGAAAGAGAAAGCCTTGCGAGAATCTGAGGGGCGATTTCGAGATGTCGCAAACAATACCGGAGATTGGATTTGGGAAGTGGATGTAGCAGGGCGCTATACCTACAGCAGTCCGGTTATCAAGCAGATTTTAGGTTATGATGATAAGGAAGTGTTGGGTAAGCATTTCTATGATTTATTCCATCCTGATGAGCGTGATGAATTGAAAAACGCCGTTTTTGAATTATTTAAACAGAAGAAACCCTTAAAAGATTTCATCAATCGTAATGTGGATAAGAACGGACGCGATGTTATTCTGGAAACAAATAGCGTTCCGCTATTGGATAAAAGCAACAATCTTGTGGGATACCGGGGAGTTGATCGGGACATTACCGAGCGCAAGCGGGTAGAAGAAGAACTGCAAAAAAGTGAAACGCACTACCGGGCCGTCGTTAAGGATCAGACTGAGTTAATTTGTCGTTATTTAGCCGATGAAACACTCACATTTGTAAACGATGCCTTCTGTCGTTATTTTGGTAAGAAATATGAGGAACTTATCGGACACAGCTTTATGCCTTTAATTCAGGTGGAAGATCGTGAGATAGTTCGGAAGAAATTTTTTTCACTGAGTTCTGAGAATCCTATTGTAACCTATGAATACCGGGTTTTATTACCTGATAATAAGACCCACTGGCTGCAATGGATCGACCGGGCAATATATGATCAACAAGGTAATCTTGTCGAGTATCAGTCGGTAGGACGCGATATCACCGAACTGAAGCAGATGGTTGAAGAGTTGAAATCAGCCCATGAGTACGCCAGAAACCTGATTGACAGTTCACTGGATATGATCATCGCAGTGGATAAAGAACGTAGAATCGTCGAG
>Ga0210017_1000088_pt1 | contig 64625 bp, 61 predicted proteins | sample CryGeyCG2014_020_FD_183966 | JGI IMG/M metagenome (GOLD analysis project Ga0210017, IMG submission 183966) | Groundwater microbial communities from aquifer - Crystal Geyser CG08_land_8/20/14_0.20 (SPAdes) (version 2) | ecosystem: Environmental > Aquatic > Deep subsurface > Groundwater | place... | reverse complement strand
TCAAAAACTCATGGAACACTTAATATGGTACAATACAAAGAGAATACACCAATCTTTGGGTAATATTTCACCCATTGATTATTTAATAAAAACTGTTCCGGAGTCTCAAATGTGCGTGACGCGTACACTTATTTGATTATCTAAACAGTAACTGGTAAAATATAATATAAGTAATATATAAAGACATGGAAAGTTTATTTATTGTAAAAAATTCTTTTCTGTGGTCGTTGGTTGGTTCGCTTTTTTTCATGATTGCCACATTAGTTTATCTAAAACTAACAGGTAAATAGTATGAATTGTCCAAAATGTAATGGTGAAGTAATTTCTATAAAGGACGGTTACTACTGTTCCCAATGTGGTGAAAAGATTAGCTTAGAAGAATTAAAACAACATCTTGAACAAAAAATGGTAGTCGAAAAGGCAAAAAGTGGAGTTGTATATCAGGGAGAAGATAAACAAACTCAACAAGAAGAAAAGAAACCATCTTCTGTTCAGATACCAGTAGATCAATCAGCAATAAGAGTTTCACCAAAGCCAATTGAACACCAAGCGCCTATTTCAATACAGCACTTAAATAGTATCTCTTCAGAAGGACCAAGTGTTTCTGGCCAAGCTGCTGTAAATCGTGCTTTACCAAAATCAGTAGAAAAAATAGACCAACAATTGCATGGTGTGAAAAAATCTTATCAATTTAAAATACTTTTAACAGTAATTATTATTCTAAACGTACTAATAATATTAGGAATAACGTACTTTTTATTTATTAGATAATGACAAAGATAAAAAAAATAGAATCATTAGAGATATTAGATTCACGCGGTATACCCACCATAAGAACGATTGTAAAAAGTGATAGTGGTATTATTGCTGATGCATCTGTTCCTTCAGGATCCTCAACTGGAAAATTTGAAGCTTTTGAATTAAGAGACAATGATGAAAGATATTTTGGCAAAGGCGTATTACAAGCGGTTTCTAATGTAAATAAAATCATAGCTCCAGCCTTGAAGGGGTTAAACCCGGAGTACCAAAAAGAAATTGATGAGAAGATGATTAAATTAGATGGTACTGCCCAGAAAAAGAAAATTGGTGCTAATGCTATTCTTTCTGTTTCCTTAGCTGTTGCCAGATTAGCATCAAAATTAAATAAATTGCCTCTTTATAAGTATTTAAACAATGCATTTTTATCCAATATCAATATTAGTATGCCAACTCCATTTTCGGTTGTTATAGAAGGCGGAAAGCATTCTTCCGGCAATCTGGATATTCAGGAATTTATTATAGTTCCAAATGGAATTAATAATTTTCCGGATAAAATAAGAGCTATATCGGAAATTTATTATAGTCTAGGTAGTATTCTAAAGGAGGCAAATGTAGGTTTGGAAGGTGCCTTTGGTCCTAGCCTTAAATCTAATACAGAAGCTATGAGCTTAATAGTTGAAGCCATAGAAAAAGCCGGTTACTCAGGAAAGGTAAATTTGGCATTAGATATTGCTGCTTCCGAGTTATATCAACCAGACAATGATGGTAATTATTATCTTAAATCTGAAGAGATCACTCTTAAAAAGCAGCAGCTTTTGGGGTTGTATAGTGATTGGATTTCTAATTATCCAATTATATCAATGGAAGATGGTTTAGAGCAGGAAGATTGGGATGGCTGGATTGAACTTACAGAAAGATTTTCAAAAGATGTAAAAATAATTGGTGACGATTTGTTTGTTACAAATCCTGAAAGAATAAAAAAAGGTATTAGGCAAAAAGCAGCTACCGGATTAATTATAAAGCTTAATCAAATAGGTACTTTGTCAGAAACTATTGCGGCTATAAAATTAGCTCGGAAAGCTGATTGGACTTATATTATATCTCATAGATCGGGTGAAACTTGCGACACTTTTATTTCTGATTTAGCCGTATCTTCAGGTGCTTCTTTTATTAAAACAGGTGCTCCTTCTCGCGGGGAACGGGTTGAAAAGTACAATAGATTGCTAGAAATTGAAAAGGAAATCCAAAATTGAAAAGTGCAAATAAAATTATGGGAAGAGTTTATGTTTTTAGACATGGTCAATCTTACGATAATTATAGAAAAATATTTTCCGGATTTAGAAATTCAAAATTAACTAAGAAGGGCGTGTCTGATGCCAAGATATTGGCGAAGAAGTTAAAAGATAAAAAAATTGACATTGGATTCACCTCCCATTTATTTAGAATGAAACGTACTTTGGCCGAGGCGTTAAAGTATCACAAAAAAGTACTTACAATTATTGATGATCGGATAATTGAAAGATGTTATGGAGACTTACAGGGCACAAGCAAATCTAAGCTAGAAGCAACAGATTCAAAAAAATATCAAATTTATCACCGCTCATATAGTACCTCGCCTCCCGGAGGAGAGAGTATAAAGATGGTAGAAAAAAGAGTTTTTTCTTTTTGCCGTGATTTAGAAAAATTCATAAAAAAAGAAGGAATAAATGTTGCAATTGTTTGTGGCAATAATTCAATGAGAGCTCTAAGGCGTTATTTTGAAAAATTAACAGTTAAAGAAATGATGGAACAAGAAAACAATTGTATAAATTATGTAGAGTACAAAATTGAATGTATAATAAAAGAAGTTAACAGCCAAAGATTATTAGCTGCTTAAATATTATGCAAGATATTATACCTCCACAAAAAAAACCAGCAAAAAAATCGTTAAAAATAATTTTAATAATTTTAGCTGTTTTACTTATAGTTTTGATTGCGGTAACGGTTACTTATTTTTTAACAAAAGAAAGATTTCAATCAGCAGAGTCTAGCCCAAAAAATAATTCTAATTTAACAAGCAAAGATGTTTCCACAAGTAATAAAAGCGATGAATTTGTTTATATAACTTCAAAATCTGGTCTCAATTTAAGAGAAGATGCTACTACGGTCTCGGATATTATTTACACTCTTCCTTATAGGGCAAAAGTTAAATTAGCTAAAAAGTCAGCAGACAATAAATGGTACAAAGGCACTTTTGAGGATGCGACCGGTTGGTTTAGTATTGATTATGCCCAAAAAGAAGAAATAGAAGATCCAACTGCAGATTGGCAAGGATTTGAAAGCCCAAATTCTGGTTACTCGTTAAAATTTCCTTCAGATTGGCGAAAAAAAACTTTAGCTAGTGACGGTTATGATTTTGAAATAATTCCAAAGGATGTTGGAGGAGTTGAGATTTCGATTGCATTTAAAGAACAGACACTTGGGAAAGAGAAGGAAACTCTTGTTGACGCTAACCATACAATTGCTGCCAAATCTGCCATATTTGTAGACGGAGCAAAAGGGGAACGAATTGTTCTACAAAAAACTAAAGATTCCAAAATTGTCTACACCACAGATGTTTTACTTTTAGAAAGAGACGGAAAGCTTATAAGAATTGAAGGTCCGGCCGATGGAGAAGATTTTGGAGATGTATTTGATATTTTAGTTTGGACCATTAAATTTAAAGTACTTCAATAGGAGATTCTATGTATGATGTAATTACAATTGGCGGGGCTACGAGAGATATATTTTTTAAAACTGATAAAGATTGGATTGTAAAAAATTGTGATCCCATTAGGCAACAATTAATGTGTTTTGAGTATGCGGCTAAAGTTATTCCCAAAATTGCCTTTTTTTCTTTTGGTGGAGGAGCGTTAAATAGTGCCGTAAGCCTAAAAAGATTAGGTTTAAGCATATCTACTATCGCCAGTATAGGTAATGACGAAATAGCTGATGCCATTTCTGGCTACTTAAAAACCGAAGGTATAGATAATAGTTTACTTATCCGTCACCCTGGTGTTTCAAAAACAGGAATTTCTTTGATTATAGTTGACGAGAGCAGCGAACATACCGCGATTCTTTATAGGGGTACAAATAATCTGCTTAAAATTAAAAATTGGAATTGGGTTAAAGATACCAAATGGATTTATTTGACTTCATTAACAGGTAAGTCGGGATTGATTTTGAATCGACTAAAAAATGAGTTAACGAAGAATAAAATAAAATTAGCATGGAATCCAGGTTCCGAACAATTAAAAAAAGGATATGAAAAACTTAAAGAAATTATTAAAAAAACAAATATCCTTATTCTCAATAAAGATGAAGCAAAAGAATTAATTATTTCTAAAGATAAAAAATTTATATTAAATGATTCTAAGGAAATCGCAGTAAGGCTTAAAAAAATGGGTCCTAAAATTGCAATCGTTACCGATGCTGCCAATGGTTCATTTGCGTTTGATGGGAAAGAAATGTATCATTCCTCGATTTTACCGGCTCGACCCGTTGATACTACCGGTGCCGGGGATGCATTTGGTTCATCTTTTTTAGCTGGCATGATTCTGCATAACGATATAAGAAAAGCACTTAAGATGGCATCAGTAAATTCTGCATCAGTAGTTTCTCATTATGGTTCTCAAAATGGCTTACTTAAAATTAAGAGATTAAAATTTTTGCAAAATAAAATTAAAGTTTTAAAAATTAACCTAAATAAAAAAGTAAAATATGTTAAAGCTAGATAATTTTTTCAATCCAAAATCAATTGCTATCATTGGAGCTTCTCGGGATAGAAATAAGCTTGGTTACCAAATACTAAAGAATATTATTTACTCAGGTTTTAAAGGCAGGATTTTTCCGGTAAACCCAAAAGCTAGTATAATACTTGGTAAAGATTCTTATGAATCTGTTTTAAAAATTCCTAGCAAGATTGATCTTGCAGTTATTATTGTGCCTAATATTATTATTCCATCGATTATGGAAGATCTTGGTAAAAAGGGAGTTAAAGCAGTAATTATTATCAGTGCCGGCTTTGGGGAAACAGGCGAGGAAGGCAAATCAATTGAAGATAATATTTTGGAGATTGCTAGAAAAAACAAGATTCGAATAATCGGTCCGAATTGTCTAGGAGTTATTGATACATTTCTACCCCTGAATGCTTCATTCGCCGCAGGTGTGCCGATTAAAAAAAATTTAGCTGTTATTAGTCAATCAGGCGCTATGTGTTCAGCTATATTGGACTGGGCCTCTAAAAATAATATTGGTTTTTCTAAATTTATTAGCTTGGGTAATAAAATAGATATTGATGAAGTAGATTTATTCCGTGCTTTAGAAAAAGATAAAAACTCTAAAGTTATTCTTGGATATTTCGAAAGTATTAAAAGAGGCACAGAATTTATTGATGCAGCATCTAGACTATCTTTTAAAAAACCAATTATTGTTATAAAAGCCGGTTTATCTAAAGAAGGAGCTAAGGCGGCTTCTTCTCATACAGGAGCCTTAGCTTCTAACGCCGAAGTTATTAAAGCAGTTTTTAATAAATCTGGAATAATTCAGGTTTCTGATATAGAGGAGCTTTTTGATTTTTCTGAAGCTTTTTCTGTTTTACCTATGCCTAAGGATAATAAAGTTGCCGTATTAGCTAATGCCGGAGGTCCATCTGTTATAGCAGCTGATGCAATTTCGCAGTCAAATTTAACTTTAGCGAAATTTACACAAAATACAATTAAAAATTTAAAATCCAAGATGCCATCCTCTGCGTCTATTTCAAATCCAGTTGATATAGTAGGCGATGCCGATGCAAAAAGATTCAAGATAGCAGCTGACATAATACTTAAAGATAAAAATCTATCTAATCTAATTGTTATTTTAACACCCCAAACATCCACTGAGGTTGAAAAAACTGCCAAGTCTATTGTTAGACTAAAGAAAAAATTCAATAAGTCGATTGTAGCTTCTTTTATAGGAGGTAAAGCTATTGAAAAAGGAGTACAAATATTGGAAAAAGGCGGTATTCCTAATTTTGAATTTCCCGAAAGAGCGGTAAGAGTTCTCTCGGAGCTTATTAAATATAAAAATTCTAGAAAATTAATTAGCCAAAAAAAGAATCATGTTAATTTACAGCGGAATAAAAATATAGAAAAAATTCTTGAAAAAGCAGGGCTAGAAAATAGAAAAAATCTAAACGATTTAGAATCAAAAATTATTTTTAATAATTTAAAGATTAAAACTGCTGAATCTAGCTTTGTTAAGACTTCGAAAGAGGCGATTAAAACCGCTTCTAAAATTGGTTTCCCTGTTGTTTTAAAAATAGTTTCTTCTGATGTTCTTCATAAGACGGAATATGGATTAGTTAAAACTAATTTAGTTAACGGTGATGAAGTTAAAAAATCATTTGAACAAATAATCAAAAATGCCAAAAAATTAAAAATCAAATTTAGCGGGTTGATGGTTTATCAAACTGTAAAGAGCGGCACAGAGCTTATTATAGGTGCAAAAAGAGATTCGTTATTTGGACCGGTTATAATGTTTGGGTTAGGCGGGATTTATGTTCAAATTTTGAAAGACACTTCTTTTTGTGTTGCTCCTATTTCTAAAAATGAAGCAGGAGAAATGATTTTCAAAATTAAAGGACATGATTTATTGACCGGATTTAGAGGTCAAAAGCCCATAGATATCAAAGGATTAAAAAATATAATAATAAAGATATCTGATCTAATGCTGGCCTTTCCGGAAATACAAGAACTAGACATCAATCCTTTAAAAGCCGAGTCAAAAAATCTTATTACATTAGATACTAAAATTGTGTTAAAATAAATTTAATGAAAAATACAATTGAAATCAGATGGCATGCAAGAGGTGGACAAGGAGCAAAGACTGCTTCTCTTCTTTTTGCAGAAGCAATGCTTGAGTTGGGAAAATATATACAAGCCTTTCCTGATTATGGTCCGGAAAGAACAGGCGCGCCAATAAGAGCTTATAATCGTATTTCAAATAAACCCATAAGAAATTATTCTGCGGTTACAAGCCCTGATATGGTTATTGTTTTAGATCCCACTTTATTAAAAAATCCAAATACAATTGTTGGTATAAAGGAAGATGGAGTTATTATTATTAATACCGAAAAAAAAGTACAGGAAATTAAAAGTAATTTAGGGGTTAACAATAAGATAATAACTGTTCCGGCCTCTAAGATTTCATTAGATATATTAGGCAAAAATATTCCAAACACTGTAATGCTCGGAGCGCTTGTTAAAGCTTTAGATTTAGAATTTAAAGAACTTCAAAAAGGATTAAAGACAAGGCTTTTGATAAAATTTAGAAAAAAGTCCGAATATATTAAAAAAAATTTAAAAGCAATTGAGCAAGCATATAAATTAAGTTAAAAATATGACAATCAAAAAACAAAAAAATAATATTCCAGGCTGGAAAGAATTAAAAATAGGCGGGGTTTCAGAAGGCGGTTCTGCAAAAGATTTTTTAACCGGCGACTGGAGACAAGAAAGGCCAGTAATTAATTCTAAAAAATGTAAACAGTGTTTTACTTGTTGGGGCTATTGTCCGGAAGCGGCCTTTATCACAAAAAATAACAAAATCATCGGGATTAATTATCTGCATTGCAAAGGCTGTGGCATTTGTGCTAAAGAATGTCCCAATAAAGCCATTGATATGGTTAAAGAAATAAAATAATGAGTATTATAAAAGATAAAAATTTAAAAGCATTAACAGCCAATGAAGCTCAGGCTTTAGCAATGAAACAAATCGAGCCTGATGTTGTTGCGGCCTATCCTATTACTCCGGCAACCCAAGTTGTTGAGATTTTTTCTCAATATGTTGCAGACGGAGAGGTTAAAACAGAATTTATTCCAGTAGAGAGTGAGCATTCAGCAATGAGTGCCTGCATTGGCGCATCGGCAGCAGGTGCTAGGGTTATGACTGCAACATCTTCACAAGGTTTAGTTTTGATGCAAGAGATTTTGAATATTGCTTCGGGGTTAAGATTCCCCATTGTGATGGCAGAAGTAAATCGTGCTTTATCTGCTCCGTTAAATATACATGGCGACCAGTCAGATACAATGGGCGCAAGAGACACAGGCTGGATTCAAATTTTTACATCAACTGTTCAGGAAGCTTATGATTCTATGTTTATAGCCCTTAAGCTAGCAGAAAAAGTAAACTTACCTGCAATGGTAACTACGGATGGTTTTATTCTAAGTCACTGTATGGAGGCATTTTATTCTATTTCAGATGATAGAATAAAAAAATTTATTGGCCAGCGCAAACCGGAATATTCTCTTTTCGATTTTGAAAATCCTAAAACTATTGGCTCTCTTGATTTGCCAGATTTCTTTTATGAGCATAAAAGACAGCAAATAGAGGCTATGAGAGAAGCTAATTTTGAGCTTAAAAAAGTTCAAAAGGAATTTTTTAATTTATCCGGTAGGAAATATGATCTTGTTGAGGAATATAAATTAAAAGATGCAGATTATGGAATTGTAGTTTTAGGCTCCACAGCAGAAACTGCTAAAACAGCCATAGATAACTTAAGAAAAAAAGGCTATAAAATTGGTCTTTTAAGAATTAGGCTTTTTAGACCATTTCCAGACAAAGAAATAATGAATGCCATAAAGCATCTTAAAGTCGTCGCTGTTTTTGATAAAGCTGATGCGGTTTCCGGCATAGGCGGACCAGTGTATTCTGAAGTTAAGGCCGCATTATACGGAAATTGTCGAGGAAAGGTTTTAAATTATATTTACGGATTGGGTGGCAGGGATACAAGAATTGAACAATTAGAGCAAGCGTTCAGTCAATTAAAAAATAATGAAAATGAAATAAATTATTTAGGAGTTAGGGAATAAATATTATTTATAATGAAAACAATTGAAAAGAAAAAACTAAAAAAATTCAGTTTTAAAGAATACGCAAAAAGAGATTCGTTATTTATAGGTGGACATAGGCTTTGTGCCGGATGCGGGGCAGCTATTGTTGCACGGCAAGTCATGATGGCTGCTTCAAAATATAAGGTAATAATTGCTAACGCTACGGGATGTTTAGAAGTTGCTACTTCTATATTTCCTTATTCTTCTTGGAAGACTCCATGGATTCATAATGCCTTTGAAAATGCAGCAGCTACGATTTCCGGCGTTGAAGCAGCTTATAAGACAATGCTTAAAAATGGGAAGATCAGCAAAAAAGATAAAATAAAATTTATTGTATTTGCAGGAGATGGCGGGACTTATGATATCGGTCTTCAGTCTCTTTCCGGTGCAGCAGAACGAGGACATGACTTTCTATATGTTTGTTATAATAATGAAGCTTATATGAATACCGGCATTCAAAGATCCAGCGCCACACCTTATGGCGGTGCTACTACAACTAGTCCGGCCGGTAAAAAAATATTAGGCAAGAAGCAATTTCCAAAAGATTTGACTGAGATAATGGTAGCGCATAACATACCATATGTTGCTCAATCATCTGTTGGATTTCCGGAGGATTTAATCTCTAAAGTTGAAAAAGCTTCAGAGATTTCCGGTCCGAAATTTTTGAATGTTTTAATGCCATGCCAACTTGGTTGGGGTTTTCCTGCGGATTTAGCACCAGAAATGGGTAGGTTAGCAGTAGAGACAAATTTTTGGCCTTTATACGAAGTTGAGAACGGTAAATATAAAGTAAATTATAAACCGCAAAATAGAAAACCAATAAGCGATTGGCTTAAACTTCAAAAAAGGTTTTCCCATCTTTCAAATAAAGATGCTCAAAGCACTATAGATAATATTCAGAAGGATATAGATATAAGATGGAAAAATCTTCTCAATAAAGGTAAAAAATAATCTAGCTAACTATGGATCCTAAGCAAAAATTTCAAGAATTATTTAAAAAATTGCTGATTATAATGAGTATCGGTTTTTTTATTTTTGGCATTATAGCTATTAGTTTTTTTGCTATATTACTAGGTAGTAATATGAATTTTTATGGTAAAGTTTTTGAGTATGGAATATTTGTGATGTATTATTTGGTTGGATTTGGAAGTGTTGCTATGTTTGGTTTTATTATCTATTTTATTAGAATGAGAAGGAAAAATAATTTATTGAAAGAAAATAATAATATATCAAAAAAGTAATAAGACAAAGAAGTAAAAAATGAAAAAATATATCATTGCAATCGATATGGGCGGCACACATATAAGAACTGCGATTTTTGATAAAGATAGCAGGATATTATCTTTGGAGAGTTTTCATAATTCCCATAGTATTGTCGATATAAAAAAGATAAAAGATAGTATTAGAGCTCAATCAAACAATCTAGCTATTGATATAAATAGAGATGTTGATGGTATCGGTATAGCTATTGCATCTCCAGGCGTAAATCCAGCTACGGGTAAAGTTAACTGGAATAAGTTAACTTTTACTTTTCCAAAAAACTTCAATATTTTGAATGAATTTAGAAAAGAATTTAAAAAGCCTGTATTTATCGAGAATGATTTGAATTCCGCTGCTCTAGCCGAGCTTTACGTAGGTAATTTGCAAGGAAAGAAAAATGGACTTGTTATAACAGTTAGTACCGGTATAGGCGCCGGTATTATATCAAACGGCTTTTTATTGAGGGGTAGTAATTATACAGCAGGAGAAATCGGTCATATGTTTATCAATGACAATGATAAAGAGTTGGTTTGCAATAGGGGTGACTTTGGGTGTTGGGAGGCTTTTGCTTCTGCAAAATCGACCGAACAAAGATATTACAAAAAATATAAAAAACAGATTAGTGCTAAAGAAATTATTAAATTAGCCCAAAAAGGCAATAAAAAAGCTCTATCTGTTTTAAAAGATATATCATTTTGGTTTGGTTTAGGTTTATCTAATATTATAAATATTTTAGATCCAGAAGTTATAGTAATGTATGGCAACTTTTTTCTAAATAGCTGGCCTTTATTTAAAAAAGATGTACTTAAAATAATTCAAAAAAGATCATTTAATCCTAGTATAAAATTTAAAAGGACCAAATTTGGCGATAACGGAAGTTTAATAGGTGCAGCCAATTTGGTTATTCATAAACCTTATGAGACTATCGTCTAATCTTTGGCTAGAAAAAGAGTTTTATATAGATGTAGATCACATGGGTCAAATTAGAGTGGTTGGCCCCGGTGATCATTTATATTTTGGGATGATCAATGGGGAAAGCCGTGATTATGAAATAACAAAAGTTTATTACAGAAATAATGAACTTTTTATCAAAGGCTATTTTTATGATTCTAAGGTTCAGTTTTTTTATCCTGTTATGGGAGATATAAGGACTTTAAGAACATATGTTTATAAAAAAGATGAAAAAGCCAAGACCTTTTTTGAGATTAGAGAAGCATTTCCCGATGTTCTTATTCCAAATAAATTTCATGAAAGTGTTATTGATGGTACAAAACGTTTAAACTTTGAAAGACATTTCGGAAAAGAGTTTTATGGAAGCGAGCTTCGTTTAAGTGCAACAGTAAAAGTAGAAAGAAAAGATAATTATTTCATACTATCTAGCAGCGAACCTGTGATACCTTTTGAAATAAAAGTTTATGACAGCAGATTTTTTAAACAGGAATTTTTCGCTGATCCGTTTTTAAGGAAGCAAATATTTTTTGAAAAATTTGGAATAGAGGGAGACATAGCAAGAACAATTTTGCATAGAGCAGAAGCAGAAGTTGATCATTTATTAAAATATAAAAAAACTTCCGGCTATGATTATGGTACGGTTTTTCCAAGGGATTGGACTGAGGCTGCTTTCTTAGGATTAAATGATTTTAGCAAAGAAGCGCTATTTTATATTGCTAAACAATCATTAAAATATGTTTCTGTTGAAGGGGAAGGTTGGCATGAAAGATGCGTTGGTGAGTTTGCTTATAAATGTAATTTAAGTCACGTGCCTAATATCGATAGAGATATGGTAGATATTGAACCTCGGTATATGCTTCTCTTTGGACAAAATCCGGATATTTTTTTGAATAATGAAACCTTGTTTAAGAAAATAAAGAGAGTAGCTTCTTTTATAATTACCCAAGCCAGAGAAAATTATTTAATACAATTTGAAGAAAACCCTCATTTTAGAAATTTTAAAGCAGGCAATTGGCGAGATTCATCAGCTGCTTATCTAGGGGTTTCTAGCCATATTATTCCTTATGACACTAATGCTGTTTTTTATCCGGCTGCTTTGCGTATTATTGAGCAATTTGCTGACAATTTGCATATCAAAGATAAAGATTTGAAAAAGATTGTTTCTGATTGGCAAAATAAAAAAGAATTATTCAAGTTTAAAAATAAAGACGGAAAGCCGGCTTATGCCTTAGCTATCTATGATTTTAAAAATAAAAATAATTATAAAAAACTGGAGATTAATCACACTGATGAAGCATATGATTTAATTTTCAACAATTCTAATGAGGAGGATATTAAAAGTTTAGCAGAAAGAATATTAAGCAATGATTATTTTTATACCAAAATCGGGCCTTTAATCGTCGGTAAAAATGAGGGATACAATCATAATCAGTATCATGGAGAGGTAATATGGTTAAAGCAAATGGGTTTATGCAGTATGGGGTTTAAAAATCAATATAGAAAAGAAGGCTTTTCAGAAGAAACAAATGAATTAATCAAAAAGACTATTAAATATCTTTTTGATAGTTTAGTGTATTCATTTGGGTATTTGAATCTTTTCCCTGAACTTTTTGTGGATTATAAAGAATCTCCTGTTTTATATAGTGAGAGACGATTTGTTGTTGAGGGACATATGAATAAAATTCAGCTTTGGTCAGCAGAAGCTGCGAGAAGAATTGTCTTTGATTATTATGATGTTTTCTTTAAGTCTTGAAAATTAATTTTATTCTGCTAAAATAAATAGGTATATTTTGGGGCTATCGTCTAGTGGTTAGGACACCAGGTTTTCATCCTGGCAACCGGGGTTCGACTCCCCGTAGCCCTACCAATTTGTGAGATTGTGAAATGTCTGTACAAAGGCATTTTTTATATTTTGAACAAGAACTGCTAGTAGGAGTCGAATTATAAATATTGGTTATATCTGATTATTTTCCAAGCCTAAGGAATCGGGCATTAATGGCCACAATAATAGTACTTGCTGACATAAAAACCGCGCCTAAAGCCGGGCTTAAGAGAATTCCATAACCATATAAAACACCGGCAGCTAAGGGAATTGCAAAAGTATTGTAGCCGGTAGCCCAAATTAGGTTTTGAACCATCTTAGAATAAGTAGACCTTGCAAGCTTAATGATATTCACCACATCTTGAGGATTACTTCTGACCAAAATAATATCGGCTGTTTCAACAGCCACATCCGTGCCTGAGCCAATAGCTATGCCAACATCAGCTTGGGCTAGAGCCGGAGCATCATTTACACCATCGCCGGTCATGGCAACGGTTATATCGCGTGATTGGACTTCTTTTACCTTGTCTGCTTTTTCCCCGGGTAAAACTTCCGCGAAATAATCATCTAACCCCAATTCTTTGGAAACCCACTCAGCAACTTGTTTGTTGTCACCAGTTAGCATAATGCTTTTAATGCCCATGCTTTTTAGTTCTTTGATGGCTTTTTTAGATTCAGGCCTTACAATATCAGCCAGAGCAATAGCGCCAACTACTTTATTTTCGATTATTAAAGCAACCACAGTTTTTCCTTGGCTAGCAAGTTCTTCAATTTCATCAGCTGAAAAAGAAAAATTTTGTTTTTTGGCATAAGCCGGGCTTACAATTTTAACTTCTTTGTTTTCCACTACACTCTCGGCACCTTCACCCGGGATGTTTTTAAAGTTTTTTACTTTCCAAACTTCTTTTGCGGATAATGTTATTCCTTTAGCGATTGGATGTTCAGAATGGGTTTCAACTGAGGCAGCATATTTTAATATCTCATCTTTACTAAAGTTTTCATTAAAGGCCAAAATATCGGTAATGCCAAACTTACCTTGAGTAAGCGTACCTGTTTTGTCAAAAATAATCGCGTTGATATTGCGGGCATTCTCAAAAGCCACTCTATCTCTGATTAAAAGTCCGTTTCTTGCCGCAATAGTAGTTGAAATAGCTACTACTAAAGGTACAGCTAAGCCCAAAGCATGAGGGCAGGCGATAACCATGACAGTAACAGCTCTCTCTAAGGAAAAGGCAATATTTTGTCCTAAAATTAAACTCCAAATTATGAAAGTTAAAGCACCAACTGAAAGAGCAATGATTGTTAGCCAAAAAGCCACTTTATTAGAAATATCTTGGGTTTTGGATTTACTTTCTTGAGCTTGACGTACTAAATTTATTACTTGGGATAAAAATGAGTCTTTGCCCATTTTTTTGACCTCAACCTTTAAAGAGCCTTCGTTGTTAATGGAACCGCCAATAACTTTGTTTCCTGAAATTTTAAAGACTGGTTTTGACTCTCCTGTAAGCATGGCTTCGTTTATTGAAGACTTACCTTCAATGATAATGCCGTCAGTCGGGATCTTTTCTCCTGGTTTGATCAAAACCATATTTCCGACAATTAATTGGTCTAAAGGGATATCTGTAATATTTCCGTTAGGTTGGATTCTATGAGCTTCGGAAGGCATAAGCCTTGCTAATTCTTCTAAAGCTTTCGAGGCACCAAGAATGGATTTCATTTCTAGCCAATGGCCAAGTAGCATAATATCAATTAAGGTAGCCAGTTCCCAAAAGAAAGGCATGCCTGAAAGGCCAAAAACGGTAGCAGTGCTATAAATATAGGCGGTGGTAATGGCTACACCAATAAGGGTCATCATTCCAGGAAGTTTTTCTTTTAGTTCTCGATAAAGACCATGGAGGAATGGATAACCGCCGTAAAAGTAGATGATCGATGAAAAAACAAAAGCTATAAGATTTTGACTCGGGAAAATAATAAAATCTTTAACGCCTAAAAAATTCTGAATTTCTGGCGTTAAGATAAGAACAGGTAAAGTGATAATTAACGAAATCACAAAGCGTTTTTTGAAAGCTTCTACGGTATGTCCGGTATGTCTACCGTGCGAAGGAGCAGAAGAGTTGTTAATGTGTTGACCATGGTTTAAGTGTGCATGGGAGTTTGCTTCTTCTGCTGTTTTAGATTTATGGTCGAGTTTATGTTCTTGCTGGGCTGTTGTTTCATGTGTTTGATGATGTTGATGTTCTTCTTCTGACATTTTATTATTATCCATCATTTTTCCATTTGGCATCATGTGCTGGTTAGACTTTTGCGAGTGGTTATGGTTTTTACCATGTTCTTTGTGATTCATTTCGCTTTCCATTTTATAATTCAATTATAAAACAGGCCTAAAAAAGTTAAAGACAAATAAAATATAGACTTGTTTTATTCCCTAGGGTTATTTTAAAAGCTCTTTTTTGCGTTCCTCATATTCTTTTCGATCAATTTCGCCTTTTGCAAATCTTTCATTAAGAATTTGTATTGCTCTATCCTTGCTTTTTTCTTCTGGCCGTTGAAGCCAACCAGCGCGTCTTATTAACCAGTAAACAAAATAAATGAGGGCAATCCAAAAAAGAATACTAAGGATAGTTCCAATCCAGAAGGTTGTTGAACCAAATCCAAAACCAAAATTGTGAGGACAAAAAGGGCACATATTCTTATTATAGGGGATTCATTTACAAAGATAAGTTCAATACTTACAAATATTTAAGTATTAAGTGTTAATTTTTCCAGGTTTCGAATAAATCCTGAATTTCAGTCCTTCATTATTTGCTTATTATTTTTTAACTGCTCAAGCATTTTGACGACATTGTTTAAAGAGTGGCGCATTGTGGCTACCAGAAATTATTTTAAAAGAAATCTATAAAGAATTTTTTCATTATTGCTGATTTTTATTTTATGCTATAATTTAATAACTAAGTAATTAATGAGGCGAAATGAGAAAAACACTATTTTTTGCTATTAGTGTTTTTTTTGTGTTCTTTTTCCTTCAAATATAACCAGTGTACGCGAAGGAGGTTAATAATCAGGCACCTCAAAGCGCTGATGAATTAAAAGCTAAACTTAATCCGGCAACAAATCCATATGGCGCAACAGGCTGGAATTATTGGTGGGATCAAGAAGTGCCTAATAATCCAACTTATCAAGCCTGGTTCTGGGAAAATATTGTTACCAGCGATAATGCTGTTTATTCAATGCTTTGGGATAAGGCAGTACCGGAATTATGGTCAAATCAGTACTATTATAATTATTTCTTTACAACGGCAGTACCAACAGGGATGGCAATCAGTTATTCTTTTTCCTTTAGTGCCAGCAGCAGCTTCAGATAAAAACGTAAAAATTTTTACAGATATAAGTACAGCTCAGTTACCCGATTGGACGCAACATTATAAAAATTATTTATGGAATAAAGCTATCCCGGAATTATGGGCAAATCAGCATTATTATCAATATTTTTTCAATACAGCTGTTCCTGAGCAGACGGCTCAAAGTTATTATTATAATAAGTTTTGGAATAACTTAGTCCCAGAATTTACAGCTAATAGTTTTTATTATAAAAAACTTTGGGATAAGGCAATTCAGGAGAACTGGATGGCTAATTCATCGAATCCTTATAGGACTGTTTTTTGGGAAACTATGGTACCGGCCGGATTTGGGCCGCAGTCAGCTTCTCCTAAAGATATATTTACTGAAAGCAAAGACAAGGTGAACAAACAATATACTTGGGCAAATCATTACGAGTATTATTTGTGGAATAAGGCAGTGCCTGAAGACTGGTCTGGAGAAGCTGGTCCTCCTATAGGTAATTCATACTCATATAAATGGACGTTTTGGACTTATATGATTCCATTAGGTGTTGCCGATAATTTTTACACAGACAGATTCTGGAGTAAGGCTGTAACTGAGGGCTGGGCAAATAATTATTACTATAATACTCTTATTACGGCAGGAAACGAGAGTTGGGCAGGTGGATATTATATTCCGAATTAGTCAATTATAAGATTAACAAATAAAGGCTCCTTAAGGAGCCTTTATTTGTTTTATTTTCTAATTAAGACATTGTTTAAGGTATTAATAACCTATACAATAAATTTATATTTATTGTAAAAAATATGAATGTAATTTTACCGACAGTAATAACCGCTGGACTGTTTGATAGTCTTAATCCATGTGCTATTTCAGTCGCATTATTATTTATTGCTTTATTATTTACTCTTAAAAAAGACCGCCCCTTTATATTAAAAATTGGTTTTTTTTATATTATTTCTGTTTATCTCATCTACTATCTTATTGGATTGGGGTTACTTAAGGCATTTAGCCTTTTTGGCGCCACACATTTTATAACCAAAATTGCCGCTATAGTTACAATTATTTTCGGATTATTGAATATTAAAGAATATTATTTTCCCCATGCTCCCATAAAACTTAGAATGACTCATGATGCCAGGTTTAAAATATCTGAATGGGCGTATAAAGCATCTATTCCAGCAACGGTTGTGATGGGTATTCTGGTTGGTATATTTGAATTCCCGTGTTCGGGGTCTGTGTATTTTGCAATAGTTAGTCTTCTTGCCTCAAAAGTTACTTATCTTACAGGGGCATTATATCTTCTTTTATATAATATTATGTTTGTACTGCCTTTGGTTCTAATCTTTGTGTTTGCAACAAATCGAGTTGTAACTGAAAAAATGATTAATTGGCAGGAAAGACAGGGTAGAAAAATGCATCTTATCCTTGCAGGTTTAATGATTAGCCTAGGTACAATCATGCTGTTATTATATTTTTAATTTTAAGTACTCATTTTTTATTTTAGGTTCTTTTATGGATCTTTTTTATAGTTAGCATCAATTTTTCTGTAAAATAATTGATACTTTGATACTTACTGCTAATTACATAAAAGCGTTACTAGTTTATAATTATTTATACATTTTAAAAAGGTTAAAATGCGATCTCAGCAGGATATTACAATAAGTGACGGAAGATCATTCTTAATTTCTTCTTATGGGGGCAATATCAGCGCCGGTACTCATCAAGGTTATTATGATTTTGATACGCGCTTTATTAGCAGCCTTCAGCTTAGAGTCGGCGGTAAAAAGATAATTGCATTAACTTCAAAACAAATTGATAATTATTCAGCCATTCATTTTCTTACTAACTCATCTATTAATAATATAAAGGAAGCATCTCTTGGTATATATCGTGCCAGATTCGTTGGTAATGGTTTTCATGAAGATATAAAGATAACTAATTTTACAAATCAAGATGTATCATTTCCAGTTACAATTAAGTTTGAGACTGATTTTGCCGATATTTTTTCCGTAAGAAGTATGGATCCTAAAAAAAGAGGGAAAACAGTTTGTGCTGTAGATAAAAAAAATAACTTCATCCTCTATGACTATTCTTACTTAGAAAACAGAACAGGTATTAAAATAAGTACTAATAAGAAACCTGAGATTTTAGATAAAGATAAATTTACTTTCAGGGTTAATCTTAAGCCTCACGAAGAATGGTCTGCCTGCCTTACTTGCAGGCTTGTTCATAACAATCATGAGCTGGCTCTTAAGTATGATTGCGGCTCTTTTGGTCTAAGAACAGAGAAATCATCAAAAGCTTTTAAGGAATGGCACCAAAGTCTCGCTGAAATAAAGACTGATAATGGGTTTATCAATAAGTTAATAAATCAATCAATAAGTGATCTTTCAGCTCTCCATCTTGATGTATGGGATGGTATTATTCCAGGCGCTGGAATCCCTTGGTACTTGGCAATATTCGGAAGAGATAGTATCATAGCTTCTTTGCAAACCTTGATATTAAGTCCTTTATATGCTAAATCGGTTTTAAAATACTTATCCTTGTTTCAAGGAAGGGAGGTTGAAGAAATAAAGGACGAAGAGCCTGGTAAAATAATCCATGAGGTTAGATCAGAAGAAACAGCCGCTTTTTTAAAAGAGCCATTTGCCAGTTATTACGGAACTATTGATGCAACGCTTCTTTATTTAATATTAGCCTCTCAATATTTCCATTTCACTAACGACCGCAACTTTTTATTGGAAATTAAAGAAAATATTTATAAAGCCATCGCTTGGTTGTATGAGTACGGGGATATTGATAGCGATACGTTTATTGAGTACAAAAGCAACCAGCATGGTTTGCGAAATAAGGGATGGAAAGATTCCTATAATGCAATTAATTTTAAAAATGGTAAATTGGCAAAAGCACCTGTTGCTTTAGTTGAAGTACAGGGTTATTTATATAGGGCATTAAAGGAGATTGCGCCAATAGTAAAAGAAATATATAAGGATTTGAAATTAAGTTTAGAATTAGAAAAAAAGGCTCAGGATCTAAAAATTAAATTTAATGAAGTATTTTGGCTCAAAAATCTTCAATATTATGCAATGGCTTTAGATAAAGATAAAAATCTTGTTGATTCTTTAACTTCTAATGTTGGTCATACTCTTTGGTCTGGTATAGCCTACGATAATTATGCGGACATCATAGTAAAAAAACTTATGGATAATTCCATGTATAGCGGTTGGGGCATTAGAACTCTTTCAAGTGATTCTAGTCTTTATAATCCCATAAGTTATCACAATGGCAGTATTTGGCCATTTGATAACTCTTTAATTATAAATGGTTTTGTAAAATACGGATTTTACAATGAAGCTATGAAAGTCTCCGAGGACTTAATAGAGGCATCAAAATATTTTCTTTTGAACCGCTTGCCTGAACTATTTGTTGGTTTAAGTAAAAAAGATTACCCTTTCCCGATTGAATATCCTGTTAGCAATACTCCTCAAGCTTGGTCGTCTGGCGCCCTATTTTTAATTATTCAGAGCTTGATAGGCCTTGAAGTAAATGCCATAGAAAAGAAAGTATATTTATTCAAGAGGCTACCAACGTGGATTAATAATTTAGAAATTGAAAATCTGCACATTGGTAATGGCATTTTGAATTTTACTCTTTTAAGAGTCGGAGAGGGTTATGATTTTAAAGTTAATAAAAATACTAGCGGTTATAAGGTGAAAGTTTTAGAAAATACATAATATTTTTTAAATAAACTACAAAGACTTACAAAATTTTTTAATTTAATATTTATTTAAGGGGGAATTTATGTCACGTGGAGGTTTTACTTTAGGTAAGATTTTAGGTATTGAGATTACGGTTGATTATTCTTGGTTTATAATCTTTTTTATCGTTACATGGTCTTTGTCTTTTGGCTATTTTCCGTCTGTGTACAGTGAATTTAGCAATAATACAAATATTATTTTAGGTATTTTTACATCTGTTTTATTTTTTGCCTCCGCATTAATCCATGAATTAAGCCATTCCGTTATTGCAAAAAGAAACGGTTTAGATGTTAAAAAAATTTCTTTTTTTATTTTCGGAGGTGTCGCACATATTTCCGAAGAACCAAAGACAGCAGGTATTGAGTTTAAGATGGCTATCGCTGGTCCCCTCTCTAGTCTAATTTTAGCAGTTACATTCTATTTGCTTTATTATTTTTTTATAACATATACTGCTATTCTAGAACTTATGCCTATATTTCAAACATTGGCTTTTCTGAATTTTACTTTAGCAATTTTTAATCTATTGCCTGGCTTTCCTTTAGACGGAGGAAGAGTTTTAAGATCCGTTATTTGGGCTATTAATCATTCATTGAAAAAGGCAACTTATTATGCTTCTATCGGAGGTAAATTTATAGCTTCTTTACTTATTGTGGGCGGAATATTGGAAACGTTTATAATCCGTAGCCTCGGTGGTATTTGGCTTGTGTTAGTTGGATTTTTTTTCTATCAGGCTGCCGGCATAAGCTATAGGCAAATGATTTTTAGAGAGTTGCTTTCAAAAATAAAAGTAAGGGACTTAATGAATCATGAAGAAGATTTTATACCTTTGCATTTAAAGATATCTGATTTGTTTTTAAGGTTTTTGCAGCATCACAAAAGTAATTTCTTGGTTATTGATAACGGTAATAATATTATAGGCAGTATAAACTCAAATCAGCTAAGCGGAATAAATGAGGAGCGCATTAAGGATTTAGAAGTGAAAGATGTTATGACCAAGATAGATCTTATAAAATCCTCAGTAGATCCGCAAGACTCGATGACTAAAGCATTTGATATCATGAATGAAAATAGCCTGTCAAAGTTGCCAGTATTAAAAGAACGGAGATTTATGGGAACAATAAGTATTAATGATATTGATGAATATCTCAAAATGAAATTAAAAATACCTAATAATACTTAAGATAAATATTCAAAAAGAAAAAATTAAGTCTTATAAATCGATGTCGCTGGATAATCCCGGCGATTTTTAATTTCAGCTCGGTTTTTTATTTGTAAATCATCAAGTAGATAATATTTACTCTATAGAGCTAATCTTAAGAATACTTGACAACGTTTTGGAGGTCTGTATAATACTTTTCTATAATTTCAAATAAAACAAAAAACATAAATTTTAAAAACAAAAACAAAACCAAAGGGCGAAAACAAAAGTCTTGATAATCAAAAATTCTACATCGATTTAACCCGGAGGTTTTTATAGAAACGCACCAGTTAGGGCCAAAAGTTAATTCTTTTGGCAAAAAAGTAAGAAATTTAAAAAACAGAATATCTTCAAAAATAAAGGCAGTTATATTAGTTTTTAGCATTTTGTCTTTTGCATCAAATGCATATATTCTACCGAATATTACTGCATTTGCATCTGGTTCTTTAGAGCCAGTCAAAGTCATAAGTTTAACTACAGAAAACGATCAAGCCAAATTTACTACCACCAAAAATACTTTAAAAGAGGCATTGGAATCTCAGGGTATTTCTTTTGAAAAGAATGATTTAGTAGATCCTGGTCTAGATACTAATCTTAATGAAGGTACAACCGAGGTTTTTATCTATAAAGCAAGGCCAGTGACTATTATTGATGGCGATAAAATAATAATTGGCAGAAGTGCTTACTTATCGGTTTCTGAAATTTTAAAAGATCTATCTATTAATTTATACGCTAATGATGAGGTTTCAATCGCTGATCCTTTGGATGATGTTGTGCCTGGGTTAAAAATATATATAAATAGAGCTAATACGATAAATATTCAAGTAGACGGTAAATTAAGAGAGATTCATACAAGACTTAAAAAAGTTTCGGATTTAATTTATTCGGAAAATATTGCCTTAGGAGAGTTTGATAGAGTTGAGCCGGCTCTTAATACGCCGCTTACAGAAGGTTTAGAGATAAATATTATAAGAATTTCAAAAGATGAATCTTCGGAAACTTACGAAATTCCTTTTGCTATACAGTATAAAGATGACGCTAATTTTTTAGAGGGCGAATCAAAGATAGAGAGAAGAGGCGAGGTTGGTAAAAAGAAAATCACTTTTAAGAAAGTAATTGAAAACGGAACTGAAAAAAGCAAAGAAATACTTTCAACAGAAATTATAAAGGAACCTGTATCACAAATTGTCATCAAGGGCAGAAAACCGAGATTCACTTATGCCGATGGCGCATTTGGTGAATGGATAAATGATGCCGCATTAAAATACGGAGTTGATGCGGGTAAAATGCAAAGAATGATGACTTGTGAAAGTGGAGGCAATCCAAATTCTGTTGGAGGCGGTGGAAGATTCTATGGTTTATTTCAATACCTTCCCTCTACTTGGGCAGGCGCATCTGCCGGCGCAGGTTATGCCGGTGCAAGTATTTATGATGCAAAAGCTCAGATTTATACAACAGCTTGGAAAATTTCTATACAAGGATATGGCGCTTGGCCGGTTTGCGGTAGAAAATAGAAGCAGGTAACAGTTAACAAAACATGACAGCTCTTTCTAGTTTTCCTGTTTACTGCTTACTGCTAACTGTTTACTATGGAGTTGTGGATCTTACTAATATTCCAACAATAAAAAATCTGCTTTCGAATAATAAGCTTTGGTTAAGCAAGAAGCTTGGTCAGCATTTTTTAGTATCAAGGCATGTACTTAATGAAATCATCAATGCTTCAAATATAAGTAAGGACGATAAGGTTTTAGAAATCGGGTCTGGTATAGGCATTTTGACTATAGAGCTTTTGAAGAAAGCCGATAAGGTTATTGCTGTTGAAAAAGATGCTGCTCTATTAAACATTCTTAAAAAGACAACAAAGGATTTTGATAATCTGATTATCCAAAATAAAGATATTCTAAGTTTTGATATAGACAAAGAGATACAGGGTCATTATCAAGTTGTTTCTAATATTCCTTACTATATTACTTCCCCTGTAATTAGAAAATTCTTAGAAGTCAAGAACCGTCCTTCTAGCTTAATTATAATGGTGCAAAAGGAAGTGGCAGAAAGAATTATTGCCAAACCCCCGAATATGAACATTTTAGCTGTTTCTGTTCAATTTTTTGCAAAACCAGAAATTATATCTTTTGTGCCAAAAGATTCATTTTGGCCAAAACCAAAAGTAGATTCAGCCATTATCAAGATAACAGTAAACCCTTCGACTTTACTTAGGGTAGGCAGTAAACAGACCCCAGAAAAAAGAATAGCTGAAAAATTATTTTTCAGACTTATAAAAATAGGATTTTCCAGCCCGAGAAAAAAATTGGTTAATAACTTAGCTGCTGGCTTTTTGCTGAATAAAGAAGAAACAGCAAAATTAATCATTAAATCAGGGGTTGATTCGAATAAAAGACCACAGGATCTCTTCTTAGAAGATTGGAAAAGAATGTATAATGTTTTTAGGGATAATAAATTATTAAAATAGGAGAAAATTATGGTTAGCAAAAATAAAAAAGAAGAATTTATACTAGATGGTTCCGAGGTATTAAAGAAAGTTAAGCAGCTTGTTAAAGAAGGAAATGTCAGAAGAATAATTATAAAGAATGAAAAGGATCAAACATTAATGGAAGTTCCTTTAACGTGGGTTGCAGTGGAAGCGGTTTTAGCTCCGCCGTTAGCAGCTATTGGCGCAGCAGCAGCCTTGCTTACGAAATGTAAGATAGTTGTTGAAAAGAGAAAATAATTAAGTAATAAATAAGTTTTATATTATGGGTAATGTATACATAGTTGCAACGCCAATTGGCAATTTGGAAGATATAACCTTAAGAGCAATCAGAATTCTTAAGGAAGTTGATTTAATTGCTTGTGAAGATACTAGGAAGACTAGAATATTAACTGATTATTATAAGATTAAAACACCCTTAACCTCTTACCATCAGCATACAAAAAGAGAAAAGATTGAAGCGTTAATTAGAGAAATTGAGAACGGCAAGAATGTAGCTATTGTAACTGATGCAGGCACCCCAGGAGTTGCAGATCCCGGCGGGGTGTTTATTGAAGAAGCAGTAAAAAATAATATAAATATAATACCTATTCCTGGACCGTCTTCTTTAACTGCTGCGATATCTATATCAGGCTTTAAAACGGATGAATCTGCCTTTTACGGATTTTTACCAACCAAGAAGGGCAGACAAACAAAGCTTAAGCAAATGAGTCAAGAAAATAGAGCTATTATTTTATTTGAATCCCCTTTTCGAATTAAAAAGCTCCTTAGAGAAATATTAGAATTTTTAGGGGATAGAGAAGTTGTAGTGACTCGAGAATTAACTAAGAAATTTGAAGACATATATAGAGGCAAGGTATCAGAGATAATAGATGCAATTAAAGAAAAGGGCGAATTTACGGTTATCATCAAGAGTAATTATTAGATTTTCATGTATAATAATTCTATGAAAAGGTTTTATATTACGAATGCTATTCCTTATGTTAATGCCAGACCGCATATTGGTTTTGCGTTAGAAATTTGCCAAAGTGACGCTATTGCAAGATATCATCGTCTTAGTGGTGATGATACTTATTTTTTAATGGGTGCTGATGAGAATAGTTTAAAAAATGTTTTAGGTGCTAAGAAAGCAGGCATGGATATTCAGGATTTCGTCGCTTTCAATACCGATGCTTTTATTGATTTAAATAAAGATTTGAATATATCAAATGATGATTTTATAAAAACTTCAAGCCCCGAACATTTTAAAGGAGCAGAAAAATTATGGAAAGCTTGCGAAAAGGATATCTACAAGAAATCATATAAAGGTCTTTATTGTGTAGGGTGCGAAGAATTTAAAAAAGAAAGTGATTTGGTGGATGGTTGTTGTTCAGAGCATTCTAATTCTAAACTTGAAACTATTGAAGAAGAAAATTATTTTTTCAAACTATCAAATCACCAGAAACAGTTAGAAGAAATGGTTGCAAACGATGTCATAGAAATAATTCCAAAATCACGAAAGAACGAAGCTTTAAGTTTTATAAAATCCGGATTGCAGGATTTTAGCATTTCAAGAACTAAAGAAAGAGCAAAAGGATGGGGCGTGCCAGTTCCAGGAGATTCAAGCCAGGTTATGTATGTTTGGTTTGATGCTTTAGCTAATTACATAACAGCCTTAGGTTATGGAGAGAACGGAGAACTCTTTAAAAAATATTGGCTAGATAATAAAAATATTCTGCATGTTATTGGTAAAGGCATTCTTAAATTCCATGCGGTTTATTGGCCAGCCATGCTTTTATCTGCAAAACTACCTCTTCCAAAACAAATTTTTGTTCACGGTTATGTCACTGTTGCCGGCCAGAAAATTTCCAAATCTTTAGGCAATGTTATTGATCCTTTTGAGATTATTAAAAGATATGGTCAAGATGCAACTCGTTACTATCTTTTAAAAGAAATACCTTCTACGGGGGACGGCGATTTTACTTTCGAACATTTTAAAGAAGTATACAATGCAGATCTAGCTGGCGGATTAGGTAATTTGGTCTCACGAGTTTTAGCAATGGTAGAAAAATATTTTGATGGAATTATACCGGAGCTGAAAAAAGATCCGGAAACCCATCCTTTAAGAATAGATAAAAATATATATACATGGAAAGATGCTTATCAAGATATAAATAGCTCCTTCAAAAAATTTAAATTAAACGAAGCTTTGCTGGCTGTTAATAAATTTGTAAAGACAGCAGATAAATATATAGACGATACCAAGCCATGGGTTGTTGCTAAGGAAGGGAAGACTGAAGAATTAGCATGGATATTGTATGGCTTGCTTGATAGTATCCACCAATTAGCTTGGCAGATTTATCCGTTTATGCCAGAAACTTCTTTAAAGATTGCTAAAGCTTTAAGTATTGAGAGGTTGTTAAAAAGTCATCCTTTAGACAAAGATTCTTTTACTAATATTAAATATGGTAATAAAATTAAAAACAAGGAATCGCTTTTCCCAAGAATTGAAGAAAAATAAGAGATAGTATATGAAAGTTAGTTTAGACTTTTTGCACAAGCATCAATTTTTTAGAATGAAGCACACTGAGCTTAATGAAATATTTTGGTCAATGTGTCTTAGGTCTTTTTTTCTTTCTCTAACAGTCATTTTTATACCGATATATCTTTACAAGCTAGGCTACTCAGCTAATAATATAATGTTTTTTTACCTCATTCTTTATATTTCTGAGTCTTTATTTGAATATATCGCGCTTAATCTGTTAGTTAAGTTTGGTCCCAAACATAATATACTTTTCAGTTTGCCAGTCTTGGTTTTATATTTTATATTGCTTCTATCACTACCATTATATCAATGGTCGTTATGGATTATTGCGGTCGTTGGGGCTTCTTCAATGTCATTATTTTGGCAAGGCTACCACTTTGATTTTTCTAAAGCAAAGCACTCCCACGAGGTTGCTGAGGAAATTAGCAAGTTATACATTTTTGCTTCTTTACTTGGAGCGGCAGCGCCGTTTATCGGTGGTTTAGTAGCTTCATATTTAGGTATGAATATCTTATATATTATAACCGTGATGGGACTTATAGTATCCGCTATGCCGCTTTTTGAAACAGGTGAGCCTTACGTAAGAGGCAACATCGATTTTAGCCGTATTAATTTTAAAAAACTTACAAGGCAATTGATTTCTTACGGAGGTTATGGTGTAGAAAATGTAGCAAGTATTGTTATATGGCCTTTTTTTATCTTTCTTATTTTAGAAAGTTATAAAAATGTTGGGTTTGTAACTTCTCTTTCTTTAGTTGTCGCAGTAGTTGCCTTATATTATGTTGGTAAAAAAGCGGATCATGAGGAAAAAATAAGATACATAAAAAGCGGTAGTATAATGGCTGGAATTACTCACACAGCAAAAGCTTTAGCAAGTTCCGGTTTTCACATAGTGTTTTTGAATATTATTACAAGTGTTGCTCATTCTATGTTTGTATCGACCTGGATTGCTGAATATTATCTGCATGCCGACGAGGATGGCCTGACCGAGTACATTTTTATTATGGAACTAAGCACTGATATAGCTCGAGTTTTATTTTTTGCTATTTTATATTTCTTAAGTTTCTTTTTAGAGCTTAAACAATTGTTAGCAGTTGGGTTGGTTATTTGCGGTTTGTCTATATTTTTTATTGCCTTAATGCCTCCTGCGTCGATAGAAATTATCGGTAAAAGCAAAAGTGCTTGACAGCAGTAGAAAATGAAAATTACTGTGGATAAAGTGGATAACAAAAATCTGTCTTTTTTTACTAAATAATTTATATTAAGAATATGAACGATGAAGATCTAAAAAAAAATAGAAAAAAACTGGATAGGCAAGCTGAAGATATTCATAGAAGCACTAAAACATCAATAAAGAGATTAGAGCCCCTTCACTTTAAATATCGAGAAAAATATAAATGGTATTATTATTGGCATATGTTGCCAGTTGCTTCTATCATGCATTGGATAATTTTGATAGGTTTATTGTTTTTTCTATCCTATTCTTCATTTTTGATTTACAAAGCTTCAAAAGATATTGATAGAATCCTAAAAAATGAATTAACAATAATAGGTAATGATGTAGAAGGTAACACAAAATCTAATCTAGACAGTATATCTAATATAAAAATTTCTAATAAAGGTAGTTTGGAAATAGAAGATAAAGAAAGGCCGATTGGATTGATTGGTAAAAAGGCGTTCTTAGGAGGTTTGGTATCCTGGAAAAATGTTGAATGGCGGGCTAAAGTTCCAAAGGGAGCATCGATTGTATATAGAATTAAAGTTTCTAATGATGATAATCCAAAATCATGGGAGGAAATACCTTGGTCTGAATATTATCCCATAAGATGCGATCAGGTAGATAATTCAGGGATTCCCAAAATAAAAAGTAAATATATGATGGTAGAAATTATTTTTCAAAGTAATGACAAAAACGAAAGCCCTGTATTAAGCGATATGCGCTTTGGCTACACTCCTTTTAATGAAAATGAAATTCTCGCCTTTATAAGAGACAAGTCGCTGTCTATTTTATATAGAATATTCGAATATCTAGAGAAACGGAATCAATCCGAGTATAGTTATTAAATATGAAATTTATCGACACACATGCGCATCTTAATTTTGAGGCATTCAAGAAAGATTATTCGGATGTAATAGAAAAGAGCTTTCAAAACGAGATCGAAGCAATAATTAATATTGGTTCTAGATTTGATAATTCTAAAGAAGCTTTAAATATTGCAGAAAAATTTAAGGGGGTTTATGCGGCAATTGGTTTTCATCCGGATCATTTAACTGAGATAGAAAACATTCAAGAAGAAGTCAAAAAATTTGAAACCTTAGCCGATAATCCAAAGGTAGCAGCTATTGGAGAAATAGGCTTGGACAATTATTATTTTAGAACCGGAATAAATCCTGATACTAAAGAAAACAGAAATAAGGCTCAAGAAATTTTTAAGTCATTTTTGAGTTTTGCTTGTAGCGTTGATTTACCTGTAATAATTCATTCTCGTGAAGCAGACAAAGAGACTGCTGCAATATTAACGGAATACAGTAAAAAATTATCTAAAAAAGGGGTAGTTCACTGTTTTACCGGAAGCTTAAAATTTGCCCAAAAAGTAATTGAGTTAGGATTTTATATAGGGTTTACAGGCATTATTACTTATTCTAAAACTGATGATCTACAAAAAGTAGTAAAAAAAATTCCGTTGGATAAAATTCTGATTGAAACAGATGCACCGTTTTTAGCGCCTCAGGCATGTCGGGGGCAAAGAAATGAGCCGATTTATGTAAAAGAGATAGCAAAAGAAATAGCCAGTATCAAAAATATTTCTTTTGAGGAAGTAGCTAACATAACCACCAAAAACGCTAAAAAACTTTTCAATATATAATTCCACCCCAGGGGTGGTGAACGTGTTCACCCCTGGGGTGTACACGGTATAACGTTTATTCTATTGCTAAGTGTTTTATTTCTTCTAGTTCTCTTTGGTAATCAGCTTGGTCAAAGACAAATTTTCTGTATTTACTCTGCGTCTTGAAGTATCCTAGAATTGTTGCAGAGGCTACGAACTCATATTTTTTATCATTTAAATAATTGCCGAAAGAAGACCATTTGTAATTTTCTAAGTTTTCAATATCTATTATGTAAGAGGATACAGGGTTTAAGTGTATATATCTTGAGACATGGATAAGTTGTTCGTCTGTTTCTATATCTATTGATTTAAAAGCAGATTGGAAAAGAGGTCCTGTTCTTTTATTTTTTATATTAAAATACTTGGCATAGCTATTTTGAAGGTTTCCTAAAAAAATCTGTATACCTTTGTCTTGGAGTTGTTTTAATAAGAGATGAAAGTGATTAGGCATTAGGCTAAAAGCTAAAATATCTATAATAGGTTCGTGTTTCTTTTTTAAATTATCCAAAAATTCGTTTTTTTCTTGTTTATGTAGACGATTATATAGTGAAAATTTTATTTGGGGATTATATCTACATAGATTGACTATATCTAAGAATCTTTGATGGTCATTATTATTCAAAAATATAGGTGCGCTATTTACGCCTTTATTTAGAACATGATAAATCCCGTTATTTATAAAGATGGTTTTTCTACGCGGCATATTCTTAGAATAGTGCAAGTAGCGTGTTTCGTCAATCCCACCCCAGGGGTGGTAAACGTGTCCACCCCTGGGGTGGGATTGAGTGGGGGTGGGTTTATTGGATTATTATTATTGCTTGTAAAGCAATAATCGTGGTATAATAATAAAGATAAAATAGGGCGGCAGGTGGTAACTAAAAATAATCAAAATCAGGGTTTAAATAACCAAGACAAGGCTTTTTCTATTAACAAAAAAGTGCTGATAATTTATACGGTTGCCATTGTTTTCTTGGGCATTACTTCCGGATTATTAGCCGGTTATAGTTTCGGTTTGCAAAAAGGCCAAGGTGACGTAAAAAAAATATTTGATATCTCGGATACTCTTTTAACGGCCAATGAAGCTTATAAAGTAGCCATGGTAAAGGCAAAGGCTTGGCAGGATGATGCCGGCTTAGCTTCAATTAGGCTTATTGCCCCAAGTGTTGATAATGACGGTAAATCCTCAAGCTGGGAAATGGCTTTTTATTCAGTAAAATCAAAAAGCGGATATAAGGTTTTGATTAAAGACGGCAATATTGCAAGTTCGCAAGGTATCGCTCTAGCGGTTACTGACACTTTAAAGGGAGCATGGCTAGATTCTCCCATAGTTTTAGAAAGAGTTTTAAATTCTTCAGGGGATGAATCACCTGATATAAAAGATCTGAATCTTAGTTATTTCAAAAACGAACATAAATGGATTTGGTCTGTAAATTATAAAAAAGGAAATATAACCGTAATAGCGGAGAAATAAGATGGAAGATATTAAAATTAGAAGAAGTAAAAAAATAGGCTTAGTACAAAAAGATTCTGGTATGGTAAAAACGGACTATATACAGATTATTACTTCAAAATTTAATATATTTTCAATTTTTGCATTAATTATTGTTTTGATTATTTCTTGTACTATTGGTTTTTATTCGGGTTTTAGATCAGGGAAAAACTCGGTTGAAAACCGTCTCACAAAAATAACCCCAGACTCAACAGCCAAGGAAGCATATGATTTATCCTTTACAAAGGCACGTGTCTGGTCTGCCGATGCAGAACTCCAAAGAATTACATCTAAGGTAAGTGAAGTGAATAAGGAAGGGAAAGCAACCGGCTGGGGCTTAACGTTTTATTCTAAGAATAAAGACAAATCATATGAAATTTATGTAAAAGACGGCGAAATAAGATCAGCTGAAGAAGATAAGCCAATAATAAAAGATATGTTAAAAGGTGAGTGGAAAAACAGTGCGGAAGTATACAAAAGCGTGGAGTCTGTAGTTGGCGAGAAAAAAGATTTTAAAATTGAATCAATGGATTTAAGTTTTGATTCCAACGCAAAAAAATGGCTCTGGACAATTTCCTATAATAAAGGCGGTATGACCGTCAATGCAGAAAAATGATTAATAACAAGTCACGAGTTATTCAACGAAAATATGACAATAATCAATAGTTGGTAACTAAATTATGGTTTTGTTTATAAAGAAAAATAAAAAGCATTTTTTAAGATATTTTACCAAAATATCGATTTTATTAATTATTTTTGGATTTTTAGGTTCTTTTTTTGTACCATTTTTGTTTAGACAATCAGTAACACCTGTTCGTGCAGCAGTTCAAAATTATACGGTTAACTTTGCTACTAGCATCGAAGGTTTTACTTATGTTGATGAATCATGTACGGGTACTTGTACACAAGGCTATTTAGGAACAGACGGTAATCCTTCTGGTTCTCTTTTTGCTAAAGTTACTGCTAGGAATAAAAAGAATTTAGGTTATTTTAAAAAGACTCTTACATGGGAAGATATGGGAGTACCCGCAGGTGCTACTGTAAATAATGTTAATGGAAGCTTTGATGTTAAGCTTTTTCAAGAAACACATGCATCAACTCAATCAGTAGGCCTGAAAATTTATGATGGTGTCGATACAACAGGTGTGTTTGATGGCTTAGTTGACTTAGAAACAGAATTTGATCCGACTTCAAGTTCTTGGGTTACTAGAGATGTTGATGGAGCAAAAACAGTAAGTTCTGCTTATCAGGCTTCTAATATAAACGTAACTATAAGGATGCGCTCTGATGTTAATTCTGGGAATAACAATTCTGCATCAACCGAAGTAAGAATGGATACCCTTGTTTTTGCTATTGATTATACTTTGGCAGTTGCTAATCCAGATGCAACATCTTTTACAAATAATACTGATGGGACAATAACCGACGGAGGTCGTTCCTTACAGCAAATAACAATTACAGGAACTGGTTTTGGTGCTGATCCTGGGGCAGGAAATCGATCAACGGCTACTGATAATATAAAAATCGGAGGTTCTGGTGGGTATCAAATACCGGATGCAGATATAAGTTCTTGGAGTGATACACAAATTGTTTTTACTATACCGGCTGCTTGTATGTCTTATGGTGGTGTAACTAATAATGGTCTTTTAGTAACGGCTGGAGGTGTAGCAGATACCTCGCTTCTGACTTTTTATGTTTATCCAAATATAACAGGGGTTGGTGCTGGTAAAACAGTGGGGGATGTCACAGCCACAATCACAGGAGATCATTTAGGCACAACAAGGACTATGACAATTAATGGAGTATCAGCAACAATTGGAGGAGGCAGCACTGAAACTTCAGTTACCTTTACAGTGCCGGATACAATTTCTGGAACAGTTATCGTCTCAATAACAGCTCCCATAACCAAAACTTCCAATAATAACCAAAACTTCCAAATTTTGCCAAAAGTTACGGCAATTTCAACTACAAGCGGAGATTCAGGGTCAACATATTCAGGTATTTCATTAACCGGATCAGGTTTCCAATCTGTTTCTTCTGTAACCTTAACTTTAGGCACTCAAACAGTTACGGGATCTAGTTTTTCTTTATCTAATAAAAATAGCATTACTGGCGGTTCATTTAATTTAAATAATGCAACGCCTGGTCCAACAGCTGCTTACGGGGGAGTCTGGAATGTTAATTTAACAATTACAGACGCTATATTTGGAGCAACAGCAATTACTTATGCAAGTTCATTTACTGTGCGGCCTAAAATCATTGCGCCAACACCAACAGAGGCTCTTCAGGGAGCAACTATAACAATTTCCGGATATGGTTTTGGAACAGCAGGAACCCTTTACATTAATAATAACGGAACTGCAATTACTGAATCTACCCCTGGTGTTACTTGGACAAACACTTCAATCTCTGGAGTATCGGTTCCTTCTGATGCCACTATAAATACCGGCGGGATGTCTATTACGGTTGGGGCAGTTCAAAATTCGCCGGTTTATGGTTTTACTGTTTTGCCGCAGATCACTTCTCTGTCAGTAACAGAAGCAAGAGTGGGTGATACTATTACAATTAACGGTAATCATTTAGGTGTATCTGCCGGAACAATCTCCATAAACGGCGCGTCAGCCACTGGAACATGGGGCGATATTTCAATAACAGGAGTTGCAATACCTCTTACTGGAACAATAGATGGGTCAGTAACTATAACCACTAATGCGACTTATGGCACTAAAACATCAAACGGTATCACGTTTAAGATATTGCCAAGGATTACTTCAACTAATCCGGTAACAGGCACAGGTGCTAGAATTGGAGATGTTGTTGTTATAAACGGCGATCACTTTGGTCCTGCCGGGGCAATAACACTAGATGGACAGAATTCATCTACGGGGGTTACTTATGCTGATACTTCGATCTCAAACTTTACTATTCCGGCTACCATAAGTTCTGGACAGTCTTTAAATTTTGTTGTAACAAGGTCTTCTGATTCCAAAACTTCAAACAGTTATGCTTTTAAGATTTTGCCAAGAGTTACCACTCCACTATCGCCTACAGAAGGCAGGGTGGGTGATTTGCTTACTATTCAGGGAGATCATTTTGGGGGAGTCCAAGGAACAGGAAGCGTTATGCTCGGCTCAACTTCAGCACCAGTAACCTTATGGGGAGATACTTCAATAACAGTTACAGTACCGAATGATGCTGCTACAACAGTTGCTGTTCAAGTAACTAGAAATGGTGGTGATACCTCAAATAACAATATAACATTTACTATTTTGTCCCAAATCACTTCTATTACTCAGACTGAAGGAAGGGTGGGTGATACTATTACAGTTAACGGAAATCACTTTGGCGCAGTGCGGGGCGCAGGTACGGTTACTTTTGGTTCTACAATTGCTCCATCCGGCGATTATGTATCTTGGAATGCCGGAACTATTCAAGTTAAAATTCAAAATGATTCTTCTTACAATCCAGCTATTAAAGTAACCAGGGATGATACAAAGATATCTAATACAGATAAAACGATACTTATACTTCCCCAGATAACGTCTATTGTTCCAACTGATGTTCTAGTTGGTGATACTGTAACTATTGCAGGTAATCACTTTGGCGCAGCTAAAGGAACTAATGGAAAAGTAACTATGGGGACAACTGATGTTGCAGGAGGCGATTATGTATCTTGGGGAGATAATTCTCTTCAGGTAAAAGTTCCCAATGATTCAGGCGGAACAATAGCTGTTGTAACAACAAGAGATGGAGACTTAAAAACTTCTAATAATGATAAAACCGTAAGTATTATGCCTCAAGTTACCGGCATATCCGTAACAGAAGCTAGAGTTGGTGATACTATAACTATTTCTGGAAATCATTTTGGCGCAGTTCGTGGTGCAGGTTATGTAACTTTTGGTTCAACTAATGCGCCTGCAGGAGATCATGTTTCTTGGGGCGATTCTTCTATACAAGTAAAAGTTCAAAATGACTCTGGTTATACGGTAGCAGTGAAAGTAACCAGAGATGATACTAAATCATCCAACACTGACAAGAGTATTCTCCTTTTGCCTCGAATTGCCAGTGTTACTGCTGAGGCTCGCGTAGGAGGTACTATTACTTTAACCGGAGACCACTTTGGCACTCAGGGTGCTTCAAGCCAGGTAACGGTAGGCTCTACTGTTGCAGGTATAGGTACTTGGAATGAAGGGTCTATAACTGCTACTGTTCCTAATGATCCTAGTTATACCGTAGCTGTTGTTGCAAGACGGCATAGTGATTTAAAAGATTCTAATAATGATAAGACAATGTTAATTTTACCAAGAGTCACTTCTGTTACTTCTGAATCTCGTGTAGGCGGTTCTGTAACAGTATCCGGAGATCATTTTGGCAATCAGGGTGCTAGTAGTAAAATAACTTTCGGTTCTACAGACGGCACTATTGGTACATGGTCAGAAACTTCTATTACTGCCACTGTTCCCAATGATTCAGGAACAACTGTAGCAGTTGTTGCAACAAGACATAGTGATTTAAAAACAAGTAATAATGATGTGACGTTACTTATTCTTCCTCAACTTTCCAGTATAAGTGTAACAGAAGGAAGGGTAGGTGATACGATCACATTAACAGGTAATCACTTTGGTGCCGTTCGTGGTACAGGTAAAGTTACCTTTGGCACAACTGATGTTCCTTCTGGTGATTATGTATCGTGGGGAGCTAATTCTATCCAAGTTAAAATCCAAAATGATGCAGGTTATACGGTTGCTGTTAAAGTAACCAGGGATGATACTAAAACATCAAATACCGATAAAACAATTTTGATTTTACCACAGATTACTTCTGTAAATTCAGAAGCGCGCGTAGGAGATTCTATAACAATTTCAGGAAATCACTTTGGCGCCACCCAGGGGGCAGGTAAAGTTACAATAGGCACAACTGATGTAAGCTCTGGTCTAACGTGGTCTACTACTTCTGTTTCTTTAAATTTACCTAATGATTCGGGTATTACTGTGGCAGTTGTTGTTACTAGAGATGATGCAAAAACAAGTAATAATAATTACACTTTGATAATTCTTCCTAAGGTTACATCCGTAACTTCAGAAGCACGTGTAGGGGATTCTATAACAATTTCCGGTGATCATTTCGGCGCTGTTCAAGGTGGAGGAAAAGTTACTGTAGGCACCACTGATGTTACAGCCGGTTTGACATGGGGAGCCACTTCAATATCATTTGCTTTACCAAATGATTCAGGCATTACAGTCGCGATTGTTGTGACTAGGAATGATACTAAAACATCTAATAATGATAAAACCCTATTAATACTTCCAAGAATAACAAGCTTGAATAATGCCGTAACTCAAAATTCTTCGTATCAAGGCGATATTATTACTATAATAGGAGATCATTTTGGCAGTAATGGAAGTGTAGTAATAAATGGAGAATCGGCAACTATAAACGGATCTTATGGAGCATCCGGCGGAACTCAAATTACAAACGTTGCAGTTCCTGTTATACCTGACGGTAATGAGGCTGGCAACATTGTTGTTACAAGAACAAATCCTGCACCAGATAAAAATACTAATAATTGGTCTTTTACTTGTTTACCTAAAATAACTTCAGTTGATGTTACAGCATCCGGTTATGGTACTACTGTTGAGAATGGAGTAACTGGCGCTAGATATGAGGATACTTTAAGGATTAACGGTAATCATTTTGGTACACAAGGAGCAAACAGCAGAATTATGTTTGGATCAACTGTTGCATCAATAGGAAGTTGGTTAACAACTACCATTGAAACAACAGCGCCAAATGATCCAGGTTATTCAGTTTCTTTGATCGCAAGAAGGCATAGTGATTCAGTCAACAGTAATAATTATTCTTTTGATTATTTACCTAGAGTAACAGGATTTACATGCAGTGGTAGTGGATGTACAACAGGGGTTGCCGGCGGATTCGCTGGAGGCGGAACCTTAGTAGCTATTGATGGTGATCATTTTAGGCCTGATCCAGGAGCTGGGAATAGATCGTCTGCTTCTTATAATATTAAGTTTAATGATTTTAATGGCAATCCATTATTAACCCCAAATGGCGATTTTAATGGTTGGGCAGAAAATCAGATAGGGGTATATATACCAAGCGGTGCTTCTAGTGGTCCTGTGAATTATGCTGCCAGAATTCAGGTAACAGCCAACAGTAAAACAAGCAACTTAGATGCGTCACATACTCGTTTTGATATTAAACCAAAAATAACAGGCATTAATCCTAATACTGCTGAAAATAGCAATCCTGTTACGGTGACTATAACAGGTAAAGGTTTCCAGCCAAAAACAGCTAGTACAGATTCAAGGTTAGTGAAAACCGGTCAGTCAGATATTGTAGCTGCAAATGGCGATATAACTGTTTCATCGGCAACATCAATGTCAGCTGCTTATAATATTGTGTATAAAACAATAGGCTATTGGAAATTAACTGTTACTAATCCAGAAGGTTATGTTGCAGAATGGGGTGACGGTAGCACATCTGGTTTCTTTATAACAGCATCTGTCCCAACCGTAACTGGAGTAGATCCAGCAGAAGGAACACAAAATGACACAGCTTTGCAACTAACTATTACAGGAGATAATTTTGTAAATTTATCTAGTCCAAAGTGTTATTTATCAGGTCCCACCCAGATCAATGCTGATACAGTATATGAGGATAGCGCAATACAGATAAGATGTGTGGTTAATCTTTCTGGTAAGCCAACAGGTCAGTATAGTGTAAATGTTAAGAACCAAGCGGGTGTTGGTACTTTATCAAATGGGTTTACTATTTTAAGCAATGTTCCGGCTGATCCATCTGATCTTATTCAATCTAAAACTCAAGGTGGCGCAGCTTTATCACCTGAATCTGGAATTAACCAGACCAATATTTGGTTTCACACAGATATGTATTCTGCGGTAGCAGGAAATTTAACGCCAGAAGTTGAGCTTAAGCCTAACGGAGTTCCTTTTGATGGTAATGGTCTTATTCTAGGTTCGTCAGTGAGTTATCCTACACCAAAAACTACAGTTGATGGCTGGGTGCAGGCTACGGTAGTCAATGGTAATGAATATCATTGGCGGATTAGAGTTAAAAACGCAAACGGCGATAGCGCATGGGTTAATTTTGGCGGTGATCCTGTAAATTCCAAAGACTTTTATTGTGATACAGTAGCTCCTACTATAACCGGTATTTCTACATCCGGTGTTTCTGATGTTTCCGCAACTATTAATTGGAGTGTTAATGAAGACGCTACAAAACAAGTAGAATACAATACAACAGGTAGTTGGCCTGGAACCTTGCAGCCTAACCCAACTAGTGGTTATAGCGTTGGGGCGCAAGCTGTTACTATAACAGGTTTGTCACCCTCAACAACATATTATTTCAGAGTAAAAGCAATCGATAAGGCAGGAAATGAAGCAATTTGTGGTAACAGCGTTGATAGTCCAACACATTGTGCTGAAAATGGTTCTTTTGTAACTTTGGCAACTAGGCCGTTAAAAACAGTAGAGTTATTTATTGGACAAGATACAGACACTAGAACAAGCGGGAACGGCGTACCGGGCGGGTTTGCATTTAATATCTATATACCAGAAGGCAACCCGACCATTAAATCAGCCTTTTTCGAAATCACTGGCGTTTCAGGAACTGCAAACCCCTTAGTAATAACAACTGATATAGATAGTGCAAATCAAAAAGTATTTAATCTAAGCACTGGAAACAATTCTTATCTTAAGACTTATTATGATGCTACTTCTTATTTTTATGGGATTATAAATGATAGTGGAACATATCCGGCAACAGATGCTTATCATCTTAACATCGTTGGAAATGGTGGTGATGTATCTCTTTGGGGAGCAAAGCTTACATTAACATATACTTATTCGCCATAAAGATTAGTTATTAAAAGGTATATATTGTTTAAGAAAATATTTAATAATTTTATTATTGTAGTGCTTATTGTTACTACATTTTTCCCATTTCAGGTTAACGCTTCATCTGTTAATCTTCTTAAAACTACCAAGTTTTTTGTTGGGCAGAGGGAAAATGTTACTAATTCAGTGGATAGCGGTTCTTTTGAATTTGAGGTTTTTATTTCCGAAAGAGATCCGGAGATGAAAAGTGCTTTTATTGAATTCTCGGGTGTTAGTAGGGAGACAAACGAAAATCAATTATCTATCACTTTAACCGCCTATCAAATCAATCCTACTGTTGATCCTAATTCTGCAAGTTATGTCAAAAGTTTTAATGTTAAAACCAACTCTAACTCTTCCCATTTTTCTATTCTTTATGATGCCAAAACCGCATTTTCACCACCAATGCTTACAAATCCCGGTCAATATAGATATAAGCTTGATTATAATCTCAACGGAGCCAGTGTTTCTTTGATTGGCGCCAAATGCATATTAACTTATAAATATTCATTACCTAGCGGTAATTATGCAGAAAATGGAGAGATTTTCTCCTCTGTTTATGATACAGGGGTAAGCGTTGCTTATAATTCAATATGGTGGGAAGTTATTTCAAAACCTGAAAATACTAATATAAGATTACAGCTTGCTTCTTCTGATAACTCTTCGGGTCCATGGAATTTTGTCGGTTCAGACGGAACTGCTTCTACCTATTATACTGTGCCAGGAGAAGCAATTAGCGTTACTCATAATAATGAAAGGTATATAAAATATAAAGTGCTTTTAAGTACTTCTGACCCTAACAGCACTCCAGTTGTTGGAAAAGTAATAATAAATTATTCACCATGAATCAATTATTAGATTGATACAGTGCCCCATAGTCATTTCTGTCTTCCTTCTGTCATTCCTGAACTTTCGTCATTCCTGCGAAGGCAGGAATCCAGCAAAATAACATTATGAAAAAGTCTTACATTTATATAATGGCAAATAAAAGAAATGGGACTTTATATACCGGAGTAACTTCCGATTTAATAGGAAGAGTTTATCAACATAAAAATAATTTAGTTGAAGGGTTTTCCAAAAAGTATCAAACACATATATTGGTTTATTTTGAAGAACATGGGAATATTGAACAAGCTATTATAAGAGAAAAGCAAATTAAGAAGTGGAGAAGGAATTGGAAGTTAAGGCTTATTGAAAAGAAAAATCTAGCCTGGGAAGATTTATACGAAGAAATAACAAAGTAAGATCTGGATTCCCGCTTGCGCGGGAATGACGGGTAGAGATAACAATTTAACAATATAATGATGTAATAATGAGTTAGGGAACAATGAAACAATGGAACAATGAAACAATGGAACGAGGGGTAACTTTAATTGAGCTTGTAATATACGTAGCTATTTTGGGTTTTGTTACAATCGCTGTTGTGAGTATGGTTTATCCGGTTCTAAAGGCATCTAATAGAAGCTCTGCTTCTACTGAAATTCAGCAGAATGGCCGTTTTATTCTGGAAAAATTAAATCAGGACATAGGTAAGGCAGAAAGCGTTAATCAGCCCACCGAAGGTTCTCCTACATCAGATTCTTTATCGCTTCATATGAGCGATGGCAAAGATACTGTTTATGAGATAAATTCGGGTGTTCTCACTATTAAGATTTATGAAGGCGCCAATTTATTAGAGACTACTGAGCTAACAACAAAAGCGGTATCTTTTAAAAAAAGAAACACAGGTAGTGATCTTCCTTACTTTAGATTGGTAAAAAATACCGGTTCAAAGCCCACAGTTCAAATCAATTTTCGTATAGAGTATAAAAAAGGAACAGAAATTATTCTTTTTCAGGATTACCAAACAACAGTTTCTCTTAAATAGGAATAGATTTATGGATAATAAAGGGTCAGCATTGCTTATAACAACGATAGTGGTTACTAGTATATTATTAGTTATAGGTTTAACCTTGGGTGCAGTTTCTTTTGGTGAGCTGAATATAAGCAATAATGATAGAAAGGCCAGACAAGCTCTTTCTATGGCAGAAGCAGGGGCGAGAGATGGTTTAGTAATGGTAACCAGAAATAAGAACTTTCAGAGCCCTGGTTATGTTTTGCAGCTTTCTGGAGGTTCTGCTACAATTACAGTTGAGCGCAATCAGCCAATATCAGGGAAAACAACCATAATTTCTTCAAGCCAAGTTGATGACGTAAAAAAAAGAATAAAAGTTATAGTTTCAGTTGATAATGATGGAAAGGTAGTTCAAGACAGTTGGCAAGAAGAGGAGGTTCCATAATTTGAAGTACGCTACTGGTATACAAATAACCGGCGAAAATATTTACGTACAAAATATTAAAGAAAATAGAAAAAAATCTATTATTTTTTCTAATGTTTTAAAATATCCATGCAAAATAAATGATTTTAATAACGATGAAGACATAAGCAATTTAGAGAAAAACCTTAATATTATATATAAGAAAAATAGATCATTTTTTAAAAAATCAGAAATTATTGTAACTTTTCCTGATAATTTATCTTATATCAGCAGTGAATATGTGCCTATAAACACTCCGCAGGAAGAACTTTCATCAGCTATTGAATTAAACGTGGAGTTAGATGTTCCTTTTGATAAGTCGGATAGCCTCATCCATTGGCAAGAGATACCGAATGTTAGAGGAGAAAGAAATAAAAAAGAATATTTAATATCCACTTCTTCCAAATTTTTAATAAACAAATTAGTTGGGATATTTACAAAAGCAAAAGTCATTTCCTATGCTTTTGAGACTTACACTTCTTCTCATTTAAGAACAGCCCTTGATAAGCAGGAGACTTTTGTAGGAGTGATATACCGTGACTGCGAGCTTGCTTTGTATGTTTATGAAAAGAAAGGCTTAAGATTTGTAGAAAGCAGTAAGATTATTAAATCTAATAACTATTTGCAAGATATAGTTTTGGAAATTATTAAAGTATTAAATTTTTATACATCCGATAAAAAGGGGTTAATATTGGATTCTTTTCATTTTGATATTGATAGTAGTTCCGAAGCTAAAAAAATTATTAGTTTATTAGAAAATAAGTTGTCTGCAAAGATCAAGATAGTTGAAAGAAAACCAGAACTTAAGGATATTGATAATCTCAGCTTATCAGGAGCTTCTCTTAGGGGGATTAAGGCCAGGCAAGATGATACGGAGATTAGTCTTTTGCCCTTAGGTGTTAAAGAGGAGTATGAGAAAGAAAAAAGCTTCCTTATTTATAACGCCATTGGTAATATTTTTAGCGTTTTAGTAATTATTATTTTATTGCTTTTTTTAGGTTTTGCATTTTTTCTCAATCAATTCAGGGCAGATTTAGATAATAGAATTTCAATAAACGCAACAAAGACAAACCCTGCCTATAAGGGCCTAGAAGAAAAATCAAAGGATTTTAATAATCAAGTAAAAAGAATGAAAGAATTAGAATCTTCAAAGCAGGAGATTGAAAAAAAATTCTCAGTGGCTTTAGGAAATTTACCAGGCAGTGTTAGACTAACCAAGATTTCATTTGATGCAGCAAAAAGCAATCTGATTATTGAAGGAATATCAGCCAAAAGAGAGGGTGTTTTAGAATATAAGGATAATCTTGAAAAAGCTTCTTATTTTTCTGAGATTGATTTGCCTCTATCATCTATTTCACAGAAAGAGAATACAATTTTTAAGATTACCTTGAAGACAGGAAAAAATGAGAAAAAATAAATCTTTAAATTTTGCTTTAATCAAGATAATATTTGCAATAACAGTTTCTTTGTTAGTTGTGTTTTATTTTAATTCAGCTGTAAAGAGAGATATAAATGAAATAAAACAAAAACAGGCGCTTAAAGAGGCATTAAATCATCAATCAACAACTCAAAGTGCTTTAGAGAAAGAATACAAGCAGTTGGAACCGGGTTGGATATCTTTTTCCGAAATATTCCCATTAAAAGATAAGCTTAGTCCGTTTTTGGATTCTTTAGAGTCTTTAGCTTCCCAAACCAATAATACCCAGACAATTAGTTTTACAGAAGGTAAGGAAGCTTCTAAGAGTAAAATAGTAAGCGACACAAATAATGTAGCGTTAGAGGTTAATTTAAAGGGAAAGCTTAACGCTATAAATCAGTATTTATCCGGTTTAGAAAATCTTAAATATTATACAACCATAGAATCAATAAATATTACAGCTTCTTCGGAGGGGTCATTAGATTTATCAGCTATTGCAATAATTAAGTTTAGAGTTTATACGAGGGATTAATGAATCGTTTAGGAAATCGAAAATTTAGAATTATATTTTTATCAACAACAATATTTTTTATGATAGGTCTTGTTTCTTTTTCGATATTTTTCGTTGCTAAAGAATTAAGATTAATTACTAGCAATAAAACAGATTATCAATCTCAGCCGGCACACTTTGATATTGAAGGTTATGAGTCTTTGCAAAAGAAATAAGATTTAGCTCATTGGTCATACTTAAAATATTGTTTATAATATAAGGAGTAAAAAGGACGGTTACATGTTTGTAAAATCCTCTTCTTTAAAGAAAATAAGTATTGATTCGTATATACATGAACTGTTTGAAAATTTTCAGGATATAGTTGTTGTTTTGGATTTTCAAGGGAAAATTGTCTACTTAAGTAAAGTAACCCTGAAGAAACTTGGTTATAAGGAAGAAGAGGTTATTGGGAAAAATTTCTTTGATTTATTTATCAGAAAAGAAATAAGAAAAAGGTTAAAGATAATTTTTAGTAGTTTAATATCCAAGAAAAAAACCTTTCAAATCTACGAGAACGATATCTTGAAGAAAAATGGATCAAGACTTTTTGTTTCTTGGAGAAATATTTATTTTAAGGCCGCTGGGGCTGATTTGATTCTTTCTATAGGTGTTGATAAAACTAGTGATAATAAGACAAAGGAAGATCTAGAAAGAAAAGAAGAAAAATTTAAAAAAACTACAGATGATTGGGAGCAGACATTCAACTCTATAAATGATCTTGTCGCTATACTTGATAAAGATCTTAATGTCATCCGTGCGAACAAGAAAGCAGCTGAGCTCTCAGGAAAAAAATTTGATCCTAATAAGTCGATAAAATGTTTTAATTTTTTTCAAGGCAATAAGGGTATTTGTGAAGGGTGCGTTGTTCGCAATGTTTTAAGGGATAAAAAACCTCGTGATATTTTAATAGATATTTTTGGCAACAGAAAATATCATTTATGGTTTTATCCGATTCTTGATGAAGACGGAAAAATACAACAGGTGATTGAATACGGTAAAGATGTTACATTAGAAGAAAGAGTAAAGAAAGAAAATAGTGTTTTAGTAGATGCTATGGACAAAGCCATAGACCCCATTCTGATAGTTAGCTTGAATGGTTCTATAGTAAATTGGAATAAGGGTGCCGAAAAGGTGTTTGGTTACAAAGTTAATGAGATTGTAGGGGAATCATTTATAAGGATTATTCCAGAAGATAAACACGTTGAAACAAAGCGTATATTCGAAAAAATATTAAAAGATAAAAATCATGTATACGAAAGCGTAAGACTAAAAAAGGATAAAACATTAATACCTATTTTATGTAGCTCTTTTGTATTAGAGGATGATAAGGGTAATCCAAGCGGAGTCGCTTCTTTTATGAGGGATATATCCGATCTTAAAGAAAAAGAAGTGCAGCTGATAAAAGAGAAAAATCATTACGAAAAATCAAAGCAAGAATGGGAATTGATTTTTGATTCCTTGTCTGATTATATTATTTTATTAGATAAGGATCTTCATATTATTAATGCTAACAAAAAAGCTAGGGAAGATTTGAAGATTAAAAATTTTAACAGTATAAAGACTCAAAAGTGTTTCGAGATAACACAAAAACTTACGGATCGTTGCCCGGGATGTCAGGTAAAGGAGCTAATTAAGACAAAAAAACCTATAAATTTTTCTATGAAATATGGCGCAAGAATTTTTGATGTTTGGCAATACCCCGTGTTAGATAATGCAGGGAATATCGATAATATTATAGAATATTCCAGAGATGTTACCGAGGAGCAGTTATTTAAAGAGAAAAATCTCTTTTTGGCAAATATAATTCGTGATTCCTTAGAGACAATCATAGTAATTGATTTTAATATGAAAATATTAGAGTGGAATCATGGCGCAGAAGAGCTGCTTGGTTATAAGAGAGAAGAGATGATAGGGAAATCTGTATTTACAATTATTCCCCAAAGCAGAGTAGAAGAAACTAAATCTTGTTTTAATCAGATTATGGCTAACGAATTTCATGTATTCGAAAGTGAACGAATAACCAAAAACAAAAAAAGAATACCCGTGTCAGTATTTGCATATTTGATTGAAGATTCAAGCGATAAACCTATAGCAGTATCAACATTTGTTAGAGATATTTCTGACATTAAAAAACAGGAGCATAGCTTAAATGAGCATCTAGAGATATTGGAGCAAAAAAATAAAGAGTTGAATACTCTGGAGAAAATTGTTGTATCGAGGGAATTGAAAATGATTGAGCTAAAAAAAGAAATTAATAAATTTAAACAAGGCAAATAATAGTTTTATTTTAAAATTGTATGTTAGGATTTTTTCTTTTATTTTTCGGAATTTTGATGATTATCTATTCGGCACTTAGGTGTCTGAAGGTTTTTAAATATGTAAGACTAAGCAGTTATAAAAATCTTTGGCGCTTGATGTTTGTATTAATTATCGCTTTTTTCTTCGGCTATGTTGCATTTACATTCATCCATTTTAAAGAAATAAAAGTAAATACTGATTTTCTTACTATAATCATTTTTGCCGCCGGATCTATTTATGTATTGATGACGGTTGATTTAATTTACAAAACCTTAGAAGAGGATGCAATACTTCAAAGAACTACCCAGGAATATGCGGAAAAATTGGAAGAAATGTTTCAGAAAAAAGCTGTTGATTTACAGTTTAAAAACACAGATTTAGAGAAGATGATTGCAGAATTAACTGATTCAAAAAAGGCTATGCTTAATATTCTTGAGGATATGAATATATCCGAGGAAGAACTTGAAGTTGCTCTTGTTCAATCTGAATCTTTAACAAAAGTTTCTCAGTCTGTGGTATGGGCAAAAGAATTTTCTAAGTTGGTAGCTGTGGTTACAAGAATAGTTGTTCAAAGCATGGAGGCCAGAAGAGTCATACTTTTTATATACAATAAAGAAACGAATAGATTAGAAGCACAGAATGGAAGTTCTGGCTTAAATAATAAGCAAACAGATACACTGAAAATTGATATAAATAAATCACTTAATGGCATAGCATTTTCAGAAAAAAAGATTATGACATCTGATCATGCACAGTCTGATCAGAGGATTTATCGGACTCCGGTATTAAGTGCAGATACTGTAATAATTAGTCCTATTACTGACGGTAAGAATGTCATGGGTACTGTTTGCTGCTTAGATTCTAAGAAAGATATCAATAATGAAAAAACTATAAATTTTTATGAAAAGCTTTGTAAGGTTATAAGTGTTGTAATAAGTAATGCCACTCTTCTTAATAAGATTCAGGTTAAAGAGAACGAAGAACAGGCAATATTGAAAAGCATTGGTAGCGGTCTTTTAGTGGTTGATGATAAAGGTTTCGTTTTAGAAATGAATAAAACTGCCGAAGAAAATTTTGGTGTAAAAAGAGAAAATATTTTGCATAAAAGTGTTCAGGGTATATTAGGTTTTGAAAATCTAGAAAAAACTCTTACTAATTTTGTAGCGCCAGTAAATCATAAAGATTTCATACTCAAGGGAGAAAGGATAAGCTGTCTTTTCAAGGATGGGAAATATTTATGTATGAAAGATAGTAAGGCAAAAATAAAATTTCCTAATGATAAATTATTAAGAACAGCTATCCAAAAGGTAATGAATTTAACTTTCGAGAAGACCACCGGGCTTACTTATTCGGCTATAATTTCTCCTATTATTAGTGATAAGGATAACGATAATGATAATGGAATTATAATAGGGCAAGTATTAATAATAACTGATATAACAAAAGAAATCACAATGAATAAAGCTAAGGATGTATTTTTATCGGTAACCTCTCATGAACTTAGAACTCCAATGACAGCTATTTCCGGCAATTTAAGAATGGTTTTAGATGGAGAGGCCGGTAAAATAGATAATTATACAAGAGAGTTTCTTGAGGATGCTTATTCAGGAAGTCAGCGATTGTTAATCTTAGTAGAAGATATGCTTAATGTCTCAAGGATTGAACAGGGTAGAATGGTATATCATATGTCCAATTTCAATATTGTCGAATCTGCTCATAGAGTAATAGAGTATTTAAAAAATATTGCCAAAGGAAAAGGTCTTTATATCAAATATTCTCCCAAAAAGCAGAGTATGCTCCTATTAGGCGATGAAGGGAAGGTATCGGAAGTCCTTACTAATTTAATGGGAAACTCATTGAAATTTACAGAGAAAGGCGGGATTACTATCAACCAAAAAGTTAAGGGTAAATATCTGGTTACTTATATAAGTGACACCGGAGCAGGTTTAAAGAAAGAAGACAGATCAAAACTCTTCCAGAAATTTTTTCAGGTTAATCTTACTCTTACTAACCAAAAGGGCGGAACAGGTTTAGGATTATATATATGCAGACAATATATGAAAGCCATGGGTGGGGATATTTGGATAGAGAAATCTGTTTTTGGCAAAGGAACAACTTTTGCTTTTTCTCTGCCAATCGCAAAAAAGAAAACAAAAGAACAAGAAGATTCATCGACCCGTAAAAAAATCATGATTTAGGTGATAGCGGAGCGTATAAATGATTGCAATTGAACCGTATTTCTGGTAAAATATAATAAAAGTATAATGTTTGAGGCAAGAGTGCGCATTTTGTTGGTAGATGACGACCAATTAATGACAAGAATGTACGAACGAAAATTCAAATTCGAAGGTCTTGATATTGTTATAAAATATAACGGTAAAGAAGCTTTGGATTTATTAAAAAAAGATAACAAATTTGACGTTATCTTATTGGACATTATGATGCCTGAAATGAATGGTTTTGAATTCTTAGAAGCTCGTGGTAAAATTAAGAATATTGCTAATATACCTGTGTTGCTACTTACCAATCTTAGTATGAGTAATGGTAATGATGAACAGAAAGCCTATAAATTAGGAGCTGTCGGATTTATGGTTAAATCTCGGCTTCAGCCTAATGATGTGGTAGAGGCTGTTCGAAAATGCAAAAAAGAGCATTCTAAATAATTTTTATAACAAATTTTTCTAGGAAGATAAATGCAAAGAAAAATTGGAAAGAAAGGGTTTACATTAATTGAGCTTTTGGTTGTTATCGCAATCATCGGTATTTTAGCCGCGGTTATTGTGTTAGTTATTAATCCTGTTGAAATGATGAAAAAAAGCCGTGATTCGCAAAGAATATCGGATATGGGCACTATCCAAACAGCCATAAATTTAGCCTTAACCGACGGGAAATCCTTTACTGCATTTACTGAGAATGAAACTTACGCTACAGCGGCAACAACTACTGTTTATGCTACAACTGCTACCCCGGCAACTACGGGTACGGCTGTACAGAGTAATACAGGTACCGGTTGGGTACCGTTAGATTTCTCAACGTTATCATCCGGCGCGCCTATTTCCGCCCTGCCATTAGACCCACAGAATAGCGTCACCAGCTTTTACAGATTTATACATGATGGTGCCGGGCATTACAAAATTGACTGTGCTTTTGAATCGACCGAATACACAACAACTCAAGATAAAGACGGTAAAGACGGCGGTAATAACGCAAATCGTTACGAAGTAGGTAATGACTTAGCTGTTGCCACGGGTTAATCTACATTATAGCTTAAACTGAATTTAAACCCCGATATTGATCGGGGTTTTCATAATGCTGATTATTTATATAAAAATTATTGTTTCTGATTGAATAAATTAAACTTTTGGCTTAAAATTATAATATGAGTTTAGAAAAAATCGTTGGTATTCTTTCTTATTTATCACCTGTTTTTATTTGGTGGAAACCCGTACTGGTGTTATCTATTATTCTGTCATTAGGTTATCATTTTTTCTTTAGAAGAGAAGTTGTTGATGCCCGGGTGATTAGACGATTAGCTTATGGTTCGTTAATTATATCTTTTTGCTTTGTGATATATTGGACAACTTTACAAATCATGATTTATAAATTACCTGGTAGTTTTATGGCTAAAGCTATAGATTCAAAGTACACAGCATCACTTTTTTTATTTAACCTCGGAGAATATTTTATCTGGTCATTTATTTCAGCAACTGTTTTTTCTTTAGTTTTATACAAACTTTATAAAAGAAATTCACAAATTATTTCTATTTATGAAATTTGGTTTTATTTCGTACTTGCTTTTTTGATGGGATGGGATAGAGGTATAGTATTGATAGTGATAGCTCTTTTTATGATGGTTATAACACATATATTTTATAAAATTAAAGGTAAAGCCATAGAAAGATTATCCGTATATCCATATCTTTTGATTTCTTCATTACCTATTTTTATATACAATATTTATTTTTTGGTTCCGGCATAATTTCTAATTTTTAGGAGGATAAATGCTACATATTCCAGAAAAAGAACTTAAAGATACCTTAGTATCTTCAGGGTTTATTAGTGAAAAAGAATTCGATTCTGTAATAGAAGAGGCAAAAAGAACAGCGCAGGATATTGAGTCTCTTTTAATTGAGCAGGGTTTAATTTCTGAGGAATATTTTACTAAAATACTCGCTGATTATTTTAAAGTTCCTTTCTTTGATTTTTCGGGCTTTGAAATGACACCAGAATTGCTTTCTTTAGTTCCTGAGAATATAGCCAAGACTCATAAAGTGATAGCGGTAGGAGCAAGCAAAAAGGATATTACTTTAGCAATGGAAGATCCCGGGGATTTAAAAACAATTCAGTTTATGGAAAGAAAAATTGGTAAAAAGATAAATCCTGTTTTAGTTACTCATAAAAATCTTAAGGAAGCGCTCTCTGGTTATAAAAAATCGATTACGCAGGAGTTTGACAAGATAATTAATGAAAATGTTGATAAGGCAATGTCAACCGGAGTCAATGATGCTGAAAAAATGGCCCAAGATATTCCTGTTACTAAAATACTGGATACCTTAATTGAATATGCAGCTGCTCAGGAATCTTCTGATATTCACATAGAACCTTTAGACGATGAAGTGCTGGTTAGATTTAGAATTGATGGCATATTGCAGGATGTTATTAATCTGCCATATATAGTGCATTCTGCTTTAGCCGCAAGAGTGAAGCTTATTTCGGATTTAAAAATAGATGAGCATAGGCTTCCGCAGGATGGAAGATTTAGATATAAACTGGATGAAACATCAATGGCTATTCGTGTTTCGGTTATACCAACCATATATGGTGAGAAAATAGTTTTAAGACTTCTTATGGAATCTGCAAGGCCGATGAATTTAGAAAGCCTTGGCCTAGAACAGCAAGACATGGCAGTAATAAGGGATGCGATAAAAAAAACACATGGCATGGTTCTTTCAACTGGACCTACCGGTTCTGGTAAAACAACAAGTCTTTATACTATTCTTCATTTAATCAATAAACCGGAAGTTAATATATCTACGATAGAAGATCCCGTTGAATATGACATCCGAAGAGTTAATCAAATTCAGGTTAACGTTAAAACCGGGTTAACGTTTGCCGATGGATTAAGGAGCTTACTAAGACAAGACCCAGATATAATTATGGTAGGTGAAATTAGAGATAGCGATACTGCCGAACTAGCTGTGCATGCAGCTTTAACTGGTCATTTGGTTCTTTCAATTCTACATACAAATAATGCTGCCGGCGCTATTCCTAGGTTAGTTGATATAGGTGTTCAGCCTTTCCTTTTGGCATCAACTGTTAATTTAATTATTGCTCAGCGTCTTGTAAGAAGAGTTTGCCCAGGTTGTATTACACCAAAACCTATTACAAAGGAAGAAGCATCGCGTATATTTTATCAATTAGGGATATCTGGTAAGGATATAAAAAAATATAAATTGCCCAAAACAGTTTTTGCAGGCAAGGGTTGTAAGGAATGTCATAATTCTGGTTACAGAGGTATGGTAGGTATTTTTGAAATATTAAGAGTCAATAATGAAATTAGAGAACTGGTACTTCAAAAAGCTCCTGAGTCTAGAATAGAAGCCCAGGCCATTAAAGATGGTATGAGGAGAATGCTAGAAGACGGCTTAGAGAAAGCAGAATCAGGAATAACAACATATGAAGAAATAATGAGAGTTATAAGGGATTAAAATGTTATTTAAGTGGCAAGCCATCGATAGCCGCGGTAAATTAGCTCAGGGGGAGATGGAAGCAAGTGGAAAAGATCAGGTAGTCTCCTTTCTTAAAAGGCAAAATTTTTTTGTAGTTTCTGTAAATGAACCTAAGCCTACTTCTAAATTCAAAAGGTTAACTGCTGGATTATTGGGCAGGGTTCCAATAATAGATAAGATAATTTTTACTGAGCACTTAGCTACAATGATAAAAGCCGGTATTTCTTTAAATGATGCTTTTGATGTCTTGGCTGATGATACAAAAAATAAGATTTTAAAGAAAGTGGTTGCTGATTTAAAAACTGGGCTTGAAAATGGGCAATCTATTTCGAGCGTATTAAAAAGATACCGAATGATTTTCTCTCAGTATTATATAAATATGGTGAAATCTGGAGAGGAGACCGGCGAATTAGGAGAATCTTTAAAAAAACTCACTGATTTTTTAAGAAGAGACTATAGTTTGGTCAGTAAAGTGAAGGGGGCGCTAACTTATCCGGCCGTACTTTTAATATCCACTTTCGCAGTAATAGCATTAATGGTAGTTTTTGTTTTGCCCAGGTTAGTTAATCTTTTTACGCAATCAGGCGTTAAGTTGCCGCTTTTTACTAAAATTATAATTGCGGTCAGCTTAATCATAAGTAAGAATTTAATTCTTTTTATAGTGCTTGGAATTTTTTCTATCTTTGCTTTTATTGTCGCACTTCGCCAGGAAAGTGTTCGTAATTTTATAGCTTCTGTATCCTTAAAAATTCCAAAAGTTAATAAATTAGTGCAGGATGTCCAATTAGCTAGATTTGCCAGGACTTTGGGCAGTACAGTGTCAGCCGGTATTCCTATAATGGACGCCATAGAACTTACGGCGGATACTTTAAATAGTGTTTATAAAAAATCTCTACTTAATTCTCTAAGTGATGTGAGCAAAGGTATATCACTTTCTCGCGTACTTAAAAATAGGAATGATCTTTTTCCTAATATCGTAATAGGTATGATCAATGTAGGAGAGAAAACCGGTAATTTAAGCGAACTATTATCTGAAATGGCAGGTTTTTATGAAGAAGAAGTTGATAATACCCTAAAAGAGCTGACAACACTTATTGAGCCTATAATGATGGTTATTATGGGAGTTGGTATAGGAGGTATCGCACTCGCTATTATTACTCCTATATATCAGCTTATATCAAAAGTAAGTTAGTTTTATTATTATGTCTATAAAGGAAATAATTAGTAATATTCACGGTAATAAATCAGGGTTCACGCTGATTGAGGTTTTGATAGTTGTTGCAGTAATGGGTATATTATCCGTTATTATGATAAATGGTTATGTATCTTTTCAAAAGAGTAATGAACTAAGTGAAAATTCTAAAATAGTTATTTCATTTATGCGTGAGGTCCAGAAAAATTCAATTAGTCAGAAATTAGGAAAAAAATGGGGTATTAAAATTGAGGGCAATGATACTCTTACAATTTTTGAGGACCCGTGGGAAACTTCAGTTTCTAAAAAATCTTATAATTTACCGCCTAGCTTACAATTCGATAACTTTTCAATAAATGGTGGAGGATCATTCATAATTTTCAATAAGATAACTGGAGAAACGGATAATTATGGAACAGCAAGTCAGGATGGTGCTAACAGTATTGCTTTTAGGATTTCCAGAAAGCAGGAAACCGGTTTTGTAAAAATAGTTGTTACCAAATCAGGGAGAATAGAGGCTATGCAATGAAATATTTGAAAGAAGCTCAAGGCTCACTTTTGGCAGAAGCTCTTATCGCAATATCTATTACGTCTATTTTTGCTATCACCATAGCTTCGCTTATTATGGCATCGCTTCAATCAACAAAAGTGGGCGGTGCTCAAACCCAGGCATCTGCTCTTGCTAAGGAAGGGCTTGAAGCTACAAGATCAATGGTGGCTAGTAATTGGAATATGATTTATCGCCCTCTTGGAACTCAAAATAAAGGTGACAGTAATCCGTATCATATCGTTATTTCTTCAAACCAATGGAATTTAGCTAGCGGCTCAGAAGCAATTAATCTTAACGATACAAATCTTACGAGAGAATTGCTTATTTATGATGTTAAAAGAGAGCAGCCTAACGGTAATGGTATTATAAAAACTGATGGTAGCGGTTACAATGATCCTTCTACGCAACTTGTTAAAGTAAGAATAAGTAGTTCGGGTATGCATGCACTTGAATATAGTGAATATTTTAGTCGTTGGAGCAACAAGATTTTAAAACAAAACAATTGGTCTGGTGGAGCGGATCCTGCGGTACAATCCGCGGAGGATCCTAATAATAGTAAATACCAAAATGCTAATAATATAGATACTAGCAATGGATTACGTTTAAGTAAATAAATTATTATTTTTTATTGACTAATCTATTGATAGAAGTTACCATACATTTGAGGTAACTTTTTTATTATGTCAAAAGAGAAATTTATAAACATAAACGAATTACAAAATAAAACTTCCAAGATAGTAAAAGATCTTGGTAAGGGAAGCAACTATGTTTTGCTTAGGTATTCAGATCCGGTTGGCGTTCTAGCATCCTATGAAAGCTACAAGAAATTACAGAATCTTGAGAGTGAATTTGTCAACGAATGTAAGGCGTGTCTAAATACTATCAAGAGAGGCAAAAGTGGTAAGTAATGATCAGTTGCACATCGTGGCTGTTACTGGATTCTTATATAGAAAAGATGGCAAATTTTTGATATTAAAGAGAAGCGAAAAAGAGATAGCACAACCAGGTATGTGGACAGTACCGGGTGGAAAAGTTGAAAAAGGATGTTCTATTTTGAAAACACTAGAAAGAGAAATCAAGGAAGAAACCGACTTAGAGACAACGGGTATTTTTAAGTTTATCGGCGATTCAGAGTTTACCAGACCTGATGGTTATCATGTAGTCATTCCCAGATTTCTTTGTGAGGCAAAAGATGGAGAAGTGAATATTCAAAAGGAAGATTTTACAGATTACGCTTGGATAATACTAGATGAATTAGATAATTACGATTTAATCCCTGGAGTAAAAAAAGAATTGCAGGAAATAAAAAACAATAATTTTATTAATCAAAAAGAAAGGCAGTAATTAATAATTTTTGTCAGTCGTTATCTTTACTGATAATTAGTTACTGATAACTGATATCTAAAATATGAAAGAATACTATTTTGATTATGCGGCTACAACGCCGGTAGACAGCCAAGTTTTTAAGGAAATGGAACCATATCTTAGGGATAAATATGGTAATCCTTCAAGCATCTATAACAAGGGGCAAGAAGCACGGTTAGCAATCGAGGGAGCACGGGAGAAAATAGCTAATATCTTAGGTTCAGATACATCTGAAATAATTTTTACCTCCTGTGCTACCGAATCTAACAATCTAGCGATTAAAGGCGTTTATTTTTCACGGTATTTAAAAAATCAAGGTAATCATATAATTACTTCTCCTATAGAGCATCATTCAGTTTTAGATACAATTAAATATCTAAAAGATAATTTTAATGCTGATGTGACTGAATTGCCTGTTTCTACTGCAGGAATTATTGATCCGGAGGATGTGAAAAAATCTATAAAAGATTCTACTGTTTTGGTATCAATCATGTATGCAAATAATGAAATAGGTACAATAGAGCCGATTGAAGAGATAGCTTATATAATAAAAGATATAAACAAGATTCGTGAAGCTAAAAATTTACCCCCGGTTTATTTCCATACCGATGCGGTTCAGGGTGTGCAGTATTTAGATTCCAGAGTTGATAAACTTGGCATTAATTTTTTAAGTATTACTGGACATAAATTTTATGCTCCCAAAGGTGTTGGGGTATTATATGTAAAAAGAGGTTCAATTTTTTTACCTCAGCAGAATGGCGGGGGGCAAGAAAAACATAGAAGGGCCGGCACTGAAAATGTTGCAAACATAGTTGGCATGGCAAAGGCTTTAGAATTAGCTATTGGAAAGAAGACTAAGGAAGTTGAAAGATTGCGTTTACTTAGAGACAAATTGATAGAGCAGGTTTTGAATATCCCGGGTTCGGTATTAACAGGAGATAACGAAAAACGTCTTCCTCATATTGCCAGTTTTGTTTTTAAGAATGTTGAGGGAGAATCATTGCTTCTAAAACTTAATACAAAAGGATTCTATGTTTCTACTGGATCCGCTTGCGCTTCAGGTTCATTACAACCTTCTCATGTATTAACGGCTGTTGGGTTAAAGCCAGAAATGACTCATAGTTCTATAAGGATATCGATGGGTCAGTATACTACCGAAGATGATGTTAATGCTTTTGTTAAAATTTTGCCGGATATTATTGATGATCTTCGAGGTATTAGTTCAGGAGTTTTAGAAAACGACTAAAAAAGGAGTTTATATGTCAGAATTTTCACCATATTCAGAAAAAGTAATGGATCATTTCCAAAATCCTCGCAACATCGGAGAAATTAAAAATCCCGATGGCTTAGGAAGAGTAGGCAATCCGACTTGTGGGGACATCATGCTTCTTACAATTAAGGTAGGCGAAAGAGACAGCGACGAATACATTGAGGATATAAAATTTAAAACTTTTGGCTGTGCTGCCGCCATTGCTACAAGCTCAATGATAACTGAAATGGCGAAAGGTAAAAGCTTAAAAGAAGCTTATAATATTGAAAGAAAAGATGTTTCTGGAGAGCTCGGTGGTTTACCGCCCGTAAAAGAACATTGCTCAAATTTATCCGCAGATGCTTTAAAAAAAGCAATAGATGATTATAAAAATAAGAAAAATTAAGAAATGATAAATTTAATAAGTAAAACCGATTTGAATATATTAATAGCAGTTATGGTTATTTTAGTTATTTCTGCAGCAATGATGTTATATTTTTTAGCTAATAGGTATAATTGGGGTTATTTAACTAGAAGTATTTTTTCAGATAGTTTATTTAGATGGATTGTTGCCGGAATATTATTATTTTTTGCTATTATTCTTATCCTTTCCTCAAAATTTATAGTTATTGATGATACAAAATTAGTAGCAATATCCGTTTTGATCATACCTCTATTTAGTATTATTATTGCCGCAATTTTTGCTTATTATTTCAAAAAAGATAAATAATTAAGTATCTAAATTTCTAGATTAGTTCTTTATTTCCTGTATAATATATTTGTTAAATAATATTCACATTATGCACTATTATCAAAGAACTGCAAAAGATATTGCAGATGAACTTAGAACATCTATCACTTACGGTTTAGGCGGCAACGAAGCAAAAAGAAGACAGGAAAAATATGGTGAGAATGCTATAAGTAAAGAGAAAAAAGCGCCTGTTATTATAAAGTTCTTATCTTATTTTTTTGATATTTTTGCGATGCTATTGTTAGGTGCTGCGTTGGTATCTTTTGTTTTTGGTGGAGATACTGGTCCTCGTGACGCCTTAGTAATTTTAGGTATTATTTTTCTTAACTCAACTATTGGTTTTATCCAGGAGTATCGAGCTGAGAAAATTATTGAGACATTGCAAAAAGTGCTTCCTAAAAAGGCAGTTGTTCTAAGGGAAGGTAAGGAAAGCGAAGTTTTGGCCAGTGAAATCATACCAGGGGATGTATTAATTTTGGATGAAGGAGACGATATTCCTGCCGATGCTCGTATTGTTGAAGAAAATGAACTAAATACTAATGACTTTACTTTAACAGGAGAATCAGTCCCTCAAGAGAAGTTTTCTCAAATTATTAAGAAAGAAGTCGGTCTTACTGATATAGATAATATGGTTTTTGCGGGTACTTCAGTGGCAAGCGGTAACGCAAAAGCTATTGTGATAGCCACTGGTATGAATACTGAATTTGGTAAGATTGCTTGTGTCACGCAACAGATTGAAGATGAAAAAAGTCCTCTACAAAAAGAACTGTCAAAATCAGCAACAAAAGTGGCGAGAATTACGATTATTATTGGAATAATTATTTTCTTGATCAATATTTTTCTTCAGAAATCTTTTTCATTTAGCTTGGTGTTTGCTTTAAGTTTAGCAGTTGCTATGGTACCAGAAGGATTGCCGGCAACAGTATCTGTTGCTTTAGCCTTAGCTGTAAAAAGAATGGCAAAAAGAAAAGCTCTTGTAAAAAAATTATCCGCCGTTGAGACGTTGGGATCTGCAACTGTAATTTGCTCTGATAAGACCGGAACAATAACTAAGAACGAAATGACAGTCAAAGAAGTTCTAGCTGACTTTAGACATTTTCATATAAAGGGGATTGGTTATGAGCCGGTCGGCGATTTTATTGAGGGAGAAGCTAAAATTAGAATTCTACCCGAAACATTGATCACATTATTGGAAGCTGGCATTCTTTGTACTAACGCTAAACTTATTCCACCGTTAGATAAAGAAGAACAATGGAAAATACTAGGTGATCCTACCGAAGGATCAATCATTGTTTTAGCAGAGAAAGCAGGTATTTCAAAAAAGGGCTTAGAGATAAAGAATAAAGAGATATTCGAAATACCTTTTACTTCAGAAAGAAAAATAATGACAGTAGTTGTCGAAAATAAAAAAGGATTGTTCGCCTATTGTAAGGGAGCGCCTAATGAAGTTTTAGATTGTTGCCCCTCTATACAAATTGGAAAAGAAGTAAAATCTATTGATGAATATAAGCGTAAAATAATGGATCATGTTGATGAATATGCTAAGAAAGGATTAAGAGTTTTAGCAATAGCATATAAATCAGTTAATGATCGAAATAATCTTTGTGAATCGAACATAGAAAATAATCTTACATTTTTAGGTCTTATTGCTATGATTGATCCTCCAAAAGAAGGAGTGGCTGAAGCAGTCTCTATTGCTCAAAAGGCAGGAATAAAAGTAATAATGATTACCGGCGATTATGGTTTAACGGCAAGCGCTGTAGCTAGCAGGGTGGGTATTGTAAAAGATAATTACTCAGTTATTTCTGGAACTGAGCTTTTGAAAATGGAAGATACAGAACTATCTACAATATTAAAAAGTAAAGACGTAGTTTTTGCTAGAACAGCTCCTGAGCAAAAAATTAGAATAGTTAATGTTTTGCAGGAGCAAGGCCAAATTGTGGCCGTTACTGGTGATGGTGTTAATGATGCTCCAGCACTGAAAAAAGCGGATATCGGGGTAGCTATGGGGATTGCGGGAACCGATGTGTCAAAAGAAGCTTCTGAGGTTATTCTATTGGATGATAATTTTAAAACAATTGTAGCGGCAGTAGAGGAAGGAAGAATTGTTTATGATAATTTAAAGAAATTTGTTCATTATATTTTTTCTTCTAATGTTGGAGAGCTTTTTTCTGTCGTTGCTGGCATTATTCTAGGAGTACCTATGCCAATTTTGGCCATTCAAATATTAGCAGTAGATTTAGGCACAGATGTTTTACCTTCTCTTGCCTTAGCCGTTGACCAGAAAGATGAAGATGTTATGAATAGACCTCCCAGAAATCAGAAAGAAAGGCTGTTAAATAAAAAAATGATTCTTGGCTTTTTCTATATAGGTATAGTTATGGGCGTTGGTGCAGCCGTAGCTTTTACGATTACTGTTTTAAGAGACGGTTGGGTTTGGGGACAAGATTGGACAGGATCTTTGTATTTTAAAGCAACGAGTGTAACATATGCATCTTTGGTATTTTCTCAGATAGTTAATGTATTTGATACCCATTCTGGACGTCAATCAATATTAAAATCATTATTTACTAATTGGTACTTAATAGGGGCTTGTTTTTGTTCAATGGTGATGCTTAGTTCTTTTTTATATATACCTTTTTTCCAAAACTTTTTAGAAACTCGTTCATTAGGCATTATAGAAATAATTTCTGCCCTATCTGTTGGATTAGCGGCTTTAATATCTGTTAAGATAAAACATTTTTTTACTAACCGTGTAAAAATAATACCATAATTAAAAAGGGAAAATATTTCTTAATATGAATTACATAGATATTTTTATAATATTAATTTTAATTGCTTTCGGAGTACTTGGATATTTTGGGGGATTTATAAAAATATTTAGTGAGTTTTTTTTCTTATCTTTTTCTTTATTATTTTCCTTTTTACTAAATTCAAGATTTTCGCAATTGTTGCAATCTATTATTTCTTTACCGCCAAATCTTTTAAAAGTAATGTCTTTTTTGATATTGCTCATGCTTTTCAAGATAATTTTTTCCGTTTTCGAATATTTGATTAATCTTAAAGTGCCGGATAAAATTAAAAGATTTAATATTAATAAATATTTTGGTATTTTTCCTGGTTTGATAAAAGGTATTTTCTGGATAGCTATGATTTTAACAATTTTGATTGCTTTACCCACCTCAGGTAATATCAAAGAAAAGATTTTTCAATCTAGCATAGGTAAGCCACTAGTAGCTGTTGTTTCTGATGTCGAGAGAAGATTAGAGCCATCGTTAGGTAGTGCCATAAACGAAACATTTACTCTTTTAACTATAAAACCGGACACCGAAGAATCAGTTGATCTTAAATTTAAGACAAATGAAGTTAGTATTGACACGCAAAGCGAGGAACAAATGTTGGAATTTGTAAATAATGAAAGAGCAAGACATGGTTTTAAACCATTAATTATGGATGAACAACTTAGGAAAGTTGCAAGAGAACATTCTAAGGATATGTTTGCAAGGGGATATTTTGCCCATAATAATGTAGAAGGTAAAACTCCTTTTGATAGAATATCTTCTGTTGGTATAAAATATATAATAGCAGGAGAAAATTTAGCTTTAGCTGCAAACGTAGAAATAGCGCATAAAGGATTGATGAATAGCCCAGGGCATAAAGCTAACATATTAAATCCTGAGTTTGGAAAAGTCGGCATTGGGGTGCTAGACGGAGGAGTATATGGTAAAATGTTTACTCAGAACTTTACCGATTAATTTGAATATAGAAATGAAAGCAAAAACTAAAAAAAGACTTTTTTACATAACAGCTATTTTTTTCTTTGTCTTTTTTATGTTAGCAATTTTCACAATGGCTTTCCTTGGAAAGTTTTTATCGCCCCAGGATAATTTAGATAAATCTGATGTAATAATTGTAATTTCAGGAGGAGAAACAATAGAGAGAACTGCTGAAGGCGTAAAGTTGTTTAAACAAGGCTATGCTTCTTATTTACTTTTTTCTGGAGCAGCAAAAAGTGGAACCGTATCCAACGCAAAGGGCATGAAAAATTATGCTATCAAACAAGGAGTTTCTTCAAATAATATTTTACTTGAGGAGAAATCAACATCTACTTATGAAAACGCATTATTCTCAAAAAATATTCTAGAAAAAAACAATTTTAAAAAAATCATTCTTGTTACCTCGCCCTATCATCAAAAAAGAGCTTATATGAATTTTTCATTTATTTTGGGAAGAGATTATAACATTATTAACCATTCTTCTTCTGATTCTAATTGGAATAGTGATAAATGGTGGGATAATAAAAAAAGTGTTAATATTACTATGTCTGAATTTGTAAGGGTAATGTATCTAGCAATTACTAAAAATTATGCTTTGAAAAATGATTAGAAAAGAGGTCTAATGAAAATTATAACGACGAGATTAAAATTTAAAACCGAGAAACAACTTCATATAAAAGATATTACTTCAGATGCGGAAAATTTTGTGGAAGAAGGAAATATTCAAAACGGTGTCCTAGTTGTTTTTTCTCTTCATACATCTGCTACTTTGACTATCAATGAGAAAGAATCTTGTTTTTTTAAGGACTTTGAGGATTTTGTAGAAAAATTTGCACCAAGCAAGGATTATTATAGACATAATGATTTAAAGATTAGGACTGAAAATCTTGTTTGTAGTCCGGATACGGAAGAATGTATGAATGGGCACTCTCATATTCAGCATATGTTTATCGGTTATCCATCGGTTACCTTAATTATTGAAAATGGAAAAATCGTTTTGGGACAATGGCAGAGAATATTTTTCTTAGAACTCGATCAGCCAAGAAATAGAGAAGTTTTATTTCAGATAATGGGAGAGTAGGGATGAGCGCCCTTCGGGCGCTTTTTAAAATCAGTTAGAAAGAGTAAAATATCCTTAATGGATATTAGTAAAACAAAAAACATCAGACTATCAATTATCAAAGAAATAGAACTCCTAGCTTCTAAAGTGCCGAATGCTATTTCATTAGCTCAAGGCATACCATCGTTCGAAACACCGGAAGTGATCAAAAATTTTGCTAAGAGGGCTATAGACAATAATCTTGTTTCTAAATACTCGCTTTGCCCGGGGTTGCCAGAGCTTAGAGAGATAATCTCTGAGAAGCTTAAAAAAGATAATATGATTTATGGCCCTAGCACTGAATAATTATAACGGCTGGAGCTATCGAAGGAATAACTGCCACCCTCCTTACTATATTAGAAAGAGATGACGAAGTTTTAATTCCTTCTCCAACTTATGTATCGTATTCTGAGGCTATAAAAGTTGCTGGAGGGATACCAATATCTGTTCCTTTGGATGAAGAAAAGTCTTGGAGTATAAATACAAATTATTTTAAAGAAAAGATAACTCCTAGAACAAAAGCAATATTTTTTTGTAATCCAAACAATCCAACATCCACAATTTACAGCAAACAAGAAGTTCAAGAATTAGAAGAATTAGCTAAAGAGTTTAATTTATTTATCATTACCGACGAAGTTTATAAAGATTTTATATATGAAGATATAGAGTATTATTCACCAGCACAGAATCCTGAGATTAAAGATAGGGTTGTTCGAATTTTTAGTTTTTCTAAGGCTTTTGCTATGACTGGTTGGAGAATCGGGTTTGTTCATTCGTCAAAAGAAAATATAGCCGAAATCATTAAAGTTCATGATGCTATTGTCACTTGCGCTCCAGTAGTTTCTCAATACGCTGCAATAGCTGCTTTTGAGTTAGCAGAGGAAGAGGTCTTGAGGTTTAAAAGAGAATTTATAAAAAGAAGGGACTTGATTTTAAGGCGTCTTGATAAATTATCAAATTATTTTTCATATAAAAGACCAAATTCGGCTTATTTTGTTTTTCCAAAAATCCTAAAGGAATGTTCTTCAAGGGATATTGCTTTGGATTTGTTGTATAAAGCCAAGGTAGCAACAGTTTCTGGAATCGCTTTTGGTCCGACAGGTGAAAATCATATACGAATATCTTTTGGGGTAACTGAAGAAAAAATAAATGAGGCGTTCGATAGAATAGAACAATACTTTAAGGAGCAGCAATGAAAAAAGTATTTAAGAAAATCGTAACTTGGATTCTAAGAATATTAACAAGGATAACCATCTGGAGACATAAGCCGCAGATTATTGGTATAGTTGGCAATTTAGGAAAAACGGAAACCAAGGAAGCAATCAAAGAAAAATTATCTAAAAAATTTGATTGTCGAGCTAATCCCAGAAGTTATAATACTGAAATTGGCCTTCCGCTTGCCGTACTATATCTACCATCAGGCAATTCTTCCTTTTGGGCATGGTTTAAAATCTTATCAAGAGGAATATCTATTGCTTTATTTAGTAAAAAATTTCCTAAAATATTAATCTTGGAGCTGGGAGCAATTTTCCCGGGTGAAATGGATTATCTTTTAACTATTGTTCAACCTAAATACCTTATTTGTACGAATATAAGTTTAGATTTCGAAGCATCGTCCGATGAACTAGAGATAAGAGCAAAAGAAATAGAAAAAGCAATTAAAGCGGTACCTAAAAATGGTCTGGTGATCATTAATGCTGATGATCCTTGGCTAATAAATATTAGAGATAAAGCATCGGCAAAAATTGTAAGCTATACTAAAGAGAATGAATCAAAAGATTATCCAATATTAATTTCGGAAGTACTTAATAAAGAATTAGAACTAAGAGTAAACAATAATGATTTATAGGGATTATGTGTATGGGAAGGTTAATATTTCAGACCCTATTATTATCGAAATAATTAATTCTAACCCAGTTCAAAGATTAAAAAATATAAGCCAGCATGGTCCAAGTGTTTATAATAAGTATTATACAAAAAGAATTATTACTAGATTTGAACATAGTGTAGGTGTTTATCTTTTGCTTAAGCGTTTTTCAGTTTCTGTAGAAGAACAGGTTGCAGGATTGTTGCACGATGTAGGACATACGGTTTTTTCTCATGCAATTGATTTTTTGTTTCCAGAGGAAAATAGCGAGTATGATAAAAAGTATCATAGAGAATTAATTAACAAATCAGATATTCCTCTAATACTGAAAAAGTATCATATAGATTTAAAAAAAGTTCTTAATGACAACAATTTTCCTATCATGGAAAAGCCGTTACCAGATTTATGTGCAGATCGGATTGATTATTTTTTAAGAGACCCTTATTTAGCAAAAAATTTTAATACCAAAGATTTATTAAATAATTTAATAGTTTTGAATAGAAATATTGTTTTTAAAAATAGGAAGATTGCACTGTCTTTTGCTGATAATTATATGAAAATCAATGAGCTATTTTGGGCAAATCCTTTTGAGGAATTACTATATTTTATTATGGTTGATGTAATAAAGATAGCGTTTGAAAAAAAGATTATTCAACATGAAGATTTATTTTTGAACGAAAAGAAATTTTTAGAAAAATTGAAAAAATCAAATAATAAAGATATTTTTAAGAAATTAAAATTGTTAAAGAATATGAAAAGAGAAAAATTAATAGTTTCAGGAAATGAAATTGCTAATAGTTATTTAGTTAAAAGCAAAATTAGAATTGTTGATCCTTTAGTGTTGGATGGTAAAAAATTAAAAAGATTATCTTTCTTGGAAACAAACTATAAAAAATCATCTGATGATTTTTACAATAAGCAATCAAAGGAAAGATGGGTTGGGTATGAAAAGTAAAAGACAAAAGGTGGTTGTAGCTATGAGCGGTGGAGTTGATTCATCTGTGGCCGCATTTTTACTCAAAGAGCAAGGGTATGATGTTATCGGTGTTTTTATGCGCTTTTGGTCTTCGGATCAGCCGAAGAATGTACCTTTTTGCGCTTTTGAAAATCTTTGTTGTTCTGCAGAGGCAATGCAGGTTGCTCTTGAAACTGCTAATAAACTAAAAATTCTTTTTCATGTGTTGGATTTAAGGGATTTTTTCAAAAAGAATATTGTTGATTATTTTATAGATGAATATTTATCTGGTAGAACACCTAATCCATGTATTGTATGTGGGCAAAAAATAAAATTCAGTGCTTTATTCCATAAAGCCATTGATATATTTGAAGCAGATTATTTTGCAACTGGTCATTATGCAAGAGTGGACAGTTATGAAAGATTAATAAATGGTAAAAAAGAAAAAATGTTTAGGCTTTTAAAAGGTACTGATAGTAATAAAGATCAGAGTTACTTTTTATATACAGCTATACAGAAAGTATTAAAGCATTTTTTACTTCCTATAGGTGGTTATAGAAAAGAAGAAGTAAGAAGGATCGCTAAAGAAAGTAATCTTCCTTCATATAATAGGAAGGAGAGCCAGGAAATTTGTTTTGTTCCCTTCGGTGATTATCGTCAGTTTTTAGAGAGCCAGGTTGAACCGGAAAAATTCAAAGCAGGAAAAATCATTAATGCTAAAGGCGAAATCTTAGGACAGCATAATGGAATAGCTTTTTATACGGTAGGTCAAAGAAAGGGTATTGGTATTGCGGCGAAAGAGCCATTGTATGTTATAGATATCAATTCGAAAGATAATATATTGGTTGTAGGGAAAGAAAAAGATTTATATAGAAAATCTTTATTGGCAGAAAATATAAATTGGATTTCTGGAAAAGCACCAACAAAAGTTACGGATATTAAATCAAAGATACGTTATGCAATGAAAGAACAGAAAGCAGATATTCATCCAGAAAAAGATAAGTTCAAATTAACTTTTAAAACACCACAAAGAGCTATAACGTCAGGACAGTCAGCTGTTTTCTATGATGGTGAAGAAGTGCTTGGCGGCGGGATTATTGATCATGTTTTGTAAATGAATGAATAAGTTACGAAACATTTGAGACTCCTGCAAATAACTAAGGAGTTTCCAATATGCATATCAAAGCCTTGTGGTATAAGACTAATTTGCATAGCCTTAAAGCTATGCAAAGACTAGACAGATTAT